>JACCDT011697823.1_pt1 | contig 32417 bp, 45 predicted proteins | sample 7446291 | NCBI WGS metagenome assembly JACCDT01 (sample SAMN15323446, study PRJNA562643) | freshwater metagenome | isolation source: river surface water | place: USA:Blue River Watershed | collected 2017-08-17
GACATTTCATCTGGAACAGCATAATAACAAACTTCAATTAGTTTATCTAAATATTCTGATATATTTATAACTATTGTTTCGTCTAGTCCTTCAGATATGTGTAGATTAGATATAAGCTCTATTATTTCTATAATATTTGCCACATCTCCTTTATAACAGATCTGATTATTATCCACATTGTTTACCCAAAATATAAGTATATTTATAATTGCTTTTACTCCTTCACAAATTGCATCTCTATTTTTTTCCTCATATAATTTTATTTGTAATTCTTTTATAAATTCTTGATATACTTTTTTGTCTTGATAATTCCAAGATAATATATGAAGCGCTTCTTGAGATACAAAAGCATAATCGGATATTGATATTAAAAAATTGTCTTTTACACATTCAAGACATTTAATTAAAAACACTCTTTTAATATTATCCCATGTATCAATATTTAATGAATGTAATTTAGCTGCTAATTTAATTGTATTGTGGTTCATAATGTTTTCCTCATAATATATTACTTTTTCATACTCCTGCCGATATAATAACATATCTTTTTTATCTTGTCAACAACAAAACACATCTATTAAGCAACAACAATGATATTACAGAAAATTTGCTAATAATTATTGTTACTTTGTTAACAAAAAATGCTAACATTTTAATTTTAGTATATATAGTAAAACCGGTTTTGCCCCTGTGGATAACCTGTGGATAACCTGTGGATAACTCTAAAAACACTAAGCTATTGATTTATATAATTATTTTGTATAATATGAAAAGTTATGCACATTTTACCCAAAGTTATGCACATTTTATTAACAACTTATCCACAGGTTATCCACAGGATAAAATACCTTGTTAAGCCATATGTAATAAAGCTTTTGTAAAAGTTATCCACAGAATTTAGAAAATTAATAATAATAACTATATATTCTCTTATATATAATTATAAGGCTAAAAAATTAAGAAAGATAAAAGTTGCATTCTACTAAAATGCATGATACAATAATGGTGGATTTAATCACATTTATCTAATTTCTTCAATTTGATGATATGAAGTGACCGTTTTATTTGCTTGTTTTGAGTATCATCATTTTGAAGATTTTTTTCCATATTCTAAATCTTTCTGTAAATCTTTAATCTGTAATTCAATACGATGTATATGATCAGTTTGATCTGCATTTACTTCATAATTCTTTTGTATTATGTTTATTAATGAATAAGCAAATATACCAGCACAAGTTACAACTACTATTACCATACCATGTAAGAAGTTTACCCATTTAGTTATAGTAACTTGATGATCAACATATTTCTTTTCTAAATCTTTCATATCAATAGAGACTTGTTTTAATTTTTCGTCTATATTTTCTATTTGAAATTGTTCAGTTGCTTTTTTCATAATAAATTATTACCTATTGATATAAAAATATGTTATAATGCACACTTGGAGATAAGAAAATATATCATAAAGATATGCGTAAATAATCAACTAAATATATTAACATGAAAAAGGATTGGCAAATATTAGGAATTAGACTAGAAAAAAATGTAGTCGATCAATTAAAAGATATCGCAGATAATGAACAAAGGACTTTAGCATCTTATATAAGATTTATATTAATGAATGAATTATCAAATCATTCTAAAAATGTTCATCAAGATATTCCTTCTAATAAAAATATTGAATTAAGATTTTAAGGTACTATATATGTTAGTGATCATATTTAAAATATTACTATGCTTAGGCATATTCATAGGAGCTTTGATTTTAGTATCATTTTTAGGAAATTTAAGAGAAAAAAATATATTAGACAAAGAAAAGTTTCCATCTGAAAAATTAGAAGAAATAAGAAGTAAACACAAAAATTTTAATAAGGAATAAAAAATGAAAAAAGTTAAATTTAACGTAGCATTTCAATATTTAAATCATACTGATGAAGAATTAAAAAAAATTCAAGACGATTTAAAAACAATACGTAAAAAAGATGGAGCTAGACGTCAGAATGACGAAATAAAAGCAGATGATGTAGTTGAACGTAAAATGGCTAATCCAGGTGATATAGTAGAAATTACAGATGCTCAATATGAAGAACTTAAGGATTTAACTACTTCTTATTCAGTTTCAATAAAAGAATATTATGTTAATCATGGCGGAATGAAACCAGAATCATTTGACATGAAAGATGCTATTAAACATGGACATGTCAAAACTGAAGACACTATGCAAAAAGTTAAAATATTAGAATTAGTTAAATAAACTATGGATAGCAATTATGAGTCTAATACTCGTAGAAATATAATAAAAGAAATTTTGAAACAAAGACCGTTAGATCAAGATCTATTATATTTGAATATTATGGCTCATATATTTTTAAATAACAAAGACATTTTGAATGAAGAGCATGGCAAAAAACTTCATCAATTGATTCTAAAAATATCTTCTATTAAGACAGCATTAAATGGAGGGGGAAAACCAGATGGTTCATGGAGATTGAAACTATCTGGACTTATTAATGATGTTATGGGATATTTAGAGATATTAATGGAAGAGAAGATTAAATGATCGCAGTAATATTATGTTTTTGTGCATTTTTATTAATGGTAGGCAAAATTTTACTATCTGAGTACAGAGAAATGCAGGCGCATTGCAAAAGAATGCAACAATTACATGATCTTCTATTATATGTTGATTTAAAAACTAATTACTTAGTAATGCATGGATATGTGCGCCCGATGTTTATAGATAAATCCTCTGTAGATAAATGGGTTATAGAAATAAAACAATTAAATCATGGCAAGAGGTAGAGGTGATAGACTCCCTAAAGAAACTTGGGAAGATATACGTGCTAGATATGAAAATACTAACGATAAACTTAGAAAAATTGCAAAAGATTATGGCATAGCATTAATAAGCCTACAACGCAAAATAGAACGTAAGAAATGGAATAGAATTACATATTCTGAAAGAAATATAGATAAATTAGATATTATTTCTAAAACATTGGAAAATGTAAGTCAAGTAAGTCAATTGAGTGTAATTATGGAACAAAATATTGATACACCCTCAATGATTCCAGAGGTTGTAAAAACTATCCAAGAAAAAATAGAAGAGATAAAAAGAGACCTAGAGGATTATTCGAATAAAGTTTCACGGTTAAATGTAATGAATGTAAACGATTTACTGGAAATTAAAGATATTGAGACACGAATAGAGCTGGCTAGTAAAATGGGAATCAAAGCTGGTGACAATGTAGCTATTGCAAAAAATGCTATAGAAGCTTTAGAAAGCAAATTACATCAAGAAGAAGATACAAAGAAATCAGAAGGTGCTACTATATATGTCATTGAATGAATCTTTTACAAAAGCCATAATTGATAATAACATTAAGATGGCAACAAATTGGTTATTGTGTAGAAAAAGTAAACTTACGACTCTTTCAAACGAAGAACAATTATATTTAATTGAATTTAAATACGATCTTACTACACTAAAGTTATCAAAGATGATTAAAAATATAAAGTTTTTGAAAAATCCTTCTGAATTTGGTTTGGAAGGAAATACTCGAGCTTTAATATTTAGTATAGCCGAATCAAAATCTCCGAATGAAGGTGCATCAAAAGATGAATTAAATAGATTGGGAAAATTAAGCCTGGAAGATCTTATAAAGGAAGGAGAGAAATATATAAAGCATTTGACCAAAAAAGTAAAAAAATTAAAACAAGATATTAATGATTTAAAATATGTTACTGAGTAAATTAAAAGATGTTTTTATAAAATCTAAAACCAAAAGATTAATAGACAAAAAAATAAAAGAATTTTATGAAGAATCTCCAGATAAATTTTCTAAGTTTTTAAATATATTATCATCTTTATCAGATAAAGGTGTTTCAAGCTTTATGCAAAATGATGTTAATATAGCACATAAATTGTCTTATTTAGATGGTATTTATGTTTATAAAATTTACATAAATTTTTTAGACCAAGATAATTCATTAGAATTAATACCAATAAATTGGAAAGAAGATCCTATATTAAAAAAAATATTTAAATTTAAAACTGTATCATATGTTTTGCGGGAATCAGACGCTATATGGATTGCATTCATGGAATGGTTAGATTTCGTGTTATATATAACAAAAAGAATGACTAAATTTAAAAAAACCAAAAAATTAAAACAAGATATTAGAGTACAGGAGTAATGTATGTCATTGAGTAAAGAAGAATATGAGCTTTACAATTTAACATTTGACGAATTTGTAAAAAAAATGAAGCAAAGAGATAAAAGGCTGGGAATAAATAGAAGAATTTTTATGAACCTTTTTAACGATGCACTTATAGAAAAAATAACCAATAATTTGAAATCATTATCTATATATCTAGATAAACATGGATTTTCCCTTCCTATACCCGAGGAACGTTCTGAAGAAAAAGTATTAGGCATAGATTTTGGCACTTTTGGTATGGCTTTTAAGTATGCTAATAAATACACTGAAATTACTTTAATATTTAAAAAAAATGCAATAGATCCTATTAAGCACCGTGCAACTTCTATAGAAAAGTTAAAATCTTTAAAAAATGAAATAATTTATACGTTGCAAAAAGCAATATTCCTTTTTGAAATGGCGCCCAAAGTTTTGAATGGAGAAATAAGCGAAAATTCATGGAAACGCATGAAAATTAATGGTAAATCAAAATGACAATTAATATAAATTCTTTTACAGTTGAAATTGATATCGGCATAGATATGTTATATTATAATACAGGCGGACACATTCAAGCTAAATGCGTGACCGGTTATTATTCACAAGCATTAATAAATTCTCATCCCGAAATAATTTTCCCACCAGCATCTACCCAGTATTTTCCTATGAAAATTAATTTAAAAGCAACCCCCTATTTAGATTTAGCATGTATAAACATGCAAGCTTTCATGAAAGCTGAGCTACTAAAATTGAACAAAATTAAAAAAAACGATAACGTATGCTTAACGAAACAAAGCCAACAGATAAAATAACTAAATTGCAGGCTATCCCATTGTTGCGTCCAATATATACATGCAATAAACGATATGTAGTATTATATGGTGGCCGTGGAGGTGGCAAAAGCTTTGAATTAGCTCGGAGTATTATATTGCGCCTTAGATCATCTGAAAAGCCTATGCGCGTACTTTGTTGCCGTGAAATTCAAAAATCCATTAAGGAGTCTGTGTATTTTTTATTGGCTCAAGCAGTTTATGATTTGGGGTTAACGCATTTGTTTGAAATATTATCTACAGGAATAAGAAGAAGATATTCAGATGGAAGATGCTCAGAAATATTCTTTAGCGGTATTAGAAATAACATATATGAAATTAAATCTATGGCTGATATAGATATATGTTGGGTAGAAGAGGCCGGAAATGTTTCTCAGTACTCTTGGGATATATTGCTTCCTACAGTTCGTAAACAAAACTCTCAAATATTTATCAGCTTTAATCCTACTACTGAAGATTCTCCCACTCATAGATTGTTTTTATCTGATAACATACCAGAAGAAGATCTTTTAAGAATTAAGATAAATTATTGGGACAATCCTTTTATTAGTCAAACTCTTTTAAATGAAATGGAGAGAATGAAGAAAGAAGATTATGAAAGATATCTACATCATTGGGAGGGATTACCTCTTGCTATTTCTAACGCAGCTGTATTTAAAAACAAATTTAAAGTTGAAGCAATCAATATATTAACCCTATCTGAAATAGATTACATGCATAATAAAAAAATAGAGTACAAATATGGCATGGACTTTGGTTTCAGCACTGACCCTTTTGCTTGCGTTGAATGTTTTATACATGGGGAATGCATTTATATAACTCGTGAAATATATTGGCATAATATGGAAAACATGGATATAGTTCCAGTTATAAAACAAAAAATGCCAGAACTTGTAAAAAATAGACGCAAAATATACGCAGATAGTGCATATCCTGCAACAATTAGTCAATTAGCTAAAGTGCAAATACACCCAAGCGGAGAACAGCTAGAATCTTTAAATATACAAGGAGCTGTAAAAGGTGCGGGAAGCGTAGAAGAAGGTATTAATTGGCTTAAGAGCTATCAGATAATAATAGACCCTAGTTGCAAGAATACTATTTTTGAATTTAATAATTATTGCTATATGACAGACAAAGATACAGGAGAAATAATACCTAAAGTGGAAGATAAAAATAATCATTGTTTAACTGGCGACACTTTAATTCATACTAATAAAGGATTAATAGCAATAGAAAATCTATTAAATACATCAATTTTAGTATGGGCATATGACAATATTACTAAAAAATATTCTTTATGCAAAGGGAAAAATATAAGAATTACTGCATTTAATGCCGAAACAATTAAATTAACATTTGATTATGATTCATATAATTATGTTACATGCACTAAAGATCATTTGATATTAACTAGTGATGGATGGATAGAAGCCGATAAAATAACTAATAAACATTTTGTAATGCAAATGTTGCCAAACAAAGATATTGCATATGTTAGATTAACCAACAAAACAACAGATAAATTTCAAACTGTATATGACATGGAAGTAGAACAGCTACATAATTTTGCAATTAATAAAGGGATTATTGTACATAATTGTATAGATGCTTTGCGATATGCATTTAATGAAGAAATATTGGCAAGCAAAAGCCCAGGGTTTAAAGTATATTCTTCTGCATTAGCTACTAGAAACAGCAAGCGAACTAACAAAACTCACCCATTATGGAGATAAAAAATATGAATAAATATTATTTAGATGCCAGCGAATTGTATGATCACATTAATTTGGTTCTTTTTGCTTTAGAAGAACTTGCAATACGTAAAGTAATACAAATTTATGTTACAGAAGAGCACTTGAGGGGATCACCTGATAAACAAGAAAGAGAAAATGCTAGACAGTTTTTTTATGCAGTATTTGATTTGACCGTTTTATTAAAAGAGATGTTGGAACATCTTTTGCTATTCAAACCTGATTCAAAATTAATTAATGATAAATTAAGTTTTTCTAAATGGAAAAAAAAAGCAAAAATAAATGGGATAAAAAAAGATATAAGCACAATAGAACAAATTATTCTTGATAATGAATGGGGTTTAGCTTTACAATTGTATGACCCTTATACACATTTTTATGACAATGAATATGTAGAAAAATGTGCAGAAGAATGGATAATAAAAAACACGCATTATGGAGATAGTGATAATGTCAACTCACAAAATATATATTAATATAGAACAATTGCCAGAAACAGCAGAATATTTAGAAGCTGTTGAAATAAGTAACAAGATTTATGAAGAACTAAGAAAAATTCTTTTCAAGGTTAACACTCTAATAAAAAATGGCAAAATATTAAAAGCTAAAGCTTTTTGGGCTTTAATAAATTGTGAAGATCAGCTTTCTTTTATGCGATTAATAATTTATAATCAGCAACCTCTTAAAAATGTTGGTTATACAACCTCTTTAAATGAATGGAAAGAAAGTTCACTTATAGAAATAATACAAAATGAGTTAAAATATATAATAAATATTTTTGGACAAGAAAATTATATAGAAGATTTAATAGAATTTTATCAATCTACTCCAAAACTCAAATATAGTATTAAGAATACAATGAAACATAAAAATATATTAATAAAAAAAGCAGAAAAACAATTAAGCATATATCAACCACAGATGTAGATGCACTTATAAAAGAAGCAAATGATTTATTAAAAAAATGGGAGTAGAAAATAAACCTATCTGGCCAACTTTAAAAACTAGAAGAGAAAAATTGAGATATGTATATCGAATAGGAATTGAAGAATACGACAATATTAAATAATGATTAAACACGCATTAGGTGTTAAGCGAAACAAATAAATTTACTAATGCTGAATTTATGATATAATATAGGAAAATAATATGAGTAATACAGTAAATCCATACAGAGACTCTTTAGCGTCTACCAACAATACACGCGAGAGTGAGACTGATAATGACCAAGCTCAGAGTGTACAAGATACTAGAAACAATGTTTCAATAACTGGATACACCAATTTAAGAGATGTTGAAGAAAGTACATGCGACAAAATGAGTATTTGCATGCATGTTTTAAATGAATTATTTAGAAATGGAGCACTAGGTTTAATACTTAAACCTACAATTGATAGCACTCCTTCAGATGCAGCTTTTGCAAAGAAAAATATTTTTTATACTTCATTGATTGTACTTGGAGCATTTTCACTAACTGGATCTTGTGCTTTAATGGTTAAAGATAAAAAATTAAAACAACAATTAATAACACTATGTTCTTTAATGACTGCTATTAGTGGTTCTGTAGCATGGGGATTAGCAATATCTTTTACTTTTAATGCAGTAATGTTAATTGGTTTTGGTATATTAATTGTATCGAATGTTATAAACGCTATTTTTAATGTAATAAATTCTAGAAAAAATTTAAGCGAAAGCCCGGTTGAAGAAAGATATGAATTTCAAGAAAGTTTATTAAAAATGTTATTTATGAATTCTGGCGCTCAATTTTCATCAGGAATATTATTTAATATTGTAGGTAAATTAAATGACAATGATTATATACTATCATCAGGTGTATTATTAATATTTGCATCTATGTTAAATTTATTTGCTAATATAAAATGAATGATTATATTTTAATAAATAACTATCACCCAGTGTCTATGCAATGGGAACAAAGTTATAAAGATGATCTATTAGGATATTTCGGTATCCTAATAGATGATATTAATCAACTTTCTGATTTGAATAAAAAAAATATTGCAGCTGTAACTGCTGAATGGAAAAAAACTTATTATCCTGAAATTGTAGAAAAAGTAGAGGATCATTTAGTAAATATATCAGAATTTATAAATGATAAATTAGACTCTGATATAAACAGTAATTTAATTCCATATATTAACTCTAGCCTTACAATGTTAGATGAACCTATACAGAATATACAAACTAAATTTCTGCAGTTGGGCAAACTTGAAAAGAATTATGATTATTCTCAAGAAATGTCAGACGAACGTGTAAATGAACTGAAAAACTCTATAGAGAAAAGTATTGAATTATTTGCAGTAATGTCTAGCATTCAGAATTTTAAACAGTTATTTTTTGATAAAGCTGAACAAGACGGGTATAAAGAATATCTTTGGATTACTCAAAGAGATGCAAAAGTTAGACCTACTCATGCAGCAATGGATGGTAAGTGGGTTAGATTGGATGATCCCTCACCTTATCCAGCCGGTTATCATGTAGGTATGGATTGGAATTGTAGATGCTATATAGGGGGATTTAGATGAAAAATAAAATTCAGACGCAGATGAAGAAGGTTCTGATAGAGAGCGAATAATTATTTCATACCCATAAAAAAATGAATAAACAGAAACAACTTAATAAAATTATAAAATTACAAACACCACTTCTTTTTGAAATTAAAAAACTAACAGAGTTGTTGAAATCTAAAATAGACTTAGAGGCAGATGATATTATTTTATTAGAAGCGCTTTATTCTTTTGAATCGTATTTAGAAACGTATTTTAATTATTTATTAAATTTTTGCCCTAAAAATATTATTGGAAAAGATAATAAATAATTTTTTGTTAGAAGGATGATAAAATACTGTCATTATGGCAGCACAAAGTTCAAAAAAAGTATTTTTAATTTTTATGAGAAAAATAGCCTCATTTGTATTAAAAAAATATATAAAATTATTTTATAAAAACTTTTATGAACTTTCTGAACCTCATTTGATAAGTATAAATTTTACATATGTAAAGCTTGAAAATAAATTACACATATCTTCTATTAAAATGGATAAAAAATCTTTATCTAAAAATAAAATGGAAGAATCTGTGTGGGGAGTATAGTTATAAGAATCGAGACTATTAATCGCTTATTAAAAGTGGCGAAATTATATGAAAAAATTGCCAACGAGTGTTTAGAAGAGTGTACAAAAGAGGTAGAAGAATACAAAAAATTGCATCCTGAACATCTACGCAAAATATGGATTGGTTTATATGAAAGACAGGATGAGATTTGGCTTATGGAAAAAGCTCCACGCCTAATACAGTTGACAGATGATTTAGGAGATGCATTATATACGGGTGAATCTATAGAGACCATTTGTAACGTGGCTGAAGAATTATTAATGGAATTAAAAAAATGAATGAAAAAATGCCAAAACAATTAATATTTTTACAATTAAAAAATGTAGAGAAAAGCAGAAAAAAAGAATATACTTTTGCAGATTCAAAAATATTCATTATAGCATTTACAGCTTTAATTTGGATGTTAATCCATCCCGTTAATAATGTTGTATTTTCTGTAAGCTGTATAGTAACTTTAATTGCTAATATATTGAGTAATTTATTTTCGGGTAATCGTTATAGTAAGGTATACATGATGCTTATTGAAATCTTACACGAAGAATCTGATTATAAAGAAAACCAAAATAAATTAATCGTCTGGGCTTTACATTTGTTTGGTTCTATTCAAATATTAGGAATGTTTACAATTTTAATAAGTGTGTTATTTAACTGAGGAAATTATTATGAGAAAATTATTATTAACAATATTAACTGCTTGTACAATAAGTGCGCATGCGTGTGTAATAGTCCATGCATTATATACAGGCGAATGGGAAAATCACTATAACGAAGGCATGTTATTTAGTACAAATGGTGCATTTTATAATGCAAATACATATCATGTAGCTCCAGGAGTGCAATTAACTTTACATCGTGGAGATGAATTTGATGTAGTATCTATGGATGCTGATCAAACCGAAACAGAAAGTAGAGGAGCAATTTTATTTAGCCAAGTAGCTCATGGTAACTCGGTAGTGCTAAATTCAAAAGTTGTACCCCCTATGGGATGTATGTAAAAATATCCCTATCATCTAATGGTTAGGATACCTGGCTTTCTACCAGTAAATGGCAGTTCGAATCTGCCTAGGGATGCCATTAAAAAAAATAAATATGAAACCTGAATTAGTTGAACATTTTTTAGCACTTACAAAAGAATTCAGTAAAACTGCCAACCAATTTTATGAAGCAGTTTTAAATGAGGCAGATGATTATATGGATCTTTATTTAGAACATAATGAAATAGCCGAACTTGCAGAAGAAAGTAAAGATAAATTATTATTAGATAAAACTCCATTTTCGCTACAACTTATCTTTGAAGCTGATGATATTGTGACCAATATAGAATGCAGCAATAATAATACACCGTGGGATGGAAAAAGTTCTCTAGATAAATTATCTGAAAAGCTTGAACAAATATTGGCAGAAATAAAAAAATAAAATAATACTATGTTATAATTCACCTGAATGATTTCTCATATCATTTCTTTGATAGCCTCGTAATGTGGATTGCGAGGCTATTTTTTTATCTTATTTAAGTAATATATTACTCAAATACAGTATCAAAATACTATCAACATAAAAAATAAGTAATATATTACACAAAACAATATAGAAATGTTATAATACACCCATCCTGGGAGGGAGATATGACAATTAAATATGTGAAGCATAGTAGAGAAGTCACTGCTCATGATAAAGCTAAATACGGAAAATTAGCCGATCATGACATTATAGTGACCAATCTTTTGATGTATGAACTTGGAAAAATTAAAGACGGAAACGGTACACCTGTTGACGTTAATGAACAATTTCTAGATTCATTACTTGAAAAGACAAACGCTTTTATTAAAAAAAGAGCCTCTAATCCATATGCTAAATACATTCCTAATCAATTCGGTGAGGACGGTAAAGCTCCTCTAGATAAAGTTCAAGTAATTCCTGTAACCAAAGATCATGAACCTGATCAAGTAGATAAGCAAATAGGTTATTCATACGGATTAGTACGCAAAGAAAAGTTAGAAGGTAAAAGTGCTATTTTAATGGACTTTTTAATAACTGATCCTAAAGCCAAGAAAAAAATAGAATCAGGTTTATTACGCTCTACTTCTTTAGGAACTCGTGAAGATGGGTCTATAAAAGAAATAAGCTTTGTTAGTAATGAAGCTGGTGCTCTATGTGGTTTGTTATTTTCTGAAAATGAACCATTTATGCATGTTAAAAAAGCTAGCATGGTTAAAAAGCTAGTAGGTGGTAAAGACACTATGGTGATGCGATGCCCAAAAAGCGGATTAGTATTACCAGAAGAATCAGCTGAAGAAACTAAACAGTTTTCAGAACAAGAAAAAAAAGAATTGCAATTCAAAGAACAATTAGCAGAATTAAAATTTCAAGAAAAAAACTTAACTGAAAATGTTATTCCTAAACATATGATTGTTTCTAAGTTAATAAAGAATTACCAATTATTTCCTTTTCAACGCGAGGAAGCTATGGAGCAATCTATTGGTCTGCTTCAATTTATAGAAAAATCTGTACCTGCACAAGACATTACTCAAATGTTTTCTATTAATAGACCTCTTCAAAAAATAAACACAAGTAATATAAATTTACAATCAGATATAGATAAATTAAAACATAAATTTAATGAATTAGACCAAAAAAAATCTGGCAAATCTAAAAAACAGACAGAACCTGAAAAAACAGAACCTGCACATAATCCAGTTACTATTGATCCAGCATTGCAATTTGAAGAAGCGCGCAAACAAGAACTTAAACACATTTTACAACTTTCTGAACCAAATTCACTTACTAGTAAATACATTAAACATGAATTAGGTGAAGTGGTAGAAGATCCACGCTATAAAGATAAATTAATAGAACAATATTTAAAAGACTTAGCAAATGTGAGAGAAAGAAAAAACCAATTAATTTTGCAATTTCAGGAGGAATGAAAAATGGCAATTGATATACAAGCATGTATGAAAGAGTTTAGAAGTAAACTTGTAGAAATTAACAATAAATTACTTCAATTTGCGGAAGCAGATAAAGACAATGTTGAAAAAGAAGAAAAAGCCGAAAGAGAAGAACAGGCTAAAGTAGAAAAAAAAGAAGATAAAGCAGAACCTTCTGACGTAAAGAAAGAAGAAAAGAAAGATTTTGCTGAAGAAGTTAACGAACACATTTCTAAACAATTTAGTGAACACGAAGATCGTATTTCTAAAGTAGAAGGTGCCGTTAAGGAGATGTCAGAAAGCCTAGGCAACGTAGTTGAACTTTGCTCTAAGTTTAGTAAAAAATAATAATAGGAGTATTTTATAATGGCTTATTTTCCAGTTGACGGAGATGTAATATTTTTAACTAATACTACACTTCCTGTATTTAAACAACCAATTACTGAATTTGTAGTAGGTGGAAGCTTTACTACAGTTCTTAACCAACCTTCTCAAGAACTATTACCTAGTACTAATACTACTTTAGGTTATTTCAATGGTCAAATGTTAGCTAAAGCTGCAGGTGACGGTACTGGTATTTATGCAGGTTTAACTGCAGGTGCTTTTGTTAATTTTGATCCAGCGTCTACTGATACAGGTCAAGCAGTATGGGCGGGTTATGTAATTTGCGATGAAAATCTAGTTAACCCACTTCCTATCAATACAACTTATACGCTAGGAACTGTACGTGTAGTTGGGCCAAAAATGGGTGGTGTGCTTAGAGTTGCTGCATTATATGCTGGTTCTACTCCTGCATTAGACACTACTGTAGTAAAAACTGCGTTAACTAATTCTAACTTGGGTACTTTTATGCCAGTAGCATCTATTGCTGGTCTTGGTGATTTAACCAGTTTAGCATTTACATACTAATAATTAAGGATATAGAGATATGAATTCGTATGAACAATTTGAAAATATAAGTAATTTAACTGGTGCACCTATTCCAGTGCAAGAAGTTGCTCAGATTAGTAATCTTCCTGACGATCTTAAGTCTAAGGCAGATCTTTGTGTAGAAAAAATGGTAGCATTTTCTGAATTTGCAAAAAAAAATTCTCACGTATTTGAAAAGAAAGAATCTATCAAAAATGTGATGAAAGATCTTGAATTCAGTGAATCTACTGTTAAAACTGCATTAAAATTTGCTGATGGCGATGGAGTAGGTGGCGGGTTAATTGGTAACTGGACTATTTCGTCTTTGAATATGTTTATTCAAGAAGTTGGTTCTAGTATTAATCAAAACACTGTGTTAAATGCTATATTTCCTGATAAGCCAGTTGCATCTTACAATGTAATTCTAGACAGAATTCAAGGTAACAATGGTATTGCCGGTGAATTTGGTGGTGACAATTCAGTTCTACCAGTTGTAGATCCTTTGTATACTTATGAAAAATCATACAAGCCAGCTTTGTTTGCTTCTAAGACATGGATTTCTGCTAAACAAATGATGTATTTTAGAAAAAGAGGTGAAAGCGTTTTTGATGATAGAGGTCTTGGACAACTAGTATCTTATAATATGGTTAACTTGACAATTCAACAATTAACCCGTAAAAAGCAACTATTGGCTGACGCAGTTTTCAATAACGGATTTGCATATGCTGGTGGTACTATTAACTCTAATATTCCATCTGGTAATTATTTTACAGTTGCCCCAATGGGTACATTGCTTCCAAATGGACTTTGTGATTACAGTACATTAGATCCATATTACAATCCATTTAGACAATTAGGTTCTATTATTAATAATCCTATATTTAGAAAATACTTACCTTATGTTAAAGGTGTAGTTGTAAACAGTATGGATTTGATTAATATGACAAATCATCCAAATGTTCAAGCTATTATGAATGCAATGAATACTACTATTGCAGCTATTAAAGAAGTTAAAACACTTCAAATTAATAATGTAGCAGTAGAACTTGCAACATATTTGCTTCCAGGATTTGAATTTCCTATATTTAGTGATGCAGATGCATGGGTACAAACTGACGGAACACAAAATTTCTTCATTCCACAAGGTCAATTTTTTGTAGTTCTTGATCTAAGTGCTATGGGTGCTTCTACTTTGGGTGCATTCCATTTGACATACAATGAAGTTGATCCAAATGCTACTTCACCAGCACAAGGACTATTTGCAGGTGTTTTTGCTAGAAACCTTAACACTTCAGATACAACTAATCGTTTAGATATCGTTGCATCTTTGTCAGGTGGGCCAGCTATATACATGTCTGAAGCTATTTTCGTAGGAAATGGTCTTTACAGTAACGTGTAATTTAAAGGTTGTTATGCTGATGTCGATCTCCACGTCAGCATAACTTTATTAATAGGTGTATTATGCCGGCAGCTCCGTTACCAACCCCGCAATATATCAATTATGATGATAATATTTATCCTCTAATTGGAAGGGACAAAGTGCTTGTAGATGATACGGATAGTACCGCTATTACTACAACGGAAGCTGATGCATTAATTGCACAAGGAGAAGCAATTGCGCTAGAAGATCTGTCTCCATATTATCAAACGGTTCCTGAAATTATTACAACTACAGGAGGCGCATGGACAGATCTTTTAACGACTAACAGATATACATATAACATTCTATATAATATGATGACGTATAGAGCGTCATTACTATTAATAGGTGCATTTATTGCAAAAAATACTGATGAAGAAGGTAAAACATTATCTTATTTTCAAAAAGAATTTGCAACTAGATACGATAATATACTAAAACGTATAGTAGAAAGATTACCTAACGGCGGATATAAATATCTATTAAATGGATTACAACCAGTTACATTAAACGGCATACCTAGAAAATTAAAAAGATATGCAGCTGGTGTTAATATGGGTGCTCCAAGCTATGCGGATCATCAATTCTTAAATCCAAGGTTAAATTGGGATCCTTTATTTGGCTTTAATTCAGGGGGGCTATAATGTTAAATCCAGTTCCCTATCTTACGCCTAAAACAGCTTTAGATTCAAAGCCACATCTCAATAATAATCCTGAATTTGAAATAAGTAAGATAATTGATCAGATGGCCAAAGTCAATAAGGTATTATTGATTAATGATGGCGATCCAAATATGTACACTACGATGATACCGTATTTGTACAATTTGTATTCTGATTTAGTATTAAACCCTTCAAGCATTTCAGTTTCTGAGTTTCAAAAGATGGCAACCAGAATACCGGTTATATCTTTTGGGCTTGCAATGCTTAGAAATTTGATTAAAAATAGATTTAAAACTTATAGCCATCCAAAAAAAGAAATCCAAGATTTTATTAATGAAATGCTTTATAAGATGGATACCCCACTTTCAAGTGTACTGGATGATATGTGTACTGCTTTGTGGAGTGGGTTTTACGTTGGAGAGAAAAAATACGTATCTGATGGCAGATATTGGTATGTTCAAAATATTGCTCCTACCCCTCCGTCTTCAATAATTTTTAGAGTAGATAGCCAAGGTAATGTAAAAGAAGATGGGATTATTCAATATTATTTTAATAACCTTTGGACTGGTTACGGCAATATGCTTGCCTTTGATGGTATTGCTCCAAATGGTGAAACTATTCCAAACCCATTTGCATCTCGTGGAGATTTTAACTATCCAATAAGAGCAGTATGGGCTCAGCCTATAGGTACTGTAGTAATTCCTAAAGGTAAAACTATTCATTATGTTAGTAAATTAAATACCGGTATGGGAAATCCTTACGGAATATCTTTGTTGAGTTCTATTTATGATTCTTATTTAATTAAAACAAAATTAAACCCTATCATGCTAAATGCAGCTTTATTCAAAGCTTCTAAAATTCCATTTATTACAGTAGACCCAAATCAAATGACTACTGATGAAGGGCAAGAAGCATTTGATAATTTAGAATGGGCACTTAGAAATTTAAGCGCAGGTGAAGAAGGCGGTAACCCAGCTGTTTTAATGAAAGGGACAAAAGATAGTATTCAAATAGACGGTCTTGATAGTACAGCTAATTTAGATCAATTTATTAATTTAAGTCAATATGAAGATAATCAAATGTTAATGGCTCTTCTTTTGCAATCAGATCTTATGGGAACTTCTGACAAAGGTAGCTATGCTTTGGGAGAAACTCAAGCCGATTTGGTTGGTAGAAATATAGACGCACTAGCACAATCTATAAAAGATTGTTTAATTGAACAATTAATAAAACCAATTTTAAAGCTTAATTGGAATGAAACAGAAGAATTTGGATCATTTGGTAATGCTGATGATGTAGCAGAAGATGTGGCGCTTAATCTAGATAAATTAAATGCGCTTAGATTAGAAGGTATTAAATTAAAATCTGAAGCAATTGTAAGAATGATGGATATATCTGAAGATGATATTGAAGCTACAAATGTACCTGTTATGGATTTAACTGATAATAGAATGGCCAATAGTGGAATGAATTCTAACTACAAAAGAGCTGGGGGCAAAGTAGGATAATGCAAACCAATATAAGTTCAGCTCAATATGTTAGCGATTCAAATGATCCAGATTTTGGAACTATTAGAATTACTTTAGACAACGCTGTTTCTATGGGATTTATTAACAACGTAGCGTTGTACCAAGATCCTAATGTGTTATCAGTTCCTAATGATGTAAACCCAGCTGAACTGCATGTTCAATCAGCAGCTCAAATGAGAATGGGTGGAGTTAGACCATCTATACAAGATACAAATTTTGAGATTAGTCCAGGAGAATGGACAAGCTACACAAATAATTGGTACGTTAATAATAGACATTCAGGTGTAGAAATACAACAAGCTCAATCATCAAATAAAGAAAATATGATGATGGGTCAATCTACCAATGAAGTTTTATTAGATATTGTGCAAGCTTTAATAGCATTGTATGATTGGGCAGAAACTCATACTCATACAGGTGGAACTATTTCAGGCAATACAGGTACTCCAATTGAGCCAATTCCTGATGATAGCGCTATAGTAAATGATGAAACTTATATACAGGATAATAAGAATTTAGCTATTACTGGTACTTATGAGCCTCATTAAACAATTAAAGGAGATATTATGAATAACATTCAAGAATTAATTGAATTAATAAGAATATTAAAAAAAAACGGCATACAATTAAAAACAGAAGCTATTATAAGATTATTAGATGAAATGGATTATTCTCATTAAAATTAACTATGAGCATTGTTGAATCCAAGGAAACTATAGAATTTGTTGCAAGATTAACTGCTTTAGCAATTAGTGAGACTAAGATAATAATAGCAAGGTTACAAGAACAAAGATTTGCTAATGATGGTGCTTTTAACGATCACCCAAAATGGGCACCAAACGTTAGAGAAGATATACTTTTTGAAAAAGGATACAAGCCAGTTTTACAGGATACTGGCGAATTAAAAAGCGAATTAACTAATCCTGATAATTGGGATGTGGAAGTAGAGTTTAGTAATAATAAGTTGACTCTTACCATTCCAGAAGAAGAAGAATTTACTGATCCAAAATATGACTCTTTAGAAGATACAGACGGCGGAGAATATTACGGGACTAAGACGGGCAAAAAAATTAAATACAAAAGTAAGCCTGCCAGAGAATTTAAAAAACTTTCTGATCAAGATGTTCAATGGATAGCTGATCAGTTAGAAATAGTTTTGAGAGAGAAATTAGCATGACAGACTTAATAACTGCTTTGCCACTTATACGAGGAATTGATAATCAACTTCAATTTTTGGCTAAACAGTTTATGACAGATGTACATGTTTGGACAAAGCAAATGTTTGGAAGCGCTGATTATTCTTATATAAAAGATGATTTAGCTTCTTTGCAAAGAGCTTCTGTAAAGACTTATGCAATTAGAAGTGGAAAGAATTCATTTGCTGGAAGGCAAACTGGAATTATAAGAATGGAATTACATTTTAATCTTAAAAATTTCAGAGATAATTTAGCTCAAAATGTAATTCAAATAGCAAATATTATTCAGCTTATAAGTTTGAATGAAGAATTTACTTTTTATATGCAACCATTTATGCCAGGACTTTTTTGGTTTGGTAAAAAATGCGAAGTTGATTATAAAAAAGTATATTCTAAAGAGTCTATAGTAACAATAGATTTTGATTATTGTGTAGATTTAGTTGGGTATCAATATGGATTACAACAATTAGGTTGTGATATTACATCTCCTGATTCTCCGATCTATCCAGATGTAACAGAGTTGTTAGAAAATATAGAAGTGTTAAATTCTGAACAAGAAACAGAATTTGTAGTTAATTAAGGAGCAAATATATGACTTTTGTACCGTATCTAAATATTAATGTAAACTTGATTGAAGGGGCAGTCGCAAGCTCTCCTACAAAAAATGTTTTAATGGCAGCTCAAAGAATTACTGAAGGTGATTTTATAGCTTCTCCAATTGGCAATCAACCTAATTATTATGTACCTTTTGAAATCCCATCATTTGCTACAGGAATAGCAGCACTTCAATATTTGGCTGACACATATGGACTTATTTATAAAATAGGAATTGATTTTAGTTTAACACTTCCAGCTCCTACATCAGTTACAAATGTAAATGGGCTTACAGTACTTACTTGGTCAACTATTCCAGATAATTTTGCTACTTTGACTGATATAGCATTATCAGGATCATTAAGCCAAACACTTCCTTCTGCAGTTAGTGGAACAGTTAGAAGTGCAACTATTCTTTTAGGTGTTGCTACTATGTACATTAATGGTACAGTAGCTTTTGTAGATGCTGGTAATTCTGGTGGTGTATTAACTTTAACTGGTGAAAATAATGTAATTAATCCAGATCCAAATGCAACTGACCCTATTTGTTTAGGTGTATGGTATTTTTATCAAACGGCATTATCTTTACAAACATCTCCTGATGGAGCTCCTAAATTATTTTTATCTATTTTAAGTGATAGAGATAGCACAATTAGCCCATCTGATACGCCTATTGTATTAGGAGACCCTACAAGTGTGTCACTATCAGGTAACATTGCAACATTAACTTATCCATCTAGTACAGCAGGTCTTGGGTATTTGCCTACAACTTTGCTTGGCAATACATTAGTAAATCAAGCGGTTTCTAATGCAGCCGGTAAATATATGGGGTACACAGTTTCTGGAAGCAATTTGTTAATTGAAGTAGAAGTTACCTCTGGAACTTTTACAAATACTGATTCAGTTAGTATTACTTTAGATAACAGCATTAATTTCTATAATTATTTAGATGGTATTGATTTATTTGGTTCTGTGTTGCAATTTCCTGTGACTGATCAAACTAGTATTGATACTGATCAGGCTGCTTTTTTTGATGGTAATGAATTAATCAATCAAGGTAATCAAGTACTTAATAAACACTATTTTACTTATGCTATGGCAGGTAATATTACTTCCCTTCCTTCTAATGCAGGTAATTTACCAAATATTAATAGTCAATACGATATTTTTACAACTTACCCATATTATCCAAAATTTGGTGATATTCCTTTAAATAATACAGATGGAACTACTGGATCATTAGCAGTATCAGCAGCTATTATGTATGCTCTTGCTAATCAAGATGCTCCATATTATTCACTTGCTAATGTTAAACTTAACCATTTACCAGTTTCTAGAGATTGGAAAAATTACAATTATTCTAACGCACAAGGTGGAACTGGGGATATTGCAATTAGTCAAGGATGGTACGTTTTATATGTAGCAACTGATGGAATTGTAACAATTCTACAGTCTAATACTGCACTTACAACTATCCCAAATACTAACATTACTGATAACGAATTTAGATACACTCACATTTGGGATGTAATCAGATGGATTAAAAGAGAAGCTGCAATTGCTTGGGAAGAAGTTACTTATTTACCAAATAATCAAGGTATGCAATTAATGAGCCCAGCTTATTTAATTCAACTTAGAGGAGCGATGTTATCTGTTCTTAAAGATGCACAAAATTTAGGGATGATAGAAAATCTTCAACTATATCAAAACAAAGTAGTTGTAGCTCCTGATTTAACAAATGTTAATCAAGTAAATGTGACAATTCCAGCTCAAATAATTCCACAAATTAACGGAGCTGATATCACTATTAACGTATTAAGTGCAACTATAACATCATTTTAAGGAGCAAATTAAATGACAATACCATTGATAATTTATGATCGTGTAGATATTTTAGTAAATAATGTTAGATATCTACCGAATGGAAAAATCCAAAGTATGAGAATAGACTCAAGATTAGGTAATAATCTTGTGCATGGTATGACTACTACCGGTTATGCAGCAGGTGTAATATTTGGTAATAGTGAAATTACTTTTGATTGGGAAGAGCTTTGCCCTAATGTAGAAGAATTCATTAATTGGCAATCTTTTATATTGGTTAATCCAGGTGTAGTAATAGATGTGATACCTAAATCATTAAGCACTTTTGCGCCTACTCCTCCTCAATTTGTATTGACAGGAATTGTGCCAATTAGTATGCCAATCTCCTCTCCAGGCGAAGGTCAATCAATAAAAAGAATTTGTACATTCAAAGCAATTACTGGTTTAAATAATAACTAATAAAGGAAAATAATATGACAGCAGTTATCAATACTAAAAATGTTATGAACCCAATGGGTACATGGAGTAACACTACTACTTATAAAGCAGAGGCTATTTATGGTGGTTTTGCTAATTCTCCTTTGACTATTTCTTGTCCTGTTGTAAAAGGCCCAGATGGACTTTTATACTGTGCTAATGGTTATAATAAGAACACTGGAGCTGAATTACAACCTACATTAGGTACAGCACCAGCTTCAGATGCAGCGTGGACACCTCTAACTGCAGGTGATGGTTCTGGATCAGTTTCAACTGTATCAGTAGTTTCTGCAAACGGATTGGCAGGAACTGTAGCTAATCCTACTACTACGCCAGCAATTACTTTGTCTACTTCAATTAATGGTCTTTTAAGAGGTAATGGTACTGCTATTTCTGCAGCTTCAACTCTTGGTTCAGGTGCAGATGTTGCATTAACAGGCGCAGCTGTTTCATGGACTCCTACTATTTCTGTAGCATCTCCTGGAGATTTAAACATAGTTTACAGTCAACAAGCTGGATCATACCGCAGAATTGGGGATATGGGTTATTTAAGTTTTTATCTTGCAGCTACAGTTACTTACGCTACTGCTACAGGAACATTCAATATAATAGGTTTGCCATCATTTGCTGCCGCAGATGAAGCTACTTGTACAATGGATGTATTTGTAAAATCTACAACTGTGTATACTGCAGGATTTACTTCATTTGTAGGATATATGGATGGTACAGGTAGTACTATACAAATTATGCCTCAGTCTACTAACCCAGCTGAAAATCCATCAAGTATTGGCATTATGGATATTACTGATTTTAATAGCGGTGAATTATTTAAATTTCGTGGAATGTTGATATTTCCAGTAGCATAATATTATTAAAAAAAGGAGATTAAAATGGCAAATAAACAAGAAATTGTAGATGCTTTAAATAATATTAAAAATGATAATTTCACACGTCTTAAAAAAAATGTAAAAGACAATTGTGATGAAAAAAATAGAGAGGCACTGTTACAATACAGTGCCATTCTAGACAATGTTACAATAGGAGCGCATACCAAAACCCCTATAAATTATGCGGGTCTTGATTTAAATTTCAGGCTTTTAACTGCAGAAGAACAAATTGCAATTGAAAAATCTATTATTGAGATTCAAAGAACAGAAGGACTGTTTGAGCAATTTTATGCAGATTATTTGAGAATTGTTAAAATACTTACTAAAGCTTTAACGCCATCTCCTTTTAAAGAAGACGGAGAAGAAATATTGCAAGAAAGAGATATAAAGCTTCTTACTTTAGATGTGTTAGAAGAACTTTATAAAAGGTATATGCATTTTGTAAGTTTAGCTCATAAAAAAGTGCAAGATTTTACTGATGAAGAGATAGAAGATTTAGTTGAACTTGTAAAAAAAAACCCCGAAGTATTGATCAGCTTAGACAGGAGCAGATTATTAATAGTGAGCAAATACTTTCTGACTTATTGCGTAAACCTGGAGAAGATAACAAAAACAGAGCAAACCAGTTAATATTTTTGCGCTTAATTCATAAATACGCAGAACAACAGGAACAAAAATGCCGTCAATAGATATAAACTTACATCATATTGCCATGGATGCTGCCCAAGAAAGCGGCGCAGGTAGTTCTGATGGTTATTTGAAAAGCATTTTAAATAGACTTGATAATACTCTGCAAAAATTAAATACTTCTTTGGATAGGGCTGTTGGTGAAGGGTCTTTATCTGGAGGAGGCGGAGTTTCTTCAGGAGGTTCTGGAAAAGGGTTTAAAGATAATTTTACAAATATAGCATCTACCTTAGGTCAAGGTTTAGGAGCTGCAATTGGTATAACGGCAGCCCGAATGTTTCATAATGAAGCAACTGCAATTATGGCTCGTGCTTCTAATGCAGGTAATTTTGTAGCTTCTGCTATTGGTGGAAATGCTAATCAACAATTTGGAGCTTATGCCTCTCAATTTGTTAATATCGCAGCTCAACGTCTAATGGCAAATAATAGCGCCCTAGCCCAAGGGGTTGGCGGCGTTGCAGGCGGAGCTTTAGGAGCAGCTGCAGGATTTGTAGGTGGAGTTGCTGCAGATAGTCCATCGGCTGCTTTAACGCTAGGCAAAATGGGAATGACTGCAGGAGGTGCAGCCGGTATAGGGGTTGGAGATTATGCAGCCGCTAAGTATGCCAATCAATATATTCAACAACAATCTTTAGTAATTGCAGCTAGAATTCAAAGAGAAGCAAACGCATCAGTAGCACAGTGGCATCTAGGGTTTTCTAGATGGGGCAATGCAATGGAAAATAAAACATTGGTGCCCGGAGCCATTACAGGTGGTGCGGATATTAATGCGCCTCTTTCGAAAGAATTTGAAAGACGTTATGGTAATTCTCAAAACTATAACGCAATATTAAATAATATAGTGCCAAATTTAGCTGGTAATCCATTATCTGCTAGAACAGGTGATTTAGACAAAATAGCCCAAAGATTTTTGCAGGCTGGATATGCTGTTTCTGATTTTGGTAATCTAACAAGACAAGCAAATCAATATATAGCTAAAACAGGAAAAACCTTTGAAGATTTTAGTAAATTGGCATCAATTGGCAAAACAATATACGGAGATAGTTATACAGCATCTACGAATCAATTAGCCAATAATTTAATGAATATGTATGGAATAAGTTTGCCTACTGCTCAAAATATGGCTTATCAATCTCAATATAATCCTGGTGTATTAAGTGGAATGCAGATTGAGGGTGGATCTAGTTTATCTCAATGGTACACATTAGATTTTATAGGTAAACAATTTGGCATAAAAAATTTAAATGAACAAATTGCAACTGGGCATGTAGATAGTGATTTAATAAGAAAAACTGCTCTTGAAGGGATGCAGGGGAAAAATCCTAAAAATAATTTTTATCATAGAGGGCTATTAAATGCTTCTGGAATGAGTTATTCTACATGGGCTCAATTAACAACTCCTCAAGTTAAAGGAGAAAGTCTAACTCCAGAACAGCTTAAAAAAGCAGCTGATGCTATTAATAATCCAAGCTTATCCCCAGGACAAACTGCAGCTGAGACTGCCGGTACTGGTATTATGCAAGGATTGATGAGCATTGGAACAGCTAATATAAATGCTAATATAGTCAATTTGACAGCAACTACTACTGTAGGATCAGGAATTTGGTCTGCTGTAAAATCAGGTATACATACAGCATGGCAAGATTATAAAAAATACGGATTGGGAATAGATCCACCTCATCCATCCAACGGAGGATATACGCCCACAAAAAACTAGCAAGCGGCACGGTGGAAGCCGCTATAACAGAAATTGCCACCAGAGTGGGTGTTGATAGAAATATCCTAGAGCGTGTTATTTGGAATGAGTCCAGAGGTAATATAAGTGTGGGCATGGATCCATATAATTACTCTGCAGGTGTTGCCCAAATTAGTAGAGCGGTATGGAAAAGCTATAGCAATTTACCTTATAGTGATGCAGCAAAGCCACAATTTTATAAACAGAATATTATGGTGTCAGCTGAGTATTTGAAAGCATTACATAGTAGATTTGGAAGCTGGCGTTTAGCAATGGCTGCATACAATGAAGGCCCAGGAGCATTGGATCAAATACTAAGCGGGCATAGAAAAATGTCTCCTATAACACAAAGATATATTAGTGGAATAGAAAATTAGGGGTTATTTTAGCCAATATTTTAAAAAATTAAAGGGTATTTTAAACTGTCAAAGATTTATTGACAATTAAGAAATTCGGAAATTCCGAATAATTGAACTATTAGAAAATCTTTAATAGTTCAATTACAGATAAATTGTTAATAAATGAACATGTCGGAAATTCCGAACAGTTGGCTTATTCCAAAATTTATAAAAAAATTATGAGAGAATTATACATAGATATCGAACAAAGACCAGGCATTACAGACGATAATACTATAAGGTTTTCAGGTCAATCAGAAAATGATATTTATCAATTAATATCACTTAATTTAAATTACAGCGTAGTATCTTCTCAAGTTACCTCAATGTTAATAATGGGAATGAATGAACCATTATCTAAATCTAATGAAATATATGGGGGTCAGCCTATATCTATTACTGATAATGGAGAAACTGTTTTTCAAGGATTTATTTTACAAGCTAGATATGTATTAGCTCCATTAAATGAGAGTGAAGCAGGTGGAATGTTTTTTTATGCAACTCTAGCTCCTAGTATATATCAATTAGCTTTAACACCAGTTATTTTTGATGATACTCAAGCAAATCAAATAGAACAACTTACAGGATTACAAGCAGTTGGATTTTTAGTGGGGGGCATCGACCAACAAACTACTCCTGCTAAATTGTTAGATTATATGATCTCTAATACATTATATAAAAACTTCTTCCAAAATACTATAAGCCCAGAGGATTTACCAAATGAAGTATTTGTTATGGTAAATAGCCCAACTGATACAAGAGATACAGTTCTTAGAAGCTCAATAGACTTTTGCAATACGGTGTTATACCAAAATGAAGCTGGTACCATAGTTATTAGGCAATTAGATGCAAATAGAACTGCGCCTTTTGATTTGAGCTTACAAAATCTATATCAATCTTCTAATGAACAACAACAAGGCGGTAAACCGTATGCTGCTTTACTAACTTACGAATATACAGATAATTCAGCTACCACTCCATCTGTCATATCTAATACTTTTATGTTAGACCCAAAATTTTCTGCTACAGGCAAAGCAGCCCCAGGAGTATTAACATATGCTCCAGCTCCTAAATATTTCCCTCAAGTAGGGAATTTAGCCAAAACAGGGTGGTTTGTGGGACAGATTGGATGGACACAAGTAAATAGCAATATTGTAAATAATCCCACTGCGTCAGCTGTTTTAAGAGGATTTCAATCAGCTGGAATAGATAATTATATGATAGCCACACAGCCTTCTGGAGTAGAAGCACCAACTGCAGCAGCATATCAAGAACTTTTGACTGCTAAACAAATGGGAATGGCTTTATCTGGATATGCGGGAATATTAGGAACAATCTCACTAGATGATTTAGCTTTACAAAATATTGATCTGGGAGAAGTAGTTGGAACTGTTACAAATATACAAAATAGTTCATTACTACCACAAGGATTAATCGCAACTGTATCAAGAACATACAGTGCGCAAGGTAGCTATATGTCTTTTAATATTGTACCTTTAGGATCTTTTACAGGATATTGGAAGAATTGAGGAGTCTGTACTCGTTAAATAAATAATATAATGATTATGAGTAATGAAAAATTATACAAAAACGAGTACAGAACACAATTATACCAAATATGTTAAAATTTAGGTGGAAAAAATATGGAAACAATATCGCCTATTATCAAGAATGGAGCACTCATCTTAACGGATTCCGGAGATTTAGAGGTGGGGCTAGATATACAAACTCAGGTAGCTGTGGCTGTAGCTGGGTATAATTGTACATACGGGGATGATTTAAATAGTCAATTGCTTCCATATTTGCAACAAGGACTAATAAACAAAGCTTATGTAAATACTATTACACAAATTATAAAAAATGCATATCAACCACTTATTACACAAAAAATAATTAGTAATTTACAAATAAGTGTAAAAGCATTTAATATATCAAATGTACAAATTAGAATAAATTTAATAGATAATAATGGTAGAGAAGTAACTTTTTCTTGGACTAACTTAATATGATAACATCTTTTCCAATAATAACAATAGATTCTCTCAAAGAAAAATTTAAAGCTTACTTACAAGCACAAAACCCTAAAATAAATGCTTTTGCTCCAGATACTATTTGGGCTCTTTTAGCTGGAGCATATGCTCAAATTCTATTAGATCAATATGGCAATTTGCTTATTCTTGATAATTCTATTTACGTACAAAATGCTGTAGGTGATCAAGTAGATTTATGGTTATATCGTCAAGGCCTTCCAGCTCGTGGAGGACAAACATACGCAACTATTTCAGCAGTAGTTACTAGTTCTACGCCTGTTACAATTCCTATTAACACAGTTTTTTCAGATATAAACACTGGAAATGCATATCAAACTTTAGAAGAAGTTACTATTCCAGATGGAACTACTGAATTTACTTTATATGCAGTAAATCCTGGGTCTAATTATTTGGAACCAATAGATGCGGTATTAACTGATGGAACTGTTAATATAGAAGTAAAAAGTTCTGTAAATGGTCAAGAAGAAGAATCAGATCAGTCTTGCAAAAATAGAGTGTTAACATCTTTAAGAGCACCAATTTCTGGAGCAAGACAAACTGATTATCAAGTATATGCATTAGACTATAATACAACTTTATCTGCTCCAGTAGTAACTGATTCTGTGGTTATTCCAGGATTCTTATTGATTAATAATGTAGATATTTTAGGTTTGTTTGCAGTTGGCGGAACTGCTATAACTAATTATCAATTAGATCAAGGGTTATTACCTGCAACTACTTTTGAGCCATTTAATAGAAGTTTATCACCAAGTAATGTTACAGGATTAAACTTATATATTCAGTCTCTTAGGCTGGTAGGATTAAATATACATGTAGGAACTATTAACACCGAAGTAGTAGAAACGAATGCTTCTCCAATGGAAGTAACTGTTTCTTTAATAACTGGATATAATTTAGATACCAAAATTACAATTGAATCTCAAGATGTAAATAATGATCCTACACCAATAAGTTTAACTGTTAGAGATCTAATTAAGAGAGAATTAAGAAGAGCAATTTGCGGACAAGCATTTGGTGGGACTGTTATCAATGGGAATAATTATATAACTATAGACAGTCTATTATACGTAGTTAATTTACAATTATCTTCTGTGAATGGTGCACTAGCTAGATTATTAACTAATATCCAAATTGCAGGTGGAGATATTTCAGTGCCTGATTCTGCAGCACATTTACAAAATTTATACTATATTTATGATATAGAATCTTATAGTGCGATTGATATAACATTAATATGAAAAATGAAAATGCTATTATTAATGTATTGCCTAAGGTAAGTGAATTAGTACAAATATACTTTACAGTAATATTAGAAACTGATAATTCACTAAATCAGGCTACAATTAATAGTTGTACAGTATTATATGGAAACGCAAAAATAATGAGCGATTCCACTTTTGTTGCATATGATAATAAACCAATTGCAATTGCTGTATATGCTACTTATAATTCTATTGATTATTTTGATATATTATATACTAAATGTGTTTATGGGCAAAAGTTACCAGATAATTATTTAAGATTAATTCAACATATCCCCAAAGGGGTTTTTACTCAAGGAATAAATGGGGAAATAATTGGCGATATATTAGCAGCAGCTTCTAAACTAATAGATGATTATTATCAGGCATATTTTTTTACTATCAACCAAGTATATAATAACGGATACTCCCCAGATTTAGAAATAGAATATAATGGAACTAACGGACTTTTTAGTGGATCTACTAATAGTGCAAAATTATTTCAATTGTTAGCAGCAGCATCTACAGTACATTTAAATTCATATGATTTGGAGCTTTTCATAAGTAAGTATATATACTATAGAAAGGGAATATCTTGTGCAGTATATGTAGATGATCATGTTACCCCTCCATCTTTTGATTACTGGATTTTAAATAATGTGGAGCTTAGTATATTAGGTGATACTACGGTATTGGCCCCATCGGGGTATCAACCAGTCATAACAAATTTGAGATGGAAAATTTATAACGCATCTACTTTTGATATGGCATTTCATATGGAAGTAAGAGATTTAATTCTTAGAATGAGTAGAGCTGATATAGGAAATAAAGTTAGTTTTTCTCCAATAGTTGATCCAGTTGATGATGGCTTTACATTAATCGGGCCAACTTATCCATTAGATCCAAGGTTAGTATATGATAAATGCATTCAATATTTAGGCGATAATCAGTTTCCTTTAAATATAATAGGGTATTACAAATTTCTTCCAGGTGAATTAGTAGTGATAGAGGCCAATTTAGGATCTTCTACTCCAGATATAGATGTAGGTGGAGGAGAAATATTAGGTGGCAATATATAGGGATTAGAATATGACAAGTTATTTAAGTTATTGGTATTCGGGTCAGGTAGTACAAGCAGATCAAATGAATATTTTCTCGAAAGAGACATATGATAGATTTGCTGCAATGACAAACCAAAATTCTGGCGAGGGGGTAATTTTATCTTTGGATTCTGTATCTCAAGCTGGTTCAGATGTTACAGTGGGAAATGGTAGCTTCAGATTTCCTAATACAGTATGGCCAGATCTTCCGTACAATACAGCTATCTTTGGAAGCGCTACTTCTGACACTGTTACAGTGAGCGGAGATGGTTATGTAGTTGCTAGATATACTATTGATACCGGAACCAATTTAATAGATTATGCCATCAATGTTACTTACGTATTTGTTGCTACAGTAAATCCTATAACTGATTGCATAATATGTGTAATTACTTCCGGAACAATAAGTGATTACGGTAAGTGGTATGCTTGTTCTGATATTTTTGATAATCCTTTAACTGGCAGTGTGGAAATATCAGGTTTTGCAACAACCAAAGGGGCAAAAACTTTATATACCTCAAATGATTTAATTTCTGGGGGCGTTCCTTATTCAACTGTTAGCACTTTTGTTGATGGAGATTATACTCAATCCAATTTATACTGTAGTAACGGAATATCTAGTAACGAAGCAATCGTAGCTTTAAGTTATAGTGAAGGCGGAAATAGCGTATATAAACCAACTTTGTCGGCTAGATCTCAAACTCCAGATGGTTACAATGTAAGTTTTAATATTGTACCTACAGGAGCTGCATCAAATTATGAAGGTTTTTATTCTGATATAACCCTCAATACACCAGCATTAGGCAGAGCAGTTTTAGAATTTTATACAACTTCTACGCAAAATGCGGTTACTAGTTGGTATGTGAATGATGGATCATCAACTGCCGGGATAACTTTAAATGAATCAGGTACATTGACAAGACCATCTTTTTTGGGAGATCTTAATACTTTGACACTTAGTCAAGATAATGATATAGTAGCTTTATTTGACTTCTTGTCTAATTCTTTAACCGGGGGTGGAATAGGTACCTCTGGTTTTCAGATATTTCCCGGAGGCTTAATTGTGCAATGGGGTCAGGCTGTTTATAATCCAGCTACTGGGGGAACTGGGACTGTAGTTACTTTACCTTTGACATTCCCTAATGCAGGCTTTATGGTGGTATCTAGTGATTATGGAAATGGTACATTCCCTACCGCTGCTACTATTAATGATAGCTCTTCAATAAGAATTTGGGCGTCAGCGAATGGGGGATCTTTCGCAGAAACTGCCCCTAATTTTATAGTTATAGGATGGTAATATGAAATATTGTTTAATTATTGACGATGGAAGGCCATCATTTTATGATGATAAAATACACAAGATTATTCCAAGTGGAGCTGTTAGGATAACTGATGCTCAACACACTCAAATATTAAATGCAGTCAATAATCAACGTAAAAAAGTCTACAAAGTTAAATCTTGCATTAAATTAAGAGATGAAGATACAAAATATTGTACTGAATCCAAACAATGGATTCCTGACGAAGAAAAAATTGCAGAAAAAGAAAAATGTAAAGCGTTATTAATTGCTAAACAGCAGTATAATTTATTCCGTAAACATGCCAATAATTACGAATTCACTAAATTGTCGGAACAACAAAAAGATGATTTATTCACGTATTTAGGCAATCTAGAAGGAATTATAAATGAACAGATAGAATGTAATTCAATAGATGATTTACCTATTATGCCTTTTGAACCCAATGATTTAATTATATAATATGTCTATTAATGCAGGTTTATCTCAGCTCAATCAGGCTGCACAATTAGCTGGATTGTTTAATTGGCAACTTAATGATGCTAAATTTACTAATTCTAGCGGTTTGACAGTATCATTTTATGTAATTGATCCACTTCAAGTGCCTGCAGAACAATATATTAATGGCGCATTAAATGTTTATAATTTAGTTTCTAATACATTAGGAATAAGCGGAGCAGATCCAAATATTGGTCTTTTTAATACCAGTTTATCTACACAAAGAATTCATGAAGATATTTTAAGAAAACATGCATATAATAGAGTTCCATATGCAAATTATGATCAACCCGTAGATTTAGGAACAGGCGGTCAGTCTATTACTATGTATGTTATGTTTACAGGACAAATGTATCAAACAGCATTTGCTAATATTATCCAAGCATTATTTAATAATAACAAACCAGGCCTTGGAACATTGCTACATCCAATATATGGTACAATTAATAATGTATTGCCAGTTAGATTAAGCAATTCATATGAGTATAGTAAATTAAATTGTGTAGTATGTGAAATTACATTTTTAACTACTGATTTAAAACATTTGCTTCCTAATAATATATCTAAAAATATTATTAATACTTTAAGTGAATATTATATTGCCACTCAAGAAGCTTATGGGCAAATCGGAGGTATTAAATCTGCAATTCAAGGCGCCAATACGGATATAATAAAAAGTTTAACTAGTAATTTATGAACACGCAAGATATAATAGCTTCTTTACAGAATATACAGGATACATATGCTTCTGTAAGAGCATTTTTTTATCAAAAGATAATTCAGCAAACTTATACTAATAATACATTAGCTGTATATTCTGTAAATTATACTTTGTTATTGCCAAGTAGTAAATTTGTTACTAATTTAAACGAAACTCAAGTAAATGCTCAAATGCAATCTTACATAGATTTATGTAATGAATTAATTGTTCAATTAAAAACTTCTGTAGAAACTCAAACAAATTTATTTTACGAACAAATTCAAAATATATTAGATAATAGTATTAGTAGTCTTAATGGATTTGCTGCAAATTTATTGCAAGCTAAATATTTAACAATATTTAAGTACAAAA
>JACCDT010497623.1_pt1 | contig 32394 bp, 65 predicted proteins | sample 7446291 | NCBI WGS metagenome assembly JACCDT01 (sample SAMN15323446, study PRJNA562643) | freshwater metagenome | isolation source: river surface water | place: USA:Blue River Watershed | collected 2017-08-17
TATTGAGTGTAAGCATTAATAATTTTGAATGGCTTGATGTTAACATCATAATGACTAGACCATGCCATTGTAAAGTTACCTAGTTTGCCAATGTTGCCGCGAACGGTTTCGCTATCTACTTCCTCTGCTCGGGGATAGCGTTTTGCAATCTGAGGAGCAAGTCCCGCACCCATAGCATTGAAACAGTTACAGCCCTGCACCACAACATCGAACAGGCCTGCTTCGGCAAGATCCAACAGATTACCTTTGGTATGTTGTAACATTGTGCTCTCCTTTAATAGTGTCTAACAGTTCAAGATTGGATTGTCGAATATAGTTGTCTGCAACCATTTTCATAAACCTAGCATGTTCTAAGCTGGATGGAATAACAACTTTATCTCCACGATAGAGTTCTTCCAGCGCCAATCTGCATTCGTAGTCTGTGTAAGGAATCATTGTTTAACTCCTACGATCTCGTGGCCTGCAACAGGTTTTAAACTGCCCAAGTATTCCATTGTGAGCTTACGCTTACGGCCGTTGACACTGACAGGGTAGCCAGGTTCAACAACATAGCCATAAAAGCGTCCGCCTTTGTGGAACTTGATAGGACGAAGCTCTCCGGTTACTTTGATGCTGTAGAGCTTGCGTTCTTTGAGATTCCAGAAGTAACCTGGATAGCGTGTCATTACAAAATCTTCGGGTAGCACGACCATTACTTTACTCCAAGAACTTTCTTTTCTTCTTCACTCAGTTTAGCTAGTGCTGCCTCTTTTACTCTCTTAAGGCGTTCTTCTTCTCGATGGCGAGCATCAAGAACCTTGTGATCCTTGTGCCACTTGACCAACTGTGCTTTGGTAATACCAGCTTCCTTGAAGTTGATCCAATCATAAAAGTCACCTTGTTTGGGTCTCGTAGTTTCCACAAGGCTGTCCAAATGTTCAATAACCACAAGGGCTTGGCACAGTGCGCTTTCTGCAAATGCAATCTGCTTTTTAAGAGCAGGTTCAGTTACTTGCTTGAAGTATTCCTGAGGATGATCGTCGTAATAGTCTCTGCAAGGCATAATTATGCTCCTAGAAAATGTTGCAAAATTTCGTAATGGTCTTCAAAGCATTCTTCGCTATTGACCTCTGCAATCGGTACCCAACGAGCCTTTTCAGCATCATCCTGACCTTTTACACGAGGCAGTTCCCCATCTGGCAGCTGGATATAAAATGCGTGAGTAATAGTACGACCACGAGCACTGCGATCAACAGCATCAAAAACCCTAGCACGGACGATACTTCCCCTGAGGACTGGCGCTGGGACTTTGATGCCTGTTTCTTCGCGGAGTTCGCGGATTGCGGCATCTTCAACGCTTCTGTCAGTATTGGCATTTACAAAACCTCCTGGTAGTGCCCACAGACCTCGACCGGGTTCTGAACGGCGTTTGATCATTAATACATGTCCACTTTGAATTACGATACTATCGGCAGTGACAAAGATTGGTGGATACGGAAGACTTGCATACTGCTTCTTGTAGGTTTCTACAAACTCGCGCTCGCGGATGATTTGTGCAAATTCTTCTGTCTTACGGAATTCCATAAGGAAATTGTAAGTAGTGTCAGGTACAACATTCTTAATAAAATTGCTGTTGAATGTGTGTTTAAAGTAGAGATCTCGTATGTCAGTAGCACCCAAAGGCTCAATCTGTTCCACATTGATATAATCCCACTGTGGAAACATGTCCAGGTAGAAACTGCTACCGTCCTTCTTGTGTCCGATGATAGCATCCTTGCGACCCAGGCAACGATACTTGCTCATAATGCCTTGCACACGAACGGCCCATGCTTGGTCGTTGTAGATAGTGTCTACATTGGCTTCGATATGAACATTCAGACTCAGGCCAGCGGTAGCATTACGAATCATCTGTGCTCGTTCTTCAAATGTAAACGGGTTCTTGTAGGTGCGTGGTTGCTTAGATGAACCAACAATAACCACAAGGTGATCTGTTAGTGCAGTGCATCGCTTGATGATCTCAAGGTGAGCATTGTGTAAGGGTTGAAAGCGTCCAATTAGAACAACAGAATTATAGGGTTTTTCAATTTTTGACATACAAAAATCCTTTGTATAGTTTGGTAGCTGGGAGTCTATCTCTTTGCTATGTGTATTTAGTATATGATCAAATAATCAGGCTGTCAATGTGATTTGGTTAACTGTTTTTCAGTATGTACCAGGTCATGTCACTGGCTTCTAGTTTTACTAGATCCTGCGGATATTTGTTGGTATTCGAGTTTACAGGTCGTTTGCTAACAGCAGGAACTAGTCCAACCATTTTACTGTTAAGTTTAACTACCCTACCCAAACCTAGACTGTTGTGACTAGGGTAGGCCACGAAGTCTCCTTCGTTAAGGACTCTGCCCAATTTGTCTTTATGCACGGGGATTTCTTTGGTCATAATAACTTTTTAACAAAACTAAAGGCAATCATAAAGATTGTAAAGTAGGCGGCCGCACCTACAATTAGTAGGTACGCAACGGCCCACCAACCTGCTCGATCACCTTCACTCATTATTGGCCCTTTGTGATCAAGTACCAAGTAAGATCCGGACCCTCTACCCTAACAAAGCGTTCGGGTTCTGTGGTGTAGGTAGCCCAGTCGTAGTCAGCCCAAGCCACTTTGACTTTCTTGGGGGTCATTTTAACAATCTGGGCCAGCTTGAACTCACGGCTGTGTTGGGCCATCATTATGACCCTATCCCCAACTGCGAGCCGGCGACCCAAAAAGTCTCTATGCCCATAGTCAGGCTGTGTGCTTACAGGAGCGTCGGAACTGGAAGCCTGGGCAGGTGCAGTGCCAGCGTCCGTTTGCGTTTGTAACGACATATTCTTGACCTTTTGAACCTTTAATAACCTTAACTTCTGCGGCCTGAGCTTTTGCTGTATAGGCTAGACCATCAATGCTGACAATACGACTTCTTTGGATAACCCGCACAGGCCATTCGGGGTTGCCTGTGGTCAAAGCCAACTCATCGGGGGTTAGATGCTTGAGCGCCACTTCTTGACCTTCATACTCAAAGTATTCCGGTTGCTGGAAAAACCAAACACCCTGGCGCAGATACTCTGGATTGCTGACCTGTACTTTCACCACTGTTCTCCTCGTTGGCGTCGTATGATAGCTTCGTGCTCAAAATTGGGCAGTTGTTGGAATTTTTCCCCACAGCGTATGCAGGGATCATAGTGTCTATAGCCCAGATAATGCTTTTTAACCTGCATGGGTTCTAGACTAGAACAGCCCGAAATTAGGGATAAAATTACAAGATGTAGATATTTCATGTGTCTGTGTCCTGTCTGCGAAAGTAGTGTAATTATACAGCCAACAGGCCCGCCTGTCAATAAATATTGGATGGCAACAGCAATCTTTTGGAGCGGCATGTGGAGCCGCAATTTGGCCAACAGCCAACGCTACTACTATAGACCCATGGCCAGTTATCAATTGGCTTGGTGGTTACGACAGCATGGGCACACTGCCCAGGTTATCGATTTTATACAGCATTTTAGTGTGGATCAATTGGTTGACTACACCCTAGCTTTCTGTACCAGTCAAACCAAAATAATAGCAGTCACTACAGTATTTTGGCCTTCAATACCCCGAATGGCTCCGGGTGTAGTCCAAGAAGCACAGCGTAGAATTCGAGCCCTGAGACCCGACATAAAATGGGTAGGCGGGGGTCCGTTGGTCAACAGCTACCGGGACATGTTTGACTATGTGATAGAGGGTGAGGGTGAAGATCGGCTCTTAACCTTAGTTGATGAATTGGCTGGGCAAGAGCTCAGCAGGAACCAATTTGACATACTGCACAATGCACATCAATTTGAAATCAACGACTGCATACTGCCCCAAGAGAGTCTGCCCATGGAACTAGGGCGGGGCTGTATATTTAAATGTCGCTTCTGCAACTATCACAACATAGGCAAACTCAAGGGTACTTATCAGCGAGATCTGGCCCTAGTAGAAGCCAGCGTGCAGCGAAATCTAGACCTTTTTAACACGGCTAACTATGTGTTTTTAGATGACACAGTCAACGAAGATCCTGCTAAGATTCAGGGTCTGGCCCAGATCAATCGCCGCATGGGTGATCGGGTCAATTGGGTTGGATTCCTGCGTACAGATCTCATACATAGCCACGCTAACAGCGATGTTCTACTGGCTTCGGGTCTACGACAGGCATTTCACGGTATAGAGAGCTTTGGGGTCAAGGCCAGTAGTGCTGTGGGCAAGGGTTGGGTGGGCCGGCATGGTCAGACTTGGATTCCGCACCTACATGATCAACTGTGGCAGGGCCGTGTGGGTTTAGAGTTGAGCTTTATAGTAGGACTGCCCGGGGACACTGATCAAAGCCTGAGCGAAACAGTCTCTTGGCTCAAGGCCAACAGCCGCATTAGGGGCTACTTTAATGGATTGGGTTTGGAATTTGACAGTGAGTTTACCCGGGACAGCCTGCGTTGGGGCTATATCAAACATCCTCAAGATCGTTGGCGAAACAGCCAGTGTCCCCCTCATTGGACCGGGCTAACTGTACAGCGCATAGCGGCAGAACTCAACAGCCAACTAGAACCCAGCTGGCCTTTGACTGGATTCTTGGCTGCTAATCTAACTGCCATGGGCCGGGATTATGATAGTATACAGAGCCTAATGTGGCGGGATGCAGCCAGAATATTCTATGAAGAACATGGCCAGTTTATGCGCCAGTATATGAGCTTACTGGATCAAGCGGTAAATACGCTATGACCGATACTAGACTAGCCGATAGCCTAAAGTTAATTGACCATATGTTAGAAGAGTGCAATCCTTATGATCCTAGGCTAGAACCCCGACTGTGGCAGATCTATAACTTTGGCCTGTTAAAAGGTATAATAGCTAGATTGGCTGCTAATGATTGGCTCTTACGACAAGAGCTAGAAGCAAGAGCAAGACATGCCCGATCCAGAAAGCCCCCTGTTTGATCTAGCGCACGCCCTGATCAGTGCGGCTATAATTACGGCTTTGATCTATTGGGGATTACCAGCAGTGATACTAACTGTAATAGTCGCAGCCTTGATAGTGGCCCGTGCCTGAAAGCGCGAAGCGCAGCGATAGAATAGAGCAGGCCCCGCTGTTAGCCCTGTACAACTACAGATATCCATTCGCTGTATTTTAATATCAATAGATCTAAACGAGCCGAAGGTTCTACTACTATTTGCCAACCAAAAGGATCATGTCCCGAGTCTATTGAGTAGTAGCGACCCTGCCATAGTTCAACACGATCACTGGTACAGTAGTCCCAGATCTCTTCTATGTAACGATCACTTGATATTACTAGACGCATATATTACTTATATTCAACGCTGCCCTGTGCTGGCTATGTGTATAGTGCGACTAGATTGAATTAAGTAACATATAGAGTGTACTAGGCCCCGCTGCTAAGGTCAAGCTAAACGAGCAGAATAACAGAGTTTAACTAGCCTATAGGCCCCGCTGCTTGTGTGCGTGTATAGGGGCTAGCAAGAATCGTGCTACAGAATAAGCAGCCAATGCAGGTCTATATAGTGGGGTTTGAGTGGGGCAGGATTAGGAGAATGGTGAAGTTACTGTGAGAATTGTAGGGGAATGGTGAACCATTTTTGCATAGCCATTCTGCCCCACGGTCAAGAAAAATTTTTAACCTTATGCCAGGAATCCTGATTCTAGAATTTAGGTCAAAACCTAGAATCTGTCACACAATTTTGCACTTTGTCACACTTTTCTGCACTTTTCCTATTCTTGGCCTTGCGTATAGAGACCTTACGGTCAGGTGGCTGGATCTAGATCACACTTTTCTGCACATAGATCTATACCATAGTAAATTCTAGATCACAATATAGATATTCATTATCACGGATCAGACTGCGTCTACGGCTATATACAGTGTCTACCGGAGATCTATTATGAGTCATTTAGTCAGCTTGGTTCATTTAAACTATAGAAGTCACAGTGTATATATTAGTCAGGATCGCGACACTGGCAGTCTACACTGTTTCAAGTATACAGATAATCGTTGTGATCTAGCTGTATTTTCTAATAGAGAATATGAACAGTGCAGTGACTATATATTAACTGCATTTCCCCAAGGGAGTTATAGATTGGCCCTAGACAGTGAAGAATAAAAATCCAATCAAAATCTATTATTAATACACTAGTACTATTAATACTAAAGTATTAGTTCAGAACCTTTCAGGCACCCTCGCCGTCCATCCCCAGACACGCTGTTCGAACCGTCGTTTGCACTGCTCTTGTTTGGCGCTCCAGTGCTCGCTCTCTCACTATGCATATATTATAGCACCGTTTGGTTGGGCTGTCAACTTAGCTAAAAAGTACTAGATCTCGCTGTAGGGTCTTTGGTTGACGGTCGGAGCCCATTTGTTGTATAATATGCTTTTAAGGGAGCTAGAATGCAAGACCAATATAAACTGCAAATCGACAGCGTTATGTTACAATTACAAGCATTAATAGACCAGGAGTTCGAGGAAAACGCTAGTATACAAAATGCTTTTAACGCACTAGCCTGCGCTCTAGACGAAGAAATGTTGTAAAAATACAACGACCCTGGGAGCTCTAGGGTTTTTGGTTGACAGGCAGAGCATTTGAGCATACAATAATGGCATAGGTTAACAAACAAGGAGCAGACAATGGACCGTAATTCTTATCAATATGTGGGCGTGTCTCGCCACCCAAATGGTGAGATGGCAGTGCGCTACACTAACGACCGCAATCGTGCTCGTGTGCTAGAGCGCAATGGTCACACCGAGATCCTGTTCTTAGAAATGGACATGGCCGAGCGTGTTGAGGACTGCGTGTCAGCTCTCATGGACTATGTTGAAACTAACGAGCGCATGGACCTGCTGGATGTTGTACGCGACGAAGCAGAGCGTGTTGGTTTTGTAGTTTGAGCAAAGACCCGCCGGTTGTGCGGGTTATTCGTTTCTGCTATAATAGTGGCTTACAAGGAGCAGACAATGTACGCAAGAGAGTTTTGGGAACTGGCTAAAAACCGCATGTTCCGCATGAACGGCAACGACTACATCAAGCAGAGCACTCGCACTGCCCGCATGTTGAGCAATGGGCGTGTCTTTTACTTTGCTCAGCGCGATGTTGTACACCCAGTGGCTTGGTAAAGGAGCAGATCATGAAGCAGACTTGGACTATGTATATTTGGAAGGCGGACCGTCGCACTCGTTCGGGTTCGCGGCTAGTCAGCACTACAGTTTGGCAGAATCGCACTGAGGACGAAATGCGTCGTGAGAGTGCAGAACTCTGGGACCTGTATCCCAACAAGCTGGGCTACAGAATTGAGTGTGTGCCCACTTATACCACTGTCCGTTCGCTGATGACCGGGCAAGAAGTAGAGATCCGCACCGAAGATCGTGGTGGGCCCTGCGACCCCAGCATGGAACGCTACTGGACCATGTAAAGACCCAGGGGTTGACAGGGTCTTTATTTGGTGCTATACTATGGGTATTGTTTAACACAAAGGAGCGAAAAATGGACATTAAGCAAGTCAACAGCGCCATCATGTTTGGCACCTGGACTGATATTGAACTGCGTAGCATGATCGACGCAGTTAAATTCAATCGTGCCCAGCTGAGCAAGCAGGTCAAACGCTCGCTGATGATTGGTGACAGTGTTAACTTTACCTCCAGCAAGACCGGCCGCAATGTCACTGGCATTGTGACCAAGATTGCTATCAAGTATGTCACAGTTAAAACCGTGCAGGGACTTTGGAAAGTGCCCGCTAACATGCTGACAGTGGTTGAGGACATGGTAGCATAAAATGGTTGACGCAGGGAGAGATCCCTGCTATAATAGACACTTAGACAACAAAGGAGCTGAAATGACTGTAAGTTACACGGGTGCTAGCCAAGTGGTCAACGCCACGAACCTGCTTTATGCACAAGATCAAGCCGTGAAAGCACTGGCGCAGGCCTGTATGATCAGCCTTGCCGAAGCAGACATTGAAATGCTCTTGGACTGCCCGCAAGAGTATCCCACTAAAGCAGACATGGAGCGGGTGTTTCAAGGCCTACACGAGCAGGCTGCGGACTTTATCCAAGACACCTTTGAGGACCTCAAAGAGCGTGTGTTGGCAGAACTTGCGGTCAAACGCTATACTGCCCGCATCAAGGCCCTGCACTACGACCAGCAAGGGCAAGTCGAGGACATTAGCCTGCAGGTGGACTTTGAATAACCCTGGGGTTGACAGGGTCTTTATTTGGTGCTATAATTAAGGCTTAGTAAGTAACAAGGAGCGAAACATGTTTACTTTTAGTCATCGTCAGAGCCGTCCAGTAACCAGCGAACTGTTGGATCTTGCTGAGCAGGGCGTTATTGACTGGGAATCGTTAGCTCGCGATGCCCTGGGCTGGATGAGCGAAGCAGAGGTTGCAGAGTTTGCTCGCCGCAACGACTATATCCAAACTGAGGAGGACGAGGAATGACTCGCTATTACGACCATTTGGCCACTTACCAGCGCAATGGCTTTGAGGTTGTTGTTGACAAGACCTGGGAAGACATTGCGATCCGCGACTGTTTTGATGATAGCTGCTACGATATCAAGGACATGGAACGCAAGGTTGATTCGGGCGAGCTAGACTGGTTCATGTTGCGAGTGCGTGTCATGCTTGACGGATACGAAATGGGTTCGGCATGCCTCGGCGGTTGTATGTACGAGGATGCTCGCGAAGTACTTACAGACGGCACGGCTGAGGACTTGATTTGGGAAGCAATGATTGAGGCAAAAGAGGCAGTATGGCCCCTAATGCGTAAACTGCAGGCCATTAACGAAGAAATGGAACGAGAAGGTGTTGAAGCTTAACGAAGTACTACAGTGGGCAGGTGCCGTGTTTATCATAGCAGGGCACCTGCTGAACACTGCAGGGATAGATGTACACGGCGACCGGTGGAATATTGTTGCCTTTGCACTGGGAACTGTCTGCTTCTTGGCCTGGACCATTCGTGTGGCAAATAGGCCACAGATGTTGGTTAACGCCGTGGCAATAGCCACATGCACTGTAGGGTTATACAGAGCGTTTGGTTGACAATTTGGACTAGAGGTAGTATACTGTAGGCATAGTAACAAAAAGGAGCGTTTACTATGCCTACAGCAACTAAACAAGCAATTTTTGCACAAGTAGCAAAAGCAAAACTAATTTATAATAAAGAAAAAGAAACTTATAAAATTATTGTTGCATTTAATGTAACAGAAACTAATAAAAACGGAAAATTTAAATTTCCTGTGCAAGCAAAATGTAATTATGTAAGCGGAGATATTGTATACGAAACACTACAAAAAGATGTAGCACAAACTGTAGCAAATGCTAAAGCAGTGTTGCGTACAGACAACATTGTATTTGTTGACTAAACTGTAGGGTTTTTGGTTGCACAGCATTGCGCTGTGCGCTATAATACAAGCACTAACAAAGCAAAGGAGCGAAACTATGCTGACACTTGTAAGCACTGAGATTGAGGAAGGCGTTACTATTAAACGCTATGCTTGTGACTTTATTGTAGAGACTGCTGGGGACGGCTTGTGGGGCTGTGAGGCAGGACGCAAAATTAATGTTAGAGGCGTTACTGTTATAGAGGAACAGTGGGACGAGGATGAGCACTGGACGCAGGTTAATGTAGAGCATGACAGCACTTGGGACATTTATACAGACAGTGCTTTTGAGACTGCTATTAGTGAGGCTGTGGGCTTTGCTGTGAGCTTTACAGAGCAGGGTATGCAGGAAGACAACTACGCGAGCATGGAGGCTTGAGATGCTTACACTTGCAGAGGCTATTAAACAATGCAACATGGACAGGCGTACTGTTAAGAGGTGGTATGCACAGGGCTACTATATGCGTGAGGACAGGCGCTGGTACATTACTGTAGGTGGCAAGGAGTTTGTAAAATACTACACTGGAGCATAGGGTTATTGGTTGACGCTGTGCTGTAGTTGCGTTATAATAGAGCTATTGTTTAACAGAGGAGCGACAATGTTGACAAACAAGGAAAAAGCAGACAAACTGCGTGAGGCAATGGCATTGCTACAGGATGTAGACTGCTTGCAACAAGTAGGCATGGCAGACTTAGATGGGGATGTGTGCTATGAGCTACACTGTGAGATAGATGCTATTTTAGACACACTAGCAGAGGCTATTGAGGAGTTAGAGGCAGCATGATTACAGCAGACACTCTCAAAACCCTTACAACATTTACAACGCAAGGGCTGGCTATGGCCCTGCATCACAGCGGCTACAAAGGCGCTAAGTTCCAAACTGCCAAGTTCTTGGGCATCTCTAACGGCGGGCAGTTCTGCTACACTGTCTCCTTCCTTGAAGACGGTGAGGTACAGGAGGGCAAAGTGTTCCTCTCCTACGACCCTGCAGAGGGTAAAATCACGGCTGATTATTAATACTTTGGTTTGTAGAAAAGGTAAACTAAAGTATACAAAAAAGAGTCGCTGAACCGTTTACAGCGATTCTTTTCCTGCGAGCGTACACTTGCCCACAAGCAACAAAAACAGCAGAGAAAGACCCTACGGTTGACACGGGTACCGAAAGGTGCTATACTAGAGACTAAGTTAAACAAAAGGAGCGAAACAAATGTCTAACTATCCTAACATGTCCTACTGCATGTGCAACAACACCCTGCTGGCACTCAACCAGGTAGTGGAGGCTATGCAGGAGGAAGGTGTAGAGTTCCTGCGTGACCTGTCGCGTGACGAGCGCCGCAGTTTTGAGGCACTGTTTGAGATGTGCCAGAGCTTTATGGAAATGACTGAAGAGCTGGAGTACGAAGAACGCCAGCAGAATGAAAACGACGGACAGCCCGACGAAGCGCAAGAGTGGGCAGACTTTGACCCTGATTGCTGAAGGGTTATTGGTTGACGGCCTATCCAAAAGGCCGTATAATACACTTACACTGAAACACACTGGAGCGAGCAATGAGCAAAGTTATTTTTCACACTGATGGCAAGCGTGGTCTGTGGAGCGATGTTGCCAAAGCAATTACCATCACTGACATCCAGCTGGGCAAAGGCACTATCTGGGAAGGCGAAACAATTGACCAAGCGTTCGGTGAACTGCGTGTCTACTTTGACACTGAAACTTGGGACACTCGCAAGGACGGCTTGATCTACACTGATCGCCTTTTCATTAAAGAACTGCAAGAGTTCCTGAACGCACACGGCCTGCCAGGCAAGGATGTCTGCTACTCGGAGCAGGGTATGCAGGGCGACGACTATGTGAGCTTGGACGCAGGCGGCAAATTCTACAAGGCTTGGATGCAGAAGTTCAATGTGGCATTTGAGCAACAACTTGAGATCTTCTAAATAACCCTACTGGTTGACAGGGTATTCAAAACCTCGTATAATACACACATCAACAACGCACTAAGGAGCATTTGAAATGGCAACTCGAAGCACTATCGCAATTGAATACGCAGACGGTTCTGTGAGCCAGGTCTACTGTCATTGGGACGGTTACTTGTCAGGTGTTGGTACCCAGCTGGTTGAGGACTACAGCGATCCGTTCCTGCTTGTCGACGAAGTAATCAACGGCGGCGACATGTCCTGCATTGGCGAGCCATACACCAACCGCGGTGAGGACTACGAGGACACCAAAGCACGCCGCTTCCAGAGCTTTGACGAGTATGTCGCTGAGTGCCAGCAAGAGGAATACGACTACATCCTGCGCCCTGTAGCGGGCAAGGGTGTTTGGTTTGTCCGTTGCTACGCTACTGAAGGCAAGTGGGTTTCCTTTGAGGAAGCCCGCAAGGCTGAGAAGGTTGCTGAAGAGGAGGACTTCTGATGTTGAAGGTTGTAACCAACAGCCTGGGATCAGGCGACTGGATTGTAGTCCAAGGCCACAGTGGCTCAACTCTGTTCAGCGGGCACCGCATTGGTGCTCATGAGCTGAAAGAACTATTGGACATCATCAGCCGCGATGGCTGTGATCTGATCGAAGTCAACGACGAACAAATGGAAGAGGAGTATACGGGATGAGCAAGGTAGCAGAACTGGCCTATGATATTGAGCAACTCTACATTGAGGGCCACAGCCCCAAAATGATCGCAAAGATGTTGGAATGTCCTGTCGAGATCGTCTACGACTGGATCGAAGGTGTTGGTATAGCGGGTGCAGAGGACTTAGATCCCTACAACACGATCAACAGTTAATAACCTTTCGGTTGACAGGGTCTTTGATTGGTGCTATACTACACACATGATGAAGGAGCGACCAATGAAGATCATAGTAAAGATTCCTGTCAAGCCTAGGCAGGGACCTCTAAGAACCCAAACAGGCGCTGGCGTCCACAAAAAGGACAAAGGTTATCAACGCAACCCTAAGCACAAAGGACAACGAAATGAGCATTGAGATCACTATCCAGGGCCTGAACAAGCGCCAGGCCGCAATGGCAGACATGATCTGGGCCTGCGAAACCAAACGCCAAGTCGATGCTTTCATCAGCGGTCTCCCTACCCAAAAGCTCAAACAAGAAGCGCAGACCATTGTTGATATGATGATCATGGCTACCATTGAACAATGCTACGACGGTTTGGGTAGCATGGACGAGGCCAACTCGGTGTTGCAAAAATACAACAAGCGATAACCCTACGGTTGACTGGGATATCGTTTGGTGCTATACTATGGGTATTGTTTAACACAAAGGAGCGAAAGATGAAAGCACTGCAAGCATATGTGGATCGCAAGAACCAATGGGGTTCAATGTTTGGTAGCAAGCCTCTGAGCCTCAAGAGTGCCGCAGACCGTCAGAAAATTGCCGACAGCATTGACTGCGACATGAGTCCGGAGAACCTGAGCTGTGATGGCGAACTGCCTCGTTCGCAGGTTCAGGCCCGCTTGACTGCACTGGTCAAGGCCGCAAAAGAACTGCGCCAGTTGGACCCTAGCGTGAAGATGTATGAAGCAGAAGGGTGGCTGTAATGAAGAAAGCATGGGTTACCACAGTCATTCGGCAAGAGATTGAAGTGCCGGATGACTGGGACAAGGAGGACATCTATGACTTCCTCGGCGAGTACCAGTCATTCAGAGGTGCTTTCCAGGGCATGGCTAACCTAGAAGAGACTGCTAGGATAGTTGACTTGATGGTGTTAGATGAAGAAGTAACTGAATTTGAAGAGGAGCAAGACAATGCCTAATTGGTGCTACAACGGTGTGACTCTGCGTCACAAAGACTCTGCTATGATTGACCGTGTGCTGAAGGGCAAAGACGGCCTACTCATGGAATTTGTTCCTACGCCTAAGCCTTTGCTGGACACTATGGCTGGCTCATTCGGTGATGGCGAGAAGCAACGAGCTCTTGAGATACAGCAACTAGAGAACCTACGCTTGTTTGGCGCCAAGGACTGGTATGACTGGAATACTTCCAATTGGGGTACCAAGTGGGACTTTTCCCTAGAAGGTGTTGAACGGAAAGATGCTAACACTGTTTCAGCATCCTTTGACAGTGCGTGGGCACCTCCTATTGATGCATATCGACGACTAGAAGCTCTGGGCTTTGAGATTGAAGCCAAATACTACGAGCCCGGTATGGCATTCTGTGGTGTCTACTCTACTGAGTTCGATGAAGATTATTACGAGATTGGTGGCATGAGTGCTGCTGATGTTCGAGCCTTGATCGGAGAGGACTTGGACGATTACTTTGGCATCTCTGAGGAGATTCGACAATACGAGGAAGAAAATGAAGGAAACTAATCGAGAACTGAACAAGGAACATGCGGGCAGAGAACTGCTCAAGGTTCGGCCCAAGCAACCCGTCTACGATTTCAAACCTCTTGAAGAAGTGGTTAGAAAGTGGGTCACAGGCTCATGAGTCGTCTACAACTATACGGGCGGCCGTTTGTAGTCTTTGATGCCACTAACAAGGATCACAGGCGTTGGTTTGCTGACTTTAACAAGCATCTGACTTGGGCTCGTTGTCCTGTGCGATTCGTTGTCAACGAAGATCACGGCGATCTGTTGACAATGATCCAGCGAGAGCTGATCCAGTTCTATGTGGACAAGGAGTTTGGTACTGATGTTAGTCCGCGAACCCGTACCAAACCAGGTGTTGTAAAAGCGCAACACAAGCAATAACCCTACGGTTGACAGGGTTACCGTTTGGCGCTATAATTAAGGCTTAGTTAAACACAAAAGGAGCTTGAAATGACTGCAACGATCACTACCCAAGAGCAAGTTAACGCTATCGTTCAAGAAGCAATGACCGAAGCCCACAAGGCAGCCGTTGCCGCCCTGGCCAAGTACGGTGACCGCGATGCTTGCGGCTTTGCTTGGACTAACATCTACAAGGTCAAAGGCAACACCAAACTGGGCAAGATGCTCAAGGCAGCTGGTGTGCGTCAGGACTACACCAAGGCCTTCCAGCTGTGGAATCCTGCCAAACTGGGCGTCCAGAGCGTAGGTATCCTGGAGGCTGGTGCTCAAGCAGCCGCAGATGTGTTCCGCAAGTATGGTTTCGAAGCCTACGCAGGAAGCCGTTTGGACTAATAAATGGTTCGAGCTAGCCAAAAGAGGTTGACAGATGGCTAGCTCGAAGTTATACTAATATTAATGCTTAAGAAGCAGACATTTTTAAACACACAGAAAGGCACACAAAATGGCTACAGATAAAGTTTTTACCGTTGCAGGTACTAGTAAACTCAATGGCGAGATGAAGGTTCGTTTTGCGAATGATGTTATGCGAATTAAAGTACTTGCCAAACATGGTCACGAGGACATCACTCTCGTAGAGCTGCCTCAGGCAATGAGCAAGCTCGATGCGGTCAAATTCATCAAGACTGTTGATGAATTCAGCGGTGTTGCAGAACAGGCAGCTATCGCCGACTATCTGGACCGCAAGGACGAAAAGCCTGCTAAGGCTACCGCTCCTAAGGCTAAGGCACCTGCGAAGGCTCCCAAAGCCAAGGCAACTGCAAAGGTTGCTGACACTTCCGACCTGGAAGACGCTCCGTTCTAAATACAGACCCCGGATCGTATAGGGCAATAAATACTCCATGCGATTCGGGGTTTCTTTTTCAACAGACTATCTAGGTGGGTGTGTAGTCATACGCGACTTCCAAAGCGAACCAAAAGGACGAGTGCTGTGCTGTATTGTGCGAGACAATCGACACGAAGCTGAACAGACTGCTCAGTACCTATGCGATCTACTCAACAACGATTTGAAACAAAATGACCTGGGAACTCTATGAGGTCTGGGCCACTCTTGACGGCCACGACGAACTCATTGAAACAACTAAGAGCTTGAAAGAAGCTCGACAGCTGGCCAAGAAGGCTATTGGAGATGGTGCAGAGGGTGCTACTGTCTACAGAGAAACAGCTGATGGTGATTATGAGGTTATAGAAGAACTCTAATCGTAGTACAATAGAACATCCGCCCGGATGGTGAAATAGGTAGACACAAGAGACTTAAAATCTCTCGCCCTAACAGGCGTGCCGGTTCGATTCCGGCTCCGGGCACCAAGTTTCGGGCCTCTAGCTCATGTTGGTTAGAGCAGTGGACTCATAATCCATTGGTGCGGAGTTCGACTCTCCGGGGGCCCACCAGGATCTGACCGTAGCTCAGTTGGATAGAGCATGTGCCTTCTAAGCACAGGGTCGGGGGTTCGAACCCCTCCGGTCAGGCCACTTTTGTTGTAAAAAAACAACAACCCTACTGGTTGACGGGTTTCTCCAAACGATGCTATAATAGACACATAGTAAGGAGCAAACGATGAAGTGGAGCAAGAAGGACGAAGCTAAGTGGGCCAAGAAGCGCATGGACAAGAGCACTGGCCACAGCATCAACAACGAAGAGCTCACTGAAGATCAAGCCTGGGAGAAGCTCCGCAAGAAGCTGGAGAACGACCGGGAGATGATGGCGGTATTCCGTCGACTGAAAGGCAAATGAAATGATCGAAGCTATCTTTATGGGTCTGGCAGTGTTCATCATTGCGGTGAACATTGCCACTACAGTGTCAACACGATTCCGTCGTTGGATCTACAGCAAATAACCCTACAGGTTGACAGGGTATTCAAAAGAAGATATAATAGATACATAGACAAGCAAGGAGCGGACCATGCAAGAAAATGTAAACGAGCTCTACGAGCAGTTGGTTTTTCTAGACGAGATTGCAGACCAACTAGATGATGAATCTAATGCAAAGACCAACGCCATGCGTCGTCAACTGATTCAGCAGATTCGTACACTAGAAGGAGCAGACTGTGCAAGCATTGATTAATCTCGCTGTTGTATTGATGCCCGTGATTGTCATGGGCTTGGCTCTGATCGTTATGGGCGAGTGGTAACCCTAGTGGTTGACGGGTTATTCAAAAGACCGTATAATAGACACATAGTAAACAAAAGGAGCGACGATGAAAACAGGCGAAATCACCATGTACAAGACCTTTGGCACTTACCAACTGTGCATTGAGGAAGACCGCTACTACGAGTGCCGGCACATCTACTCGGGTCAGACCTGCTATGCAGACACTATCAAAGAAGCCAAGAAGTGTCTGGAGGATCTAGATGAAACTCATCGTGAGATTCAAGCGGCTATTCGTAAGTTGGCCATCTACGGGTACAAGGTCTACAAGGAAGTTGCCTAAAGACCCTAGTAGTTGACGGGCTATTCATTCGGTGCTATAATAGATACATACTGAAGCACAAAGGAGAGAACTGTGGGCTACAAGGTACTGGGCAAGACCGAAGACTTAATGCAGGGCTATGAAGCTCGAAAGGGCCTAGAAGGACCCTTCAACTTTGCAGGCCGCGTTCTGTACTATGACCCAAAAGAAGGCCGTTACTGGGATCCAAAAACGGACTTTTTCCTGGACTATGATGAGTGGTTTAGGTTGACAGGTCTAGCGTAAGACAGTATAATATACACTTAGACAACAAAGGAGCGAAACGAATGGCAAAAGGTTACAAGGTTTTGAGTCTGGACAGCGTTAAGAGCGAGCGCGGTACCGTCAACAAGTTTGACATTGATTCAGCCGCAGTTCGTGCTAAAGAAGCAGAGCTTAAAGGCCAAACAGACGAGGAAATCATCGAGCGACTTCGCAGCCGCTTTAACATCCTGGAAGACATGACTCGTGCTGTTAAGAAGGGTGATGTTCGTGCTATGATCGTCACTGGCCCTCCAGGCGTAGGCAAGAGCTTTGGTGTGGAGAAGGTGCTATCAAAGCACGATGTATTCGCTACTGTAGCACAGAACGAGAAGCTGAAGAAGTACGAAGTAGTCAAGGGTGCAATGAGCGCCATTGGACTCTACAAGAAGCTCTACGAGTTCAGCGACAAGAAGTGTATCCTTGTGTTCGATGACTGCGACAGTGTTCTGCTTGATGACCTTGCACTGAACATTCTCAAGGCTGCACTGGACAGCTCAAAGAAGCGTACTATCCACTGGAATACGGACAGCCGCTTGCTCCGCAGTGAAGGTGTGCCCAACAGCTTTGACTACAATGGCGGTGCAATCTTTATCACCAACATCAAGTTCGATCATGTTAAGAGCAAGAAGTTGCGTGACCATTTGGAAGCATTGGAAAGCCGTTGCCACTACTTGGACTTGACTATTGATACAGAGCGCGAGAAGATCCTGCGTATCAAGCAAGTGATTGCCGAGTGCGGCATGCTTGATGAGTACGAGTTTGATGCAGTAGAGAAGGATGTACTCATTGACTTTATTGATGATAATAAGAAGAAGCTGCGTGAGCTGAGCCTGCGTATGGTGCTCAAGCTGGCAGACTTGAAGAAGAGCATGCCAGCTAACTGGCGTGCTGTTGCAGAGGTTACCTGTATGCGCCGCTCCTAAGTACTGCATACAGTGTAGGGCCTTTGTACAGCCCTTGGCTAAGTCTACACAGGTAAGTCCGATTCGCTCCCGGCACTGTATTTAGCCAAACACTAGAACTGTCGTGAGACAGCTCTTTACCCCGAGTCCGATTCGCTCCCGGCTCGGGGTTTTTTCTTTTCGAAAAAGTTTTTCGAACCGGTCGGGGTATGATGGTCATCGGTGGGGCCGGGGTTTACTTTTTTAAATGTAATACTTTAGTTTTAAGCCCTTAGTGGTGCTAAATCACCACCCAGATTCTGTAAGTACTTCACCTAAATTTTTTGCGCGGCTATTTTTTTTGGGCTGTAGACCCATTTTGGGTAAGTATAACTATGCCACAAGACGGTGATATTCAAGTTGTAGACACTGTGATCTACATTTACAACGGCGCAGACCAGCGTTGGGTCCCCGTTATTCCAGATGTTAAATTCTCTGCTTATCTGCTAGCGCTCATTCTAGTGCTGGCTCTGGGCATTATGTTTGTTTAAATTCCCGCCAGCTTCTTTACACGATCCAATTCATCGTTCTGCACAAAATTGCTTACTCTTTGTGCTGTGTTAACACCTTTAGCTACTTTGCCCAAGCCTCCGCCTGCTGCCAAAGCCGCACCCATAGCATCACCCTGCTGTAGTGCTGTGCCCACATTAACTGCACGAGCAGCCTGTGCTAGACCCCCGCCTGCTACACTAGCTATACTGTTTAATGCTGCCTGTCCATTGCCCTGTTCCAGTGCGTCTACTGCCTGTGCTACAGCTTTAACTATACGAGTCTGTGGTATTAGATCAGTAATCTTATCCAATAACGGGTACTGTTTAATCCAACTGTTTAGTTTAGCTACTATGCTCTGTGGTTCTTCTACACTAGGATCTATGCTACCAATAAGATCTTCTACTTGGTCAATTTCCTGTGCTGTAGGTTCTCTAGCTGTTTCATCACCAGTACTTTCTATAAACCCGTAACGCTTCATTAGGTTATATATTGGACTATCAGGTGCTGGATTTTTTCCTGACTTCAAATAAGCATTGATCATGCCCAAGTGACGCTTCTTACGCTCATCTTCGTCTTCAAGAGCTTCTGTTATGCTAACAATTTCAGTGATTTTCATAGTTTAATATTTAGTTAATCCCACATGCTACGAAATTCACCGTAGTGTCTTATGGCTGTATAAGCTGTTTCAGCTAGAAATTCAAAGTGGTTGTAGAGTAAGCGTACAGCAGGTAACTCACTGTGTTTTAATACTAGGCTGTAGCAGCCCATGCCCATGTCTACATAGTAGCTGGTACTAATACCGCGTCTAGTACCCAATTCAGGAAATACAGCACGAGTGAACCAACAGGTGTTGCCCAATTCCAGTGCTTCTGTAACTGTCTTTATAGTTAGATAGCGTTCTGCATAGCTGGGCTCTGGTTGCCAAGGGTTACGATCTATTTTTTCTGCCAGTATACGAGCTTGATAGTCTACCACTAGATCTGGTACTGTCCAACCGTGATCTTCGTTGGTAGTTTTCAGTATAGTTCTAATGCTGTTAACGGCCATTGGACTCATACTGTATTTAATTCTATTGATAATATACACACTTATAAGGGCGAAAAATTGCTTTTTTGCGCTGGCGCTACCGCGCTGCGCTTCGCGCCTCGGGCTGGGTCATAAATAGGGTATGGAGATTCTAAAACCTTTTCCCTTGTTTACTGAACAACAGGCTAGGGAGTTTACTCTAATTGATCAGCTGGTTCCCGGGCGTGTTATGGGACCCGATCCTCTGAGACAGACACGCAATAACAATATCTATTGGCTGACTCTGGACCAGATGTTAAAGGATCGTTTGTGGAATTTGGCCCTGGATCTACAGGATCAATATGCTTGGACTTGGTTTCAAGAACCTGTACAGGTCAGTAGATACGGTCCTGGGCAGTACTATGATTGGCACCGAGATACCTATGGCACTGAAGCTAGGGCCAGCACTAGAGTTCTAACTTTAACCTGTAGTCTAGTTACAGCACCGGGCTCGGGAGTTGATGTAGAAGATCAGAGTTTTGATCTAGAGCCCGGTTGGGCAGTGTTCTTTCCCAGCCATAGCCTACATCGTGCTAGGGCGCCCTTAACAGGTCTTCGCTGGGCCTTGACTGTTTGGTATATGCAGCCTACTCGGGCAAGTTGTTGATCAACTGCCTAAGTTTAGTGCTTTCTATCTGTGCTCGTGCAGGTTTAATGCCGGCGCCTGTTTGAGGATCATCAGCGTCTTCTACTGTACTGCGTCTAGCAATGGTATTTAGAATTTGGCTACTGCGAGTGGCAGTTGTAGCTGAGTCATCGGACTGTTCTTCACTGTCTGTGATACGCAGAGTATCTATGTCAAAGTCCAGATCAATTTTCTGTCCCACACCGCTTGAACTGCGTGTTTTCATCAACTGTATCTGATACTTGCCCCGTTCACGCATGGCTCTGCTGGTAAAGATACCAAAGACATTGTCCGCTGTCTGAATCTTACTTAGACCACCGCTAATGTGACTGTGATCAAACTCTACTTCTTCCACAGCACCACGATTAAGCTGGCTGGCAGTAACAAAGATGCAGTTCTTTTCCATACTCAAGTTGCGTAGTTCTTCACTTACAAACTTGTCTTTGATAAACAGGTTTTCCGGACTGATCTTTACGCTGATGGGCATCAATAGATCTAAATAGTCCACTAACAGTACATCGGGCTTGCGTCCAGTTTTAATTTCAAACTCTTTAAGGTAACTGCGTATGTCATTGGCAGTTTTACCCGAAGGCATATACTTGACTTGGAGCGCACCGCTTTTCTTGCCTATGACTCTGACACGCATTTCCACTTCATCAATTTGCTTGAACACTTCTCTAGTGGGTATGCCCGTGACCATCGAATCAATACGCATGGACACTAATTCTTCTGACAGTTCGAATGTTAGATAGATTACATTTAAACCCTTTTCTGCAAAGTTTACACCCAAGTTAGCCAGAAATAGACTCTTACCTGCGCCCGAGCCGCCGGCAAAGATATTCAGTTCACCTCGATTGAATCCCCCGAACAGTTTACCATCTAAGTGCGACCAGCCTGTACTGATCTGTCCGTTCTTATCCTTGATTTTTAACAGTCGACTGCGAGGATCTGCAAAGTAGTCTGTGCCCATGTCTTTTTGCAGGCCTACTTGCACTGCCCGTTTGATCTTGTCTTCAACAGGACCGTAATCGCCCTTTTCTAACATGTCCGCGGCTTCTAGAATAGCCCGCTCAAGGCCCTTGTGTCTAATGAATGTTTCAAAATCAGTCAGCAGCCAATCATAGTGATTTTCCGACAGTCCTTCGGGTATTTGAAAGTTACTGCCCGTGGCTGCGTTGATAATCTCAGGTGTGGGTATTACATTGTGTTCTTCTACATAGTCTTTGAGAAACTTGGCTGCGGGCTGTAGCTTGCGATCAAATAGATTGTGATCCCAAATGCTTTGACAGCGCACAAAAGTTTCTGCATCGCCTAACAGCATGTCAATGTATAGTTTTTGTATGTCGTATCCGTAATCTGCGTTTTGTCTTGTGGTCATATTTTTATATTATACTGTTTATGTGTAGACCTGTACACCGTAACGAGCTTCAAAGGCCAATGCATCATATTTGCTATTAACCATAGGGCGTCCTTTGATGTTAAGGCTGGTATTCAATAGCATGGGACAACCAGTGGCTGAATACCAAGATTCTAATAGTTGTCTAATTATGCTGTCGTTTTTGGGAACAGTCTGAACACGGCTAGTCCCGTCCCTATGAATGACAGCAGGAAATAGGTCAGGATGCCTAGACCTACTGATGAACTGCATATACCTATGGTCACTGCTAGTGCCAGCGAGATCGAAGTAATCGTCAGCCAACTCCTCCAAAATAACGGGAGCAAAGGGTCGAAATTTTTGTCTTTGTTTAATGTCATTTACTCTGTCCTTAATTTCATGTCCGCGTGGGTCTGCTAACAAGCTTCTATTGCCCAGTGCCCTAGGTCCAAACTCTGCACGACCTTGAGCTAGACCACAGATTTTTTTATCTAACAAGTGATCTACAATCTGATCAACAGATGTCGCAGGCGGTATTTCGTAACCTAGATCACAGCCCTGCCAACCAATGTGGGTTTTAGTTTCTGCTAATACTGCACCTATGCTACTGCCCGCATCTCCGGGATTTGGCATGATCCACACTCGATCAAAGTGCTTGAATGCCAGCGGATTAGCCGAACAGTTAAGGGCACAGCCTCCCATGAGCACTAGATTCTTACTGCCGGTTATTTTTAAAGCATGCCGTAGTACAGACTCAAAATGCCATTCATATACTGCCTGTGTGGCTGCGGCAATATCAAAAATATCATTGACCACTAGATCCGGCGCCCAATCCTGACAGCCTCGATGTAGGTTCTTCTTGAGTGTAATTAGTCTGCCCGATCGATAGTCAAAGAAATCATCCATGATTCTGTAATACAATCGATTAGGGTCTCCGTATGCTGCCATACCCATTAGAATGTATTCTTCTTCGTTTGGCTTTAGAAAACATCGTTGAGTCATGGCGCTGTACCAGAGCCCTAGACTATGCGGATAGCGTTGACTATAGACCTGTTTAAGGCCGGCTGCATTGGCCTGCCAAATAGTCAGTGTTTCAAATTCACCAATAGCGTCAATTACTACCACTGCGGCTTCATCAAATGAGCTGGTATAAAATCCTGCGGCTGCATGGCTTTCGTGATGCCATTTAGTTATTATAGGAGCATCAACATTATATCTAGCAAGATAATTTTTAATGTTATTACTTCTGTGATTTAGACCTTGCCCTGCGCGAAACTGTCTTAAGGTCTTGGCCCAGGGTTTTTCATACCATACAACCTGCTGTGGTTCTCCCCAGTTTCGTTTAGCATAGGTTATCAACTGATTGTCGAGATCAGGATCATTCTTAATGCCACTGAATCGTTCACTGTGACTGGCAAACAATAATTCGTTGTCTTTAAAAACAGCCAGTGCGGCATCGTGGCTGTTGGCGCTTATTCCCCAAGTAATCATTTATATATAAACGGATCTTGTTTTTTTAATTCTTCTAGACGCTGTTTTACTAACTGTCTATCTTTGTACCAATAGTACGGATATGTAATAATATTACGAATTCTAGTTAACCAACCCATTTTTTCATCCTTAGTTGTATTTTTAAGGGCATTGACTCTTTTGCAGATGCAATGCTCCACATTGTATATAGCTTGCCTAATTTTCTCACAGCATCGTTTACATCTTTGATACCGTCCGGCCAATCGGGCATACTTACACTCCAGTTGTTCTCAATAGCCTGTTCTATTAACTTTAAACCTGATTCATCTCTATCGGGTACTAGTACAATTTCTCTTTGTAACTGTTTTAACTGTGCATCCTGTTGTTTACTTATCTCTGCGCCCATTAAGGCACAACCATCTAAGCATATTGCATCAAGCGGTCCTTCAGTTACAAATACCAGCTTTCTCTCGTAAGTTTGTCTGTCCAAGTTAAACACATAACCGGGCTGTTGCTCGCTTATGTACTTTACTTTACCATCTCGAATTAATCTAGCAGTATATCCTACTATTCGTCCCTGTAGATAAAAAGGAACAATCAATCTATTTTGAAATCCTTCTTCGTCTGTCCAATACCAAGGATAATCATCAATTGTGTATTTCCTGTTTAATAGATATTCTAAGACTGGTAGAATTTCTTCAGGCGGATTATCCAGCCATTCTTTAATAGACTTAGAACCCAAGGGCAACGCTTTGTCTATAAAGACGGGAATAGGATTCGATACACTCTTATAGTCACTGTCTTCTTTTAAACGAAGTGCTTCTAGACTGCATTTTGTAATTAAATCGTCAGGTACATTTAGCCAGTTTAACAGTTTTTTAAATTTAGTAGTTATGGTTCTACCAGGTTGCCAACTGGCCTTGAATCCGCAATTAAAACAGTGATAACTAGCTCCTTCATTGAGCATTATACCTCCACGCCCTCTAGTATCATGCCCAGTTCCGTTATGGTGACAGCAGACCGCGTTGAAACTGATCCACCCGCTGGGTGTAGCTTTTCTTTTTGGAGGCAGGTAGCTAACGATTGTATCTATGATCAGACTCATAGATACATTTTAAAGTCTTACAGTTACTTTGTCAACTTTTCCGGCGTTTGTTATTTCAGGTATATACTTGATTCTTACCCAAGCCATTTCTCTAGTATATTCAGATGAATAATCTTTAGTTTCGGTTACGGTACTAGGTACCACGCTGAAGGTTTCGATATCTACCCAATCAGTTGCGGCGCCAATAACATCATCAGTGGTGTACTGTACGGTAACTTCTGCTTCTAGTCCGGTATATTTAAAATCAAGTAACATTTGATCTTCACTTGCAGGTCTAAAGAAGTTTGGCAAACGAACTTCTACAGCATCACTATACCATGTAGTAACAAATGGAGGTGAAGTTCTAGAGATATCATCCTCTAGAGGAATAAATCTAGTTATATACCTGTGAGCAACATTTACAGGAACAGCACTGTCGACTAATTCCATGTTTCCTTTTACACCAAATTGAGTATCTGCATATAAAACAGTTTTTGTAGTATCTTCGTTTTCTCGATATATGGTAAAATTAAAAAATTGAGGGGTGAAATCTTCTAGAGATGTTGCGGGTATATTAACAGTAGCTAGTCCGGTTGTTGCGCCTGCGGTAACATCTGAGATAATAATTTCATTGCCATTGATATCCATGACTGCCATTTTTAAGGTCATTTCGCTGATATCAATTCGCTTTTGATCAGAGTTTTTAACATCGAGTGTAAGTAAATTGTCTACACCCTTATATATTTTTATACGGTTTTGGTACACGATATTCCACCTCACAGGAAACAAAGCCACATCCGCAACTAGATTTATTCGATTTGGATATAAATAACTTGAAATTTTTTGCATTTGGATTAAAGCCCTTATACATATTTATATGGTTAAACTAAGAGATAATATAGAGAGTCAACTGCCGTTTATCAGCGTCTTACACTATGGCGAAGAGGAATATGTCGGTATTATTATAAATCAAGATCAATTTGTTACCAGTTTCTACGATCTTGAACTGATAAGAACACCTGAAGAAAAAGGATTTTTATTAGAATTAGGCGAAGTTTGGTGGTGGGAAAGCAATCGTCAAGTTCCAATAAACATATTTCTTCGTAAAGAAATAGAACCCTTTCGATACTGTATTAAAACATTTAACAGTAAAGATGTCCGTGTTGTTCTAGGACCAGTAGTAAACTTAATGAACCTTACCCTCAAACGAATTAAACGAAAAAGCGTACAACTAGTTAGAAAACCACCCACTCGTTAATTGTAACCGTAGCTTATTTCTTCGCAAAGTAAATTCATCTGCACAACAATAGCCATTGCATATGCTACTGCATGTGCCTTCTTAAAGTAATAGTCATCGTTCTCTGGCTTCTTCCAGATCTCCGCCATCACTTCCGTCCAGTTCTTCCCAATCAAATGTCTCTTCGCAGGCCTGATCATAGCAAGGACGGCAGCTAATTCTTCCACGGAAGTAGGGCAAGTTTTCTTCAGAATTGCACCATGGCCATTCAAATGAAATAATAGATCCACAAATTCTTCTTGAAGTAAAAGATCCCATAACGGTTCAACCTCCATTAATTCTTTTAGATGAGTTTCGTCTCGAATGCCTTTATACAGGCTAACATTTAAAAAATCAACTTTATAATAGCCCCTAGCCTCTGCTTCTTTATAATCTATACCAGATAGATTAGTAACTGGATCGTGTGGTATAGGTTGAGGATATATTCCTGTATTGTGAGGAACTATTTTTCCGCCATCATTCCTTGATGCTTTAACATGTGGTAGCACTTCAAGTATTTTAGTTCTATCTAAAAAATCTATGTCAATGTCTGGCATAATTAGTGCATCACTTTAGATTCAAAAAGCATCAAGGGTAAATTATCTACTAAAAATGTAGCATAATGATCGGCAGATTCAAGATCATCAAAGCCCGTTAGTTTAACATATACGGTCGCATCATCTTCGCTGACAATAACTTCTAGATCTAAATTTTGCCGATTTCCATTAGTTGCAGTATTCATAGATTAGCCTCCTTAACTACATCTTTTACTAATTGCAAATCACTGTATTGTGATTTAAATTTTTTAACCCATACTTGTGGGTCTATAACATTACTTATCGATGATAATTGCTCATCGTTAAGTGAGGCTAATAGTTTTTTACCTGTCTGGCAGTTTAAAACTAACCAAGGACTGATTTTTCCATCTTTAATATCAAATGTTGCTCTGTTAGTACTAACATAACTAAAGTAATGATTCCAGATACTATTATTTGTATCGGCCCAAGACTGCATATGTTTTACAGATCTTTGCAGCGCAGTCTCTACATTTTCAGTATGGATTAATTCAAGAACATATTTTTCATAAAGTGCATCTCTGCACCAATGATCAAGTTTAACACCGCTCTTAACTACCCAATCAATATAATGTTCTGGATATAAAGGGTTAACATTACTTACATAGCTTCCAAATTTTACAAATGCATTGTAGTAAGGACTTTTTGCAAATTCTTCATATGTCTTTGTAGATTTTGCATTTTGTGTCAATTGATAAAATCTTACAAATGTCTGATAACCAATTACAACATGTTTTTCTTCTTTTGCTAGGTGTCTGCGTTTTTGTTCACAGACATGTGTAAACAAGGTACTCTCTTTAGTGTACCCGTGCTTGCAATATTGACAAACATATGGTTTAACCTTGTTCACGCTTAAATTTAACATTATTTAAAAAGTTTGCTGGCTTCTTCTTTTGAATACCCGTGATCTTCTGCTAATTTTTTTAGATCGTCTGTAGTTGACATTTTTGCCAACAGAATGACTTCGTCATCTTTCATATTAGGATATATCTCCGATAAGAACTTTGATTTTTTATTTGAATCAACTGCTTTTTTCTTTTTAAATCCAATCCATTCATGAAAGAAAACTTTTTTACTTTCATGACTACACATTGTCAACAACATCCACATTAGCTTAGGATGTTTTTGTAGATCAAACCAATTCTTATTAAAGAATTCATTGACAGTTAAAACAAAGTGTTCCTGCACTTCTCTACTCTGTCCTTTAACACTGCTGATATATCTATTTAAGATAAAGAATTCCTGTTTTAAAGACTTCTGTTGCTCTTCATCCATTTCATCCCACAAGTCTCTAGCGCATATATCAACTGCCGCAAGTTTTTCTTTAAGTTCAATCTTCTCGCTCATTGTAATCCTCAATTGGGCTAGGCACGCCGTTGCTGTGCCTATCGTTAATGTTGTCTAGGTCTTGAAATAGTCGTTTTTCTTGAGCTGTTAATTTGTCTTTGTGTGTCTTGCGTGGGTTACCGCACATAAAACACTCAGGATTACCGCAGTCCATTGCATGACGCTTATGATATCTATGTGGTTCTAACTCTCTAGGATTATATTCGCTAACTCGATGTTCTTTGGCTATCTTCATTTGTTTCTTGATAGCATTTTCATCCTTCTGGCGTCGCTTGCTATTTTTAAATTTATCTGCTTCAGTACTCATAGCGGATTGTCCTTAGATAAACGATAAAGCATTATAACACGCTCTAATGCTTTATGTAAAGAGGGATTGGTTTTAGATTCTGAAATTATATCGACCCAAAGAGGATTATAGGGATTGGATATAGCATCTGCATCATAGCCAATTACCGTCCGTTCAGTTTTTCCAGCTTCTCTAGCATAGGTTATGCCGTTGGCTTTTTCATATATGTAAGTAGCGCCGGGTGTTAGACTTCCCATTTAAATTACTCCTGATATCTTTAAGAGTAGGTATTGTTTCGAGTCTACCCATCGTTCTTCAAAGAGTGTCTCTCCAGGGCCTGTAATAAAAGAAAGACCTCTATATGCCGACTTTAACCATATCAATTTGTTAGTATAAAAACAACGCCTAGGAAGGAAAGATACTTTTCTTTCCCATCCTACACATCGTCGTTTAAAGTCAAAATTTCTATCAAGCGGCATTTTCTACTGCTACTGAGGTATCAATCTTTTTTCTACCCCAATGAACAAAGTTCCATGCTCTTTCGTGGGAGTAGTAAATGATTATATTGATAATTGTAGCAATAGTTAAAAAGGCGGCAGCTGCCTTCCAAGAACCTGTCATTAGGTATGGGATCATAAAATTGTTAATAGTAATAAGTGCTCGCCATGTGATCGATTTGCTAATAGTTCTAGGGTGACCTTCTACAAAGAATAAATCATCTTTCTGATCTGGCTTCCTATTCCACTGAGCATAATTCCAGCCGCGTTCATGTGCCCAGTGTAAAAACATATTTACCAAGGCAGCAACACCTACAATGGATGCACCAATGACCCATGATCCTGATACAATAAATCCATTAAGTAAATGACTAAGTGAAAACAATATTCTAACAGTTAAAGTCTTGGCTATGCTTCTAGCATGGGTTTCTGTATATTTTTGATCCATATATTATCCTTATAAAATTTTGCTTAGATCTATTAATTCACTCTGTCTTGAAATTTCTTTAACAAAATAACAACAGAGCGGTTTCTCTTCGGTGCCCAGAGGAACTGCTAATAATTGTCCGTTTTTCATTTTAGGAAAATACCATTTAACATCATTATAAAAATTAACAATTTCAATCTTCTTAAATTCTACTTTAAAGCCTGTTAAAGGATTAAAACAAAACGCCTCGAATCCTCGATCGTTAAGGCTAGTTAATGGTAATATTTCTATATCGCAAGCACTCTGACTGTCACCTACTGCAATGCTCCAGTCTAGCGGCATTGTTACTTCTTGGTCTCCTATTCGAAGGACCATTGCTGGACTATTGAAGCTTTCTAAGAATATCAACGGCATAAAAAAGAAATCAGGTTCTTGAGCATTACTGTTATCAAGTACTGCGAATCTCATACTGTCGTCTACTTCTTCGGGTAGGTTGTTTAAATCAAATGCTTTGTTATCAAGTGTTAGTATCTGCATATTTTTATTATAATACTTTTTTATAAAAAGTCAACCGTTCCAGTCTAATTTATCCAATGTGAATGGGTATTTGGCTTCTTTATAAAACTTTTTCCTTTGTGTGAGGTGACGCTTGGCATATTTACAGGTACTTGTGATATCCCAGATCTGTACAAAGTCTTTATCTTCTGCTTTTCTAACACCTCGTCCAATACTTTGGATAACCCTAACAAAGCTCTTTCCGGGTTCCAGAAGAACCAGATTAAAAATCCTAGGAATATTAATACCCACAGCGGCCACACCATAAGTCGCCACAATAATCTTGTTGTTAGCAGTTTTAACTTCGTCATATTCTTCTTTACGATCCTTAGTTTTTACTTCGCCTGAAATAAAAACACTATCCTCTAATTCATTAACTAGAAACTTGCCCGTATCGATTCTATTTACTAAAACAAGTGTATTGCCCGACTCAGAAATGTTTTTAACAAGTTGACTAATATAGATCATACGATCATCATCAGTAACTAGATATTTTAATTCTTCAGCGTAGCTTTTAAATTCAGGCAGGTCGATTAACTGTACTACATTTACATGGCAATTAGCTAATACTCCCTTTTCTTGTAACTCGTGTGCTTTGACTTGTCCTACTACCGGACCTATACTTGCAAATATACTTTCAAATTCAAATGCTTCTTTAGGAATAGTTCCTGTTAGTCCCCACCTAATAGGAGCATTACAAAGATTTTGTGTTAGCAAATTCTTTAGTACTTCAGCTTTAGCCATATGTACTTCGTCGACAATAACTGTCTTAACACCATCGAGAAATTCTGCAAGTGTTACAATGTCAGCCTCGTGATTTTTACTTTTTTTATCTAAAATATTTAGACTCTGCCAAGTAGCTATTGTATGCGTTTTATTTAGATCTTTCCTATCCCCGTAGTATACGCCGACATCAAGACCACAGTTTACAAAGTCTTCTTCTGTTTGTTCTACTAAACTTTTGTTAGGTACAATAGTAATAGTTCGACCAATTGTCTCGCATAATTTTGCTAAGGTAGCTGTTGTAATAGTTTTACCAAACCCAGTTGCTATTTCTTGTAAACATTGAGGATTTTCTAAAAACTTGTTTACAACCTCAACTTGATCATCTCGCAATCGAATAGGCTGTCCCGCAAATCTATGTCCTTGTGGCCAGCATCTATCACCCCAAAAATCCTCAGTCACCTTTGGAAATTCAATTTTTAGTGCTGTACGCTGATCCTCAATTTCTTCAACATCAACATAGTTGTTTTCTAAAATTTCTAATATCTTGGGAAGTTGATTAATGTATCCGTTACCACCGAGTCCAAACAATGATACATTGCCGTCCCACCGGCCTAGTTTATAAGCCGGATGATATCTTGCATATGGAATTTCGTATTTGAAAGTGTTAGCTAACTTTCGACGGATCTCCAATGGCAGGCCTTCTATTTTAATGTTTACTTCATCTCTAATGATCAATTTACATGATGTCATGTACTACTCCATGTAAAGGTTTTTTATTATTATAATAAACAATTAAATCTACATCGTTGGTGTAGACATATGATTTATTATTTTTAAAGTTGTTAGTGAAAGATATCACAGTCTGTGGTTTCCACTGCATTTTTATCATAAATTTAGGAATTTTACTGTTGGATATACCAACAACAGCAGTATCATCTGACAACACTTTATTGAAATTGTATTCAGCAATAGCACTATTAAATTTTGCAGTATCGGATACCTTTTCAAATCTAAAATAAATTCCTACTTGATTATCTAAATTATGTTTTTTCAAGGATTTTGCCAAAATTTCCAAAGATTCCCTATTCAACTTACTGTCATGGCCTTCAAAAATTACCATCACTGGTAGTCTATCTAACTCAATTAATGATTGAATGAGGTCATCTAAAAGAATTTTATTGCTATCTATAAAAATATGTGTGCCGGGTCGTTGAGCAATATCAGAAGTTAATGAATTTTCTTTAATTCTTTCAGAAATTTTGTATTGATACCGAAATTTTCTATCTTGCAATAACAGTAGATTGTTTTTAGAAATTTCTCCAATGTCCTCTTCAACAATTTTTTTCAAATTTTCATTACTTGTGGTTAGGATTGAAAATAAATCTTTTTGTTCTTCTCTAATTTTTGAAATTTCTTGGTAAAAATTCAGAATTTTTTCAGAAATTTCAAAATTGTCAGTTTTGAACAAAGTAACAATTGAAAAAATATTCCTTTCAGTAAGAGAAACTGAGTAGTGCCTCGATCCGTCATTAACTATAGTACCGTCGAGCTTGGTAGTTAAAGAGATTAATTTTTCTTTTAGGCGTTTATCGAATGTAAACTCAATGACAAGTGTGTTTTCTTTGAAATTTTCGTAAATTTTTCTCACTCGTTGTATTACCCTGAAAGATTTTGACCAAACTGGAGTTTCTAAAATCTCATCAATGTCTAATTTTTGAGATTTTATATGAGAAATATTTTCTTTTAAGATTTTTAAAAGCAATTTTGATTGACTTTCTGTCAAAAAGTTGCCTTGAGTCAATTGATGACCGAGACTAGACAAAATTCGTTTGTCTTTAGTGTTTATTTTTCCATTAAACAACTGTATATCATGAAAAATTTCAAGAAGAAGAGAATCTACAGTTTTCATAACCTAGTTTTTTACCTTTATAAGGCAGCATCTTCCATTCCTGCTACTCTTAGCTTGATAATATTACTAAGTTGCCATTGTTTTACATCAAGAGCCTTAGTTATACCAAGCCATTTGTTTCTTAGAAGTGCAAATTCGTTAATAATTTTTTCCATATCAACAACATCCGATTCACCATCGACATATTTTTCAACATCCCTACTGGTAAGTGCTCGTTGATAAGTTTCGAGATACTTTCTGAAGAGTTGACTACGCAATCTTCTAAGCTCAATATTCAAATATTCCAAGATTGCTTCGATTTCTTGAAGTTGAGCATATCTCAACTCTACGATACCGGGCATATTGGCAGCGGCTTTTTCTATATTTCCCGTTATACGGCTATCATTCCTTGCTGCCTGCAATTCAGCCTCAAAATATACCACTGCATCTGGAATATTTGAAATATCTTTAGATACTTTAGAGTACCAACTCATTTAATCCTCGTCTTCGTCGAAGTCCCAGTTATCTTCTTCATCATAACCTTCTTCGCTGTCCTGGTCGAGGTAATATTCAATGGCTTCATCTAATGCATCGTCGTAACCGATTGCTGATTCTAATGTCTTATCGCTAATACCGTGATCTGCTAGAAGGTCTACATACCTTTCGGCTAACGCTTCGTGAGACTTTTTGTCGGCATATTCTTTAAATAGCATCCAGATATCTGCAATTTGATTTTCGTTCATTCTAAAATTTCTCCAGTTTCAAGATCAATGTTAGATTTTACACTAGATTTCTTGTCAAAGTCTACCATTACCTTGTCCAGACAGCCTTCTTCATTTCTTTCCCATTCTTTACGGTAAA
>JACCDT010345783.1_pt1 | contig 32386 bp, 34 predicted proteins | sample 7446291 | NCBI WGS metagenome assembly JACCDT01 (sample SAMN15323446, study PRJNA562643) | freshwater metagenome | isolation source: river surface water | place: USA:Blue River Watershed | collected 2017-08-17
AGGCATTCCGCCCGCCAGCATTACCAAAGAGGCAATCGCATGACCCCGAAAGAGAAGAAGCAACTCGAGGATTTCCTGGTCCAGCTGGCCTGGTTCCGCGACGTACAGCGCGACCCCGAGGGCGATGACCTGATCCATTCGGCACTCGACAGCCAGCCCGACGCCACCTGCCTGCTGGTGCAGCGCAGCCTGCTGATGGAAAACACGCTGGCCGCGGCCAGCTCGCGCATCACCGAACTGGAGCGGCAGCTGCGCGCCCTTCAACTGGGCATGAATCCCGGCGTCTATGTCGGGCAGCCGGCCGGCGCGGCGATGCGGCACGCGTAACCTGCTTCCACAACAAACCGGGCGCGCGCTTCTGCTGCGCGCCTCCTGCCATCATGGCTGCCCGTCGCGAGCGCTGCGGCGTTTGCGGGCCACTTCCCGCAGCAGTGACAATTCTTCTCGCAAGCCGTAGATTGCTTGCCTGGCCGCTTCATTGCCATGGCCCGGCGCCGCCCCGTCTTGCTTTTTCGCGTCGCTGATGGAGTTCACGATCACGGCCACGAGCAGGTTCACGACGATGAAGGTGGCGACCAGCACGAACACCACGAAAAACACCCAGGCACTCGGGAACGCCTCCATCACCGGGCGCGCGACGTCTGCCGACCAGCCTTCGAGCGTCATCACCTGGAACAACGTAAACAGGCTGGCAAACAGCGAGCCGAAGCGCTCGGGAAACGCGTCGCCGAAAGTATTGGTCGCGATCACGGCGGCGACATAGAAGATGATCACGATCAGTCCGAATACGGACCCGAGGCCGGGCAGCGAACCCAGCAAGCCGCTGACGACGACACGCATGCTGTCGATCTTGTTGATCAGCCGCAGCACACGCAGCACACGCAGTGCGCGCAGTACCGACAGGCTGCCGGTGGCCGGCACAAACGCGATCATGATCACGATGAAGTCGAAGACGCACCAGGGGTCACGGAAGAATCGCCAGCCACGGGCTGCCATCAGCAGGACCAGTTCGGCCACAAACACCCACAGGATTGCGTGGTCCAGCGCGATCAGCCAGGGACCGAACCACGCAGCGGCCGAAGGACTGGTCTCGATGCCGAGGATGGCGGCATTCAATATGATGAGGAGGATCAGGAAGTGCTGGATGTCGTGGCGCGCGATGAAGCGCTCTGTGGCGCCTCGCCATCCGGGATCGGTCATGATTGCGTGGCTCATGAGATTGTTATGAAAATTGTCACCCCAAATGCAGGAAAGCCGATTGTAGCCGCAGGCCATCGCCTTCGTGCTTTCTCTGTGCCGGCGACGGGGAACCGGCCCACCTGACCCGCACCGAGTCGCTGCTGCCCGGCGTGCTCAGCGCCAAACCCGGACGGGTCTGCACGCATCGGCAACTGTTGAAAGCAATAGGGGGGCGGAATGGGTCGGGCATACCCATTACCTGCACATCGACATGGCGCCATTGCGCTCGAAACTGGAACGCAATGCGGCTGATCCGCGCATCCTGCTGACCGAAACGGACATCGGCTTCCGTCTGGCCGAGCCCGATTAGAATCCTGGCTTACCGCCTGTCTGTCATTGGCCGGCAACGCTCCCTGTGCATTCGCCAAACCCGATGCGTGCCGCACCCGGCTTTTCACACCAGCCACGGAAGGTGACACTGTCGCCATCTTCGAGGAAGGTGCGCTGTTCACCGTTGGACAGCACGATCGGATTGCGGCCGCCGCCCGTCAACTCAATCAATGCACCCGCCTGATCCAGCGTCGGCCCCGACAAGGTGCCACTTCCCAGCAAATCGCCCGGCTGCAGATTGCAGCCATTGACCGTGTGATGCGTGACCATCTGCGCCAGCGTCCAGTACGCATGGCGGTAGCTGGTTTCGCACAGGCGGTGGCCGGCTAGTCCGGCATTGCGCATCCTGGGCGTCTGCAGCTCGACGCTCAAGCGAATATCGAAGGCGCCCGCGGCGCGATTGTGCTCGCTGTCGAGGTAAGGCAGTGGCTGCGGATCGCCTTCAGCGCGCGTGAATGGCAAGCGGTACGGCGCCAGCGCTTCCAGCGTGACGATCCATGGCGAAATGGTCGTCGCGAAATTCTTTGCAAGGAAAGGACCGAGCGGCTGGTATTCCCAGCCCTGGATATCGCGCGCCGACCAGTCATTGAGCAGGCAGATGCCGAATACATGCGACTCGGCTTCGCCGATGGCGACCGGCTCGCCCAGCGCATTGCCTTGACCGATGAAGACACCGAGCTCCAGCTCGATGTCGAGGCGCTTGCTGGGGCCGACGGTTGGCTGCTCGGCGCCCGCCGGCATCAGCTGCCCCATGGGCCGCTTGAAGATCTGGCCCGACACGCCAATGCTCGATGCCCTGCCGTGGTAGCCGATGGGTATCCATTGGTAGTTGGGCAGCAGCGGATTGTCCGGCCTGAACAGCTTGCCGATGTTGGTGGCGTGATGGATCGACGTATAGAAATCGGTGTAGTCGCCAATCTGCGCGGGTAGCGCAAACTCGACCGATGCCATCGGTACCAGGCAATTGGCGAGTTTGCCTTCATCACCTGACCCGCTGCGCAGCGCGCGCGACAGTGCCAGACGCAACGCGCTCCATGCCGGCTGGCCAAGCGCCATCAGTGCGTTGAGCTTGTCGGCGCTCGCCGCTTGGGCGGCGCTGGCAGCACCGCCGGACAGCACGCCCGACGTCGCGACTGCCGCGAGGTCCAGCACCTGGTCGCCAATGGCGACGCCGCCGCGGAAAGCCTCTTGGCTGCCCTTGCGGCGGAACACCGCGAACGGCAGGTTCTGGATCGGGAAATCGGTGCCCGGATGGTTGGCGGAAGCGACCCAGCTGGTCAGCGATGGATCATGGGTTTCGTTGATTTGACTCACGGTACAGGCTTTCGTTGGGTGCGACGACAGTCGCTGGATCCCGGCTTGCGCCGGGATGTCGATTCAAGGGACGGGAGCTACCGACACCGTCATGCCGGCGCATGCCGTGCGCCGGCGCCAGCGCGATGACGACTCAATTCGCCATGCTGCCGTCATGCATCCACGCCGCATGCGTGGGAGCCTGCTTGGTCTTGCTCCACTCTTCCAGCATGTCCCATTTCACGTCGTCGAGCTTCCGGTACATCTCCGGCGTGCCGCAATCGGCGGCCAGTTCGAGACGATGACCATTCGGGTCGAAGAAGTAGATGCTCTTGAAGATGGTGTGGTCGGTCGGACCAATGACGTCGATGCCTTCCGATTCCAGTCGCTGCTTGGTCGCCACCAGGGTATCGATCGAGTCGACCTTCATCGCGAGGTGTTGCACCCACGACGGCGTGTTGCGGTCGCGGTCCATCGCCGGCTGGGTCGGCAATTCGAAGAAGGCCAGCACGTTGCCGTCACCGGCATCGAGGAAGACGTGCATGTAAGGGTCCGGCGCCTTGGTCGACGGCACCTGGTTCTCGGCGATCGCGAGCACGAACTTCATGCCGAGGTGTTTCGTATACCAGTCGACAGTCTCTTTCGCATCCTTGCAGCGGTATGCGACATGGTGGATTTTCTGGATCAGCATGATGCCTCCGTGAGTGAGCTGGCTTCAGCCCTGGTTGACGCCCTTGCGTGCCAGCGCCATCGCTGCGCGCAGCACGGCGAGGTCGCCGATGTGGTTGGACAGGATCAGGATCAGTTTCGCATTCACCTGCGCGCTCTGCTCGTCGGACAGGTCGCGGTGCATGTCGATCAGCTCCTGATAGAAATCATCGCCCGGCGAGAAGTCGCGGAAATAGCGCTTGCCCGGCTCATTGAAGTTCGGTTCCAGTATCAGGGACATGATTCAAGCCTCCGCAAAATTGGCCGTCGCACGCGCCACGGCCGCGACGATGCGCGACACCTCCGCCTCGCGCCAGCGGGCCGCGACGTGCTGGTCGGGACGAATCAGGTACAAGGTGCCCGGCGTCGCATCGTAACGCGGAAAGGCGATGCCTTCGCGATCGACCAGCACCTTCAGCGCGCACTTGTCGGCACGCCTCGCAATCACCAGCGGCTCGACGGGAATGGCTGCCTGGGCCAGGCCTTGCAACTGCAGTTGCATCGCTTCCGGCATGGTCGAGGGGTCGTCGCAGAAATACAGCACCTGGAAGCGGCCGCCGACCTGGTCGATCAGCCACGACGGCTGTCCGTCGATATCGACCGGTGCATCATCCATCGGTGCGCCCGGCACCATGTCGCCGGCGAAAGCTTCGCTGTCGGGGGTGTTCAGCGATGAATCGGCCAGGAAGCACGGCACCGACAGGCGACCGGAGTTGACCAGCTTGCGCGCAAACGGCAAGTCGCGCGACAGCTCCAGCACGGCGTTACGGAAGGTCTTGCTGACCGCGCTCTTGGGTGTGATGAAATCAGTCGAGCGCGTCGAGTTCAGGATGTTCTCGTCGGCGCCGAAGCCGCGTTCGGCCGAATAGGTGTCGAGCAGCGCCAGCGGCGCCTTGCCATCCATGACCAGCTTCAGCTTCCACACCAGGTTGTCGGCATCCTGCACGCCCGAGTTCGCGCCACGCGCGCCGAACGGCGACACCTGGTGCGCTGCGTCGCCGGCGAACAGGCAACGACCATGGCGGAATTCGTTCATGCGGCGGCACTGGAAGGTGTAGACGCTGACCCACTCGAGCGTGAAATCGCGGTCGTCGCCGAGCATCGCCTTGATGCGCGGGATCACCTTCTCGGGCTTCTTCTCTTCTTCGGGATCGACATCCCAGCCAAGCTGGAAATCGATGCGGTAAACGTCGTCGGCTTCGCGGTGCAGCAGCACCGACTGGTTCGGGTGGAATGGCGGGTCGAACCAGAACCAGCGCTCGGCCGGGAAGTCTGCCTTCATGAGCACGTCGGCGATCAGGAAGCGGTCCATGAAGACCTTGCCATCGATGTCCAGTCCCAGCATCGTGCGCACCGGGCTGCGCGCGCCGTCGCAGACGATCAGCCAGTCGGCCTCGATCGCGTAGAGGCCGTCCGGCGTCTCGACCTGCAACATCACATGATCGTCTTGCGGCGCGACCGACACCACCTTGTTCTTCCAGCGCAGCTCGACGCCGGCGTCCAGCGCGCGCTGCACCATGTACTCCTCGAGGTAATACTGCTGCAGGTTGACCATGCCCGGGCGCTTGAAGCCGGGTTGCGGTCGCAGGTTGAAATTGAAGACTTCGTCGTTGCGGAAAAAGGTACGACCCACGTCCCAGCCCACGCCCTTGCCGACCACCGGGTCGCCGCAGTCGAGGCGATCAAGGATTTCCAGCGTGCGCTTCGCGTAGCACAGGCCGCGCGAACCGACTGACACGGTATCGTCATCATCGAGCAGCAACACCGGAATGCCATGCTGGTGCGCATCAATGGCCGCGGCGAGGCCGACCGGTCCGCAGCCGATCACGATCAGCGGGCGGCGCGATACGGACGCCTTGCCCAGTTCGGGCGGTGCGCTGTAGGGAAATTTTTTATAGGTGTACGTCTGGTGCATCGCGCGTCTCCATTGACTTCACACTGCGTCACGCTGCCCTGGCTTGCGACATGCGCTGGCCCGGGGTGGCTGTCGGCGACGGGCATGCCGGTCGTCGCCGACCTCACCGGTCAGTCCTGCAGCGCGTGCCACATTTCCTTGTCGCGCTCGGCGGTCCAGATGCGCGGATGCTTGATGCCGCTGGCCTCGTCGACGGCGCGGGTGACATCGAACGGCAGACAGTGTTCGTAAATGAAGACGTGGCCGAACTTGTGGTCCATGTGGCTGCGCACATGCGCCATCGCGCCCTTCAGGTCCAGGCCCTTGACCACGGCCTCCCTGGCCGAGGACAGCAGCGTGCTGACGAAATCCTTCGTGTAATCGAGGCCCTTGTCGACGTCGGCCGGATTCATCAGCGCCGGGCCACGGCCGGGCACCAGTTTGTCGGCCTGCATCGCGCGCAGCACTTCCAGCGTGGCCGGCCACTCTTCCAGTTGGGCGTCGCCGGTATAGGCGGCGGCATCGTATTCAACGAGGTCACCCGAAAACAGCACCTTCTGCGACGGGATCCAGACGATGGTGTCGCCTTTGGTGTGGCCCATGCCGACGTGCATGATCTTCACCTCCAGCTTGCCCATGAAGACCGTCAATTCCTTCTCGAACACCAGCGTCGGCCAGGTCAGGCCGGGCACGGTCTCGACGCCCGCGAACAGGCGCGGGAAACGGTCGATCTCGGAGTGCATGTCCTGCTCGCCACGCTCGACGATGAGCTCGTAGGTACCTTTGGAGGCGATCACCTGCTCGGCGCCCTCTTTGAAGTAGGCCGACGCGCCCAGCACGCGCACGGCGTGATAGTGGGTCAGGGTCACATACTTGATCGGCTTGTCGGTGATTTCGCGAATGTGTTTGATCAGCGACTGCGCCATCGCCGGTGTGGCGGTGGTGTCGATCACCATCACTGAATCGTCGCCAATGATGACGCCCGAGTTCGGGTCGCCTTCAGCGGTGTACGCATAAGCGTTGGGGGACAGCTGGATGAAGCTGGTCTTCTTCTCCTGCAGGTCGCCCTGCGACGCGAATTTCTTGGTGGTGCTCATCGTTTCCTCCAAAGCCGGCGCACTGCGCGGCGTGTATTGGGACAGGTCATTCGTGCATGGACTGGACGGCGACTGGCAAGTTGCCAGAATAAACACCCTGCGCTGCGCCGTCAGGCTGCACAGAGCTTAGCGGCGAATTCGTTCTTGGTCAATGAATTAGATAATGACGAATGGTTTACTTTAGATAAAAGCATCCGTAAACTCCGGCGATGGCTGAAGAAAACTCCATGGACAAGGGCCGGCGCGGCATCCAGTCGATCGAAATTGGTGGGCGCTTGCTCACTGCGCTGGTAGACGAAGGCGGGCCGATGAGCCTGGGCGACCTCGCCCGCAAGGCGGGAATGCCGTCGGCCAAGGCCCACCCGTACCTGGTCAGTTTCGGCAGTTTCGGCCTGATCGAGCAAGACCCGCTGACCGGACGTTACGAGCTTGGCCCCTTCGCACTGCAGTTGGGCCTGATCAGTCTGCACCTGCTGGACCCCGTGCGCATCGCGATTCCGGCCGTGACCCAGTTGTCGTCCGAGATCGACCAGACGGTCGGCGTGGCGGTGCTGGGCAACCTGGGCCCGACCATCATCTATATCAGCGAGTCCAGCTACCCGATCCATGTGAACATGCGCACCGGTACCGTGATGTCGATACAGTCGACCGCGACCGGCCAGGTGTTTGCGGCTTTTCTGCCACCCAAGCAGGTCGAGCGCATGGTCGAGCAGGAAAACCGCAACGGCGTGGCGGCCGGTTTCGGCGTGCCGGCCAAAAGCGTGCAGGAACTGGAAGCGCGGCTGGCCGAGGTGCGCAAGCGCGGCATGGCGCGCGTGCAGGGCGAACCCATCCCGGGCATCAACGCGATCTGCGCGCCCGTGTTTGAACATAGCGGCAATATCCGCCTCGGCATCACCGCCATCGGGCCGGCCGGCAGCTTCGATGCCAGCTGGAACGGCGACATCGCAAAAAAAATCCGCGCATGCGCAGATCATGTATCAGGGCGCCTGGGGTACCGGCCGCTGGACTGAACCCCGGCAAGTGGCATCAACGCTGCCGTCGATGCCGACACCGCCGACTCCGGCGGCAACACCGATGGCACCGCCAACACCACCGCATTCAGGCGCCCGATCTCTTCCTCGCCCACCGAACCGTCGGCCGGCATCATGTACAGCAGCGACTCGCTGACATTCATCAGCAGGCACAACCTGGACGTCGCATCCAGCACCGGCGGCAGCCCTTGCAGGCACTGGTCGACGCTGCGCAATTCCGCATAGGCGACGGCGCGATGCGAAGTCTCGGCATCGGCGCCAACATGGCGGCGTCACCGATCCCTCATGGCGTCCTCAGGGCGTCCCCAGGGCGCCAAAAATAACGATGATGTAATAGAGGTCCGCAGCAATGCGTCTAAGATGTCGGCTGCGCGGGGTCCGGCGGTCCCGATCGCGCTGCGTCGCCCAGCGAAACGACGGGCTGCAGCCGGCTTCGCGACGACAAATAATTATCAAACAAAAAATAAAATGTCTGCGTCCGCATACCGATTGCTGCTGGTAGAAGACGAGATCCGCATCGCGGAGTTCGTCATCCCAGACCTGCGCGCGGCCGGTTTCGACGTCACGCATGTGAAAGACGGCGCCAACGGACTGGCGGCCATCATCAGTGGCGACTATGACCTTGTCATACTGGACGTGATGCTGCCAGTGCTCGACGGTTTCGAAGTGCTGGGCAAGGTCCGGGAAACCGGCAACCTGATCCCGGTGATTATCCTCAGCGCGCGCAACGAATTACCGGACCGGCTGACCGGGTTCGAGATGGGCGCCGACGATTACCTGCCCAAGCCTTTTTTCGTCGAAGAGCTGATCGCACGCATACGCGCCATCATGGCGCGCAAGAGCGGCACGATTTCCGACGAAATTCAGGTCGGCGACCTGACGCTGAACAAGATCAGCCGCCAGGCCAGCTGGCGCGGCACGGTCGCGCAGCTGAGCCAACGCGAATTCAGCCTGGTCGAGTGCCTGATGCGCTCGCCAAACCGGATCTTCTCGCGCCAGCAGATACTGAAGAATGTCTGGGGCATCACGTTCAACCCGGAGACCAACGTCGTCGACGTCTGCATCCAGCGCATACGCAAGAAGCTCAATCGCCAGACGCGGGATGGCAAGTCTATCCCGATCGAGACTATCCGTGGCGTCGGTTATCGTTTCGAGATCCAGGATGACGAATGAAGAAATCCTTTCACTGGCATATCTTCATCCGCATCTTCCTCGTCACCGCAGTCATCATTTATTCGAACCGGCAGATCGCGCATTACCTGACCACGCGCTATCTGATTGAACGCATCGAGCACAATGTCGCTGTGACACTGGACGCCTGTCAAAACGAAGCGACAGACCCCGGCAATTTCTTCCGGTGCGTCACGCAGACCAGTCGCGGCGATGCGCTCAGCAGCGTCAGCGAATATTATGTGATGTGCACGCCCGACGGGTTGCAACCCGAGCCTGAACCTTATCCGCTGTGCGTCAACGCCAAACGTCTGCAGAAGTCCTACCGCGGCAAGATCGAGCAGGTGACCGACGACGTCGATCTGGTACGGTTGACGATCGATAATGAAGACTGGGCAGCATTTTCACTGCGGGACAAGCCGAGCGGCGCACGCATGCTGGTCCGGCACGACGACATGCTCCGCTACGTCGGCAGCATCTGGAATCTGCGCGATCGCATTCTGATCTACACCGCACCGATCGTAATCCTGATGCTGATGGCGCTGACTATCTATATCACCTGGGTGGTGATGCGGCCGATACGCCAATTGGAAGGTTCAATGAACGGCCTGACTTCGCGCAACCTCGATCAGCCGCTCACCGTATTTCCTCCATTCCGCGAATTCACCCGATTCGTGAGCGTGTTCGAGCAATTGCGTGAACGCCTGAACCAGAGCTTCTTGCAGACACGTCGCTTCGCTGCCGATGCATCGCATGAACTGCGCACCCCGCTGACTATCTTGCGTGGCAATTCCGAACGCCTGATCGCCGAATTGCCAACCGGATCGGAGGTGCAGGTTCGCATGCGCCTGATTGGCGACGAAATCGAGCGACTGATCGATATCACCGAAAAGCTGTTGCTGTTGTCACGCGCGGACGCCAACAGCATCCGCTACGACATGCAATGCGTGTCATTGTCGATGATGATGAATGAGTTGGCGCTCGATGCGATGGCCTTCCATCCGCACCTGCAAATACGGAATGACGTCGAGCCGGACATTTACTGGACTTGCGACCGCAGCCTGATAGAGCAGTTGCTGTTCAATCTGTACACCAACGCCGCCAAATACAACGTGCAGAATGGATGGATACGCTTTGCAGTGACCCGCCATGACGATCGGATTGCGCTCAGCATCGAAAACCCCTGCGACAACATACCGGCCGACTTGCCTGAGCGCGCCTTCCAGCGTTTCTACCGTGGTGATTCTGCGCGCGGCCGCAGTGTGGATGGGGTCGGCCTCGGCCTGAGCTTGTGCAGTGAGATCGCGCGACTGCACAAGGCCACACTGAGCATCCAAGTCACCGATCGCAAGACCGTAATCGCCACGCTGGAAGGGTCGCTGGCGACGCCGGCGAACTGACCCGCGCAGCCACGCTGGCTGCGTGACGACTGCCGCGGCACGGTGTCCGAATGCAGCGACGATTCACCGATAGCGCATCTCCCGCCGATCGCCTGCCACTGCCGTGGTTGCGGCGACCAGCGGCCGGCGGGATAATCCGCCAATGACAACCCCGCCGGAGCAACCCATGACCATCAATCCCGAACTCGATCTGGTGATACAGCGCGACGTCAGCCTTCCGCCCGAGGCGCTGTGGAAAGGATGGACCAATCCGGCAACGCTGATGAAATGGTTCTGCCCGCGTCCGTGGAAGGTGGTCGAGTGCGACATCGATCTCAAGCCAGGCGGCGTGTTCCGCACCGTGATGCAGTCGCCGGAAGGCCAAAACATGCCCGAAGGTGTCGGCACCTATCTGGCGGTCGAGCCGAACCGGCGTCTGGTCTGGACCAGCGTACTGGGCCCGGGTTTCCGGCTGCAGCCACCGCCGGCCGACGAACACCTCGGCTTCTTCTTCGTGGTCGACCTGACGCTGGAGCCCTTGCCCGGCGGCGGCACACGTTATCGCGCGGTGTGCATGCATCAGACCGCGGCCGACCGCGAGAAGCACGAGAAAATGGGCTTTCACAAGGGATGGGGAGTGGCACTCGACCAGCTGGTCGAGCTGATGGCGATGCCCGCCTGAGGATAGCCCGCGCCGGACTTGCGCTCAGCGCGTGGCGATGACCCGCTGGACGACCGGGAACACCGGATCGACGAAACTGCGACGTACCTGCAAAACCGGCACGTCTTGCGCCTCCACCGGACGCGACACATCATCGCCCTGAACCGCATCGCAGCGCATCCGCTGCAGCTCGCGCAGCGGTCGCGGGGTTTCGACGTCTTCGGCCACTGCGCAGAAACCCATCGCCGTGCGCTTGGCCGTCCAGTGCTTGATTTCTTCGTCCATCTTCGTGCTCATGTCATCTCCCTTTCGGAAGATTAATTGAGCAGATCTTTAGTGGGTCATTACACGCATGCGCATCATCCCCATGAATGCGCTCGGGGATCGCTGATGAAGTTCAACTGAAAAGGCGGCGCGAATCACCCATCATCCGCCGCAACTCGGGGATCGCAATATCCGACACGTCATGAATCATCAGCAGCAAATTCGCGCTGATCGGTGCTTTCTTATTCCGGATCCGGCTCACGATTGCGGGCGTTACTTCCAGCGTGCGCGCCAATGCTGCATCATTTTTTAAATTCATTGTCCGCAGCAGTCGATTCAAAAAATGATCAGGGCTGTAGGATGAAATTTTGAGTAGCGCTTTTTTTCCCACGTGATGCTCCGGGCCAAGTGTTAGGGCATGACAGATTGACTAGCCGCCAAGATAACGATTGCCCGTGAAAAAGCATCCGCAAATGAGCTTGCAAAATACGTCTTAATTCATCGTTTCGATCTGCCGCGCCCACAGGAATTGCGCGCATGCCCAGTGCCTTCGGATATCGGGGCAACACCTACCGTACCCAACTCATCAATTCTCTTTCTATTTCGCGCAAATCGCGAGTGCTGCGATCAGGATTAAGCACCAGCCCGGCGACGCGATGCTCGGCGCGTCGGGCAGCATTGGAGATTTTGTGGTTGCCATAGGCGCTCGCCGAGTTGCGCAAGTCCTCGATCTTTTCCCAAAGTTGCGCGCAGCGGGCGCGCGTCACGGGCTCAGTGCGGCAATGATCAAGCACATCGCGTATACGCGACAGATGCATCGGCAATTCGCGGGAAAACAAGCGGTCCAAGACTTCCAATTCATTGGATAACCATGGCGTATCAGCCGGCATTCCCTCATAAATAGTCAGCAGATCGACGATGCGGTCACCAAGCGTGTGCGGATCGATGGGCTTGGCGATCACCCCGGCCACACCCAACGCTTCGTCATATCGCAAATCTTCGGGCGCGACCAACGACGTCAGGAAGATGGCTGGCGTTTCAGAATGGAGCGCGTTCTGCCGCAGCCCGGCGAGTACCGTCGGGCCATCAATCTCCGGCATCATCACGTCCAGCAGCAACAGGTCGGCGCGAAAATCAGTGGCGGCTTGCAATCCTTCGCGCCCAGAACTGCAGATGCGCAAATGCACCTGATGCAATTCCTGCAAAGCGAAACGTATCGCAGCCTGGGTACCGGGATCACTCTCGATGACCAGCGCCTTGCGTAGTTCGATGGTTTTCATGATCTTCAAGCCCCCGGGGGCGCTTCCTCCTCTGCGCAACACGCTAAAGATATCGGGCTGACGAGATTGCCAGACCAAGAACAGGCGGGCATTTCACCCATACTTTCCGGCGACCCCAAGCAAAGGCGAGCGCGTGCGCGAAGCAGCGGGTTTGTCCACGGGTAGGTCGGCCCGGAAGCCGCAAAGGCACCCATCGCGGGCCTCACAACTGACAGGCGGTGCGAGGAGGGGGCCATATCCGCAGAGTCAAGCGCCGTGGGCAATCCTTGTCAGCGGTCGTCTTCCAAGGTCCCGACCACGGCCTTGCTGACGGTAGGCGAGCACTTCAGCCAAATTTGATCTGGGTAAAATTACTCAAACGTAACTTTACGTATGCTCTATCCGTACAATAGCCTGTTGCCTGAGAAACACTCCACGCTCCTGATCCGGACTACCCATGAAAAAGCTCACCCTGCTGCTCGCCCTGCTCGCCGCCACCTCGGTGGCTCATGCTGAACTGAAAAAGGTCTTCGAGAATATCCGCGGTACCGTTGTCTTCGTCGACACCTCGACCCTGATACCCAGCGGCGACAAGCGCCGGGTAACCGAGGTGCAGACCTATCGCAGCGCCGGACCGCGCGGGATGATGTCGATGAAACTGCTCAAGGAATATGACTGCAAGAACGAGACTTCGCAGATCATCAACTACACGATGTACAAGGAGCCGATGGCGCAGGGTGAAGTGATTGGCCGCGTGAATACGCCGGGCGATGTGCAAAAGCTCACGCAGAACCCGGGGGGCACCGGCGGCTGGCGTTTCGCCTGCGGACTCTGACCCGACCGGCTACCCGCGTTTCAGGCGACAGCCACCGCGGCTGCCAGCAACACGCCATGCAGCACGGCCGCAGCAATCGTCAGCATGATCGCCGGCTTCAGCATCGCCACCTGTCGGCGTGCGCGCCACAATAACCAGCAAGCCACGCCCGCCGGTAGAGCCGAGGCCAGCGCAGCCAGCGCGGCAGACGGGAACTGCCCGGCAAAAACCATCAGCACGACCCACAAGTGCGCAGCCATCACGATGGCGAGGTAGGCATCGACACTGCGCTCGGGGCCCAGACGTACCACCAGCGTGCGCTTGCCCACCGCCGCATCGGACGCAGCATCCGGAAAGCCGGCGATCAGCAGGATATTGGCCATCATCAGCGCATAACTGGCCGACACGATGAATTGCCATGTATCGATGCGGGTGGTTTGCACGACCGCAGCGCCGACCACCACCAGCGACCAGGCCAGCGCGATGGCCACCTCACCCACGCCGCGCGACATCAGCGCCAGCGGCGGTGCCGAATAAGCCCAGCCGATCAGCATCCCGACCAAGCCGATGGCGACCAGCACCGGCCCAACCTGCAATGCCAGCCACAATCCGCCCGCCACCACGACGGCAGCCAGGCCGAGCGCGACCCGGCGCGTGGTCTCCACGCTGACGACGTCCTCCTGAATGAAGCGCGCGCCGCCGGAAAAGGGGAAGATGCGCGCCGTGTTCGCCGCATCGGCGCCGTTCAGCGCGTCCTGGTAATCGTTCCAGACATTGGCTGATGCATGCGCGAGCACGCCCAGCACCACGGTCGCCAGTGCCAGCCACGGATCCATCGCCTGCCGGCCCGCCGCTGCGGCGATGCCGAGCGCGCAGCCGACCAGAGTTGCCACCAGAAAGCCGGGACGGGTCATCCGTAACAACAGCCATGCCGTGACCGGCTGCCGCCGATGCGTTGAGGGCGTCAATGGGTTGGGATGCTCGGTGTGCGGTGGTATTCCCATCATTGCGTTCTTACAAGAAACTGTTTTCAGATAGAAAATTGATTATCAATACCCCATCGTCCCATGGAAGCGCCATCCAATTTTGACTGCAATCAATTTTCCCTTGGAAATTTTTTTCGGCAATGCAACATGATGGTGGGCTGGTCTAAGATAATTCCTTATCTCATCAAATGAAGTCCCGTTGCCCATGAGCGCCGCTGAAAAAGACCCGTCTCCTGCCAGCCACGAATTCCCTGATTTTCGCAAGCTCGATGCCGCCGCCCACGCACAGCTGGCCAAGGCCGCCGGCGGGCTGGCGCCGATCTCGCTCGCGCTTGCTTGCATGGATTGGGCGATGCATCTCGCCACCTCGCCGGGCCGGCAACTGGAGCTTGCGCAGAAGGCAGCGGAACTGGCGACCGATGACGTGCGTCGCCGTATGGACAATCCCCTGTCAGCACCGTCCGAGCAGGAAGCCGAAGGCCGCTTCGCCGATCCGGTCTGGTCGCAATGGCCATTCAACATGATGAAGGACAGCTTCAAGGCTGGCGACCTGTGGTGGCAACAAGCGACGCGGGTCGATGGCATGGCCCCGCACAACCAGCAAATGGTGAGCTTTTTCGCGAAGCAGTGGATGGACATGCTGTCGCCCGCAAACTGGCCGCTGACCAATCCCGAGATGTTCAGCCAGAGCCTCGCAACGAATGGCATCAGCATGCTGCAAGGCTTGCAGAATTACCTGACCGACGTGCGCCAGGCCGGCATCAATAGCTCCGCCGCCGACCCCGAAGGCCTGGCCCCGCTGCCCTTCGCCGTCGGCAAGGATGTCGCGATCACGCCGGGCAAGGTGGTGTACCGCAACGAGCTGTTCGAACTGCTGCAATACGCTCCGTCGACACCGGCCGTGGATGCGGAACCGCTGCTGATCATCCCGTCGCCGATCATGAAGTACTACATCATGGATCTGTCGCCGCAGAACTCGATGGCGCGCTATCTGGTGTCGCAGGGCTTCACGGTATTCATGATGTCCTGGCGTAATCCGGATGCGAGCGACCGCCAGGTCAGCATGGATGACTACCTGCTCAAGGGCGTGCTGGAGGCGATACGACAGTCTGCGAAGCAATCGGCAGCGGCGCGCATCCATGCGATGGGGTACTGCCTGGGCGGCACCTTCCTTGCGATCGTCGGCGCGCTGATGGGCGCCAACGCTTTCCAGGACAGGGAAGCTGCCGCCGTCAAAGCCGGCACGCAGGCGGCGCTGCCTGAATTGGCCAGCATGACGCTGCTGGCGGCACAGACCGATTTCTCCGAACCAGGCGAGCTGGGCATCTTCATCGACGATGACCAGCTGAAGACCCTGCGCGAACAGGTCGCGGCCAACGGCTACCTGTCGGGGCGCCAGATGGCGGGCACCTTCCTGTTCCTGCATGCGCGCGAACTGATCTGGGCGCGCAATGTGTCACGCTACCTGCTCGGCAAGAACGAGACCGGCAATGACCTGATGAGCTGGAATGCAGACACCACGCGCCTGCCGCAGAAGATGTACATCGAATACCTCGACAGCCTGTTCCTGCGCAACGACCTGACCCAGGGCCATTACAAGGTCGACGGCATAACGGTGGCAATGAAGAACCTGCGCATGCCGCTGATGGTGGTCGGCACCGTGCGCGACCATGTGTCGCCGTGGCGCTCGGTCTACAAGATCCACCTGCATGCCCACACTGACCTGTCCTTCGTGCTGGCCGCCGGCGGCCACAATGCCGGCATCATTTCCGAGCCCGGCCATCCGCACCGCAGCTACCAGATCGCGCGCGAGGAAGCGGGCCATGACTGGGTCGATCCCGACCAGTGGATGGCCAGCGCCGAACGCCGCGAAGGCTCATGGTGGGAAGCCTGGCAGGCATGGCTGCACGAACACAGCAGCGGCACGACCGGGGCGAGGACGATCAAGAACGCGGCGAAGCTCGACGACGCCCCGGGTGACTATGTCATGGTGAGATATGCTGACTGAAAACAAATCGTTGACCGAATCTGCCAGCCTGTTCGGACTGCAGGGAAAGAAGGGCCTGATCCTTGGTGTGGCCAATGACCACAGCATTGCGTGGGGCTGCGCGAAACTGATGCGCGCGATGGGGGCCGACATCGTCGCCACCTGCCTCAACGACAAGGCACGCGGCTATGTCGAACCGCTGACGGCGCCGCTGGGCATCGACCTCGTCACCTGCAATGTCGAAGAACCAGGCGCGCTCGACGCGCTGGTCGCGCATGCAGTAGACAAGCTGGGCCATCTCGACTTCGTCGTGCACTCGATCGCCTGGGCGCCGCTGGATGATTTGCATGGCCGCGTGGTCGACAGCTCCAGCACCGGCTTTGCGCGCGCCATGGAAGTGTCTTGCCATTCGTTCGCAATGCTTGCCAAGCTGTGCGCGCCGCACATGCCTGAAGGCGGCAGCATGCTGACCATGACTTATCTCGGCGCCGAAGAAGTGGTGCCCCACTACGGCCTGATGGGCCCGGTGAAGGCCGCGCTGGAATCGCTGGTGCGCTACATGGCGTCCGAACTCGGCCCCAAGGGCATACGCGTTCATGCGGTGTCGCCGGGCCCGATCCTGACGCGCGCCGCGTCCGGCATCGAAGCCTTCGACGACCTGATGCGGCATGCGATGAACAAGGCCCCGCTCGGCCGGCTGGTCGAGCTGAAAGAGATCGCGCAACTGTGCGCCTTCCTGTGTACCGATGCATCGTCGGGCATGACCGGCCAGACCATTTTCGTCGATGCCGGCTGCCATGCCGTTGACTGAACGCCCGACCACCGACAACCTCACGCTGATTCCAACGCCATGACCCCGACCAATGACTGGGTAGAGAACCTCACTTATGATGAACTGAGCCTCGGCCAGAGCGCCGTGATGGCACGGACCATCACGCTCGACGACATCAGGGCATTCGCTGCCGTGTCCGGCGACACCAATCCCGCCCACCTCGATCCCGAGTATGCAAACGACACCCTGTTCCACGGCGTGATCGCGCACGGCATGTGGGGCGGCGCGCTGATCTCGGCGCTGCTCGGCACCGAATTCCCCGGCCCGGGCACCATTTACCTGCAGCAGGACCTTCACTTCACGCGCCCGGTACGTATCGGCGACACGCTGACCGTGAAGGCCACCGTGATTACGAAAGATGACGAGAGGAAGCGCGTCGAGCTCGACTGCCAGGTCAGCAACCAGAAAGGTGACTCGGTGTTGCACGGCGTCGCCCGCGTGCTGGCGCCGACCGCCAAGGTGCGCCGCCCGCGCATCCATGCGCCGCATATCCAGTTGTACGACCCGGAAGCGCGCCTGAAGTCGCTGCTGGCGCGGGTCGCAGACCTTGAACCGTTGCGCTGCGCGGTGGTCCATCCCTGCGACGCCGAATCCCTGCAGGGCGCCGTCGATGCGGCGCGCCTGGACCTGATCGTGCCGGTGCTGGTCGGCCCGGCCGACAAGGTGCGCGCGACCGCTGCTGCCACCGGCATCGACATCACCGGCATCGAACTGGTCGACGTGCCGCATAGCCACGCGGCCGCCCATCGTTCGGCAGAAATGGCCGCCAACGGTGAGGTCGAGATCCTGATGAAAGGCAGCCTGCATACCGACGAACTGCTGCATGAGGTATTGGCCCAACCCAGCCTGTGCACCGGCCGCCGCATGTCGCACGTGTTTCGCTTCGACGTGCCGATGTACCCGAAGCCGTTGCTGGTCACCGATGCGGCGATCAATATTTTCCCCAATCTGTCGCAGAAGGCGGACATCATCCAGAATGCCATCGACTTCTCGCACACCATGGGGATAGAGCAGCCGAAGGTCGCGATCCTGTCGGCAGTGGAAACGATCAATCCGGCGATCCCGTCCACGCTCGACGCCGCGGCCCTGTGCAAGATGGCCGATCGCGGTCAGATCAAGGGCGGCCTGCTCGACGGACCGCTGGCCTTTGATAACGCGATCTCCAGCGCAGCGGCGCGCATCAAGCACATCGCGTCGGCCGTCGCCGGCGATTCCGACATCCTGGCCGTGCCCGACCTCGAGTCCGGCAACATGCTGGCCAAGCAGCTCGAGTACCTCGCAGGTGCCACCGGCGCCGGTCTGGTGCTGGGGGCGCGCGTCCCGATCGCGCTGACCAGCCGCGCCGATGGCCCGAGCACCCGCGTCGCATCCGCTGCACTGGCGCTGATCGTCGGCCACGCGGCGCGCAAGGACCCGATCCGGCGCCAGCAATTGAAACTGGCTGCCTGAACCCGGGAGCGGGCGGACCCATGACCATCCTCGCCGTCAATGCCGGTTCCTCATCGCTGAAATTCGCGCTGCATCCTTACCGGGGCGGCGACATCAGGCGCGCCCTAATCAGCGGCAATATCGAAGGGCTGGAACCGAACGGCAAGCCGGTGATGTCCTGGCGCAGTGGCGGCGAATCACATCGCGCCGACCTGCCGGCGGCCGACGATCCCTTCATGGACGCACTGGCGTCGCTGCGCGCGCTGCTGACCGATAACCCGGCATTCGATCGCCCCCGCGCCATCGCGCACCGCGTCGTGCATGGCGGCAGCGACTATCGCGGCAGCGTGGTGGTCTACGACGAGGTGATCGAACGACTGGAAGCGCTGAACAGCCTCGCACCACTGCACCAGCCGCACAACGTTGCCGGCATCCGTGCTTTCGCCACTGCTTTCCCCGAGGTGCCGCAAGTCGCCTGCTTCGACACTGCCTACCATGCGACAGCACCGGCGCTGCACCAGCAGTTCGCGCTGCCGAAAGCGCTGCGCGACGAAGGCGTGCGACGCTACGGTTTCCATGGCCTCTCCTACCAGTACATCATCGGCGAGCTGCAGGCACGCACACCGCGCGCGGCCGGCCGCGTACTGATGGCCCATCTCGGCAACGGCGCCAGCCTGTGCGCGGCACTCGACGGCAAGAGCCTTGCCTCCACCATGGGCTTTTCTGCGCTGGACGGGCTGATGATGGGCACGCGCTCGGGCGCGCTTGACCCCGGCGTGCTGCTGTACCTGCTCGAACATGGCTGGGACCACCATCGCATCCAGGACTTGATGTACAAGCGCAGCGGCCTGCTGGGTGTGTCCGGCCTCTCGGCTGACATGCGCACCCTGCGCGCTGCGGATGACAACAGCGATGCGCAACAGGCCATCGCGCTGTTCACGCATCGCATCGTGCGCGAAAGCGGCGCGATGCTGGCCTGCCTGCAGGGCCTGGACGTGATCGCCTTCAGCGGCGGCATCGGCGAGCATGATGCGATACTGCGTGCCGAGGTCGGGAGCGCACTGGGTTGGACCGGGCTGCAGATCGACGCCGCGCGCAATGCGGCCGCTGCCGGCGACGAGGCTTGCCCCATCCATGCCGAAGGCAGCGCGATCGAAGCCTGGGTGATACCGACCGACGAAGGCCGGGTGGCAGCGCGCGAAGCGGCCGCCCTGCTGGGTACGCCCGAGGACGCCTGAAAGCAGTGATGCACAGCGCCGGCATCCCGACCCAAAGACAAAAACAAAGAAAGGCTAGGCAGCCCGCATGCAAAACACGAACGAATCTCTGGTCGATGCCGCCCCGCACCTGACGCTGCGCGAATTCACGTACCGCTGGCTGTTCGACCCGACCTGTAAGGACGGCATGCAGCCACAGCTGGATGCTTTCATCGGGCTGCTGATCGTCGCCAGCGTGTTTGCGATCATCCTCGAGCACAACCCGGCGATCTACCAGCCGCTGGCCTTGCAGTTTCACTGGTTCGACGTCATCACCGTCGCAATCTTCACCGCCGAGTATCTGTTGCGGGTGGCGACGGCACCTTCCAATCCCGAGTTCGCGCACTACCGCTCACCCAGGCTGCGCTACGTATTCAGCTTCGTCGCGCTAGTCGACCTGGTCGCGATTGCTCCCTTCTATTTCGTGCAATTCGTCAGCTTCGACGTCGAGGCACTGCGCATGCTGCGACTGGTACGGCTGTTGCGAATGCTGAAGCTGTCGCGCCAGCTGATCCCGGCCTGGCATGAATTCCTGACGATGAACCGCGGCCGCACATTGCGCGCCAAGGTGTATGCGCTGCTGGAGCCGACCGGCCATTCAGGCCGGCTGCACTTCTATGTCGATAACTTCATCGTGTTCTGGGTCGCGTTGTCCATCATCTGCGTCGTGCTGGAAACGGTGGAATCGGTGCGCGCAGTGTCGGCCGGGTATTTCGCGTGGATAGACGCGCTCGCATTCAGCATCTTTACGATTGAATATGCGGCACGGATGTACAGCGCGCCGGAGAACCCGGATTACCAGCGCTCGCGCATGCCGCGCCTCGCGCATGCGCGTTCGTCCGGCGCCATCATCGACCTGCTGACCATCCTGCCCTTCCTGCTCGAGCATTTCGTCGCGCTGCAGCTGGACCTGCGCTTCCTGCGGGTGTTCCGCCTGACGCGGATGCTGAAGCTGACCCGCTACACGTCGGCCACCAATACGCTGACCAAGGTCATCAAGCGCGAATGGCACATCATCTTCTCGTCGATCTTCGTGATGCTGCTGCTGGTAGTGCTGACGGCGAGCCTGGGCTATCTGTTCGAGCATCCGGCCCAGCCGGATAAATTCGAAAACATCCCGCAGTCCATCTATTGGGCGGTGGTGACACTGGCCTCGGTCGGCTACGGCGACATTTCCCCGATTACGCCGATGGGGCGCGCGCTGACGGTCGTGCTGTCGCTGTTGGGCATCGGCATTTTCGCGATCCCGGCCGGCCTGCTGGCGTCGGCCTTCACCGACCAGCTGCGCATCGACCGCGAATCCTTCGAGCGCGCCCTGCTGGAAGCCCTGGCACGCGGCGAAACCGACCTGCGCCGCAACGAGCGCCTGATCGCCGAGGCCGAGCGCCTGCACCTGTCCGACGTCGAATTCGACAATATGGTCGCGCAAGCACTGGAGGAACATCGCAAGCTGATGGCCGAGCATGAAGTCAGCCTTGGCCACCTGATGCTCGACACGCTGGCGCACCCGCACCTGGCGGCCGAACAATTCCGCATCATGGTGGCCCAACTGTCGCTACTGGTGAAGGCCGCCGACCGCGATGTGCTGGCGGCCGAACTGGCGGGTGACGACGCGCAGGCCCGGCGCAACCTGCGAATGATGGAGTTGTTGCTGGAAGAGTCCGCCCGCAAGCGATGACTGGGCGGGCACGCGCCTCAGTGCGTGTGCCGGTGGTGCACGTCGGGGAAGTGAGGATGCGTGTGCGTCAGCGGCTGATGCCGGTGGTGGTGCGCGTGCGGCTCCTGCCCGTCCCAATCGGCGTCGTGTTCGTGCTGGTGATGTTCGTCGTGGCAGTGCAGGTGCTCGTGCTCCAACGCCTCATGCGCGTGTTCGTGCTCATGGTGCTCGGTCACGTGCAGCCAGACGCCGGCGGCCATCAAGGCGGCCGCCACCCAGAGCGCCGGCCCGCCCGACTCGCCCGGGAACAGCAGTGACACGGCTGCGCCGATGAAGGGCGCCGTCGAAAAATACGCGCCGGTGCGCGCCGTTCCCAGCCCGCGCAAGGCCAGCACGAACAGCACGAGGCTCAGCCCGTAGCCGGCCAGGCCGACGGCGGCGGTCGCCGCGATCAGCGCCGGCGCCGGCAGCAGCGCCCCCTGCGCCAGCGCGACGCTGGTGTTCACCACGCCGGCCACCGTTCCCTTGGCGGCCGCAATGAAGACCGCGTCCGAGGCCGAGACCTTGCGCGTCAGGTTGTTGTCGACCGCCCAGCACAGGCAAGCCAGCGCAATGGGCAACAAGCCGAGGATCGGCATGTCGCCGGTGGCACCCGGTTGCCAGGCCAGCACCACGCCACCGGCGACGATGGCGGCCATGCCGAGCAGCACGCGCGTTCCGGCGTTCTCGCGGAACACCAGCCAGGCAATCAGCGCCGTCAGGACGGCCTCGAGGTTAAGCATCAGCGATGCGGTGGACGCCGGCGTCGAGGCCAGCCCCGCCATCAGCGCCACCGGTCCCGCGATCCCGCCAAAACATATCGCACCCAGCAGCCAGCGCCATTCGCCGCTCGCCATGCCGGAAGCGGTCCAGCCGCGGTCCCGCAATAGCCGCAACATGAACAGCCCCAGCCCGCTGCCAAGGTAGAGCAGGCCCGCCAGCAGCAAAGGTGGCATCGTGCCAGCCAGCTGTTTGGCAAAGGGCGTGCTGGCGCCGAACAGCGCGGCAGCGGCGATGGCGGTCAGGATGCTGGAATTCATGGGAACCCATGCTACACGATGGCCTTCGCCTGGGCATCGATGCCGGAACGGGCGACGACGCTAGCCGCCTTTCAGCGCGCCTTCCTTGTCAAAGGCGTAGACGCGGTCAAGGTCCATGCTGAAGCGCCGCAAGTAACGCGTGAACAGCCGCATCGGAATGCCGTGCCGGTAAGACAGCGCATGGCGCTCCGCCAGATGCTGCGCGCCTTGTCCGCGTTCCAGCCTGAGCCCGACGAAGCTTTCCTGCTGATCCTGGCGCTCGATGATCTCGTTGATCTGGTCGTCGAAGGCGGCGTCGCTGATGTAGATGCGTCCTTCGATATGAATACGCTTGCCCTCGGGTTCGATCGACAGCCAGACCTTATGCGACAGCCCGCGCTCGACCATGATGTTCTTCGACGGCATGACCTCGGCAAATATCTTGTATCGCTTGAGGAAGGCGCAAAGCTTCTCGGGCTCGACCTCGTGAGTCTCCATTTTCGACGGCAGCATGTCATTCGTCTGGCTGCGCGTCTCCTCGATCAGCTCGAGGATCTCGTGCGTGAGCTGGGGCACATGCTCGGGATTGACCTTGCGCTCGCGGCAGACGCGCGCCATGACCTGCACGATCTCGGAAAACTGGCTCTCGGGCAGCTGTATGTCGACCGACGCCGTCGGCGTCGCCGGCCGGCGGTACTCGAGCGCAGTCTTCGGGGTCAGGTAAGACCAGTAACGCTTCATGTCCTGCAGGGTCGTGTTCTTCCTGGCCAACACGAAATAATGCTTGACGAGGTCGTTGCCGCATACGCCATCGTAGAACTGATGGAAGAAGTCATCGAAATCGGCGGTCGGCAGGTAGGTTGGCAGAAGTATCGTGGTCATGGTCAGGCAGTCGGCACGTCCAGTCGGTGCGAATGCTCTCAGCTTCAGGCTCCCTGCGCCAGAGGCCGGAGCGCTCGGTTACTCATATGTAATTTTAAAAAATACAATCATTTTCACAAACCGCATCACAGCGAAACGCAAGCGCAGCCGTCGTCAATTACATTTGCGTAATCGCCGCAGAATCTGCTTGAGCGCCGCGCGCAAACCCCGGATCCTGTCGGCTGTTTCGAGCGGACCTCACCCGACATTTCCATGGACACGCGACGACTGGCACGACTGATGGGCGCGCTCTGCTTTGAAGAGCGCCTGCAGATCATCGGCGCGCTGATTCCTGTCGGCGCCGGGGGACTGGACCAGCAAGCCCTGGCCGAGGCCGCCGACCTGTCGCAGACGGCCGTGTCCGTCCATATCGACTACATGCTGAGCACAGACATGGTAAAAGTGAAGTACACCGGCGCTGGAAAACGCTACAGCGCCGACCTCGACCTGCTCGAAGACTTGTTCAAGCACATGAGCGATCGCTACGGCGCGGGCGCCCGCCTGCTGGCGACGAATGCCAGCGCGGACCTGCCGCTGGTCGCCACCTGACGATGCCCCGACCGTGTCGCCGACGATGCACATCCTGCTGATCGAAGATGAAGACAGGATCACGGATTTCGTGATGTCGGGGTTCAGGGCCGCCGGTCTTGAGGCCGAGGCTTGCGCCGAAGGCACGCTCGGCCTGCGCAGGGCGCTGGACGGTCACCATGATGCGATCGTGCTTGACCTGATGCTGCCGGGACTGGACGGGCTGGCGATCCTGCAGGCCTTGCGCGAAGCCGGCCGCAAGACACCGGTGATCCTGCTGACGGCCAAGACCGAACTCGAACACAGGCTTGCCGGCTTCGACGCCGGCGCCGACGATTACCTTCCCAAACCGTTCTTCATCGAAGAACTGATCGTACGCCTGCGCACACTGGTCGAGCGGAATGCGGGCAAGGCCGAGACCGTGCTGCGGCACAGCGGCATGGAACTGGACAGGATCTCGCGCCAGGCCAGCTGGGGCGGCAACCAGGCCGTGCTGAGCCAGCGTGAATTCACCCTGATCGAATACCTGATGCGCAGCCCGGGCCACATTTTTTCGCGTAGTCAGATTTTGCAACATGTGTGGGGGTTGGATTTCGATCCGCAGACCAACGTTGTCGATGTCTGCATCCTGCGCGCACGACGCAAGCTGACCCCGCCGCGCGACGGCCAGGCCCAGGCCTTTCCCGTCGAGGCGATACGCGGCATTGGCTATTGTTTCAGGGAACAGTGAATGCGCAGGCTGACCCGCTCTTTCTACGTCAAGGTGTTCATAATGTTCATGGCCACCATCCTGACGCTGTACACGCTGAACCAGGTCGCGATCAATGTCTTCGGCCCATTGCAGATGAAGGCGATCCTCGACGATCGTCTGGTCGACACCTGCCTGCGCTGGAGCCAGGCGCCACGACTTGCCAGCGACGACGTGCTGAAGGGCGAGCTGCTGGCCAGCCTGAAGAGTGCGCACGCCGATGAGGTCCGGATTTTCACCATGCCGCTTGCTTCGCTCGACAGCGACGGCGGCCGGGACTCGCACGCCTTCCCGCTGCCGCCTGCGATGGACATTGCGACGTTCGAGCGCCTGCCGGCAGACAGGCATTTCCCGCTGATCGAGCGCGCCGTCATCACCGCCGACGGAACGCGCTGGAACGCAGCCAGCGCGATCACGCAGGATCGCATGGTCGTCAGCCTGGTCAGCACCGCCGTATCCGAGCGCTATGTGGCCGAATTCCTTGAATTTCGCGATCGCATGATTCACAGGGTATTGCCATTGACGCTGACCGTCTTCATCTGCTGCACGCTGTTCATGACCCGTCAGGTGCTGTCGCCGATACAGCGGGTGCAGCGATCCTTGCGCGAGCTGGATTACCGCGACCTCGGCGTGCGACTGCCCGCGCGCGGCGAGGACAATGAATTCCGCGCCTTTATCGAGACCTTCAACACCATGCTCGAAAGACTGCAGCGCGGCTTCCTGCAGGCGTCGCGCTTTTCCAGCGATGCCGCGCACGAGCTGCGGACGCCACTGACCATCATGCAGGGCCATGTCGAGCGCATGCTGCTCGAATCCGAACCCGGATCTCGCCAGCAGGCACAGCTGCGCCTGATCTGCGACGAGATCGAGCGCCTGTCCGGGATCACCCAAAAATTACTGTTGCTGGCACAGGCCGATGCCGGACGGCTGCCGATCGATGCCGAGCCCGTCAACATCAGCGACATGCTCGAAGCGATGCGGGGCGACCTGGCGATGCTGGAACCACCGCTGGAAACACGCGGACGGGTGATGCCAGGCCTTTGGCTCAATACCGACCGCTCGCTGCTGCTGCAGATGTTCAACAACCTGTTCACGAATGCCGTCAAGTACAACGAGCCCGACGGCTGGATTGACATCTCGGCCTGGGCAGCACATGGCCAGCTGCATGTGCGTTTCACCAATCCGACCCAGCCGCTGCCGGAGGGCTTCGAGGCCAAGGTGTTCGAGCGATTCTCGCGTGGCGACGCGGCACACAGTCGGCGCATCGATGGTACCGGACTGGGACTCAGTTTGTGCCGCGAGATTGCGGCCGCCAATGGCGGGATGCTCAGCTTCCGTGTTCGTGACCGCGCACTGGTCGAGGTGGAGTTTGTCGCTGTACTGACTGGCGTCACCGGGCCTGAGCTTGCGTCCGAAGCTGCCACTTCGCCGCATCCTTCGCAGCACCGGTCCAAGTTGCCCGTCGCGCCTGCGGGCTGATCCGATTCGCCCGACACAGGCCGCCAAGCATTGGCCACAAGCGCATTGCCGGATGGCTGGATGCGTTGCGTAGATTAAAAGCGCAAGCGCTGGTCGATACGCTGATGAAGTCGCAGCGTATCGACGTCACACTGGTGTGCATCGACCGATAGTCGCGGTCGCACTGCTCGCGCCAAACACGGCATCGATCGAATCGGCCGTCAAGACGCGGTCACCCCATATTTCCAGATCCGCTTCGGACGCTTGTTCCATCCGGGCTTTGGCCCACGCCGGCAAGTCGCCGAAGCGTCGATGGATTTGGCGCATTAGCAAGTGCGCCAATCCACAGCGCATCCCTTGCTGCATCCCTTTGGCCATACCTTCTTCGATGGCGAGCCGTTCAATCGATGTCACATAGCGCATCTTTGCTTCCTCCTCCATGGTGGCCACAGTCTGCCGGAACCGGGTTTCACTATCCTTGGGCAGCTTCATCATCCAGTCGATCACTCGGAACAAGTCGATGATGCGCTGCCGGTCAAGACCGCTGCGGTAAAGTTCTCGCACCAGACCGATCTTGATGCGCTCGCGGGCGGGAGTATCCCCGCGCGTGGCCTGAGTTGCCAGATGGGCACGTGTGATCAGCGCAAAAGGGTTGCGGTTGTCGACCAGCCTCGCGTCGCTGCCTGCCCAGTCAAGGAGCTTGGCCACCGGGAAATGCAAGCCCAGCCGGCACCCAAAAATTTCATAAGCGAACGAATCGGGCCGCCAGTTTTGGCGATCGTCAGCCAGTACAGCCAAGCTGGCGATCGGCTGCTGGTGACGCTCGTACAAGCGCGCGTGGTAGCGGAACATGCGTCCGGCAAACGATGCCTGCGGCTGGCATTGGATTTCAATGTGTACGAACACCCATTCAAGCTGGCCATCCCTGCGACTGACACGGACCAGTTTGTCGACAAACGACGATTGCGGCCCATCCTCCGGCAGGACGGATCGCAGTTCCTGTTCGAGAAAGACAAAGGGCTGCGACCAATCGATCAGCGTGTGGACAGCAGGAAAATAGAAGCCAATGAAATCGGCAAAGCCACTGGCGATCGCTTCTTTCCAGGGACTGTCGTAATCGTCGGCCATCGTCGCCTCGCAAACGCTGCCGGACAGGTCGGCATCCCGGCGCCAGTTTGCAGAAAACCGGCATTCGCAGCAGAAAGCTCGGCGATGTTTCGCGGATGTCCGGATCCGTTGCGATTCAACAGATGAACGAATGTAGTATTTGCGTCGGGTGACAAGCAGGACTTGGGCTATCGTCGCGTCAGGCGCCGGGGACAGGCCCGAAATAAATCACGCCGTCATCGATGCACACGGGCAGCGGAACCAGACCGTCGCCGACGCAAGGCCCGTCAACGCACCGACCATCGTTAAAGTTGAAGAAAGCCGTGTGGTGCGCACACATGATCAGGCCGTCGAGGGTGACGAAGGTCTGCGGCTCGTAATTGAGCGGCAGCGAAAAATGCGGGCAGTAATTCACATACGACCAGACCTGTTCGCCCTGCCGCAATAGCAGCACACGAAAATTTTCGTTGCCATCGCCAAAGCTGACTTCATGCCCCCCCTGGTCGGGTATCTCTTCGATCGTGCACAGTCGCGTGCCTTCGGCCGGGCAATCCGGATGCTGCTGCCAGTTCAAGTCGTCACTCCAAGGTGTTCGGGCGCGCCGACAGTCCATGACCACGGACGGATTTCGACCGAGCGAAACACGCCCGCCTGAGAATACGGATCATCGGCGACGAATTCCGAGACGGCCGAGATATCATCCGCCTCCACGACCAGTAGCGTACCATTGGCCTGCTCGCCGATCGTGGTCAGCGTCGGCCCGCCGAAATGCACCTTGACCGGATGGGCGCCCGGATTGCGCAAGTAAGCGCGATGGATGGGCCGCACCTCCAGACGCACGTCCGCCATGTCCGGCTTGTCAGTGCCCAGCACGAGAAAGAACATGGTGTCGCCCTCCCGCAATTGTCGAGGCTGCGTTCCGAAACCGGTGGCGATCGGTCAGGCCGCCGGCTCGAGCACGAAATCGTAGGCGACCTTCCACTCGTCACCGTCGCGCTGGTAATCCACCACCAGCGAATTCTTCACGCCAAACACGGCATCGGACTCGAGATAATCGTCGCCTTCCGTGTAGACCTGCGTGACGACCGGCTTGTAACCCGGCGCCGACACGATGAAGTGGATGTGCGCCGGCCGATACGGATGGCGGCCCAGCTTGGTCAGCAAGCTGCCGACCGGCCCGTCGACGGGCACCGCATAGGACACCGGCTTGAGCGTGCGCAGGCTGTAACTGCCGTCGGCGGCGGTGTGCACCTTGCCGCACAGATGGAATTCTTCGGCCTGCTGGTCTTGCATGTGATACAGGCCGTTCGGCGCGGTCTGCCAGACGTCGAGCACCGCATTGGCCAGCGGCTTGCCGTCGGTGCCGCGCACCCTGCCGGACACGACCACGCCCGGCCCCTCGCCGGGCGCGAGGTCGGCGCCATTGTCATGCTCGGGCGCGCCTTCGACGTAGAAGGGACCGAGCACGCTGGACTCGGTGGCGCCGGCCGGCTTGCGGTTGTTGATCGCATCCATCAGCATCGACACGCCCAGCGTGTCCGACAGCAGGATGTATTCCTGCCGCACCGCGTCGCACTTCTGCCCGGTCGCCGTCAGGAACTGTATGCCGGCCATCCACTCTTGCGGCGTCGGCTCGATTTCGCGCACGAAGGCGTGCAGGTGCTTGATCAGCGACTGCATGACTTGCTTCAGGCGCGGGTCGTCGCATTCGGACAGCCGCGCGAGTACGGCATCGGTCAGGTTCGCTTCAGTGAGGTTACGCATCTCGGTTGCTCGCTTTCAGGAGTCGATGGGTCGGGAACAGGGACCAGCCGAAGCGGCGGTGCAAGGCACCCCACAGGCCGTCGCGGAAGAACAGCGTGACGAGGATCGCGATCAGGCCGAGCCCCACCAGGTACCAGCTGCCGTAATCGCTGAAGAATTTGTTGAGGAACCAGAACAGCAAGGCGCCGACGATCGGGCCTTCGATGCGGCCGATGCCGCCGATGACCACCATGAAGATCGCGAACGCAGACCAGTTCACCGAGAACGCCGCATCCGGCGAGATGCGCAGGTTGCTGACGAAGTACAGCGCACCGGCCAGACCGGCACCGCCGCCGGCGATCAGGTAGACCGCCAGCTTCATCCGGCGCACATCAATGCCCTGCGACGCAGCCGCGACCTCGTTGTCGCGGATCGCCAGCAGCGCCAGACCGCGCTTGGAGCGAAGGAACAGGTAGACGCCGGCGATCACGGCCATCACGCAGGCCACAGCGATCCAGTAAGTCGTCGATTCACGCACCGCTTTCTCGATGCCGCGCAGTGCCGTCAAGGACGTGCCCGAGCCGCCGCCGACCATGGGCAGGTTGGCAAACGACAAGCGAAATACTTCTGCGATCACCCAGGTGCCGATCGCAAAGTAGCCGCCCTGTAGCCGGAACGCGAGGAAGGACACCGGCCATGCGATGAGGGCGGTCGCGAGCGCTGCGATCGGTATCGCGACGAAGGGATTGATGCCCGCCTCGTTGCCGAGGATGAGCATGATGTAACCGCCAAAGCCGAAGAAAGCTTGCTGTCCGATGCTGACCATGCCGCCGTAGCCGGCCAGCAGGTTCCACATCATCGCGAACACGAAGTAGCAGGCGATCTCGACCACCTCCCGCATCCAGCTCGACTCGCCCCACACGGGCAGTGATGCGGCGACGATCACGATGACGGCGGCCAGCACGGGCAGCAGCGTCGAGAAGCGGTTGCTGCGCATGACCTCAAAGGGAAGCTTGTCCATGCTCATCCCCTCGTCTTCGGGAACAGGCCTTGCGGGCGCACCAGCAGCACCGCCAGGAACATCAGGTGGCCGAACCAGATGCCCCAGCCCGGATCGAAACGGAAACCGATCTGCTGCGTGAGGCCGAGCAGCATCGCGCCGATCAGCGTGCCCCAGAACGAGCCCATGCCACCAATGATGACGGCCTCGAATGCGAACAGCAGCAGCAAGGGGCCATCGGATGGCGCGACCGTGGTGCGCATGGCCTGCAAGGCGCCGGCCAGCGCGATCAGCACGAATGCAATACCGGTCGCTTGTGCGTAAACGATCGCGGGTCGAATGCCCATCAGCTGCGCGGCCTCGCGATCATCCGACACCGCGCGGAACGAGCGGCCGAGCGACGTGAATGAAAACAGTGCCTGCAGCGCCAGTGTCGCGATCACGGCAGAGGCAAAAATCAGCAACGGCAGCGTGCCGGCCGTCAGGTCGCCAAATGTCAGGCTGTCGATCGCCAGCGCGCCGGTGTCCAGCGAACGCGGGTCGGCGGAATACACTTCGAGCAGCATGTTCTGGATGATGATGGCCAGCCCGAAGGTCACCACCAGCGAAGGCAGCGGGTCGCGCCCCAGGGTGCCGTTGAGCACGAAGCGCTGCAACACATAACCAAACACATAAGCGGCCGGCGCGACCAGCAACAGCGCAACGCCCGGCGACAGGCCGGTGGCGGATACCAGGCTGATCGCAAAGAAGCCGCCGAGGATGATGAAGTCCCCTTGCGCGGTATTGGTCAGGCGCATCACGCCAAACATCAGCGATTGCCCGAGCGCGAACAATGCGTAGAGCCCCCCCAGCAGCAAGCCCTGCAACAGTACTTCAGTCATGCTTTCCTCTTGTCTTGCTCATGGGGCCGCTCACACACCGAAGTAAGCCTGGCTGATCTGCTCGCGCGTGAGTTCGCCCGATTTGCCTTCCAGCGATACCTTGCCCTCTTGCAGGCAGACCACGCGCGACGACACCTGCATCGCCAGCTGCACGTCCTGCTCGACGATCAGCAGCGACATGCCATCGTCCAGCAATGACGGCAGTGCTGCGTAGATCTCTCGAATCACGACCGGCGCCAGGCCCAGCGAAATCTCGTCGCACAACAGCAGCCGCGGATTGCTCATCAATGCGCGGCCGATCGCGACCATCTGCTGCTGGCCGCCGGACAGCGAGGTGCCGGGCTGGCGGCGCTTCTCTTTCAGGATGGGGAACAGGTCGTACACACGCGCGAGATCCCATGCGCCGGCGAGACGCGACAGCGTGCCCATCAACAGGTTTTCTTCGACCGACAGGCTGGGGAAAAGACGGCGGCCCTCGGGCACCATCGCAATGCCCAGCTTCACGATATCGGCCGCGTCCAGCACCGACAGTTCATGGCCGTCATAACGGATGCTGCCTTGCCTGGGTGGCAGCAGTCCGGTCAGGGTCTTCAGGAAGGTGGATTTGCCGGCGCCATTGGCACCGATCAGCGCGACCACTTCCCCGGACGCGAGCTTGAGGTCAATGCCGAACAGTGCCTGCGCATCGCCGTAGGACGCCGTGATGCCTTTCGCTTCCAGCAGCATTCAGGCCTCCAGTCCCATGTAGACGCGGCGCACTTCGGCGTCCTGCATCACGGCCTGCGGCTCGCCGGAGCACAGGGTCTTACCGAAATTGATCACGTGCAGCCGGTCGGCAATGGAGAGCAGCGCATGCACCACATGCTCGATCCAGATCATGGTCATGCCGGCCTGCTTGATGCGCTTGAGCTCGTCGACCAGTTCATGCGCCTCGTGCTCAGTGAGGCCACCGGCGATTTCATCCAGCAGCAGCAGCCGCGGCCGCGTGGCCAGCGCGCGCGCCAGTTCGAGCCGCTTGCGATTGAGCAGCGTGAGGCCGCCGGCCGGCTGGTTCGCAAAGCGCGCCAGCCCGGTCTGTTGCAGCACTTCCCAGGCAATGGCCCAGGCTTCCTTCTCGGCCACCTGCGCGCCGAAGCAGGCTGCGGTGACCAGGTTTTCAAACACACTCATCGCACCAAACGGCTGCGGCACCTGGTACGAGCGCCCGATGCCGCTGCGGCAGCGCTCGAAAGGCGGCAGCGCATTGATGCGACGGCCATCGAATTCGATGTCGCCGGCGTCAGTCTTCACGTCGCCGGAGATCAGGTTGAACAGCGTGGTCTTCCCGGCCCCGTTGGGGCCGAGAATACCCAGAACCTCGCCCTCGTCCACGGACAGCGAGACGTCATCTGTCACTTTCAGCGCGCCATACGACTTGCTGACATGACTGAGGGCGAGTAGTGCCATGGTGCTTTTCCGAAGATCGCAATGATCGCGATGATCAGTTCATCAGGCGCATGGTGCCGCCGGTCGGGATGTTCGGCGCAGCCTTGTTATTGACGATCGTGAGCTCGTACTTGTGCTTGGTGCCCTTGTTCCACTGGCCGAGCACCAGCGGGGTCTTGGACACGTTCTTGAACGGGCCTTCGCCGCCCCACTTCACGTCGCCGACCAC
>JACCDT011111689.1_pt1 | contig 32350 bp, 27 predicted proteins | sample 7446291 | NCBI WGS metagenome assembly JACCDT01 (sample SAMN15323446, study PRJNA562643) | freshwater metagenome | isolation source: river surface water | place: USA:Blue River Watershed | collected 2017-08-17
AAAAAGATTACTATTCAGACTGGGTCAAAATAGACCTTGAAAAACAATCACTGCAAATTTACGACAAAAATTTAAATCCAAAAAAAGAATTTGCGCTATCTGACATTATCCCAGACGAAGAAGAGTCTGAGAAATCAAACCAGAAACCTCACCCAAAAGAACAAGTAACGACTGTAGCAGCAGGAGGCATGCCCCCAAAAAAACCTAACGATGACGAAGACGATGAGGATGAAGATAAAAAAACAGAAGAAAAAAAATCTGAAAAAACAAAAAAGATGATAAAAAAAATGAATCCAAAGATGACAAAGATTGCTCTGGCGAATGCAACAACAAAAACTGCGAAAAAACTAAAAATGAAAATAAATTATTAAGAGGCGAGAATAAACTACTTAGAAACAAAAATAAAAACTTAATCAATAATCATAATAACTTAAATAATGGATTATTCTCAAAAATATTTAGCAAGATAATATCTTTAATTGTGTTAATCTTTGGAATTTCAAAAACTATAAACAATTTAGATGAAATTATAAACGAACCAGTAAAAGCGGCACTGGTCATAAATAAATACTGGGTCTGTTTATCAAGGTTTGTTGTATCCATTATGTCTATGTGCAAAAGAACGAACAATCCTAGCAAGGGGTGCTCGTGAATTATTTTGGTATATTTATAATAGCATCAATCTTCTTTTATTGTTGTTCCATTTTCGGTCTTTTACCAAACCCAATCTTATTTAATATTTCTACAGTTTATGGTCCTCAAAATCTAATGTTATTCGTAGGAATTTTTATATTTTCCTTAGAAACATTAACATCTATGATTTATGATTGGAAAATTAAACTTTTGGATAAAAAAATTTTTCCTCAAAAAGAGTTAAATTTTTTTAATGCAATATTTTTTCTTTATGCATTTATAAACCTTCTTTCAGGAACAACATTATTATCAGCATATCCAGCTATTAGTTTGATAGTGAATGGAATTTCTTATCTAGTGATCATCAAAATCATTTATTTATTTAAAAAATCGCCGCTAGGAATAAGAAAGTTAACTTATATTTTTTATATTTTAATAATAGGATATTGCTCAGTTTGTTTGCTAAGAAGCGATTTAATCCTAACATCGCCGTTAAGTGAATTTTTTAGCAGCATTTTATTTTTTGTGATGCTTTCAACCTGGCCAAACAAACCATTTTCATTCAAAAATATATTTAATGAATTGAGTGGTGACAATACTTTAGAACGAAAGCAATTAGCTAAAAAACCAAAGGCTTCAACTCAATACAAATTATAAAAAAAATGGACCTATCGCAAATAAATAACAAAGATTTTTCGGAATAGAGAGGTGTTTATGTTTTCTAAACCATATTTTTTTATCTTTTTTTGTTTCAGATTTTTAATAGCATTGCTTTCCTTTCTAGATAAGAGATTGAACATAATGTTTTTTGTTACGATAGGTAATTTTATAAATGATCAGGCTTTTTTAGTGAATATAGAAACTAGTATAATTCTTACAGAAGCTTTTTATGATTTTGGAACAAAGTTTATATTAGCTTACTATCGAAAAAATCTCTTAAATGGTCTTCAGGCGACATTCATTTTAATTGGTATTCCGCTTGGGATGGTTTCAAGGCTTTTTTGGGGCTCAGCTTTTTTTTGCAACCATTTTATATTAGATGCCTTGGGCGCCTTCTTAATAAATAATTCTATTTTATTAATTCTTTATGCATTAAAAAGATCCTTTTTTGGATCGCACAAACTACTTGATTTTATAGCAATTTTAATAAATTTTACGCTGGCTCTGCGTATCCTAAATCCTAACAGGTTTATTCTTCCTTGGTCGACAAGCATTTTTGTAACAATATTTTTATTCGTCTTTGCAGCAGTATCATGGCCAAACAAACCATTTGCATTAAAAAATATATTTAATGAATTAAGCGGAGATAATGCATTAAGCCGCAAGGCCTAGTGAAAAGCCTTGCTCCTATTTTTATTTTTGATCGCCATTTAGTTTTTTTAGGATGCTTTGCATGTCTTCCCAAACAAAAACTTTTGCTTTTGGATTTCTAAGCAGATATGCCGGATGGTAGGTTGGGATAATTAAAGCGTTTAGGGTAGGGTGCGGAATGAATTGTCCCCGGACTTGGCTAATTTTGAAATCAGGTCCTAGCATCGCAGTCATTGCGCTTGCACCCAAACAGCAAATTATTTTTGGGGCTAAGATTTTTAATTCTTTCATCAAAATTGCTGATTTTTCGTATTCAATTTCTTCAAGAAGAGGGGCTCGATTGTTTTCTAGCCTGCATTTTACAACATTTGTAATAAAAACATCTTTGCGCTCAAAGCCCATAGCTTGAATAATTTTTGTTAGGAGCTGCCCTGCTCGACCTACGAACGGCTCGCCAACCCTGTCTTCATCCGCGCCAGGACCTTCTCCAAGAAACAAAAGCGGGGCGTCTGGGTTGCCAACCCCCGGAACGATTTTATTTTTGTTAAAATCGGAAAATGGATGATTTTCTATAAGTGCATAATTTTCGTATAATTTTTTTAGCGCCGTTTTTTTATCAACAGATTTTTGTGTTGCTACGATCAAGGTTTTTCCCGTTAAAGTTTCTAAAAAAGTTTATAAAAAAATCACAAACCTGACTAGACAATATTCTAAATCAAGCTAAATTTAGACTAATTGTGCCCATAGCTCATTATGGACAGAGCGAGCGATTCCTAATCGCTAGGTGGCAGGTTCGAACCCTGTTGGGCACATTTTTTAATATAAATATTATCGGCTTAACCGTCTATCCAGTTCTCTCGCAGCTTCTGCATCAGCGTATTCTTGAGTTTGGTCTTCAAAGTTATGATTATTAACAGTTCTTCTAAAAATGTCAGCTGTGGACTTACCGATTTTGGTTTCTTTTTGCTATAACTTCTCTCGCAGCTTGGGGATCTATATCCATAAGTTTAATTGAACAACTACATCTACAGTTAGGACACGATGCATGAACAACAAGGTTTTCTGCTCTGAAGCCTTTATTATCCCAGCCTGTTTCTCCATTTTCTTTAAAATGTTTTTTTAAACATTTATCACAAATAATTTGTTGTTTACAACATGGTAGCGTGCAAAGTTCCTCTAAAAAGGTTTCGTCTTCTTGGCAGATGATGCAGCAATAGTTTTCATTAAACTCTTTGAGAGTTTTTTTATAGTATGTGTTGCAGCTAACATTTAACCGATTATTCCAAGGCTCAGGCTGTATTTTAAGCGTGTCGGATAGATTCGGTAGACTTAATAAATGGTTCTTAAATTTTTTAAGGTGGTCTGAACTTTTGAAATTAGCTTCAAAATAATTTGAATAAAACAACTTGATCTTTGCAGTTATGTCAAAAGGTTCGAAGTAATACCGTTCTGCATCTTTTCTTGTGGCTGTATTATAAATGTTTTTTTTTTCAAAGCTTTTTAGTTTATAAAAGTTATCAGTAAAAGTTGAAATATCTTCCAGTGTTCCAATAAACCCCGGCATTTTATGTATTTTTTTTAATACAGTTTGCTTATCAAAAGGGATGTTGTTTGATCGAAAAAAGTTTTTTTCTTGAGCGAGTTGTTTAACGTTGTTATTTTTAAATGCATTAATAAGCTCGTATAAACTCTCATGTTCAATAACCTGTTTTTCAGGTTGAGATAATTTTCGCCATTCTAATAAATTTTCGTAAGTAAAATTATTAATTATCTGATCTAAAGACGCTGAAAGAACATTTTTAAAGTTATCAAATTTTGTCGAGTTATCATTACTTGGGTAAATTTTTTCAAACAAGCTAAATACCCTGCTTGGCTCATATTTGAAGTTGGTTACAAAAGCCCAAATATCTTTAGCAAAATCATTAAGATTAAGTTCTTTAATGATTTTTAATGAGGTGAGTATTTTTGCTGGATCGCTCTGATGCCAATTATACTGAGAAACATTTTTTATTATTTCTTCTAGGTTTTTATTTTTGATCGCTGTTTCATAATCAAAATTATCTAAAATAAATTGAATTAACTTGTCTTCATCATCGTAAAACTTGGGAATGGTTTTTGGTGATTTTTTTAAGCCGAGCTTTTGTAGTTTTTTTTTAAGAACATATTTTGGCATAGTTGCCTGCATTATTTGATTACGATAAATAATCATTAATGATGCGCATATGCCAGCAATAATTAGCTTTGAGTGGTTGCCGCAGGTTATTTTGAGCTTAGTAAACAATGTCATTTGGTTGAAAATGTTAATTATGTTTTTCTCAAGTATATTTTGTAACTCCGCTGTTGCATTTTGCCCGATTGAATCTCTTAAATCTAGTGAATATTCATATAAATATTGATGGTTCCAGCCCAACTCCAATGCTTTTTTGTTTAATTGGTTTAAGTTGTCTTGAATTTCTTCTATTTCGCCTGTGGCAATTTTGGGTAGCGCGAATCTTAAAAAGTTAAATGCAGAGTAAATATCTGAATAGCATTCAATTTTTTCGATAAAGAGCGTGTATTTTGAGGCTAATAAATTTTTTACGGAATTAAGTTTTTCATTTATTTCTAAAAACAAGATTTCATTTTTTAGTATTTTATTAATAGAGGCTGTGTCTAGTTCGATTTCTTGTTGCAAATCTTTTATTTCTTTCTGGGTATTGCAGCTTTTTTCAACCTTTGATTTTAATCTGTCTATCGATGTATGGACAACTCTCGCCAGTTCAGTCTCTACTAAATTCAGAAGGCTTGTTTTTGTTTCACTGCTGATCCATATGCTAGAATCATCAAGTGCTTGATATAGATTTATTATTCCTAATGTATCGTAGTGTTTTGAGATGTTTTGTTCTTTGTCATGATTATTGCTTATTAATTCTGTTATTACCGCGCTAAACTCTTGTTCTGAGACAAAAAAATCTTTTTTAAAACAAAAACAGAAATATGTTAATAAAGGAAAGTTTTTATCGTCATCATCAAGATGTGATTTAAAGAAATGAAAGGTTGCATCTGGCAGTTTGTTTACTACATCAATGCTAATGCTCACAAAATTAGGATAGCTTGAATAGCTGGTCTCAAATTTAAATAAATCGCCAATTCCATTTCGATAGGAGAGATCAAAGTTAAAAAAATCTAAAGACGAGTAATCTATTTTTTTGATGTTTTTTTCAAAATAAGCTTGGTCGCAAAATCCTTCATGTTTATAATTTTTATTAAAAAAGTGTGTAGAGCTTGTGTTGTTATTCCATAAAATAGCATACATCCCATCTGCTACATTCATCTCTAACCGATAGGGAACAAGAGTTGTGTTTACATCTGTTTTTAAATTAAACCCAAGCCATAGCAGTAAAGAATAAAATAAAAATTTAGACACAGATGTTTTGTTTAATTTATGGTTGCTTTGATTGTGAAATAAAGTATTTAAATCGTCAAGCTAGGCTGTTTTTTATTCTAAATATTGTGCTTTTCAACAATTTAGCAGGTAATTATTTCGCATTGAATAATCTGTTCTTTAAATAAAAACTTTACGGTTTGGGCTTTTTTTTATTCAAAACCTCTTCAATGATGTAAGGAGGGCGTTTTTTTACTTCTCTAAATATTCTAATTAAATACTCAGCCATGATGCCAAGGGCGATGAGTTGAAGTGTGCCAAAAAAGAGAATCATCATAATAATAGTAAAGAATCCCTTGGGCGCGCCTTGCTGGGTAAAGGCAAAATAAAAGTAGAACAGCGAGGCAATTGACGTGATGCCTGCAGCTGAAAGTGCCAGGTAAAAAACGTATTCAAGGGGTTTATCGGAAAAGCTAAAAATGGCGTCCTTTGCAACGCGCAAGTAGCCCATAAAAGAAAATGATGTAATTCCTTTTTTTCGAATAGGCCTGTCGTAAGCGACCCCGATTTGTGAAAAACCCACCCAGGCTCTGATCCCTCTGACAAAAATGTCAACTTCTGAAAAAGCCGTCATGTGTTCGAGGACCTGTTTGTCGAGTAAGCAAAAGTCTCCCGCATCCATAGGGATGTCGAGGAATGACAAGTATTTAAAAATGCGATAAAAGAAAAAGTATCCGATTTTTCTGACTAATGACTCGTCTCTTGTTTTTCTGTACCCGTAAACTATTTTGATGCCTTTTTGCCATTCTGCAACAAACTGCTCAATTAATTCTGGCGGATCTTGCAAGTCGCCGTCGATTACCACGCAGGCATCAACGTTTTGCGTGTGGGCAAATTTTAATCCAGCAAAAATACTTGGTTGTGGAGACAAAAAGTTTCGAGACATTTTAAGTACGAAAACATTTTCGTCATGCAATAAGCTTTTTAATATTTCAAGGGAGTTGTCTTTGCTTTTGTTATCCACAAAAATAACAAGCATCGTTTTATTGATTGTTTCTTCTACTTTTTTTAGCCTTTCAAACATCTCTTTAATATTTTCGGCTTCGTTGTAGATTGGAATTACAACTGCAAGTTTTTTAGCGGACATTGTTCTCTCAGGGTATTTATGTCTTTTAAATTATCAACTGTTTGCCAAAATCCAGTGTGCACAAAAACAGATACGTTACCAGCTTGAATCATTTTTGGTAAAACAGTTTCTTCGAAATTTAAAGACTCTTCATCGTTTAAGAAAGAAATGACATATTCTACATTCATTGCGAAAAAACCAGCGCTTACAAAGTAGTTGGCTTGAGGTTTTTCTGTAAATTTTGTTGCGATGTGATTCTTATTAAACTCTATTACGCCATATTGAATTTTGGGAGTAGTCACGACAAGTGATAAATTTGCTTTTTGCGTTATAAATTTTTTATAAAAATCATTAAAATTTATGTCAGAAAATCCGTCGCAGTATGATACAAACGTATTTGTAGCTCCTAAGTTTTTTAAAAAGTTTAGGCCTTGCTTGAGCCTTGATCCCGTTTGATTATTTTCGCCAGTGTTTAGCAAATAAATGTGTGTTTTTTTTGTTTCGTTTTCGAAGAAAATTAAGTTGTGAGATCTCTTTTGTTGCCATCCGATGGCAGGAGTGTATGTTTTCTCGAAGTATTCGATAACCGCTTCTTTGCCAAAACCAAGGCATAAAACGATGTTTTTGACTTCGGCAAATTCGAACATTTGAATCACCGAAGCAATCATTGGATTTTGCTCGATTACGACCATTGGCTTTGGGGTAAGGCGAGAACTGTTTAGTCTAGAGCCTGCGCCCCCGGCCAAAATTACGAGCCATTCCATTTATTTTATTTATCTTTTTTTTCAACGAAGTAAGGATCCGAAAATTTTTTCAAAGATTCAACAATTTTTTCATTTTTTGTTAAATCAAACGCCTCTTCTTCTTCGCAGCATTCATCACTGCTTTCTTCGCAACAATCCGCGCTTTCTTCAGAATCATCCTCGTCTTCTTCGATCTCGTCTTCATCATTGTTGTTGGCAAGAATTTCTACTAAATCATCTAGGGAGGCATCCATAACCGCGTCTTTGATTTCTGAAATTGTCATCAAAAATTCGTTTCTTCCTTCTTGATTTATGCTCATTATTCTTTCTTTGAATTCTTCTTCGCTTTCAGTTTCGCCAACATCTGCAAGAATCAAAGCTCCAATTTCTTGAAATTTTTGTTCATCAACTTTTTTAACAGCAATTGCTTGAGCGACAATTTCTTCTTGTTTTTTCAAAAAATCTATTTCGTTTTCTAAGCTGTTCTTCATTTTTTCGTAGTCAGAAAGCAGCTTGTTTTTGATAAGAGACAGATTGGTTACAGCATTTTCTTCAGACTCTTGAGCCATGGCTTTGTCGATAAATACCATCAAATTTCCCATTTCTTGGATGCATTCGCCCAAGCTGTCTTGTTCGACAGACATCAAAAATTTAATTTGATTTAAAAGTAATTGTAACTTTTGCTCTACCATGGAAATAATCCTTTTTGTTTTGTTTTATTAGATTTTTGTTTCATGTTAGCAGAATTATTATAAGTTAACCAGAATCGCAGACCTCTAAGCATTTATTGGCTTATGGATTCTATCCATTCTACTAAAGTTGCGAAAATACTGCTTTTTACATTTTTTTTACGAGAATGAAGATTTTTTAGTTTCGTGGGAGCGTTTGAATCACGACATAAGTCTTGTAAATCTTGGACAGTGATGGCGACAGAACATGATTCATCATCCTCGGTTTTTAATTGTAGTTTTATCGGTGTTATTATGTTGAATTCTTGTGTTTCCGATAATATTTCAGCCGCATTAGTTATTATTAGCGAGTTTGCTTTTAATTGAATATTTTGTTCTAAGAAGGCTATGAGTTTCCCTGGAAGCGGTTGAAGTTCAATTGTCATGGTAGATTCCAAGCACCTTAATATTCTAAAATTTTTGCTAGTTAAAACCAGACGCCGCTGATTTACTTCAATTACGTTTTCCATCGGATAAAAATTACTAAAAAGCATAATCAGGGACGCAAAAAGAAGCATTATAATCTTAATTGAGTAGCATAAGTCGATTGTTATTCTAGAACAACTTTCAGTCTCTTCCTAGATAGTAGAACTATTTTTTCTTGGTTTTTTCTGGCGCTGCGGGTTTTGGTTCTTCTGGCGCTTTAGCTTGGCCTATTATTTTGTCTTCTGCTATTAATATTTGCTCTACTGGTTTTCCTGATTTCGAAGAGGTTTTATTTGAAGAGTTTATCATTTCGTCTGAAAGGGTCATGATTTCAGGATTTTTTAAAACTGACAAGGATTCTTTTGCTCCAATGTTTTTAATGAAAAATTGAAGCGCGAATACGTCTCCTCCGGAAATTTTAGAAGGGGCATCGTTTAAAAAGACTGTGTCTGGTTTTAGTTCGATTAAAATTGTTGATGATTGCATTTTTTGACCGGCAGAGAGTTCTTTTTGGTTTATTATTAAATCCCCATTTGCATTTTTACCAACTTCAAAGGCTTTTCCTGCTAGAGTGGTTTTAGCAGAGTCTTTTGACGCAGGAGCTGTTGTTATGTGGTTTAAAGTTTGGTCTGTCATTGCTACTGAAATATTGTCACAAAACCAAATTTCAAATTTGTCAGAGCTTTCTTTATTTATAATAAATCCGTTTTCACTGCTGGTGTATTCTTTCCCTGCATAGTGAAGGCGTAGACCCTTGTTCACGTTTTGCGCAAGGGCATCTTTAATTTCTTGTTCAGATGAAGAATTGGTTTTATCGTATCCACCTATTGGCAGGGGGGAGAACGAAATAAGAATTTGTTGTGCAGTGTGCAATGATGTAATCGCAAAAAAAGCCATAACAAAGCAAATTGAACGTGCATTTAAAAAGAACTTTTTTTCTCGCATAATTTATGTAAAATATAAGGCATACAACACATGTTTATAGCGTAAATTGTGTTTGGCAAAATGTCCAGGCAACTATTTATCTAAGTGGTGTTTTAGAACAAAAAAACAAAAAAAATGCTTTTTACTAGGAAAATATGATCATTCAAGATAGGCCCGAAACCGAGATTAGGTTTTTAGAAGATTTTGCCAAAAAAAACGAACTAACAACCCTTCAAATCGAGCAGTTGCGAGAATATGCCTTATTGATTTTGGAATGGAATAAAAAATTTAACTTAACGGCTAAAAACTCTTTTAACAGCATTTTTAGGGATTTGTTCCAGGATGCTCTTATCTTTTTTAGGCATTTTGATAAAGAGTCTTTAAGGTCGATCGCAGACGTTGGGACTGGCTCAGGAATCCCCGGACTTGTTCTCAAAATTGCTAATCCGTCTATGAGCCTTACTTTGATTGAAGTTAATAAGAAAAAAATTAGCTTTTTAGAGCATGTGATCAAATCGTTTGATTTACAAAATGTTCAAATTGTTGATTTGGACTGGAGAACGTTTAATCGCAAAACCGAACTTGATATAGATCTCTTTGTTACAAAAGCCGCTTTTGATGACTCGGAAATCGTGCGAATGTTTCGCCAAAATTGTTTTTACATCAATAAGAAGCTTGTTTACTGGGCCAGCTTTGAGTTTGAACCAAAAGAAGAAAACTTAAAATTTATTGAGGCTGAGTTTCCTTATTCTTGCGACGGCAGAAAGCGTCGGTTTATTGTTTTTAGCGACTTTAGAAATAGAGCTAAGCAAGACTAGCGCAACTTCAGCGACTGAATAGGTTCGCTATTAGGTTGCAGAAAAAACATATTTCATGGCCCACTCGGGCCGTCATCTTCAGCCTGCGGCTGGAGATCCAGCGTTAAACAAATCCTATTATGAATAGATCTTAAGTTTTAAAGGAGAGTTTAAGCCTGGATCCCCATCCTACGCCAAGGCTTCGGCCTGGCGCTGCCGATAAATCGAGGATGACAGCTTTTTAAAATAAGCCAGCAGACTTCGTTTAGGGCTCGTCGGTAATTCAGGATAAAAAAGACTTGTTTCTTAGAAGCAGAACCGAATTAATTAATTTTTGCATCATTCGTCCTTTGCTAAAGCATTTGCTTCGAGAGGCGCTTGCACATCTTTAATTTCCTTGCTGCAAAATTTATTTAGTTTATAATTTTAAAAGCAATTTTATATTTAAAAGCATGGAAAGAACTCTGTATTGTGGCGAATTAAGACAAGAGCATGTTGGTTCAACTCAAACTGTATGTGGATGGGTTGCTTCAAAGCGAGATCACGGCTCATTGATTTTTATTGATTTACGCGATAGAGAGGGTATTGTCCAGCTTGTTATCAATAATCAAAATAATGCTTCTTATGAAATAGCCCAAGCTTTGCGAAGCGAATTTGTTGTTAAAGCAACAGGACTTGTCGGGGCTCGTGCTGCAAATTTAGTGAATAAGGAAATTGAAACCGGGGCTGTGGAGTTAATTGTTGATGAATTAACAATTTTAAACACTTGCGAAGCTCTTCCTTTTGAGCTTCATGATTACGGAAAAGTTTCTGAAGAAGTAAGATTAAAATACCGCTACCTTGATTTACGCAGATCCAAAATGCAAAAAAACATCGAGCTTAGGCATAAGCTAATTTTTGCGATCAGGGAGTTTTTAGACCAACACGGATTTTTTGAATTTGAAACCCCAATGCTTTCAAAAAGTGCACCATCAGGCGCGCGTGATTTTGTAGTGCCTTCTCGAATTTTAAAAGGTAATTTTTATGCATTGCCTCAATCTCCTCAGCTTTACAAACAATTGCTGATGACTAGCGGATTTGATCGTTATTTCCAAATAGCTCGTTGTTTTAGAGATGAAGATTTGAGAGCAGATCGACAACCTGAATTCACTCAGCTTGACCTTGAAATGTCGTTTGTAAACGAAGCTGATGTAAGGTCTGTAATTGAAAAATTGCTTGCCTATTGTTTTGAAAAAGTTCTGGGGAAAAAAATAGAATTCCCGTTACCAGTTTACACCTATGACGAGGTGTTTAATGCCTATGGAAGCGACAAGCCCGACCTTAGATTTGAAATGAAAATCTCGGATGTAACATCTGTTATTTCCAAAATCAATGTTGAATTTATCCAAAAAGAGCTTGCAAAAGCTGATACAAAATTTGGTGCATTGCTAGTAAAAAACCATCAATTTTCCAGGGGCGAGCATGATTCGTTTATGGAACATGCAACCAAAAATTTGAAAGCAAAAGGCCTTCTGTATTTTAAAATAAAAGAAGACGGCGTTGTGGAATCTCCAATTTCAAAATTTTTGCCAAGCGATTTTACAGAGCAGTTAAAAGTTTGTTTACCAGATTTAGCTGTTAACGACACTGTTTTTTGTATTGGCGGTGAGTTTGAAAAAGCGTGGACGAGTTTAGGTGGATTGAGACTAGTGCTTGGCCGTAAATTAAATATGATCGACGATAACGCAATGAGTTGGTTGTGGGTAACTGAATTTCCTATGTTTGAATGGGATGAAGAAAACGAAAAATGGAATTCTAGACATCATCCTTTTACTTCTTCAAATATTAAGTTAGATAAATCTCAAGATCCAAGAAATCTTAAGGCTAGAGCCTATGATATTGTTTGCAACGGAATGGAAATTGGCGGTGGATCAATTAGAATTCACAACTATCAGGATCAAAAAACTGTATTTGAATTTTTAGGAATGAGCCAAGAAGCTTACGAAGAGCAGTTTGGATTCTTTCTCGATGCGCTTAAAATGGGTTTTCCTCCTCACGGCGGAATTGCATGGGGCTTGGACAGGCTTGTTATGGTTATGACAAAGTCTACTTCAATTCGCGATGTTATTTGCTTTCCTAAAACATCAACAGGAACTTGTTTAATGATGGAAACTCCTTCTAGGCTTGATGCAAAACAATTAAAAGAATTAGATTTAACAATAACTTCTGCAAAAAAAAATTAGGTTTAAAAATGATTTGCGCTAAAGCCAGAGGGATGGTTGATAAAACTGCCCCTCAATTTAAAAAAGAGTCTTTAGTTTTGAATATAATTAAAGAGGAACTTGCATTGGCAAATTTCTCTCAATTAGAAGTTCCTGTTATCGAAAAAAGTGAGCTTTTTTTAAAAGCTATCGGATCTGAAACAGATGTTGTAAACAAGGAGCTTTTTTTCATATCATCACGGAATGAAGAAAAACCTAATGAACTTTGTTTGCGTCCAGAGCTTACGGCAGGAATATTTAGGCTTTTTTGCGAAAACAAAAATGATCTACAGCTTCCTTTTAAGTGCTTTTCTGTTGGTCCTTGTTTTCGTTATGAACGGCCACAAAAAGGTCGGAATAGGCAATTTGATCAAGTTAGTATTGAGTCAATAGGAATTAAGTCTTGTTTTTCTTCGATAGAGCTTGTTGTGTTGCTTGATAAGTTATTTACTAATCGCTTTAAATTGGCTGAGTACGTTCTGAAAATTAATTATTTGGGAACATTTGAAGAGCGTGTTGAATATCAAAATTCTCTAAGGTTGTTTTTAGCTGACAATCATGCGCAATTATGTTCCGATTGCAATATTCGCCGTGAAAAAAATCCAATTAGATGCTTAGATTGTAAGCAAGAAATTTGTCAGGATATTTTAAAAAATGGTCCAGCATTGAGCGATTTTTTGACGGAAAGTTCCTTGGCGGAATTTGACACCATCAAAGAGGTGCTTGATTTAGCTTGTGTAAATTATTTAGTTGAACCGTCTCTTGTACGCGGATTAGATTATTACAGCGGCCTTGTGTTTGAGTTTTGCTCAGATCTTTTGGGAGCTCAAAACACTTTTTGTGGCGGTGGGCAATATGATTTGGCTAGTTCTTTTGGTCTAAAAGAAAAAGTTCTGTCAGTTGGCGCCGGTGTAGGGGTAGTTCGCTTACTTATGCTTCTTGATGCAACGAATAAGCAGATTCAACTTCAGGAAAAACCTTTGGTTTCAATTGTAACGTTTGACCAGATGCATTATTCGTTTTCGATGCTACTGTTAAATTCATTACGTAATAATGGAATAAGGAGTGAGGCTGATTTTTCTGGCGCATCACTTAAAACCGTTTTAAAAAACGTGTCTAACGCTGGTTCTAAACTTGTTATTTTCGTTGGTGATGACGAAGTTAATAATAATTACCTAAAAGTTAAAAACTTTGAAACGGGAGAAGAGTTTAAGGTTTCGCAAGGCGATATATTTGCTTTCTTGGGCAAACATGTTTAGCCTGACCCTCGCTTGTGTAGGCGAGGGTGCTGCTTTTTTTGTTCTTTAAAATTTATAAGAATAATTGATTGAAAATTTTTGTTGTGGGATAGATCTGCTTGATGACATTGGTAATTGCACAGTAAAGCCAAAGTTGTGTCTGTCGTTATCCATAGCCTCAACTGATCCAAATCGGTAATTAAGCCCCAATTCTAATGTTTGCTGCCCCCATTGAGATTCTGTTTCTGCGGATGTTACGTTTATTGAGCTATTTCCTCCTACGTGGCTAGCTGCGTTACGTAAATTGGCTGCTTCAAACTGAGCATTTTGGGTGTTTTCTGGAGACAACCATGCTTTTGACATACTTTGACCAAGCCAGGAATATACAGCTTTAAAATCAAGCGAATCTTTAATCGCATCTCTGATAACGACATAAGCTCTTGTGCAGTGTCGTGATCCAATTTCTTTACATACTCTTTGAATTACTTTGCTAAGTAGCGCTGGTTCACCAGCAAGAGATACCCGTTCGTCGATACTATAAACAAAGCCCGGATTGAAAAAGTGCATTAATCCTAGGGAAACATCGTCTCTAACTTGTAAATCTAAATTTAAAACTAATGATGTGGTTGCTACTGGTTCTCCAAAATTAATCGACATGGCGTTGTCGATATCTCTTTTTTCACCAGATGGGAGGGTGAATAAAAATCCGCTAGTTACATTACATTGCTGGAATAAGCTTGTTTGTCCAAATTTTTTACGTATTAACATCGAAATGTTTATATCAGAAAGGCCTTGTTGTGTAGCGTTATGCGATTTTATTCCTGCATAGTCATGTAGTTTCTGCCGAATGATTTCAAAAGGCTCTATACTTTTTGCCATAAACTCGTCAACGTTATCTTCGTTTAAACCTATTTTATCAATTTCAGCTTTGAGTTCTGCTGTTTCTTTATTTGTTTTTTCAATGAAATCTTTTTCTTCCTGAATTTTTATAACTCTTTTGCTTTCAGGCAAGTTTTCGTACAATTTTTCTAATGCTTCTTGGTTAAATTCTAACTTAGGCATTGATGCTCGGGCTAGCAATAAAGGCCAGCTGCTTTGTGCGGCTATATACTTCCCCTCGCAGCTAGATTTTAACGCAGAGCCTTTTACTTCTATTACAAAATCTATGTTATCCAGGAGCTCTGCATGGTGTATTTTCATCGAATCGTTGCTTAATGTTTTTACTTTATCCAAGATATTTTCGAACACGTATGCCGCACCCATGTCTATTCCGTATGAACTACGAAGTTGGAGCGTGTCCATAGAGATTTCTCTGTTTCTTAAAAACTCAACTCCGCCTGAGGTTGCAAAAAGCGGATCTATAACTTTTTCTTTATAAGCCAAGAATTCCGCGCCGTCAGATATTTCAAGTGAATTGATATATGAATTTAAGTTATACGTGGGCCAGGGTTTGACGAGTTTATCGTTACTTCCGTAAGGATCTCCTGTGGTCGTGAAGGTTTGCACACTGAAAAAAGGCCGCTGGATTGTCGCGAAATCTCCTTCGTTCCAAAAAGCAAAGTCTTTAGAAAACGGGAGTGTTGTTTGTGTTAAGATCATTAACACAGAAAATGCCTTAACTAAATATTTTATTAAATCAAAAACAAAGTTGGTTTGCATATCAAGTCCCTATACTTTATTCTCGTTAATCGTATGCTAAATATTTATAGAGTCAAGATAGATTTAAATTGATCTTTTTTTAAAATTTGGTACAAAATACTTTCTGTAGTGGTTTTCAAAAGTTTGATTAAAGTGATTAGATTTGCTCAATACGAATTTTTGTTTGCTTTCCCTCTTCTTGTCATTTGTGCTTACGGGATGTTTTTCAAAAAAAAATCAAGTTACGTTTATTCTTTAGCGTCTTCTTTGAAGTCTCGCGCTAGTTTATCTTCTACTATTACAATACCGCTAATTAATATTTTTTTTATTTCTGCAATCACGTTATTGTTGTTTTTAGCAGCAAGGCCGCAATTTGTTGATGCCCTTAATAATTTAAAAATGAAAGGTGTGGACATTTGTCTCGCTCTTGATGTTTCAGGTTCAATGAACCTAATGGATGATTTGCGTGATCTGCGGCCAAGAATTGAAATAGCAAAGCAGGAGGCCTTAAATTTTATTAGAAAAAGACCTAACGATGAGTTTTCCGTGGTGGTTTTTGCTACTCACGCGCTAACAGTCTCTCCGCCCACTTTTGATAGAAAATATTTAGAGCAAGTGATTCAAGAAATTCATATTGAGATGATTGATCAAGCCCAGACTGCGATAGGTAAGGGCTTGATGTCGGGCATTTCAAGATTGAAAAACTCTAATTCAAAGTCAAAAATATTAATTTTTTTAACTGATGGAGCTGCTTCGGCGAGAGATGATTATTCGATCGAACGCGCTGTTGAGGTTGCTAATGAACTTGGGATTAAGGTTTATACCATCGGAATTGGAAGCAGCGTTGCTTACGGACGGGATTATTTTGGAAGAACTGTAAAATTGGATGCTGCATCTTTTGACCCAGCTTCTTTGCAGATGATCGCAAAAAAAACGGGTGGTTTGTTTTTTCATTGTAAAAACGGCAGTGATTTAAAATCTGTTTATGACACTATTGATCGTTTGGAAAAAATCGAAAAGCAAACAGATATTTTTGAAAAGTATCAAGACATTTATTGGCCATTAATAGCGACAATAATCTTTTTGTTGCTTGGTTGGGCTGGATTAAGAAGCCTTAGGAGGGTGTTTGTATGATGCACTTAGTTTCAAAAATAGACGTTCAAAACTCTTTTTTAGCGATAGGTTTTATTTTTTTTATTTTGTTCGGATTTGTGATTCAGCACTTTTTTTGGAAAAGCAGAATTATGTCCATACTTGCATCTCACCGCAATGTTGGCATAATGTTTCCCAATTATTCTTTGTTAAAGCATTACGCAGAAGTTGTTTCGATTTCTTTGGGTATAATTTTCTTGTGCTTGTCAGCGCTAAGAATATCTACCGGAGAGCAAAAGATGTCTTTTTCTCAAGAAGGGCGTAATGTTTTGTTTATTCTCGATGTATCTAGAAGTATGCTAGCTACTGACATATCTAGTGCTAACCCGTCATTTTCAAGGCTTGATTTTGCAAGGTTAAAAATACGATCAATTATTGAAGCGCTCGGTCCTGAGCGGGTGGGCTTGATTTTGTTTGCAGATAAGCCTTTTTTGCAGTGTCCTTTTACAAGAGACTTTAAAATATTTCTATCATTTCTTGATTCTTTAGACCAGAGCGTTGTGTCAAAAGAATCCGGAACAGACCTAAATTCTGCGCTAGAGCTTGCACATAAAACTCTGTCAAAATCTAATTCTTCGTCTAAGGTTGTAATTTTGATAACCGATGGTGAAGATTTCTCTAAAGAAAAACAGAATCCTTATAAAAAAATGCAAAATGATAACGTCTCAATTTTTGCGCTTGGGGTCGGCTCGGAGGCAGGCGCTCCTATTCCTATATTTGACAATTTAAACAGAATTGTTGGACATGAAAAAAACGATAAAAATGAATTTGTACTTACAAAGCTGGACGCTAAAAATCTTAATAACTTAACTTCGGAGATCGGAGGCGAATTTTGTCGCGCTGCATTCGGAGAATCAGATGTCCTAAAGGCAAAGTCTATGGTTGAGAAAAAAGAAAGGCAGTCGTTTGATGATCGTGTCTTTACTATAAAAAACGAGACGTATCACTATTTCGCTTTTTTAAGTTTTATCTTTTTTGTTGTTGGGCAAATTATTCAGGTGTTTGTTTAATGAATATTAAAAAATTATTATTAGCTATAGCTTTCTTAATACTTTCTCTAGGCTTGTTTTTTAGAAAACAAATTTTATATTTTTTAGATAAAAATATCTTTTCAAAAACGCTTGAACAAAAGTTAATAGATAATCCCAACAATCCATTTTTAAATTATAAAATTGCAAAAAATTTTTATACAAAATCCGCTTATCCAAAGGCCGAGAAATTTTTTAAAAAAGCTGCCGAAAATTTTTCAAATGAATTTCATAAGCAACAAAAAGCATTAAGCCTTGGTTTTGCAGGAAACTCAAGATTTAAATTGGTAAAATATTTTATGTCTGATAAAGCAAAAAAGAAGCTGGAGCCAGGAAAAATAATTGATTTTCTTGAAAAAGCAGTAAAGCATTATTCTGCATCATTAAGCTTTAACGCAGATGATTTGGCTGTTGTAAAAAATAAACAACTAGCTGAAGAACTTTTAAAAAAACTAAAACAAGATCAAGAAAATAACAAAAACCAAGATAATCAAAATAAGGATTCGCAACAAAACTCTCCTCAGCAGCAGGGGGAAGGCGGCTCTCAAGATTCATCGAATCAGAGCAAAAATGATAAAAACGATCAGTCAAATAATAAAAATGATAAAGATCAGAGCCAAACGGAGCAAGGAAAAGAGCCTTCTTCTGACCAAAAATCAAATAATGACTCAAGCGGGCAGAAAAGTGATAACTCACAAAACGAAAACGAGCAAAAGGAAAATGAAAATTCATCTAGCCAAGATCATCAAAATGATTTAAATAAAGAATCTAACCCAGATAAGAGAGATAAATCCCATGGTCAAGACAGAGACGATAAAAAAAACTCCAATGAGCAAAGAAGTGGTCAAGAAAATTCGAATGAAAACTCGCAAGAAAAACATGACGAAGGTCTTGCAGAATCTAAAGCCGAACAAGAGAAGAATGCAGCAGAAGAGGAAGACAAAGAATTAGAAAATTTGGTTGCAGGAGAGGAGGCGCCTCAAGATGCGTCTTCTCAAGATAATGATCAAAAAGATTCCAATGCTTCTTTAAATCGTTTAAAATCAACAAACTTGGATGCAGAATTTAAGCGGCTTGATGATGCCGAGGCTTCATATGCAAAAGAAAGATTTATGCAGAGAACAAAGGATCGTCACAATAACTCTTGGAATAAAAATCGATGGTAAACAAAAAAATTTTAGTAACAAGTTTCCTTATTTTTTTTGCAAAATTTAGTTTTGCTGCTATGCCAGCATTACCAAAGTTGCCATCATTGCCTCCAGCATTGGAGCCAAAAATTGTACCAGCTCAAGAAGCTTCTCCGGTCGTTATTGTCGCGGCCCCAAAGGTTTCTTTGCCTGTAGATGTGCCAAAGCAAGTTGCTTCGTTGGAGCCTATTAAAGATATTAGCAAAGAGAATGATAAACCCTTGTCTCTTCGTGTGAAAGATGATTACGAAAAATATGGATTGCGTGGAAATGCAATTTTGAAGAAGTTTTATTTGATCAAAACACTAGAAAACAGAGAGGCTATCTCTGAGGCATACAAAGCGATAGTTAATTTAAAAGAAAAGTCGTTTTCCCCTAAAATAGAAGAGATAGATGCAGCATTTGAAACATTTAATTTAAGCCGTGGTTCAAAAGGAAAAGATTTCTCGGCACAGTTAATAGAGCTGCAGTCTCAAGCTGACGAGCTATCGTCTAAAATTATGGATCAAGAACAACAACCCGACTCGCCAGCTAACCAAGATCAGTCAATTCGCTATAAGTTTTTTAAAATGGAAGAAGATTTGGCATTGTTCAAAGAAAAGCTTTTTAAATTGAAAATAGAAAAAGATTTTGTTGATGATTTAAAAAAGAATTTTAGAAAAAAAGTTGATGCTGTTGAGTTGAGTTTGAATAAGGCCGAAGAACTTCTTGATAGCGCCAATTCTAAAGTTGCAGATGCGGCAAAAACGATTGATGAAAAAAAGACTCAAAAGATTTATTTCTTTACCAATGGGTTAATAGATAACAGCAATATTATAAAAACCTACTTAGATAATCTTTTAAAAGATTTTTCTAATGATATTTCTCCGCTTCAAGAGGCTCTAGACAAAAATAAAAAAGAAGCCGAGGAAATGAAAAACTCTGTTCAAAAAATGCAAGCTGACATGCTTGCTCTCGAAAAATCACTAGCTCTTACTGGAGCTCCAGCTTAGTATGCAAGTTTTGCATGTTATTTTTGACAGCGTTAAAAACTCCGTATTTTTTTCTGAGGTTTTGAGGCCACTTGTTGATCAGGCATTAAACCAACCTGAAGATAAATTTTACCTTGTTTCATTTGAGCCTAATTCGCAGGATGCTTATAAATTTTTAGCCAGCTATAATTGTGTCATTCCAGGCAATTTGACGATAAAAATATTTGAAAGGCTTCCATTTTGGGGCAGATGGACATTGCGTTTAGCCGCAAATGTTTTGCATGATAATTTGATAAGTGAAATAAATTTCGCTACTTGCCAAGCTCGTGGAGTATTTGCTGCCTTTATTTTGCATAAAGCCCTTTCGATTAAAGAAAAAAACCAAATTACAAAAGCTAAACACCTTTTGCAAAAACATGTTCACATAAATAAACCAGAAATTTTTAAGGTTTATATTCCAGGGATCGCGAGTGAAGAAGTTCTTCTTGTGGACTGGGTCAAGCAAAACCGCTTGATTAATTTTATAAAAAAACTTAAGGGATTGCTGCAATGCATTATTATTTTTCAGGTAGAAAAAGAGGTTTTTGAGTCATTCCTGGACATTAGATTTCTCGTTTGCAGCGAAGCGATGGCAAATTACTTATTAACCGCATTTAAGATGTCCGCGCCACAGATGGAAATAAATCCATTTGTTTATGAGCCCTGTGATTTTTTGATGAAGCTAGAACTGAGAGAATCTGTTCGTAATGAACTTAAAATAAGTTATGACTCGATTATGTATGTTTTTAGCGGGGGCATGCAGCCTTGGCAAAACTTTGAGCTATCGGTTAGTGAGTTTATGAGAGCATTAAAAAGGGACCCAGAATCGTTTTTTTTGGTTTTAACGAAAGATGTTAGAACGGCGTTATCAGAATTATATAAGCAAGGCGTTCCGTCAGATAGATTCAAGGTTTTAGATTTGCGACCAGATCAGGTTAAGCGTTATTTAATGTCGGCCGATTATGGCTTGCTGTTTCGGGATGCGAATTTAGTTAACTGGACAGCGGCTCCGGTCAAAGCAAAAGAATATTTAAGTGCTGGCATTTTGACCTTGCATAACGGTACTATTCATTCGATAATAAAAAACTGTTAATTCATTAGGAGCTTTTTGTGCTAAAAAAAATGGTTTTGCCTTTTTATTTGTTGGGTTTTTTATTTTTAAATTTAAATGCAGGGCTTTCTGCTACAGACGAGCTCTCTTTTTTTGATTCAGCGCTCTCGTTCGTTTCTCAAAAAGTTTCTGCGTCAGTTAGCTTGGCTCGCACCACTTTTGATAACGTTAATTTATGGATTTTTTCAAAGCTAAGAGAGACCAAAGAAGAAGCTTCTGTTTGGGCATTAATAATGTTTGCTTTTTTGGCAGGTTTATCGGTTAGCATGACGCCATGTATTTATCCATTAATTCCAATTACAATGGGCATTTTAAGCTCGCGCCGCACAGCTTCTCCGATCGAAATTGGCATGAGAGCTCTTTTTTATTTGTTGGGAATCGCATCAGTCTTTTCTCTTTTGGGAGTTCTGGCTATAAAATTTAATTTAATATTTGGCTCTTGGCTGGGCAGCCCGTGGGTTATAATGCTGCTGTTCTTTTCATTTGTTGTTTTAGCTCTAAGCTTATTCGACGTGATAGAACTAGATTTCATGAGCAACACATCGCTTAAGGTGCCTGAAGTACACTCTGTTTTTTCTTCATTTGCTTATGGCGCTGTAACCGCGCTTGTAACTTCACCTTGCATGACACCTGCATTGTTAACCTTACTTTCGATTGTTGCGCAAAGAAATGATATAGGATTTGGAATTTTGCTGCTATTTCTTTTTTCATTAGGAATGACTTTCTTAATTATCCTTTTCTCTTTATTTTCGAGCTTGTATGTGATGAGGCCAAAGCCGGGATCTTGGATGGTTGAAATCCGCAAATTGCTCGGGTTTGGAATCTTATTCTTGGCTTTGACATTTTTAGAGCCTATTTTGGCAATGTGGCAATCATATATGCTTTGGGCGATTATGGCTGCAATTATGTCTTTTTATTATTTTTCCAGCAGCAAAAAAGATTCCGTATCGTCGATTATTAAAGCCCACCAAGAATCTTCATCTGATGTTATAGAATATTCAATTTGGGACTCGTTTTCATTTAACTGGTTGATGAAGAAAAAAATAGCTTATCTTGCTGCAGGCTTTGCGATTTTTTATTTGGGTAAATCTTATTTAATCTTCAAAAAAATCAAACTAATTTCATTGCTAATGAAATGGCTTAGATAATTAAAGTAAAGAGGGGTTATGTCCCCTCTTTTTATGGTGTTATTGGCTCTAGTTTTGCAAATTCGGGCTTAATGGTTTCGTTATACCTTGTGAACATTTTAGCAATAATGACCATTTGATCGTTATGGGTTTTTATGTAGTCGTTTAAGGGGTCTATCAAATCTGAATCTAAGTATTTTTTGAAGCCGCTTTCTCGTCCAGCTAATTTAGCAACAAATAATTGATAGTTTTTTCTGATGATGTTCATCGTATCCCTCAGGGCATCTGCCCAATCTTCAAGACTTTGTCGTAGGTCTTCAGGGCTGCGATTTATAATTTTATTTGCTATTTTGCTGAACATGGAAAGGTGTCCATAGTTGTTTAAGCGAGATTGAAGTTTTTGTAAAAAAGCATGCTCTTTTTCCATGATTTCGCGGGTTTTAAGCAGTCCTGCTTGAAGCGCGTTTAATTCTGCATCAAAGGATTTGTCGATAGCTGGGTCACTGGGGTCTAACTTATATTGAAAATAACTTTCGTCGTTTTTGAGCAAGGCATTAATTTGCGCTTTAAAATCTTTATGTATTCCGTTGAGAGAGCTATTTTTGAGGGCGTCTTTTAATCCTCTTAATTTATTTCGTAACAAATCCATTTTTAGTGAAAATACGGCTTTTGCTTGCCTTGCTTTGTTTTGTATGGAGTTTTTGGTAGCCAAAGCTCTATTTTTCAACGATTCCGTAAAGGTTGCATGGCAGAGGTTTATTGTTAGTGTTGAGACAAAAACGATTTGTAATAAAATTTTCATTTGAATCACCTATTATATATAAGAGGATGCGGGTTTTGTTGGTTGAGGGATCATTGTTGCAGTATTGATTTCTAAGGCGTGATCTTCGGGATTTTCTTCTTGGGCAGAGGGATCTGTTTGGGTAGTGCCTACTTGAGCTTGGTCTACAATGGCTTGATCTTCATAATTTGCTTCTAGAAATGGGACTTCGGTAGGGATAATTGGTTGAAATTGGTTTACTTCAAATAAAGTTTTTGTTGCATCTTCATCTGGCGTGTTTTCATTTGGATCAACAATTTCTATGGTGGCGAGTGGAGTATCGCTTAGTTGTATTTGTCGCGTATTTTCAGAAGTTGTTGGGTTCGTAGTTTGAGTTGCAGGGTTTTTTCTTGATTGTTTATTAGATGTAGGTTCTTGAGGATAATTAGTTGTTAGAGCTATGCCGCTCGAGAAAGCACTGACTGTTTTATTTTGTTCAGAATTACTGACTTCCGATAAAATTAGTTCGCCTGCTTCAGATGCAAGCATTTCTCCAGCGGATGTTAGTCCATCAGAAACGGTCGGGATAATTGCCTTGCCGGCTGATTCTGCTCCGTTTATAACAGTTGACAGATCTGGGTGTGGGATATTTTGTACAAGTGACAATGTGGCTTTACCCGCAGACGTTAGTCCATCAGAAACGGTTGGAATAATTGCCCTGCCGGCTGATTCTGCTCCATTTATAACGGTTGACAGATCTGGATGTGGGATTTTTTTTACAAGTGACAATGTGGCTTTACCCGCAGACGTTAGTCCATCAGAAACGGTTGGAATAATTGCCTTGCCGGCTGATTCTACTCCGTTTATAACGGTTGACAGATCTGGATGTGGGATTTGTTGTAGCAGCTTTCTGTCGTTAAACAGTGTATCACCTGCAAAAATTACTAGGCCAATAGATATGGTTACGAAAAGCACGACAACAATAGAATAACCAAGAACTTTACCGGTCGTTTTGAGGATTTTTTTTGCCTTTTCTTTTTTTGAACTTTTTTTTGGCGAGGCTACCGCTTCGTTAGCTTGTTCTATTGAACTGGCTTCTGTCCCGATAGATTGCAAGCAAAAGCAAGCTACCGCAAAAGATAAAATAAATTTTTTCATAATAACTAAAAATCCTTCTTTTTAGAGTATTTCTCTAATTTTTTGGAAGAGTAATATATTAATAATTAAGGCAAATTTTTAGTGAAAAAAAATAACTTTTAGCTGCTTTTATTAAATTAATTTTTAGGGCTCAAGGATAAAGAATTTTATTTATTTTTTTAGAGTTTTGCGTTTCCCAAAATCAAGCTGTCTATTCGTACGTTAATCATTTTAACTTTAACAAAAATATCGACCAGATTCAGATGGCAATACGGTTTTTTTTCTTTTACGTTTCGCAAGGTTTCAACTAATAAAGGCGACTCCAGTGAAAATAGATGCATTAATCTTTTTTCAACAATCTCTCCAAGTCCGTACATTATGGAGTTAGATTCGCTTATCAAAGCATCATATCTTTCAATAACGTTATTGATTTTTGCTTCAATCCTCAATTTTCCATTTTTGTTAGCATATTTTTCTTGCTCGAGATATAAGGATAGGTCAACATAGAGCCGAGTTAAAATGTCGTCTATGTATAAAGTTAGTATTTTGGGATTAATGTTTTTTCTTGATAAATTATTAAGGTGTTCTTCAAACACGACTCTGGTTTTTGCAAGTTCTTTAAAGATGTCACGACTTCCCTGATTAAGAAGCGTTGTTGTTATCGATAATAAAAAAAAATATAAAAGTTTCTTTTGAAAAAAAGGCATGCTCAACCCAGTTGAAAAGTTGTTATGAACGATTGACCCATAAAAGAGTATCAGAATTAATAAAAAACAAAATTAAAAAATGTAATGATAAAGCGTTTTTGTGGTTTGCCATAAATTAGTATTCATGCTAGTTTCGAATTACTAAGGACTTACTCAAATTTTATCTTTATAAGGAGTATTTAATGTTCTGCATGTTCCAAAATTTAAATTTAGCTTATTTGGCTATAGCCGTGTCTTTTTCTGTGTCTTTAATCTCTATTCTTGTGGCTAAAGGCTGTTTTATTGTTAATCAAGCGGAGGTCGTAATCTTAGAGAGATTAGGTCAATTTCATAAAATCTTACATCCGGGGTTTCATTTTATTATCCCGTTTTTTGACGTTCCAAGATCTTATAACTGGAGTTTTATTATTCAGGACCAGTACTCAAAAAAGTTTTTTAGGCATTTTGAAACTGGGTATAGAATCGATTTGAGAGAGACTTTATACGAGTTTCCGCGTCAAAATGTTATCACAAAAGACAACGTTATGATGGAAATTAGTACGATTTTGTATTATCAAATTATTAACCCGCGTAAAGCTGCATATGAAATTCAAGATCTGCCAGAAGCCCTTGAAAAAATTACTCAAACAAAATTGCGCCAGGTAATTGGGTCTTTAGATCTTGATGAAAGCTTGGTCTCTCGAGATTTTATTAATGCAAAATTACGCGAGTCGCTTGATGATTGCACCGAATCTTGGGGTGTTAAAGTTACAAGGGTTGAAGTTCAAGAGATTTCGCCTCCGAATGACATCAAAGTTGCAATGGAAAAACAAATGAGAGCTGAGCGAGACAGAAGAGCTGTCGTTCTTGAAGCAGAAGGTATAAAAGCTGCGGCTATTTTAAGAGCGGAGGGCGAAATGGCTGCACAAATTATAAATGCTGAAGGTGCGGCAAAGAGCGCTTTGTTGATGGCGGAGGCTGATAGTCAGTCTCAAAAGGTGCGGGCTGCGGCAGAGTCAGAATCGCGTAAACTTATTGCTGACGGTGAGGCTGTGTTTTTGAGTGAATTATTAAAAACGCTTAGCCCTGAAGATGCAGCAAAGTACAGCATTTCTCTAAATTATATCAAGGCATTTTCGAAACTAAGTGGTTCAAATGGTAAAACAGTTGTTATCCCCTACGAAGCTGCTGGTATGTTAGGATCTGTTTCTGCGATCAAAGAGCTTTTGAATAAATAATATGCCTTTTAAGCATGAGATAATCGAAAAAATTAATGGCTTTCCCTCTTCTCCGGGTGTCTATATTTTTTATGGAAAAAATAGAAAACCTCTTTATGTTGGGAAGGCCAAAAACATTAAACAACGAACTCAAAGTTATTTGAGGAAAGACTTCAGCGACTGGAAAGAGGAAATGCTTAAAGATAGCGCTGAAACTATAGAAGTTAAAGAGGTCGAAACTGAGCTAGCAGCACTTGTTTTAGAAGCTCAATTAATTCAGGCAATGCGTCCAAAATTTAATATTTTGCTCAAAAACAAAAACCCTTTCATTTATTTTTTCTTCAGCGATGAAAAAATTCCTAAATTTGAACTAGAGCGCGACACACACAAAAAAGGTCTTTATGTTGGTCCATTCATCAATCGGGGTGTTGCTCGACAAATACACGAAACCTTAATTAAAATTTTTGGCCTAAGAATTTGTTCAAGAAAAATAAAGAATGGCTGTCTTTACTATCACTTGGGGCAGTGTGCAGGCTTTTGTAAAGATGAGTTTGACCTCAAAGAATACAAGCGCAAAATTGCATTTTTAAAAGATTTTTTTGAAGAAGGTCCTAAAAAATTTTTACAAAAAGTAGAAAAAGAAATAAATGCCTTAAACAAAAAAGAACTTTTTGAAGAAGCATTTGTGTTGAATCGCTACGCAGATCTTTTGAAATCTCATTTGCCAAATATCGAAAATGCAAAAACTTTATCCGATTTTTGCGCGCAGCAGCAAAATTCTCAACATATCTGGTTGTTTGACGAACAAAGTGCTGTGTTGTTTTTATTTGAAAACCAGAATAATCATCTAAAAAAAAAAGATGTTTTTATGCTTAAAGATTACTTGGCTGACAAAGAATCAATCATGCGAACCTTTTACCAAGAAAACCCCCTCCCAGTTGCCATTTTTTATAATTTTAAAATCGAAGACATCGATCTTTTTAGTAAGTTTTTATTTGAAACTCAAAAAAATTCGCCAGCGTTTTATTTTCTGGAAGAACATTTTGCTAATGATCCTGACACACCTATTTTTGTTAGGCTTTCACAAGAGCTTCTTGTTCGTGACATCAAAGCGCTATCAAGTATCCCTGCAGATTTAAAGCAGCTTTTAAAAACAAAAAACGAGGTTGTTAAAATTGACTGTTTTGATATTTCTCATCACCAAGAACTAGCGATCGTTGGGGTCCGGGTGCGCTTTAATGGTCAGGATGCGGACACCTCTTCCTTTAAAAAATTTAAGATACAAACGACCAAAATTCCCAACGATTACCAGAGCATGAAGGAGGTTGTGTATCGCTGTTATGCAGGCGAATTACCAGAAAAATTGCCCGACCTTGTGCTTATTGATGGAGGTATCGGTCAATTAAATAGTGTCAGAAATATCTTTCCTGACCTAGAGTTTGCTTCGTTAGCCAAGCGTGAAGAGACGATATTTAGGTTTGCAGGTAACGAAAAAATTGTTTTTAAGCTGGATTTACAATCTCAATTAGGTCTCTACATCACCAAGATTCGGAACAGGACCCACGACTTTGCCGTTTCTTATCACCGTTTACTAAAAAACAAAAAATCGATACAATCATAATGATCTCGATATTTGCTATTTCAAGAAAGTTTTCGTGAAGTTAAATAATGCTCAGCAGCTTGCTGCAAATTTTAAAACAGGCGCAGCTTTAGTTATCGCAGGCGCTGGCTGCGGTAAAACCAAGGTTTTAACAGAAAGAATAAAGAATTTAATATTTATCGATAAAGCATTGCCAGAGAGCATTGTTGCCCTGACTTTCACAAACAAGGCTGCAAAAGAGATGCTTGAACGTGTGGAGCGAGCTTTAGAGCACGAAAACATTTTGCTAAAAACGAAACCTTTTATCGGAACATTTCACTCTTATTGCTTTTTGCTTCTCAAGCGTTATGGTGATTTATTTGAATTAAAAGATTTTACTATTTTGGATGCACAGGATCAGCAGGCGATTGTTAAAAAAATTTTGGTAAAACATCACTTGGAAAAAGAATTTCAGCCCAAAAAACTTCTCGGTTTGTTTTCTATGATCAAAAATAATGAGCAGCCGCTTTCTTCATTTGATAAGAAAACTAATATTTGGGATTTGTATCAAGAGTACGAACGTGACAAAAAAACAGCAAACGTCTTGGACTTTGATGACCTGATTTTACACGTTTTCAAAGCTCTTAAGCGTAAACCTGAAGTGTTTGAAAGGTATTTTAATACAATTGAACATATTTTAATTGATGAATACCAAGACACCAGCCACATTCAACACGAATTTGTTAAATTACTAGCTTTTAGAGGAAAAAAATCTCAGCAAGTAGCGTCTGTATTTGCAGTTGGTGACCAAGATCAGTCAATTTATTCTTGGCGCGGAGCGGTGGTAGAAAACGTAAACCACTTCTTTAGAGATTTTAAACCAGTTGAATCATTTAAAATTGAACAAAATTATAGATCAGCACAGGGTATTTTATCTGCAGCTAACGCTTTAATCGAAAATAACCCTAACAGGTTAAGCAAAAAACTTTGGTCCGAAAAAGACCATAAAAATTGCATTTTTGTGGCTAACTGCAAAACAGAATATCAAGAAGCTGATGTAGTTGTTGAAACAATTAAACATTTTTGGCACAAGCATAAAAACGACAAAACTTATGCCATTTTGTATCGAAACCATAGCCAATCCAGAATTGTTGAAGAATCTTTGATTAACAACCAAATAAAATATGTAATTATTGGCGGGTTGAAGTTCTATGAGCGTAAGGAAATTAAAGACCTGCTTTCGTACCTAAAATTGATTTGTAACAAGCGAGATTTGATTTCTTTAGCTAGAATTTTGAATACGCCAACCCGAGGGCTTGGCGATAAAGTTCTGGAGCGCCTGGACGAAAAAGCTTCAACAGAAGACTTTGAGTCAGTTTTTGAGCTTTTGGAGCCGATGATTTCTGAATTAAAAATGGAAAAACAAAAGCTTGCACTTGAATCGTTTTGCAAAAATTTTTCCAAAGAATCATTAGAAAATCAAAAGGCTAGCGATGTTTTAGAGTTTGTGCTCGAAAAAACCAAGTACCTTGATTATTTGGACAAAGAAAAAGAAAGCGAAGAAGATTTTGAAAACCGAAAACGCAACATTGAAGAGTTGAAAAAATCGATGCGCTTTTTTGAAGATAAAAATCCGCAAGCAACTGTGCGAGAGTTTTTGGAAGAAATTGCATTGATTCAAGAAGTTGAACAAGAAAATAAAGATACTGATCAAAAGCCTGTGTATTTAATGACCCTGCACGGGGCAAAAGGCTTAGAATTTGATTTTGTTTCTATTTTGGGGCTTGAAGATGGAAATTTCCCATCTCAGCGCAAAACCAAAGAAGAGCAAGAGGAGGAACGGCGATTACTTTACGTTGGCATTACCAGAGCCAAGGAAAAGCTTTTAATTTCGTTTGCCCAGCAACGATATGAATATGGAAAACTTAACTTTTTTAATGAATCAAAATTTTTAAAGGAAATTCCCGCCGACTTGAAGGAAGAAAATAAGCAAAACCTAAATACAATAGCCGTAAAACAAGACCTCAGAAGATGGGTGCTTGATGAGAAAAAAATTGTACAAAACACTTATTCTTCGTTCATTCCAAAATCCTCCCCACTGATAGACAGCAAAAAAGACACGGCAGAATTTTTGGTAAATACACTTGTCCAACACACAACTTTCGGGATTGGCGTTGTCAAAAAAGTTTTTAAAGAAGGCGACAATTTATTCTTAGAAATCTTTTTTAGAGACTCCTTGAAAAAAATAAACAGCAAATTCGTTAAAAAGATTTAAGGTTACCTAAGACTCTGTGTCTATGAAAGCAAAATCTTCTGCGTTTATGTTTTTAAATACTGAACAGCAAAATCCCCTGATTGCAGCTTCTATTGCCTGGCGTTTGTCGTCTTCTGCAAACGTGTTTTGCGCTAAAATGATTCCGACTTCGTGAAATAATTCGATAATTTTGCTCTGCATGTTTTCGTTTTTGTTAATAACGAACTGCTTTTTGTACTGTAGACAAGATTGTTTATAAACACCGGCCATAAGCAAGCCGAATTCTTCGATTGGGTTTAAACTTATGCATCCTGTTAGTTTAGGGTATAATTGTTTTAACATGACGTTTAAATGTTGGATGGACATCCCTGTTTTTTTGTGGAAAATAGTTTTTTGACTATGAATTAATTGTGCACAAAACACATATTCAGTTATCGCAGCAACTAGCTCTTCGTTTTGAGAAACGGGTGTGAACAAACCATTTTTATCGATGTAAAGCAGACTCTCTTGTGGCTTGTTATTTATTTGTTTGCGAAGGTTGTGTAAAGTGTTTATGCAAGATTCAATTTCGCCTTTTTTTAATTTGATTGCGTTATTTACATCCGCTATTTCTTTATTTAGTGCAAGTTCTAATTTTTCTTGCTGGCTCAATTTGAATCTAGCTTCATTTAATATCTGCTGCTGGCTGACAAGCTCCCCACCCAATACTTCTGATTTTGATTTATCAATTTGCCTATTCAGCAGCATAGTGTAGGAATTAATAACATCTATTTCATTTAATAAATTTGATTTTTTTTGTTTTGCTTCTTTAAGTTGTAATTGCAGCTCCCAAGCAAGCTTATACTCAAGTTGGAACAGCTGGTCATTTAGCTGTTCTAGCGTAACGGTATTTTCATTAATTAATTGATGCAATGCACATTGATTTGCGTATTCTAATTTGATTTTTTTTATATCAACCTTTTCATAATCAAAATAGTTATGTTCCGATGCCAGCCAATTTGCGGCTAATATAACGTTGTTTTTTATTAATAAGTTCTTTAAAAGATTGTTGTTTTTGGAATATTGCAAATCTCTTGTTTGCGCTGGCTTGCAAGAAGCGCATTTATCTATTTCAGCCTTGAGTTGGTTTATCGTATCTTTCATTTGTGCTACTTCGCCGAATGCATAGCTTGCAGATGAATTAGCCAAAGACAGAGCTATGCCGACAGGGCCGCTTGTTGCAATATTGAGGCCTACTAAAGCTATATCTATCTTTATTTTAAAACTAAGATTTGCTTGCCACGCTATGTAAGCTTTTTTAAGTGCTTCTAATCTAGTTTTTTCTGCTTTAACATAAGCGTTGCTGGCTATAACTGCATATTTTATTGTTAGGCTTGAATTATTTATAAAATTTATAAATAAGAGGTTAATATGTTCTGTTTTTTGTAAAATATGCCTTAAGGCCTTTAGGTCAGCTGATATGAAATTTTGGTTTATGGATAGACATGTAAAAAGCTTTCTACGAGATATGATTCTTACTTCGTATAATATTTTTATCTCTTCAAAAGGCTCATCGTTATTTTCAAGATCAAATTTTTGTTCTTCATTTATATACTTCATTAATATCATACACAGCTCTATTTCTCCTATAAATAGTTGTTTGATCGAAGACTTTAGGTTTGGATAAACTTTTTTTTCAAGAGAATTACGAATTTCAAATAATAACTTTTTAGTATTAGCAAAAATTAATATTAATTGATCAAAATCTTTTTCTTCGGGAGTGAGATTTGCTTTTTTAAATAAATTATAATATTTATTTACAACGCTTCTGCTTTGGAGATGCAGATTAAATTCTATTAATTCACCAATTAAATTTTCAGCGTAGGAAATGTCTCTTATATCAAGAATTTCCCCAGAGCACAAGGACGACTCCGGAAAATAAGCTGTGCCGAATAAAAACAGCAAGCTTACTATCATTATCATTATAGTCATCCAATCCTTTCTTATTTAGCTTAGGCACTAATTAGGCTTTTTTAATATCTTTATCTTTTAAATCAATTCGACTATTTTGGTCTTCGTGACTCGAAGCCCCAGTTTCATCTTTTTTTTCTGATTTCGTATCATTTTCGTCTTTATCAGTGATATTTTTTTTTCTTGATTTATAAATCTTTGATTTTAAGATTAACCCTGCAATAATAATTGTGCCAATTTTTCCGCATCCAAATTTACCTATATCGTATGAGGTAAAGCCCTGTATCCAGCACAACACCATCCCAACTCCTCCGAGTGTTGCAAAAGTCGGGTTAGTTATATACGAAAGCCCTGCAGAACAAGTAATTACTCCTATCATGCCAGCAAGTCTTTTATTAGCCTCCTTGTTCCACTTGTTTGCTTCGTCTAATTTTTTAGTTTCGTCTAGCAACCTTTTTAAAGCATTTTTTTCCTGCATCATGGTTATTAGATGTGAAGTTAACAAGGCTTCCATTTTTCCTTCAAAAAGATTCAAGTTATATTTTGCGTTAACGCTTATTTTGTCTAACGTTACTATGTTAGCTCTGGCTATATCTCTAATCAAATTGGACGTAATGTCAAGCCAGTTTAAGGCGGGATCTTCTAACTTAAAAATATCCTTAAAACTGGAAACATTTTTTTTATTTTGCTTAGCCTCGTTGAGTAGAAGCTCGTTGATTTTAGGAAAATCTTTACTAAATATCTCTGTGAAGAACTTTGTCGGGAAATCAAACAAGAACAGAAGGCAATCTGTTTTAAAAGACATGTAATTTATTAAAAAATCTTTAGTAGAATTAAGGTCTGCGTGGACATTAATTAATAGTGTTTTGAGATTTTCTTTTAGAGCCAATTCTTTTTTCACTAGTTGAGCAAGATTTTCTTTTAGATATGTATTTTGCTCTTCTGCAAAAAAATTGTTTAATTCTTCAAGGAAGTTATTTTCAC
>JACCDT010016795.1_pt1 | contig 32340 bp, 31 predicted proteins | sample 7446291 | NCBI WGS metagenome assembly JACCDT01 (sample SAMN15323446, study PRJNA562643) | freshwater metagenome | isolation source: river surface water | place: USA:Blue River Watershed | collected 2017-08-17
ACTGCATTGGAACAATTACCTCTTGAGATGCAACTAAAGCGTTGATCGTTAACTGACCCATTGTTGGCTGGCAATCAATCAAAATGACATCGTAATAATCGCGAAGTGGGGCCAAAGCGCGCTTAAGGTATTGCTGTCCACCGATTTCAGCGCCCAGGGTTGTTTCTGCTGTACCAAGATCGCGGTTAGCGGGTAGGAAATCCAACCCAGGAACTGAGGATTTCAAAACAATCTCATCCACATTTGCCGTTGGTGTCATCAATGCGTAGTAAACAGTTTGTTCTAATGGAAGGGAGTGGGCGTTCACGCCAAGTCCAAGTGATAGACCGCCTTGAGGATCGAAGTCGACGAGCAAAACTCGACGACCCATTTCAGCTAGAGCTGCACCAAGGTTGATTGTGCTGGTCGTCTTTCCGACTCCACCCTTTTGGTTGAAGATTGAAATGATCTTTGCGTTGCCATGCTCTGTTAATGCAGCAGGAGTAGGAAAGCTTTTCGCAGTGGTTCCGAGCAGGGTTGATGTTGTGGCAACATCCTCTGCAATTGTCGATTTAGCGTTCAATCTTCAAACCTCTTTCCTGATATAGCAAAGAGCCTATGCGGTACACAGAAAACAGGCAAGCGTGAAGTAAGGTGCGCTCATGGCTTTAGCTCCAGATACCGCGATCGAGGAAAACAGCGATGTAAACCCTTCCTCGGGTGGTTTCTCCGTTCATCTCTCAAACTTTGATGGGCCCTTTGATCTTCTGCTCCAGCTGATTTCGCGCCACAAGATGGATGTCACTGAGGTGGCTCTGAGCATCGTCACCGATGAGTTCATCTCCTTTATCCGCGAGCTTGAAGCATCGGGAGCGGGATGGGATCTAGATCAAGCAACTGAGTTTCTCGTTGTAGCTGCAACCCTGTTGGATCTTAAGGCGGCCCGACTTCTCCCAAGTGGTGAGGTTGAGGATGAAGAGGATTTGGCGCTGCTCGAGGCCCGCGATCTGCTCTTTGCCCGCCTGCTTCAGTACCGCGCCTTCAAAGAGATCGCAGCGACCTTTGGCGAGCGCATCCTGGCCGCTGATAAATCCTTCCCTCGTGTGGTGGCGCTGGATCCAGCGCTGGCCAGCCTGTTGCCTGAGGTTCTGATCGGGGTAGGTGCCCAGCGCTTTGCCGCTATCGCAGAACGTGTTTTGACCCCTAAGGTTTCACCGGTCGTAGCGGTAGAACACCTCCACATGCCCCTTGTGAGCGTCACAGAGGAGTCAAAGCGGGTCGTCGAGGCGTTGCGCCACTCCAAATCCCTGAGCTTTAGAAATCTCATCTCTGATGCCGATAGCACCTTGGTCGTTGTGGCCCGCTTCCTGGCGCTACTGGATCTCTACCGTCAAGGTGTTTTGAGGTTTGATCAGGTCGTAGCCCTTGGCGAGCTCCACATCCGATGGACCGGCTCCCTTGAGGGCGAGGTTGAGATCACCGATGAGTTTGATATACCCGTAGTTTTAGAGATGGAAGACTCGACAGAAAGTGGCGATAATGTCTAATGTAGAAGTTGAACGTTCCATCGAAGCGATCCTGATGGTCGTCGATGAGCCGGTGACCGAGCTTGTTTTAGCTCAGGTCCTTGAGCGTCCCGTCGAGGAGATTGAGGCGGCGCTTGCAACCCTAGAAGGCTCCTACGAGGAGCGCGGCTTTGCGCTACGCAAGATCAATGGGGGATGGCGGTTCTATAGCCACCCCGCCTATTCAGCGGCGGTTGAGAAGTTTGTTTTAGATGGCCAGCAATCCCGCTTAACACAAGCGGCGTTAGAGACCTTGTCAGTTATCGCCTACCGCCAGCCGGTATCTCGCGCTCGTGTGTCGGCTATCCGCGGTGTAAATGTGGAGGCGGTTATGAAGACCCTGGTGACACGTGGCCTGGTGGAGGAGTCGGGGCTTGAACATGAGACCGGAGCGATTCTGTATAAGACGACCAGTTACTTCTTGGAACGCCTGGGATTGAACTCGCTTGAGGATCTTCCAGCGCTGGCTCCTTATCTGCCTGATCTCGATGGCTTGGATGAGATCCTCGATTCGCTAACCGACTAGCTCTTCCGCTACCCTTACCTCCTGACTGTCGGGAGGATAGCCATGGCCCAAATGAGGCTTAACAAGATCATCGCAGATGCTGGAATCACAAGCCGTCGCGGTGCTGATGAATTAATTGAATCTGGTCGAGTGACCGTAAATGGAATCACCGTACGTGAGATGGGCAGCAAATGTGACCCTGAAAAAGATAAAGTCATGGTTGATGGTGAGACAATCACACGAACTTTGACTAAGTCTTATCTTGCACTTCATAAACCTAAGGGTGTTTTGTCCACGATGTTTGACCCAGAAGGACGCCCATCCCTGGATGATTTTATCGACCTTCGCAGGGAGCGTTTGTTCCATGTAGGGCGGTTAGATAAGGACTCTGAAGGGCTTATTTTGCTCACCAATGATGGGGATCTGACCTTTAGGGCAACCCACCCATCCTTTGGCCTGGAGAAGACCTACATCATCGAGTTTGATGGTCCATTGCCGACAGGGGTGGATAAGGTGCTTCTTAAGGGTGTTGAGCTAGAGGATGGAATGGGACGGGTTCTTACCTTTAAGCAGCTCTCACCTGCCTGGATTGAGGTCTCCATTCATGAGGGGCGATATCACATTATCCGACGGTTGATGGAGGCGGTTGGTGTGGATGTCCTTCGTTTGATCCGTACCAAGTTTGGACCGATCTCCTTGGGAGATACCCCTGAAGGACGTTGGCGAGATCTCAATGACACAGAGTTAATGAATCTACGAAAGGCTTTAGATATTTAACCTTTTTACGATAAATCGGTTTTCATCCATAAAAACTGTATATCGTTTTATCGCTAAAAATCGGCAAAATTACCAATTTATCGATAATCATGCGCTCAGAATGCCGGTTTCTAGTAGATTTATCGATAATCGTAGTAGTCGAACTTGATCTGTATTGGTTGAGGCTGCATCGGGAAATTGTAGTAAAAAGTTTTAACAGTTAAAAGGCTTTATCGACATATTAAGTTTTAAATACACACCATATGTGGTGAGGAAAGGTACCCTTATCTCATGAGTTTGCGTGCTATCCGAGGAGCTATTCAGGTTCCAGCTAACACCGCCGCCGATATAGCCGCTGGTGTGCAGGAGCTGGTTTCTGCGATCCTTGAGGCCAATCGGCTGGTCCCATCGGATGTCATCTCTGTTTTCTTCACCTCGACGGTGGATCTCAACGCCGCCTTTCCAGCCGCGGCCTGTCGTGAGATGGGCTTTGCCAATGTTCCCTTAATCGGCTCTGTGGAGGTGGATGTTCCAGGAGCTCTGGATAGAACTATTCGAGCGATGTTTCATGTAGATACAGATCGTTCAGTCGAGGAGATCAGCCATATCTACCTCCATGGCGCTGCCGCTTTGCGCAGAGATATCGCTCAGTAATGTCCTCAGAAAAGCTTACTCAGGCTCGAATAGTCGGCTCAGGTTTGATCGGAACCTCGATCGGACTTGGCTTGGTCCAAGCTGGTGTAGCGGTAGAGATGATCGACTCCGACACAAAGGCCCAATCCCTAGCTAATGATCTAGTCGGTGGGGTAGAGGTACCCGCTCCGGAGCTAGTGGTCCTAGCGATGCCCACCTCACAGCTCTCGGTAGTCATAGAAAGGGAGTTTGCACTAAACCCACACTCGACATTCATAGATGTAGGCAGTATTAAGGGTGAAGTTGAAGTAAAAGTTAAGACAATTTCAGCCCTCTCCACACGATTTTTGCCCACCCATCCCATGGCAGGGCGGGAGATCGGCGGCACGGGCTCGGCACGGGCGGATTTGTTCCAGGGGCGCAGTTGGATACTTACGCCTAGCACGGATCTTGAGCCAGCCTCAAAGGCGATAGTTCTAGAGTTAATCCACCTGTTGGGCGCGATGCCGATTGAACTATCAGCGGAGGATCATGATCGAGCGGTCGCAAAGATCTCTCATCTACCTCAGGTAGCCGCCTCGCTGATCGCCAAACAGCTCACAGGAACTCCGGCGGAGTGGATGGAGTTAGCGGGGCAGGGGTTGCGGGATACAACCCGGATCGCCGCCTCCGATGAATCTCTATGGAAGGAGATCATCTTCTCCAACCGTGCAGAGCTTGAACAATTACTAATAAATCTACAAAACGATCTTGGCGCCATGATTGCCGCCCTAGATGATCCTGAAAAGATCGCAGCGTTAATCGCTGCAGGCCGTGCAGGAAGAGCATTGATTCCAGGAAAGCACGGTGGGAAGGCACGCGAGTACTCATATCTACCGATCGTCATCGATGACAAACCTGGGCAATTAGGAGCGATCTTCAATGAGTGCGCAGCTATGGATGTGAATGTGGAAGATTTAAATATCGAGCACTCACCTGGACAGTTAAGTGCATTGATTACCCTTGCTTTGTCGCACAACGATGCTGAAAAACTCTCTTCACACCTGAGCTCGATCGGATGGAATGTTCATCCGATTCGTAAATAGAAGTAGGCTCATCACATGGGCATAGTCGTAGCAATTGATGGCCCAAGTGGGGCTGGAAAATCAAGCACCGCAAAAGCAATTGCAACTCGTGCGGGTTGGGATTATCTAGATACCGGTGCGCTGTATCGCGCAGTTACGTGGCTTGCACTTGAATATAAATGCGAAGAGGCCTTTTCAATCTTGCAAGCGATAAAAGATCATCCGATCAAATTTGTGGCAGATCCATCATCGCCAAATGTTTTTGCGGGAGAAACGCAGATTACTCATGCGATCCGTGGAACATCGGTTACTGAGAATGTTTCTCGAATTAGCGCCATGCCTGAAATTCGCAGAGAGCTTCTCAATCTGCAACATCGCATCATCGATGCAGCAGAGCGCGGAATCGTAGTTGAAGGTCGTGATATCGGAACGGTAGTTGCGCCCGAAGCAGGTTTGAAGATTTACCTGACCGCTGATTTAGATGCACGTGCTACTAGACGTGAGAATGAAACAGAGGATAAGAGCGTTGATGTAAAACAATCTTTGGATAACCGAGATGCAATCGATTCAACCCGCGCTGTTTCTCCCTTGGTTATGGCTGCAGATGCCGTTGAAGTTGATTCAACCTACCTTGACCTCGATGAAACCATTGAACGTATTTGGGAGCTCTTAAAGAAGCGTAATTTGCTGGGTTTACCGATCGTTGCAATCTTGGGTCGTCCAAATGTTGGTAAATCGACCTTGATTAACCGTTTCTTAGGAAGACGTGAAGCAATTGTTGAAGATACACCTGGTGTAACCCGTGATCGCGTTCAGTATGAATGTGAATGGGGCGGTCGACGCTTCATCATTATGGATACCGGTGGTTGGGAAGCAAAGCCAGATGGAATTGCGGTACAAGTAAGCGCAGGATCTGAAATCGCAATGCAGGAAGCAGATGTTTTGTGCTTTGTTGTTGATGCCCAGGTTGGTGCTTTAGATGAGGATGACATTTTGGTACAACATCTTCGTAAGGCGAAGAAGCCAACAATTCTTATCGGTAACAAGGTTGATGGAGAGCGCGAAGAGGCTGAAGCTCACGCGCTGTGGAGTTTAGGTCTGGGTGAACCACGTTTTGTATCCGCACTTCATGGTCGCGGTAGCGGAGATCTTTTAGATCACATCGTGAATGTCCTGCCGGAAGTAGGACGTGCGCAGAACCAAGATGGATATCGAAAGGTTGCTTTGATTGGTCGTCCAAATGTTGGAAAGTCTTCTTTGTTTAATGCAATCGCTGGCGAATCATTATCGATTGTTGATGATGCAGCGGGAACAACCCGTGATCCAGTTGACTCATTACTGTCCTTTGGCGGATCAACATGGAGATTTATCGACACCGCTGGTTTAAAAAAGCGTGCCAACCAAGATTCAGGTACTGATTACTATGCATCACTGCGAACTGCGACAGCGCTAGAGCGTTGCGAGGTTGCAGTTGTAGTTCTCGATGCATCAGAACCAATTACCGAACAAGATTTGCGGGTTATCACCATGGTTGAAGAGGCCGGTAAGGCGATGGTGATCGTTATGAATAAGTGGGACCTTGTAGATGAGGATCGCCGCAACCAATTGGATCGTGAAATAGATAGACATCTTGATCAGGTTGAGTGGGCTCAACGGGTCAATATCGCTGCAAAGACTGGATGGCATAGAGATCGCCTGGCACCTGCTCTTCGTACCGCTTTGGATAGTTGGGAACGGCGAGTTCCAACCGCCAAGCTCAACTCATTCCTTGGCGCACTTATTGGCGCGACACCACCACCTGTTCGCGGTGGCAAGCAGCCAAAGGTCTACTACGCAACCCAAGCTGGTATTGCTCCACCTAAGTTTGTGGTCTTCTCCAGCGGTTGGATCGAGGCCTCCTACCGTCGCTTCATTGAACGCCGCCTCCGCGAGGAGTTCAAATTCCCTGGAACTCCAGTTCAGGTAGCTGTTCGAGTAAAGGAGCGCGACAAGGAATGAGACCATCTGTGATCAGCGTTCCTAACGCTCTCACCTTCCTGCGTTTTCTCGGCATTCCTTTGTTTATTTATCTCACCCTGTCCCTAGAGGCCGATGGGTGGGCGATCGTAGTTCTAGCGATCGGCGGAGCAACTGATTACTTTGATGGAAAAATCGCACGTGCCTGGAATCAGACCTCCCGTTTTGGAGAGTTAGCAGATCCCGCAATCGATCGCCTCTACATCCTTGCAACCTTGCTCGTCTTTTTAATTCGCGACATTGTTCCGGTATGGATGATCGCCATTATTATTGGTAGAGATCTCATTCTGGCTGTCATCACACTTATTATGAATCGTCGAGGCTTTCCGCCATTTACAGTGACCTATCTAGGAAAGGCCGCAACCTTCAACCTCTTGTACGCCTTCCCATTCCTGTTGCTCGCGCAATCAGATGGAGCATGGGGAAGTATCGCCTTTGTGGCGGGGTGGAGTTTTGCTATCTGGGGTATTGCCCTCTACATTTCGACAGGTATCAGTTACGCACGCGAAGGTATTTCGCAGATTCGGGGAAACCATGTCATCAATTCCTAATGAGTTGTCCTACACCAAGGAACATGAATGGGTCAGCGCTGAAAATCTGACATACACAATGGGAATTACCGATTACGCGCAAGCTGCATTGGGAGACATTGTGTATGTGCAACTTCCAAAGGTCGGGGAATCGGTAACCGCCGGCGCAGTCTGCGGAGAAGTTGAATCAACAAAGAGCGTTTCAGAGATTTACGCACCCGTTTCAGGAACTGTGGTTGCAATTAATGACTCGCTATCTAACTCTCCTGAAACAATCAACTCCGATCCATATGGAGCGGGCTGGTTGGCAAAGATCGAGGTCGCGGCAGCACCTAGCGAGCTCTTAACCGCGGCTCAATACGGCGAAATTACGGCTTGACCTTATCTGCCTAACTCTCTAGTGTCACCCTTAACTTTACGGTGAGGAGGCGGGGCGTTGGCTGCAGAGCAATCTCAGAGTGAACTCACCTCGACCATCCACTTAGGTCTTCGTGAGGTTTCAAAACCTTCAGAAAAACATCTAGAGGAACAGCTCGCCTTACTTTCCCCTGAGGACCGCGCTGTTGTTGCTGAGATTCAAAGCTCCAAAGGCGAGAAGGCGATGATTCTCATCGCTCGAGGCGCAAACAAAGGCTCTCGATTCTTGATCACAGCAGAGGGTGCAACTATTGGCCGATCTGCATCTAGTTCAATTTTTCTCGATGATGTAACTGTTTCACGAACACACGCAACAATTTCAAAGCAAGGTAATTCCTTTCTTCTCAAGGATGAAGGTTCGCTCAATGGAACCTACATCAACAATATTTCCGTCACAGAGCATGCACTTGTTTCTGGTGATGAGTTTCAAATAGGTAAGTTCCATTTGCTTTTCGTCAGTTCCAACTAGGGGAGTAGTCATGGCAGTTCCAGCACGCGCATATTTGAGTATCGGTGAAGTCCTTAACCGTTTGCGTGGAGATTTCGCAGACATCACAATCTCAAAGATTCGATTTCTTGAATCTGAAGGATTGATTGAGCCACAGCGAACTCCATCGGGTTACCGAAAGTTCACCAGTTCAGATCTCGAGCGTCTGCGTTATGTCCTACTTGCCCAACGCGATCAATACCTGCCATTAAAGGTAATCAAGGAAAACCTTGATGCTATTGATCGTGGTTTACAGCCTGCTGCTGTTGGCGGAGTTCCCTCACCTCGACCAAGTATTGGTTTAGCAACTATTGATGGCGAGATGGCACCAAGTGCATTTGGTGAAGTTAGCGAAATGCGTCTATCTCGTGAGGAGCTATTGAAGAACAGTGGACTTGCCGAGGATCAATTGGTTGAACTGGAAGGGTATGGCTTAATCGCACCTCGAGGTCGTCATTACGATGGAGATGCTCTCGCGATCGCTAAAGCTGTTACTGAAATGGGTGGCTTTGGAATTGAAGCGCGCCACCTTCGCTCATTTAAATCAGCGGCTGATCGTGAGATCGGATTGATCGAACAGGTAATCACACCATTGACACGACAGAAGAGCGCTGAATCAAAGGCTCGCGCCGAAGAGGTTCAAAAAGAGATCGCATCTCTTTCAATTCGTTTGCATGCCGCACTTGTTCGTGGTGGCCTCAACCGTCTTCGATAGTCAATGTTGATACCGATGGAGGTAATCGGCGTTCGCGTCGAGATGCCCTCCAACCAACCGATCCTCCTGTTGAAGGAGATTGATGGCTCCCGTTTTCTCCCTATCTGGGTAGGGGCGGTGGAAGCTACGGCGATCGCATTTGCACAACAAGGTGTTGAGCCGCCTCGTCCTTTGACCCACGATCTGATGAAAGATCTTATTGAGGTATTTGATGCAACCTTGATTGCGGTCCATCTGACCGAGCTGAAGGATGGGGTTTTCTACTCAACTCTTAATCTCCGCGATAGCTCAGGGGAGCCGATCTCGATCTCGGCCCGACCATCTGATTCAATCGCGCTAGCGGTTCGAACCCACAGCAATATCCTGGCCACAGAGGAGCTGCTCAATGAGGTGGGGGTAGAGATCCCTCAGGGCGAGGGAGATAACCAGGAGGTTGAGCGGTTCCGAGAGTTTTTGGATCAGATCAACCCCGAGGATTTTGCAGGATAGGCGCTGTAACCCTAAACCTCAAGTAGAGGTTTGCCTCGTGTCGGTCATTGTTTCCCCTCCTACCTAGCCTTACATTTATCTCACTCCCCAAGAGAAATGAGCATTCCCCGTGTCCCCAGAAGAGATGGAAATCGGCTACAGAGGCGCTACAGCTTGCTCTGCCGCTGGAATTAGCTACCGTCAATTAGATTATTGGGCACGAACAGGTTTAGTAGAGCCAAGTATTAGAACAGCAAGCGGCTCCGGAACTCAACGCCTGTATGGCTTTCGTGACATTTTGGTGTTGAAGATTGTTAAGCGTTTGCTTGATGCTGGTGTGTCACTTCAAAATATTCGTACCGCTGTTGATCACCTGCGTAGCAGGGGAGTAACTGAGTTAGAGCGCATCACCTTGATGAGTGATGGCGCATCAATTTATGAGTGTGCAAGTCCAGATGAGATCATCGATTTACTGCAGGGCGGCCAAGGTGTATTTGGAATCGCTGTCGGCAAGGTCTGGCATGAGGTTGAAGGCTCTCTATCTGTCCTTCAGGGTGAGGTAAATGGTCACACCGTGGGCGGCGAGGGCAAGGATGAACTATCGCTACGCCGCAAGGTTAAAGGGGCGTAATAACACCGTTGTAAGTATCATGTGTGCCTTGTAGTAGTTGCTACTAACTATCGACAGGGGTTTGTGTGTCAAGATCATTTGAGGATCGTCATATTGGCCCGACCTCAGTTGATGAAGAAGTGATGCTTAGAGCCCTTGGATACTCCGATCTCTCATCCTTCATCGGCGATGTAGTTCCATCCAACATCGCGATTAAGGGTGTTATAGAAAAAGCTCTAGATTCAGGAAAGAGCGAAGTAGAGGTAATCGCAGAGCTTCGCTCCATCGCTTCAGAGAATAAGGTTTTTCGCTCACTCATCGGAACTGGTTACTACGGAACGATAGTACCGCCGGTTATTAAGCGAAATGTTTTGGAAAATCCATCGTGGTACACCGCATACACGCCTTACCAACCAGAAATTTCCCAGGGTCGCTTAGAGGCGCTTTTTGCCTTCCAAACCATGATCTGCGAACTCACCGCATTGGATATTTCAAATGCTTCGATGCTAGATGAAGCAACCGCGGCAGCAGAAGCGATGACCTTGGCACGTAGAGCCTCAAAGCTCAGCGATGATGCGGTTTTCTTGATCGAAGAGCATGTGCATCCACAAACAAAAGCGGTCGTCATAACTCGCGCAAAACCACTAGGTATCACAGTTGTAGAAGTTGATTCTGGTCATGTTGTACGTGATGGTTTTGATGGTGAGTTTTTTGGAGCCTTGCTTCAATACCCAGATACAACGGGAACAGTTATTGATTACACATCCTTTGCTGAGTATGCACATTCAAAGGATGCCTTGGTTATTGCAGCAACAGATCTTCTCGCATTGACATTATTGAAACCACCAGGGGAGTGGGGCGCTGATATCGCAGTTGGTACAGCACAACGTTTTGGGGTCCCTATGGGATTTGGTGGACCGCATGCTGGTTTCCTAGCGGTGCGCACAGGTCTTGAAAGATCAATGCCTGGTCGTTTGGTTGGGCAGAGTATTGATGCAACTGGAAAGCCAGCTTTTCGTTTAGCGCTGCAAACCCGTGAGCAACATATCCGCCGCGACAAAGCAACCTCAAATATTTGTACCGCACAAGTTTTGTTAGCAAACATGAGCGCCTTCTATGCGATGTGGCACGGACCTTCAGGTCTGCGAGATATCGCAGAGCGTGTTCACAACTTTGCGTCTCGTCTTCATGCAGCAACTGGAAATCGCGAGGATGTTGTATTCGACACCGTGCATATCGTTGTAAAGGATGCAGAGGCGATTCATGCCAAGGCGACTGCAAATGGAATTAACTTTGCGCGAGTCAGTGATACTGAGATTCGGGTAGCATTTGATGAAGAGACAACAGAAGAGTTGTTTGCCCAAGTTCTAGAAATCCTTGAATTGAAGGATGCGGCAGGGGAGAAGATCCCCGCGAAGTTTGCACGCACAAGCAAGTACCTAACCCACCCTGTTTTTAATACCAACCACAGCGAGACCGGAATGATGCGCTATCTGCGCAACTTGGCCGATAAAGATCTCGCCCTCGATAGGACGATGATTCCTTTGGGTTCATGCACCATGAAATTGAACTCGGTTACTGAGATGGAAGCGGTCACCTGGCCAGAGTTTGCATCGCTACACCCATTTGCACCAGCGGATCAAACAGTGGGAACTCGTAAGTTAATCAAGCAGCTATCAGAATGGTTGGTTGCGATCACCGGATATGACGCGGTTTCACTTCAACCAAATGCAGGTAGCCAGGGTGAGTTTGCAGGTTTACTAGCTATTCGTAATTACCACGATTCTCGTGGAGACCAGGCGCGAAATATCTGTTTAATTCCTTCAAGTGCCCATGGAACTAACGCCGCTTCAGCTGTTATGGCGGGCATGAAGGTTGTCGTTATTGATTGTGATGAGAATGGAAATGTTTCAGTAGGGGATATTAAAGCCAAGATCTCAGAGCATGGAAATGCCCTTGCCGCTTTGATGATCACATACCCATCAACTCACGGTGTATTTGAGACCGCGGTCTCTGAAATCTGCGAGTTAATTCATAATGCAGGTGGCCAGGTGTATGTGGATGGTGCGAATTTAAATGCGCTGGTTGGTGTTTCACAACCTGGAAAATTTGGAGCAGATGTTTCACACTTGAATCTGCATAAGACATTTGCAATTCCACACGGTGGAGGAGGACCTGGTGTTGGGCCTGTTATCGCTCGTGCACATTTAGCGCCCTTCCTACCTAACCATCCATTAGATGATTTAGCAGGTCCTGCAACTGGCCCTGGTCCAATATCTGCTGCACCATATGGTTCTGCCAGTATCTTGCCGATCTCATGGGCTTACATTCGTTTGCTGGGGGGAGAGGGTTTAACCCACTCAACTCAAGTTGCGATTTTGTCTGCCAATTACATCGCAGCGAAATTGCAGGACTCCTACCCTGTGCTTTACACAGGTGCTAATGGTCGTGTTGCTCATGAGTGCATCTTGGATATTCGCGGAATCACCAAGGATTCAGGTGTATCCGTTGATGACATTGCAAAGCGGTTAATGGATTATGGTTTCCATGCACCGACCATGTCATTTCCTGTTGCAGGAACACTGATGATTGAGCCAACTGAGTCGGAAGATATCTCTGAGATTCATCGCTTCATCGATGCGATGATCTCCATTAGAGCTGAGATTCAAGAGATCATTGATGGAAAGATTTCAGTGGAAGCCTCTGCCTTACGCCATGCGCCTCACACAGCTCTATCTGTGGTTACCTCGAATTGGGATAGGGGATACAGCCGTGAAAAGGGTGGGTATCCAGTAAGGCTGGATGGTTTGGTAGCTGGCGAATCAATTGGTTCTCGGATGAAGTACTGGCCACCGGTTTCCCGTATCGATGGTGCTCATGGCGATAGAAACCTCGTATGCGCCTGCACGCCGCTGGATGAGTACCGTTAAGGGAGTTTGGCGATAGGAGGGTCTGGGCGGGTTCACGCTCAAATCTCCTGTTCTTACTTTACATAATGTAACTTATCGGCGTTAGATATAGGCTCGACGGGCAACCAGTAAAAGGAGTACCAGAACCCCAATCAGCGCCCAGTCACCGGCAGCATCCCGTGGTGTTTGGCCCTTAATGAGCCCAACCTCAGCACGAATACTGTCAGCGGTTCCCATGGCTGTTTGTTCTACAACCTTTCCGGAGCTATTGATGATCGCCGAATACCCGGTGGTTGAAACCGATGCGATATTTCTGCCATGTTCGATGGCTCGAACTCTCGTTATCGACAATTGTTGAGCACTTTCAGCTGACATTCCAAAGGTTGCGCTGTTGGTTTGAACCGCCACAATATTTGAATCTGCGGCAGCTTGTCTCAGCAGATCATCATCGATTAATTCATAACAGATAACGGGAGCCACCTTAATCTCGCCAATTGAAAAGGTTTTGCCTCCATCACCTGGAGAAAAATCCTCAACTTCATCAACTAAAGGGGAAATAATCCTGGCCAAAGAACGTAAAGGTATGTACTCACCGAAGGGTGTTAAATGTTGTTTTATGTAGGTATCAGGAAGCTCGCCACCCCACAAAATTGAGGTGTTATAAATCGACTCTCCCTTATTGAGAATCGCTCCAATAATTAAAGGTTGCTGTATTGAGTCAAGGGATGCCTTAACATCTGAGTTCAGAAATGGATCCACATCAACAGAGTTTTCGGGCCACAGGATAAAATCGACTTTTGGATCCTTAGCAATTTCCTCTTGGGTCTTTTCAAAATGATTGTTGAAAACCGCTTTAGCCCGCGAGTTAAAATCTAATCCCAGAGTGGGAACATTTCCTTGAATCATTAAAACTGTGGCATAGCCCGTTGTTGACAAATTCACCGGAATAAGAATGAGAAGAAATGGCAGGAAGGTAATCACGGCGATCCTGCGTTGCGTAACAAAGAAAAGTATCAGCGCTATCAAGAGAGTTAATGCAGAAAGAGCTGATGCCCCACCGATTGCAGCAATCTTTGAGAATGGAGAATCTGCTTGGGTGTATGCGACTCTGACCCAACCAAATCCCCCAAATGGGAATCTATTACGCAGCTCTTCCAACAAGATATAGAGCAAGGGATATGCCGTCATCCCCCACTTAGAAACTAGCGCTAGAGGTAGATAGAAGATCGACATACCTACAGCCAAGATAATCCAAGGAAGAGAGCCGACAAAGGTGCTGCTCCAGTGCAAAACAATGAGGTTGAGCGTGACCGCAAAGAGAAAGGATGACAATACTTTTTTGCGAGAGATTGAGAGCGCATACATGTGCGCGGCAAGAGCTATAGGCGCCACCCACCACTTCCCCACCGGTTCAAAGGCTGCAGAGAGAAGCGCTCCAGAAAATGCAGATAGTAGAAGAGCTACCAACCTAATGCACTGATCAAACGATCAACGCTCGCACCTAAGGCGTAACGCTCCTTGAATTGGTAGATAGCAGAAAGATCTGCTGGTGCTTTCGGAAGAGAGAGATCGACCTTAGGTAAAGGTGCATCACGAGCAACGCGAACTAATTTAGGGGCGATCTTAAGGTAATCAGCGCCGGCGATGATCTTTTTCGCAAGTGCAGGTGGTAAAGATTCATGCGCAGCTAGCGCCGCCGCTAAAGCATCCTCGACTGTGGCAAAGTTGTTGGCGATCACCGCCGCTCCTTTTTCGCCGATCCCTTTCACACCCGGCAAGCCATCAGATGGATCTCCACGAAACATTGCAAAAAGATCGTAGCGATCTCCCGGTATTAAATACTTATCGGAAACATATTTGAAATCAACTAAATCATGTTGTGAGATTCCCTTGGCCAGATACACAACTTTGATGTCACGCTTGTCATCAACCATCTGAAATAAATCCCGATCGCCGGTAACGATGCGGATGGGACCCTTTTCTACCTCTGCATAGGTGGCCATAACATCATCAGCTTCGTAATCATCCACGCCAACAACTGGAATGCCGAAGAGATCCAATAGATCTAGAAGAATAGGAATCTGCGGGGTCAGAGTTTCTGGCTCTTCCTCCTCTTCGCCCTCCTCCTCCAAACGGTTTGCTTTGTAATCCGGAAAAATATCTACCCGCCAACTGGGGCGCCAATCTCCATCCAAACACGCAACAAGACGGTTAGGTTTGTAAACATTCATCAACCGTGCGGTCATGTCGATGTAGCCGCGAATTGCATTAACCGAAGTTCCATCAGGTGCCAATAAGGTGTCTGGCATTCCGTAGTAAGCGCGATACCAAAGGGAGGCACTATCTAAAAGCATTAAGGTCATACATCCCCCATTAGATAGGCCACTACCCCGCGATCGATTCGCTTGACCGCATCCTTACAGACTGGACGGAGTTTTTCACTTGCACCACCAATTTGATTGAGTAGATCAACTAACTGCTTTGTGGAGCGAACAAAATCGCCCACAGACATATCACTTCCCTTGAGCACGCTATTGAGCGAGTTACCGCTGGCCCACTTGTACGAGATAAAGCAGAAACCTGCATCTGGTTCTCGTTGAGTTTTCACACCAAAATCATTTTCAATCTTCTCTAAAGCGGCCCACAGCGAGATGATCTCAGTTAATGTCGAAGTAACCTTCTGACTTGGCAGCTTTGGCGCCAGGTTTTCTTGTGATCGGGACTCAAAGATCATGCATGAAACTACCGACAATAACTCACTCGCGTTGAGATCATCCAATAGCCCTCGGCGAATCGATTCGGTGAGAAGAAGATCTGATTCCGCGTAGATTTTGGTCAAGATCTTTCCTTGCACTGTGGGTTTGTCACCATCGATGTACTCCAGGTGATCAAGTACCTGACAGATTTGATCAAAGGTCTTTGCAATCACGTGGGTTCGGTTTTCTACACGGGTGGTTAATCCATCATTTTCGCGAGTGAGTCGACCCGCTCTCTCAGCTAGACGTGCGTGATCTTCACGGTCGGCGCAGCCGTGACATGAGTGCGCCTTTAAGCTCTTGCGAAGATCGGATAACTCTCCTTCCAAGTGACCACGTTGACGATTATCAAAACTCTTTCGCTGATCTCTTCGGCTCAGTAAAACCTCAACCTCTTTTATCGAACGACGCAGGCGCGCATACTCGGAGAAATCTCCGAGATGACATTGAGCATCCTTCAGGAGCTCTTGAATCAAAGCCTCGTTCTTTCGAATCTGACGGGTTAGACCAACTACCGCTCGATCTGCTTGGAACTGAGCAAAGGATGATTCCAAAGATCTGCGCGCTGTTTCACGACCAAATCGGGAGATCAGATTAATTGCCATGTTGTAGGTTGGAGAAAATGATGAGCGCAACGGATAGGTGCGTGTAGATGCAAGACCTGCAGCAGAGGCGGAATCAACAGTTGGTGACCACTGGATAACAGCATTTCCCTCGATATCAATCCCTCGTCGACCCGCACGACCAGTGAGTTGTGTGTACTCCCCTGGTGTAATAGGAACGTGGGCTTCACCATTGAATTTGATGAGTTTTTCCAAAACAACGGTACGAGCGGGCATGTTAATTCCAAGGGCTAAAGTTTCTGTTGCAAAGACCGCCTTCACCAAACCGCGTTGAAACAAATCTTCAACCGCACCCTTGAAACTTGGTAAGAGACCAGCGTGATGGGCGGCGATTCCTCTTTCAAGCGCGGTTAACCACTCATCAAACCCAAGAACCTCTAGATCCTCCTCTGCGATATTTTGGGTATAGCGCAGTGCGGTTTGTCGTATCTCCGTGCGCTCTTCGGGAGAGGTAAGTCTTAGGCCAGCATGAAGACACTGCTTTACCGCAGCATCGCATCCAACCCGTGAAAAGATAAAGGTGATCGCAGGTAAGAGATTTTCTCGCTGAAGCTTTTCAATTATCTCTGCCCGACTCATGCGATCAGAGGGCTCGGTAAATCGGCCTCGGCGATTACGTCCTAACGCTGAACGTCGAATCGCCTCTCTCTCCCGTTGCAATATCTCGGGGTTTATCTTTCCTGGTTGTTCAAATAAATCCATCAAACGGTTACCAATAAGAACATGTTGGAAAAGTGGAATTGGGCGGATCTCGCTGACGATCACCTCGGTATCTCCGCGAACTTCTCCCAGCCATTCACCAAACTCTTCTGCGTTAGAGACCGTTGCTGAGAGTGAAATAACCTGAACACTCTCCATAAGGTGAATCAGCACCTCTTCCCATACCGCACCTCGGAATTTGTCGGCAAGGTAGTGAACCTCATCCATTACAACACAACCCAGGTTGGTCAAGGTATTTGAGCCTGCGTACAACATGTTTCGTAGAACCTCAGTTGTCATCACCAAGATATCTGCCTCACCATTAATACTTGTATCGCCAGTGAGCAAACCAACGCGATCTTCACCAAACTTTGCAACAAACTCGGAGTACTTTTGATTGGATAAGGCTTTTATGGGCGTTGTGTAAAAACATTTCTTTCCAGCTTGGAGAGCAAAGTACGCAGCAAACTCTCCGACTACTGTCTTACCTGCTCCGGTAGGAGCGGCGACGAGAACTCCCTTGCCATCTTCAACTGCGTGACAAGCCGTTATCTGAAATGGATCAAACTCAAAATCAAAGGTAAGTAGAAACTCAGTTGTAATTGGATGCTGACCCCGCAACTTTGCGGCTGCATATCGTTCAGCTGGTGTTGTCATGCTACCCAGCTCCTGATCGCACCTGGGATGCACTCTGCAGAGACGGGAAGTTGTCCTATTCGTTCACCATCTGCATAGGCAACCGCTTTTGATTCGATGGTCACAGATTTGCTTCGCACAATTTCAACGGCAGGATGTGAAACATGGGTACCTGCGAAAACTCGTGGAAACACCTTAATGAACTCCATCTTTGAAACGGGATGAAGAACCATGACATCAAAGAGACCATCTGAAATGTTTGCATTGGGACAGACCAACATCCCTCCCCCATAGGAGCGACCATTTGATACGGCAATCAACATTGCTTCAGTAGAGAGAGTTCGATCATCGAGGGTGATCTCATAATGCCGAGGTTTAAAGCGCGGGAGCTCCATTGCGATCGCCGCGTTGTACTTCATGGGACCTTTCGGCCATTGCAACGTGTTTGCCTTCTCATTAACCACTGAGTCAAAGCCGGTAGAGAGGATCGCACCAAACCACTCGCCATCTACCAAGCCAAGATCAATGGAGCTGGGCTTTGTGGTGGTGACTGCCGAGAGTTGGTCATCGAAATCCTCAAGGCTCCAACCAAGGGTTCGAACAAAATCATTGCCAGTACCCGCGGGAATTATGGTGAAAGGTATTTGAGCGGGAGTAACTCGCTGCAAGATGATGTGCAGTAGTCCATCTCCCCCAACCGCAATAACTCCATTGCAATCAGGATTCTTCTCAATGAAAAGACTTAAGTGGTCAGCGAGGGCAACTGAAGAGTTACCGGTAATGATTGTGTAAGGAAGCTTTCTTTGTGACAGCCATCCAGCAACATATGTTCCAACGGTGGTGCCTTTTCCTTGTCCCGCGACAGGATTGATCACTAAAGCCCACATGGGATGACCCTATCGGCTATTCCTTAATTGATGTCGGTGCCTCTATGGTCATACTGCCGGTTTCGACCAATTCCTGTTTCTTATCTCGTCTCTTATCAACAAAAACCGCAATTATGCCAGCCATAAAATAGAAGAGAATCAGAGGTGCGGAAAGTAGCACCATGCTGAGAGGATCGGCGGTTGGTGAAAGTGCAGCAACGAAGAAGAAGATAACGAAGATCCAAATTCTCCAAGGACGCAAAATCGTTTTTCCTCGAAGAAAACCTATGAGATTAAATGTCAGGAGAAAGATAGGTAGTTCAAAAGCTAATCCAACAAAGAGAATTAAGCGCAATACGAAATCCAAGTAATCATCAAAGCGCACAAGGTTGCTGATTGAATCCGGTGTAAATCCAAAGAGAGCCTTTATGGCGACGGGAAGAATGTAGTAACCAAGGGTTGCTCCCATTGCGAAGAAAGGAGTTGCTGCTGTAACAAACATGACGCTGGTGCGCTTTTCTTTTCTGTGAAGCGCAGGAGCGATAAAAGCCCATAATTGATACAACCAAAATGGTCCGGAAACGATAATGCCGGTGAGCAGAGCGACCTTGATTTGTAGATCTAAAGGCCCGAGAACACCGCTGATATACAGAGCGCCGCAACTTGCTGCCCCCGATTCCTGTGCAACTTTAAGATCGCAGACAGGTTTGGCTAGGGTTGCAATAATTGGGTTATAGAAATACCACCCTCCGACAAAGGCGACCAAAATCGCCAGAACGGAGCGAAGGACTCGCTTTCGTAGTTCGCGTAAGTGGTCAAGAAGGGGCATCCGTGCTTCATTTGCAGATGCCATGAATCTACTTCTCGGTTTTGCCGTCTTCTTCGATTACGACATCGTCAGCTTTCATTTCCTTCATTTCACTCTTGAAGATACGCATTGAGCGACCAAGAGAGCGGGCTGAATCCGGCAAACGCTTAGCACCGAACAAAACAAGGACAACAATCAGAAGGATGACGATCTCTCTTGGACCCAAATTCATAGCAATTACTCCTTGGCTAATATTTGAGCCTAGGTTACATCAGTTCCCTTTGAATGGGTAGGCGGATTCAGCCTGCTTTGTAACGATCCAGCATCGATTGAGCCATACCTGCAATTGCTGATCGAGTCTCTAGCGGTGACTGTAGTGAGACTCCCCCTCCTGAGGCGATGACAGCCCTCTGAATCCATTGCTGTGAGTACGACTCGAATTCAAATGTTGAGTTCACTGGAAGTTGATCCTGTTTAAAACGTTCAGATATCTCTCGGGTTGGAGCAATCACTTTAATGGTGGAGGTAAACATCTTCGCCTGAAGCTTTTGAGATGGAAGCTCTGCATCGACCACAAAACTTTGTGCACTCTGAATCCGGTCGATACGAAACTCTCTGAAATCAGATGCGCTGTAACAGTAGGAGCTTAGATATTGATGACCATCACTTTCAACTACTTCAATCGGAAAAATTTTTCGGGTACTAAACTCATCTCGATACAGTGAGTGATAGGTAATTTCAACTCCCATTCGAGATTTAATGGCTTGCATGATGACCGCGGTATGTTGTTGATTTGCCGCCGGTGTCGCTGACAAAGCTGAGGAAAGATTTATTAAGCTCGACAATCGTGAAGAAAGTTGTTCGATCATTGTCAGTAAGTCGGCTCTGTCAGGTGAGATTGCCGAGCGCAGTAAATCCAAGCCCAGTAAGAGCGCAACGCCTTCATCAAAGGAGATGGATCTTGGCTTTGCCAAGGTCTCTGCGTTGTGAATGGTGACAAATCCGGATTCAAAGTCGAGGTCCATCAACTCAAGTGGTGTGTAACCTGGAAGACCGCACATCCACAAAGTGGTTAAGTCATCTGTCATTTGTGCCTGAGTGACTCCAAAGACAACAGCCAACTCTTTCAAGGAAATTCCTTGATGCGATGAGATGTATGGAACCAGATCCAAAAGTCGGGCGGTACGCTCCAAAGGGGCGGAAAACTTCTTAGCCATGGATCTTCACCAAGCTTTCAAGTTTCTCAATGACAAGTGCGCGTAAGTAATCCGGTTCTTGTACAAAAGCATCTTCGCCATGCCACAAAATGATGGAGCAGAATGATTCAGCGTTGAAGATAGGGATCTTTACTCTGTCCCACTCCCCTAGTGATTCAGCTGATGTTGCCAGCGCACGGAGAGCCGCCGCCTTACCCTTACGAAGATCAATGAGCGCAAACTCGCGTGTAGTTGCGTCGGTGAAACTCTTGGCTAGATCAAAATCATGTGGTGTTTCGAAATCGCTTGGTCCTTTACTGGCAGAAATCTCACCTTTGATTCGATCAACTCGGAAGGTTCGAATCTCCTGCACATCTTGATCGACACCGGACAAGTACCAGAAACCGCTTCGTGCAGATAGAGCGATTGGGACGATAGTGCGCACGCCTTGGTTAAGCAATGAATCCAGATATGTGAAACTCAATAACTCATGCTTGGCTATTGCCTTACTAATCAAGGCTAGATCTTGCCCTCCATCATCTAGCTTATGAACCGCACCAGGGATAGTTAACTCATCGCTAGGTACACCGATGGAGCGCAACTTGAGCAGCGCTTTCTGTGCCACATCACCAAATGATGCTTCCTGCCAAGCTTGTGCTGCAAGAGATAAGAGTGAAACTTCAGTGGAGGTGATGTCGCTTAATTCGAATTGATACTTCTCTTGCTTAATCCGGTAACCAGCTTCATCATTAAATAGAGGATCAAAACTACCAACTTCGATTTCAATTCCTAGAGATCTAAGATCATCTTTATCCCGTTCAAACATTCTCTCTTTCGTTTCAGCGCTACCTTCGTAACCTTCAACTGATGTGAAGATCTCAGATTTTGTGAGGTATCTCTTTGTTGCTAATAGTGCGATTGTTAGATTGATAAGTCTTTCAATCTTCCGAGACACCGTATGCACCCTTCGCTGGACGACGACGTCGGGCTAAAACCTCAACGCCAGGGGCCATTCTGCGACTTTGAATAAGGAAACCTGTATGCCCAATCATTCTTTGTTGAGGACGAACAGCCAAGCCTTCATGATGCCAACCTCGCACCATGGTCTCTGAGCTTTCAGGTTCGGTGAATCGGCCATCCTCTTTTAGAGCCTCAGCGGTAGCTGACAGTTGAGTGGTAGTTGCGACATATGCGAGGAAAACTCCTCCTGGTCGCAATGCACGGGCTGCGATATCCACACACTCCCATGGTGCCAGCATGTCTAAGACCACTCGATCAAACTCAGAATCAAAGTTTTGATCCTGAAGATCCCCAACGACTAGCGACCAGTTCTCGGGAGCACTATTGAAATAGGCATCGACATTAGAACGAGCGTTGTCTGCAAAATCTGCTCTGCGCTCGACTGAGTGAACAGTTCCCGTAGGGCCGGCAGCGCGCAGTAATGAGATTGTTAGCGCTCCACTACCAACACCGGCTTCAAGGACTCGTGCTCCTGGATAGATGTCGGCGACACCGATGATCATCGCAGCATCTTTTGGGTAAACAATCGTTGCTCCACGAGGCATCGTTAAAACGTAATCGGCCAGTAATGGTTTGAATGCGGTGAACTTCAAACCCGCTGTAGTGCTGACCACTGATCCCTCAGGCATTCCGATTAACTCATCATGGGTAATCCAGCCCTTGTGCGTATGCCACTCTTTTCCAGGTGTGATGGTGAAGCTGTACAACTTTCCTTTGGGATCGGTCAATTGAATGCGATCACCGGCTCCGAAATACCCAAGATTAGACACGGGAGCATCTTAGGCGAAATTGTTGGTGAAAGTACGAGTATCTTCAGACAGGTGAGCGATGAAAAGAAACTGCGTCTTTCCCCCAGTGCCGTCAGTGAGTACGAAAACTGTCCGCAGCTCTATAAATACCGCAAAATCGAAAAGTTACCCGAACCGCCTTCGCTCGATGCCGAGCGTGGGACCTTGGTTCACACTATCCTGCAGGATCTCTTTGAATTTCCTAGCGCGCAACGATTACCGCAAACTGCAATAGATCTTCTACCTTCACGATGGAGCACTCAACTAGAGGGTAAACCTGAACTCAAAGAGATGGTGACAAATGAGAAGGAGTGGCTCGATCGAGCCTCATCTCTTCTCACGACGTACTTCACCTTAGAGGATCCTTCAACATTTGAGGCAACCCATCGTGAGATGCATTTAGAAAATGATTTCGATACAGATGTGTATTTGCATGGCTACGTAGACAGATTAGATATTGCACCTACTGGTGAGGTGCGAATAGTTGATTACAAAACCGGCAAGTCCCCAAAGCCTGGCTGGGAAGAGAAAGCCTTGTTCCAATTGAGGGTTTACGCGTTTCTGTATTGGAAATCCACGGGTGTTCTGCCTCGTCTCCTTCAACTCATCTATTTGGGTGATGGAAGGATGGTTAAGAGCAATCCGAGTATGAAGGATATTGAATCAGCTGAAAAAGTGTTACACCGCGTTGCCAAGGATATTTTTATATCAATGGAAAAAGAGTACTGGCCGCCTAAACCCTCTCGTCTATGTGATTGGTGTTTCTTTAAAAGTATCTGCCCAGCTCACAAAAGTTAAATAGATACCGCAAAATCGGTGTGCAACTGAGAGATTTTGCCAAATGACAACTGTTTCAAAGATTTGATGACTCTAACCTTGGCAGATTCATCTATCGAAACAAGGTGTGGGACGGCAATGAGAAAGGCCCCACTGGAAGTTGCCGCTTTCATGCCAGTCAATGAATCTTCAAAGATCAAGCAGTTAGCGATATCAGCGCCGCTTATCTCGGCAGCCTTGAGATAAGCATCAGGGTGTGGCTTGGTTCGTTCAACATCATCAGAACTAATTGAGAACGGAAATAGATCATGTCCCAAGTTGTCCAGAACTGCATCAACAATATTTCTTGGGCTGGCCGAAACAAGTGCAGTCTTTACTCCATGAGATTGCAGCTCTCGCACTAGTTCAACAGCTCCTGGCATCGTTGGTGTGTTTCCGCGCATCTTTGCCGCTTGTGTGTCAATCAATTTTTGTGTGAAGTATTGAGGGGTTTCTACTCTCCCGCACTTGTCATGCATGTACTCGCCGACTCGGGACAACGGACCTCCGAGGCAGGCGATTTGATCCTCATCTAGCCAGGTGTAACCGTATGGTCGCGTCACTTCAATCTCTGACTTGAGCCATTCGGGTTCAGAGTCCACCATTAAACCGTCCATATCGAAGAAAACGGCGTCAAAGAATTTGTTGGTATTTATCAATTCGCGTTGAAGTACTTTGCTTCTGGATGATGAACGATGATCGCTGAAGTTGATTGCTCAGGGTGCAATTGGAACTCCTCGGAAAGTTCAACACCAATCCGGGCCGGATCCAGAAGTTCACATAACTGAACTTGTTGCTCAAGGTCAGGACATGCTGGATAACCAAATGAGTAACGGGAACCTCGGTATCCCTGATCTAAAATTCCTTGCAGGTCAGCAGAGTCATCAGCTTTAACGGCAAGCTCTTCTCGTATGCGAGCATGCCAATGCTCTGCAAGGCTCTCGGTCAATTGCACTGAAAGTCCATGAAGTTCGAGGTATTCACGGTAGTTATTTGCTGCAAAAAGTTTTGCTGCCGCTTCACTCACTGTCGATCCCATTGTTACTACATGGAAAGCGACGACATCAGTTTTACCCGACTCTTTTGAAGCAAAGAAATCACTAATGCACAAACGTCGGTCACGAGTCTGGCGCGGGAAGGTAAAGCGTGTTCGCTCTTTACCTTTGCTCTCACCTTCATGATGGAGAATGACTAGATCATTACCCTCGCTGTAACAAGGAAAGTACCCATAAACAACGGCAGCGTTGAGCCAGCCATTTGCTTGAACTTCATTCAGCAAGGAACGTAAACGAGGGCGTCCTTCACTTTCCACCATTGCCTCATACTCACCACGATTACCTTTGAGACCCCACTGTCCTACAAAGAGCGCACGTTCATCGAGCATGCCTGCATAGTCGCTGAGTTGAATGCCTTTGACAACGCGGGAGCCAAAAAATGGCGGGGTAGGAATATCTACATCGACTGCAACATCACTGCGAGCAGTATCTACTGGAGCCTCTTCCGTTTTCACTCGGGTGTTGGCAACCTTACGTTCACGCAGAGCGGGAAGAGCCGCACCAGGCTCTCCGCGTTTTACCGCCATGATCGCATCCATGAGTCGTAAACCTTCAAATGCATCCCGTGCGTAACGAACTTGTCCAGGAAATATTGCTGCCAAATCTTGTTCTACATACGCCCGTGTAAGTGCCGCTCCCCCAAGAACAATCGGCCATTTCTGATCTAATCCACGAGCGGTAATTTCTTGAAGGTTTTCCTTCATAATCACAGTTGACTTTACGAGTAGCCCACTCATTCCAATCGCATCAGCATTTGATTCAGTTGCGCCGTCAATAATTTGATTGATCGTCTGTTTGATTCCGATGTTTACAACGCGATAACCATTGTTGGTCAAGATGATGTCCACTAGGTTTTTGCCGATGTCATGCACATCTCCTTTAACCGTTGCCAGCAGCATGGTTCCGCGGCCTTCATCGCCGGTCTTTTCCATGAATGGCTCAAGGATTGCAACCGCTGTCTTCATCACTTCTGCACTTTGAAGAACGAAAGGAAGCTGCATCTCACCTTTACCAAAGAGCTCGCCAACAACCTTCATCCCCTCAAGTAAGTGGCTATTGATGATCTCCAGCGGAGGCATGCCTGAAGCCATTGCCTCCTTGAGATCATCCTCTAAGCCAACCTTCTCACCATCAATGATTCGTCGTTGCAAGCGATCAAAGAGAGGTAATGCCGCTAGCGCTTCAGCGCGTGCGTTTTTGCTCGTTGCTAGTTCAACACCATCAAAGAGTTGGAGAAACTCTTGCAGTGGATCGTAGGTACATTCATCCCCATCAAATCTTCGACGATCATAAATAAGATCGAGTGCGACCTGTCGTTGGCGCTCTTCTATCCGTGCCATAGGAGTGATCTTTGAGGGATGCACAATCGCAGAATCAAGCCCAGCCTGAACGCACTCATGCAAAAAGACTGAGTTGAGAACAACGCGAGCCGCAGCGTTAAGACCAAAGGAAACATTGCTGACACCCAAAGTTGTCTGTACCTCGGGAAACTCCACCTTTAATTGACGAATCGCATTGATGGTCTCAATTCCATCCTTGCGAGTTTCCTCTTGACCGGTAGCGATTGGGAAGGTGAGGCAATCAATCAGAATGTCCCCAACATTCATTCCCCAGTTGTCATGAAGATCATTGATCAGTCTTCTGGCTACGCGTAACTTCCATTGCGCATCACGTGCTTGTCCTTCTTCATCAATCGTCAGTGCAACGACGCTAGCCCCATGCTCCTTAACTAAGGGCATGATCTTCGCGAATCTAGAGGTAGGTCCGTCGCCATCTTCGTAATTAACCGAGTTAATAACGCAACGTCCACCTAAATGTTCTAAGCCGGCTTTAATCACAGCAGGTTCTGTTGAATCCAGAACTATTGGCAATGTACTAGCGGTAGCAAAGCGAGAAGCAAGTTGACTCATATCGGCTGCTCCATCGCGTCCAACGTAGTCAACTGAGAGATCTAGCATGTGGGCACCATCGCGGATTTGATCGCGTGCAATCTCCACGCACTTTTCCCAATCCTCAGCTAACAAGGCATCTCTAAATGCGCGTGATCCATTTGCATTGGTTCGCTCGCCGATAGCTAAATAGGTTTTATCCTGCCTAAATGGCACGTACTGGTACAGCGATGATGCACCTGGATCTAGAGCTGGAGTTCTTGAGTGAATCTTCTTTCCGCTGACCTTCTTGACTACCGCAGATAAGTGTTGAGGAGTTGTTCCGCAACAGCCTCCCACTAAGGAGATGCCATATTCATCAATGAAACCATCGAGTGCGATTGCCAGCTCCTCTGGCCCCAATGGATATGAAGCGCCATTTGCCCCGAGAACTGGAAGACCAGCGTTGGGCATAACCGAGATTGCAATCTTTGCATTCTTGCTCAGGTAGCGAAGGTGCTCAGACATTTCAGTAGGTCCAGTTGCGCAGTTAAGTCCGATGAGATCAATACCCATTGGCTCTAACGTATTTAGCGCTGCGCCGATTTCAGAACCAAGAAGCATCGTTCCCGTGGTCTCAACAGTTACCTGTGCGATCAACATGATGTCTCGATCACTTTCATTAATCGCTTGTCGACATCCGTTTACCGCAGCTTTCACCTGCAATAAATCCTGAGATGTCTCAACGAGCAGCGCATCACAACCCGAATCAGACAGACCTTTTGCTGCGGTGTAATAAGCAATCTTCAAATTCTCATAGGTGGTGTGTCCGAGGCTGGGCAGCTTTGTGCCAGGTCCTAGTGAACCTAAAACAAAGCGAGGCTTGTCAGCGGTTGAAAATGAGTCTGCAGCTTCGCGAGCAATCTTTCCCCCAGCGAATGCAAGTTCATAAATGCGATCCTCAATGCCGTAATCTGCCAAGTTAGACCAATTTGCACCAAAGGTGTTTGTTTCTACCGCATCCACACCAGCTGCTAAATACTCATTGTGAACAGAACGGACAATATCGGGCCGACTGACATTGAGAATCTCATTGCAGCCTTCATGATTTTGGAAATCTTCTAGAGTGGGATTGGCCGCCTGAAGCATTGTTCCCATAGCCCCATCGGCAACGACAACCCGCTGCGCCAAGGTTGTGCGAAGCAACCCTGGTTTCTTGGATGGAGTACTCATTTGACGAAGGTTACCTTAAGGTTGCATTCATGGAGATTCATCAGATTCCACTGTTGCGAAATCCCGTCATGATTGTGGCCTTTTCGGGGTGGAATGATGCTGCAGAGGCGGCTTCTGGTGCTGTTGAACACTTGCTATCGGGCTGGCGAGACAAAAATGATCAGGTTGTTCCAGAGTTGATTGCAGATGTTGAACCTGAGGATTTCTACGACTTTCAAGTTAATCGCCCACAAGTCTCTATCGATGAATCGGAGATTCGAAGCATCACCTGGCCATCAACTCAAGTCTTTGGATTATCGGTGCCATCGATGACTAGAGACTTAGTAATCGTGACTGGTGTAGAGCCATCGATGCGATGGAAGAGTTTTTCCACCGATCTATTGGATCTTGCAGATGATCTAGAGGTTTCATTAGTAGTTACTTTGGGTTCGCTCTTGGCTGATACTCCTCACTCGCGACCGATCACGGTAACCGGAACGGGAGCGCACCCTTCAATTGCGACCAGATTGGGTGTTTCTGTTTCAAAGTATGAAGGACCAACAGGAATTCTCGGGATCATTCAAGATGGATGTATGCGTCGTGGCATTGATGCAATTTCGCTGTGGGCTGCAGTTCCACATTACGCAGCATCCGCACCATCCCCTAAAGCAACTTTGGCGCTGATTAACACTTTGGAAGAGTTTCTGAATATCTCTGTTCCCTTGGCAGATTTGGCTGACCGCGCCGATTCTTGGGAGAAGGAGGTAGATGAATTAGCTGCGGAGGACTCTGAAATCGCTGAGTATGTGAAGGCGCTAGAGGAAAGCAAGGATGCCGCTGAACTTCCAGAGGTTTCAGGAGACAGTATTGCGAAAGAGTTTGAACGGTATTTGCGTAGGCAAAAAGAGGATTAAAGCTTCAACCCTAAGAGCGCATCTAAAAAGTTAAGAAGTTGTTGAGAACTGCCACCTTGTTCACCAGAAAGTGTTGCAGTGCTCCAGTCAACAAGTGTTGAAAGAACTTTTGGCGTATCGAGGTCATCACAGAGCGCTTCGATTATCTCCTTTATGACAGCTTCGGTTTCAGCGACCTCAGCATGGTGCAGCGCTTTTCTCACCTGAGCAAGTTCAACCTCTGCTTTGTACAGCAGTTCATCACTCCACATGCGATTTGAACGATAGTGATCAGACATCAAAGCCCAACGTATCGCCATGGGATCTGTTCCAGAGGCAACCAATCGCGAAACAAAAACGAGATTGCCCTTGCTCTTACTCATCTTCTCGCCATCTAAACCAATCATCCCGGCGTGAACATATGTAGCGGCTAGCTCTTTTCCTGTGATGACACGTGCCTGTGAAGCACACATCTCGTGATGTGGAAACACAAGATCACTTCCACCGCCTTGGATGTCAATGAGAGTTTCTTCAAGATCGGCTGGAACTAAGTACTTCAGTGCAATGGCGGTGCATTCAATATGCCAACCAGGCCTACCAAGACCCAGCGATGAATCCCACCCTGGTTCATTTGGTCGTTGTGACATCCACACCAAGCAGTCGAGTGGATCTTTTTTCCCTTCACGAAGTGGGTCTCCCCCACGTTCAGAAAAAATCGAGAGCATTTCCTTCTGCGAAAGATGGGAACGAGCCCCGAAACGATCATCTTTGTGAACAGAGAAGTAGTAATCAGTGTCTACCTTATAGATACTCAATTGATCATTGAGATCATCAATCGCTTCGATGACAAGTGGAATAGCCTCGACAGCACCGATGTAATGTGCCGGTGGTATTACTCGTAAATGCTCCATATCAGAGCGGAAGAGATCGATCTGCTCGTTCGCCAAATCTTTCCAGTCAATTCCATCGCGTTGTGCGCGCTCTAGTAAAGGATCATCTATGTCGGTGATGTTTTGAACATAATTGACCTGAGCACCTGTTGCCCTGAGGTATCTATTGATCAGGTCAAAGGTGAGATACGTTGCCGCGTGACCCAAGTGCGTCGCATCGTAAGGTGTAATTCCGCAGACATACATTCGGTAAAGAGGCTTTTCTGCAATGGCTTTCTTCTTCGCCGATGCGGTGTCATGTAGATGTAGTGCCGGAAAATCATGGGTTGCAAGGCTGGAAGGAATGGAAACCTCAGACCATGAATTCATAGCGGTATCGTATTACTTTCTTAGAACGCCGGCCAAGGAACCGCTGGCCAATCCGGATTAGGAAGCGGAAAACGACCCTGATCAATTAAACGATCGATTCTCGCAGCCATCGCATCAATCTCATCTTGTGTAAGTAAAGGCATGAGCTCTTCTCTTAGTTCAGTGACCATAAGCGTTTTCGCTCTCATGAGAAGTTCTATCTCTTGCTCGGTAAATTGTTCATCAGCCCACTGCCATAAGACCGTTCGTAACTTGTCCTCTACATGAAATGTGACTCCATGATCACAACCGAAAACTTCCTGTTCCGGAGTTGGGAGTAAGTGTCCAATTTTTCTATCCGTGTTGTTGACGATGGCATCAAACAGAGCCATCGAGCGCAGCGCAGGATGGTCAGAGGAAAAAAATGAAGCGAGATCTACCGTCTCATCCAAGGTAATCCATTCTTGCGCCATACCAATACCGTAAGGACCATCTCGCAGGATCGTTAATGGAACAAGATGAAATCCGAGTTGCTCGCTCACGATATATGCCGCGTATTCACGATTGGCAAGTGAACCTTCGGCAAAATCCCACAGTGGACGCTCTCCCGCAACAGGTTTATAGATACAGGTCAATTCATCTTCCCCCAAGGTAGATGTTGCATACAAAGTTGCATTTGATGCATCTACCAAACGCCCTGTCACCTTGAGTACGCCATCGCGCAGAATTGTTAACTTATCGTCGATAGCCATTTGCCCTCGGACACAGATGCCCACGTGGATCAATCGGAATTCCACAGAATGGGCAGGGAACTCGCCCCGCATTTACTAACGCTTTTGAGCGATTAGCAAATGAGGAAGCAACTCCCAAGGAAAAGTTGATCTCTAGAACATCACCTTCGGCATCTTCCTCATCCTCTTCCAGTTCATATAGTTCAAGGGTTATTAACTGCTCATCCTCATCCCAAGCCAGCGAAATAGCTCCTACTTGGAACTCTTCATCTACTGGCGTATCGAGGGGTGCATCATCAACAGGAAGAGATTGAATCGCGATCAAGGGGTTGGATTTACGAACTTCTGCGATCATGAGCTCTAAACGAGTGGCTACGGCTTGAACTTGGGCTTTTTCTAAAGCAACACTGACAACTCGATTGTCACTGCGTGCTTGGATGTAGAAAGCACGTTCACCTGGCTCTCCAATAGTTCCCGCGACACATCTTTGGGGATTTGTAAATGTGTGTCTCACTTACCTGAACCTCCCCCGAGCAAGTTACGGGATCTCTTAGGTGCAACCAATAAATCTGTCACAACTGCTCGAGTGTCATTGAGAAGAATCAAACGTGGCTTGGAGGATGAGTACTCAATTACTGAAACCGATGCTGGATCGATGATGATTCGTTGAAACTCATCGAGATGCATTCCCATCGCTGAGGCGACTATCGATTTGATTACATCTCCGTGACTCACGATCACAGCAACCTTCGCGTTTGGAAGTTTGGCAAGTTCATGAACTGTTTTCATCGCCCTTGTCTGCATCGCTGCAATGCCCTCACCATTTGGAAAATACATTCGACTGGGAGCCTCTTGCACCGTCTTCCATTCACTTTTTCGTGACAAAAGTGCGAGCTTCTTACCGCTCCATTTTCCGTAATCAACCTCGTTGATACCGGGATCGGTAACAACCTTGAGTTGTGGATTTGCCTTAAGGACAAACTCTTCTAGCCATGGCGCAATCGTTTCCGCGCATCTCTCCATTGGTGAGGTTCGTATCTGCGCGATTGGAAAAGCCCCTAACCGCGTTGATAACTCCTTGGCTTGCTTCACTCCCTTGTCGGAGAGATGAACATTGGGAATTCGTCCAGATAGAACACCCGAAGCGTTGGACTCGGAGTGAGCATGACGAATTAAAAGTAAGCGCATAATGAAAGGCTATCGCAGCTTTTACTACCTAGCCTTGCTAAGGTCACGCCATGGAAAAGAGACGAGCTGGTGGTAGCGGATTAGCGCTCTCCCGCCTTGGCTTAGGAACAATGACCTGGGGTCGAGATACAGATGAGATCGAAGCTGCCGATCAGTGTCGTGCTTTTCTTGATGCTGGTGGAAACTTTTTGGATACCGCGGCTACCTATGGCGATGGCGATAGCGAGCGGGTCATTGGTGGGCTGATTGGCACTCTCTTCAACAGAGATGAGGTGGTTATCGCGACAAAGGCTGGAATCAACTTCACCGATGGAGTTCGCAGAGTTGATGCTTCTCGGCATTCCTTAATCGCTGAACTTGATCGTTCACTAAATCGATTGGGAACGGATTTTATAGATATTTGGCAAATCCATAATTGGGATGAAATGACTCCGCTGGATGACACTTTATCTGCACTTGATTACGCATACACGACAGGCCGTGCACGTTACGTTGGTGTTAGTAACTATGCCGGATGGCAGGTCGCACGAGCGGCAACTAAGCAACAATCAAATTCTATGAAAGCTCCACTCACAACGGTTCAAGGTGAGTACTCCCTGCTTAATCGAAGTGCAGAGTATGAACTCATTGATGCCGCGGTGGAGTGCGGGTTGGGTTTTCTTGCGTGGGCTCCCCTAGCTCGTGGTGTGCTCACCGGAAAGTATCGAAAGGGCATTCCTAGTGATTCACGAGGTGCTGCCCCGCACTTTGCAAAACATATCGAACCTTACCTTGATGCTCGTTCCACAAAGATTGTCGAAGCTGTTGCAGTTGCCGCTGAGGGACTTGGATTTTCTCCGATTGAAGTAGCACTTGCTTGGGTACGTGATGCTCCAGGGGTAACAACAGCTTTGATTGGCGCACGAACAGGAGCGCAACTTCGCGGCGTGCTTAAGAGTGAAGAGATTTCGCTCCCGGATATTGTGCGAACCGCACTGGACGAAATCAGTCTTTAGGCGTTTTCTAAAAAGTTCTTTAAAACGCGGGTGCCGAAGGTCAAACCTTCAATGGGAACTCTCTCATCAACACCATGGAACATCGCCATAAAGTTGAAATCTGCATCCAGCTTCAATGGTGAGAAGCCGTAGCCAATAATTCCTAAATCTGCGAGAGCCTTGTTGTCAGTTCCACCACTCATCACATATGGAACTGGGATCGCCACTGAATCCTCTTTAATCAAGGCATTACACATCGCTTCAACTAAATCGCCCTCAAAGGGAACCTCTAACGCCTTGTCTCGCGTGATTGTTTCCA
>JACCDT010050138.1_pt1 | contig 32333 bp, 30 predicted proteins | sample 7446291 | NCBI WGS metagenome assembly JACCDT01 (sample SAMN15323446, study PRJNA562643) | freshwater metagenome | isolation source: river surface water | place: USA:Blue River Watershed | collected 2017-08-17
ATGATTCCATTTGGACTTGGTATGGTCGTTTTAGGGCCTCTTCTACCACTTGTTACACTAGGAGTTGGATCTACGCTTTTGGTCGCTAAGACTATAAAGTGGACTTCTGAAATTTTAATAGACGGTGATTATTCAACATATCCGCCAATTAGTTGGGCAGTTGGTGTCGCCGCATCAATGATTCCATTTGGACTTGGTATGGTCGTTTTAGGGCCTCTTCTACCACTTGTTACACTAGGAGTTGGATCTACGCTTTTGGTCGCTAAGACTATAAAGTGGACTTCTGAAATTTTAAGAGATGGTGATTATTCGAAGTATCCTGACCTTGGGTGGTCTAAAGGGACATCTTTGGCTCTTGGATCCTTTGCTTTAGGTATGTCAATGTTGGGTGGTGTAATATTTGCGACATTTGGAATTGGTGGTCAAATGTTGGAAGCTGGATCCAATGCTGTTTTAAGTGTTGCTAAGACAATAGTATCAGCCTCTGATATTTTAGCAAATGGGTATCAAGATGATAATGGTAATAAATTTAGACCAAATTATTTGGGTGGTCCTACTAGGTCTTGGGCAGAGGGTATCGCCATATCATTGGGAGCATTTTCACCTATATATTCAATGTTGATGAAAAATTCAGTTCTATCTCTATTTGGTATCGGTGGAATTGGACCAGAAGATTTTACAAACGCTATAAAGACAGTTTCTAAAGGTATTGTTTCAGCTGCTAGATTCTTCGCTTCCCCAGATAATCCAGGTGTTTGGTCTGGATATCCAACAAAGGATTGGGCAGAAGGAGTTGGGATTGCTATCGGTGCATTCTCACCAGTTTATGATATTTTATTGAAAAATACAGGAATTTTCAAATCGGGTGTCAGTGTAGATCAATTTGTCAGTGCGATTGATGTTATATCAAGGGGATTGGTTTCAGCTGCTAACTTTTTCTCTAAGAATAAATCACCATTTTTGGAAGGCAACTACCCATCTAAAGAGTGGGGTGAGGGAGTTGGATCAGCTCTTGGTGCTTTCGCTCCGATTTTTGAGATTTTAAGTAGTTCAAATAATATGTGGATTTCTAGGAAATCTATATCTTCCTCAGATTTAAGTAATGCTATAGTATTAATATCATCATCCATTGTTGATGTTTCAAAGAAATTTAAGGGTGGTGTTTTCAGGAAGGAGGACTCCCCTAGTAAGGAGTGGTCAGAGGGGGTTAAAAAATCAATAGAGGCATTTGGATCAATATTTGGATTTATTAGTGATAATTCTGGGTGGTTTGGGTCGGATATTGGTGAAGTATCAAATGCCATAATTCAAATAGGAACAGATATCACAAAAGTATCAAAGGTACTATCCTTGGGTATATTTGATACTAAGATTGATCCTAAGTGGATTTCTTCTGTTAAATTGATGATTGATGGTTATATTGGGATTGTTAGTAAGATTGTGGATTTTGATATTAGTGATATTTCCGATTCAAAGAAGACAATAGACTTGATAATTTCCTCTGTATCTTCAATATCATCAAAATTAAGTTCAATTAAATTTACTGATATTCCTGTTAAATCTTGGGTTGACCAAATGAAATCCACATTGCATACCTTCTCAAATTTTATAAGTGGTTTACCGAAGATAATTTCAAAGGATCTGATCTCATCTGGTATGTCCGCTTCTTTCTTGTTATTGTCCTCTGTCTCAAAGATGTCTGATATCCTTGGTAGTATTAATTATGATAATAAAGTACCATCAGATGAATGGTCAGCTTCTATTAATAACTTCATGATTAGATTTGCGTCAATATTTACTAAATTTTCAAAGTATAATAAAGACATTATCGTTTCGGGATTTTCTAATGCTTTGATGGTATTTAAGGCAATTAATTTGATATCTGATATTAAAGTTTCATATCCAACAGTGCCTAATGGTGACTGGATCAGAGATTTTGAAAGTTTCATTTCCAATTTTGGAAGGGTTATATTATCTTTTTCTAAAAATTTTAATGAGGGTGATCTTGTGAGTGGAGGGAATTCTATTTCTCAAATACTGAAGTCCGTTGGTGTTGTTAGTAATGGTTTCCAGAGTATATCATACTCAAATACTCCTCCTGAGAATTGGATTTCTTCAGTTGAATATTCAATAAAAAGATTTGGGTCTCTGTCAAATTATTTGGATAGTGAGGTCTCTTCTCTTGGATTGATTGGATCCAAATTAAAAATTGGTCAAATAATATCTTCTATATCTGATGTTGCTAATCAATTTTCTTCTGTTTCTTTTAATAACTTCCCAGACACCGGTTGGATAGGTGGCTTGGCTAAGTCTGTCATTTCGGTATCTATTTTGATGAAGGATGTTGATAGTAGATTAAGTATTCTTGATATTTCTGTATCTAGAGATAAAATGCTTGATGTTTCTAAGACAATTGCAGATGTCGGTAGAAGCTTTTCAAATCTAGATGTCAAAAAAATAGATACTAGTTGGATATCTTCCATTTCAACATCAATTACCAATTTCAGTTCTTCTATTAAAAATGTATCTACATTGACTAAATCAGAATTCAGTTCAAGTAAGGAATATCTCCTATCAATGGTTGATATCGTTAAGGACTTGTCTATTAGATTCAGTAAGTTGAATATACCAAATGATGTATTTACTAGTATCACAAATCTTACAGATTTATTCAGATCGGTTAATGGTCTAATAAAGATGAATCCAATTGGACTTACTGAAATTGATAGAGCATCATCATCATTTGATAGACTCAGCAAATCAATAGACGGACTTAGTGATAGTTTAAATAATATAGATTCTGGTAAATTATCTCAGATATCTTCAATAAAGTCTGGATCAATTTTAATAAATCTAGTTGCTGATGATCAATTTAATCAGTTAATTCAACAGATTGAAAAAAGTAGTGGGATATTTGTGGAAGCTCTTAATAATATGAAGAAGAGAGAATCCCCTAATGTTAAAGTTTCTGGTGAATCTGTTAGTGATGTTAAGGTCAACTCACAAGAGGATAAGGAGAGCCTAGAAATACAGTCTCAGATATTACTTGCTCTTAAGGACATCCAAGAAGTAATTGGAAAGGGAAAAACAGTTGATAACTATGTCAAGGAGAAGACTAATATTGGTAGCTTATTGAGGAAGTAAACTAATAATCAACTTCATATATAAATCATATGAATATTTTTAAGAAATTAAGTCTTTATTTACTATTCAGAGAGAATGTTCGCAAGAACAGGGACACTCTTCTTAGAGAATTTAATGTTAAGGTTGATTTTGCTAATAGACTTTATACCGTGGTGAATGTTCCAGATACTCTTGGTGAACCATATAACATGAGAAAGTCTGATAATGATAGGATTGCTGAGTCATATATAAAAGATTATATTTTCAAATTGAGTTCTTATCTGGATTCAATTGGACTCAGTGAGCTTTACGGGTATTATCAACCAATAAAGAAATTGGACAAATTTTCTTATCTTATAGTAATAGGATATAAATATTTGTCTTCAACCAAATTGTCCGCATTATTCTGGTATCTGATATTTCCTTCCTTCTTGATATCGGTATCATATTTGGTCTATTTGATATTTTTCTAAACTTATTTAAAAATTCCCTTATAAAAAATAAAAATATAATGTACTACGAGATATCTGACGATACGATAGAAAAATTTAATTCCATCTTTAGTAAAAAGAGTTTCCCAGTTTCAGTAAAATTTCAATATTTAGGAAATGAGAAGCAGAAAAATCTAATTAAAATTTCAAAGGTTCCTGACCAATTTTCATTTGTCCTAGGAAAGGAGTTGTTAGTGTCAATTAATGAGGATTTGATGAATAAATTTGACGAAGATTCAATAAATATCCTAATGGAACAGGAGATAAATAAAATATCTATAAATATAGACTCAGGTAAGATTAAGTTAATTAAGCCCGACTTGACAACATTCTCATCACTTATTTCAAAACATGGAATAGAAAAGGTCGGTAGAGCTAATCAAGTAGAAGATCTATACAACCAACAGCTTCAAGATGATAAGGAAATAATATAAAAAAAAATAAAAATATGGAAAATAAAATAGAAACAAATGTAGTAAAACCAGCTACCACCTTTACTGATGGTGATAATAACTTCACTATAATCCCAAATGAATCCGAGTCTACTATGGATTCTCTGATAGAGAGTCTACAAGAATTCTTAAGAAATAATAGTGGTCTTAATAGTCTAACGGAAGAAGAGAAGGATTCTTTGTATGCTAAGGCACAGACATTTGTCGTAGACTTAAAAAGGTGTCTAAGAAGTACAAAGTTTAATTTCTTCTTAACTAGAAGACAATATGATTTTTTAACAACTTTGATTCTTCAGAAAATGGAGTATAATGTTGATACAGTTTTTGTGGCTCTTGAGTTACATCAACTTATAGTAAACTTGAAAAAAATGGAATTTAAAGATGATAAGGAACTTAAGTCATGCACCCTTGATCCAACTGAACTTACCTATTTATATCATCTTATATCAACTCATAAAGTAAAGGGGCTTCAGACTGAAGCTTTCCAATTTGCGAGTGTCTTAAGAAGGATTGGTGAAATATCAAAGTTGATCAACTATTATAATGGTTTTGCTGATAATTTACAGTCAGACATAAATAATTGGGTAGTAAATATGGGATTCTCAGATGAGAAGCAGTTAGAGACTGAGTCTTCTCAGTAAATGAATTCATTAAATGACTGAATAAAGTTCAATGATTCTATCTTTTTTGGTAGATCATTGAACTTTATTCCTTTTGTCCATTCTTGGTCAAATACCCATTTCATTTTCCTTGGTGTTCTCCTTCTTGATCCATATTTCTTTCTCATAGACCATATAAATTTCATTTGTTGTTGAGATCTACTGGGCATTACCTCCAGTTGATTTTTTCAATATTAAGAAATTCTTTACAAAACTTTTCTGACTGATTTAATCCCCAATTAGTAAGAGTCTGTGTCATTCCTAAAGATTCCCATATTCCAATTTTTTCCCATTTTTTAACAAAGGCATTTCCTGATTCACTAAGATCTTGACTTCTAGCGGTTTTTCTTCCCAGTATCCCAAAGGTCAATAATCGCATAAGTATTGCTAGATTTAGAAAATTTGGGTCTTTTCTATATTCCTCTTTTACGCCTAGTAAATAGCTATCCCATATATCTGACTTTGGATCTGGATCAAAATAATTACTTGATGCGATTGTCTTATTCTCTAGAATTGATTCAATTCTAAATATTTTGGTTTTTATTCCCCTTAATTTGTGTGTATCATATAGAAATGGGTCTGTTATTTCTAATTTGAAAATTTCTGACCCTAATTCAATATCAGATGAAAAAGATTCCCATTTTTTTATAAACATGTCTTATATATTAAAAGATTGTAAATCATTTTATTGGGCAATTTTTCGCACTCCAAATAAAATTCGCGTTTTTTTGAATATTTAATCCCAAGGATTTTGATGTTATGAATATATCCTCAAGACATTCGTTACTAGCTCCTCCGACTATTGTGACATTTTTACCTTTCAATCTAGTTAGAGTCCTCAGTAGTTTTTTTCCTATATGGAACCAAACATGATTATTTCCAATATAGACTATAGCAGTACCGTGATTTGTTTTGAATATGTCACCTTTCTTTAATTTTTTTGAATTTTCAAGGTTTAGAATTTCTTTGAATTTATTTGGAGTGAATAATTTCTTGTAAAATTTTACGTCTACATCATAATTATATCTTTTCTCCACGATTTTAGTGACATTTGAGAACTTGTACAATTCTCCATCTTTAGGTGGTGGGGGGTTATCTTGATATAGGTAGTCTGGTGGAACTTTTCCCTCATGGTGATTATCCCAGATAAGATATACTTCACTGAATTTTTTACAATATCCATTCAACTCTTCAATGTATTTATCGGTGAAGAATTTTGAAAATGATTTTTGAACATCAACTATTATTAAGACATTGTCTTCTGAAAAATTATCAAATTTCTTTAAGGTTCTCATTATTTAATATCCTTTTCCTCTAAAAGAGTGTATGTGAATCTATTTCCAACAGATTTTCTGTATAGATTACATATTGATAATAATTGATCAAGATGGGTTTTTGTCTGAAAGACTTGGCATCCAGCTGACCATTTTCCAATTGACATAGTTCTACCAGTTAGATTTGACCTGTGTATATTTATACCAAATAGTCCAGTTTCTTCTCTAGTTCCAGTTGTTATTAAGTTGTCCCTATTTGAATCTCTCCAAACTGTTAGTGGCTTAACTTGTACTAGTGCTGGATGTTTTGGATCACTTTTATGATTTCCTATTTGCCAACAATCAATCCATTGATTTGGTTTTAGGACAGCTGTTCCTAGTCTATTAATTGGATTGTTTAACCAATATGTCCCTGGGTCGGTGGTTATTGTCCATATTTTCAACCTTTCTTTCCCAACACTGTTTAGATATGAATTGATAGCAAATTTTGTCCCAGTTCCAATATTACCATCTTCTGATAACTTTTGTCCATTTTGATCAAAGAAAAGGTTTTTATTTAACCATGATTGTTGTGACCTAGCATCTAGACCATTTGGTATTTGGGGTTGTATCCAAGAAAGACATAAAAAGTCATTGAATACGTTTGGAACATCTAACGAGGATCTTATTCCTATTATATTTGGTCTATCGTTGAACCAAATGTATCCCTTTTTTGATATTGAAGATTTTAGTAGATCTAGTGTTATTCTCATATTTTTTGATTATTTGGAATATATATTAAATTCCAAACTCTCAAATTATCTTGAAAGATAGTTTAATAGGTCTACAATATTTTTCATGGTGTATTGGAAAGATTCCAGATTTTTATTACACTGTCTCATGAACTCAATATAATTTTCTATTAGTTCAATATTTCTTTGAGACTCTGATACATGCGCGTCTATTAAGAGTGTCTTTTCTCCAACATTTGTTTTTACTCCAAATCCAGTTGCATACCATATAAATTTTTCCTGCTTTAGAGATTTTAATTTCACATCAGCTTTTGATCTTTTATCAAGAAATACTGATATCTGCTCAGTTAAAATCTGTCTAAATGATAGACAGAGAGACTGAGCCTCAAGTATTTTTTTCAGCGATTCATTGTTTATTTCAATCTTTAATACAGAATAGAGAGGATCTATATTTTTATTCCATTCTTCTCTTTTTGATTTGAAGTATTCCTCTAATCTATCATTTGTTTCTTTGGATTTATTTATCCTTTCAATTTCTTCAGGTGAGTATACATTCATAATATTTATATATGAAAATTTATTTTATGTTTTTTCCGACAACCATTTTTAATTCCAACGTCTTTATATTATATTAGCTAAAATTAAAAATGGAAACTATTAAGAACTTTATCCAATTTAGCCCACATGTTGTGTTTATCACTATTTTTTTTGGTGTCCTTTTCTCCATCTATGTCTTTAAGTGGTATCTAGAAAGAAAGGATAAAAAGAAATAAACCTTCTTTTTGTCCTGAATAGAAATGGTATGAATATTATTGATCCAAAAGTTAGATTTTCATCTATTGTTAGTATAGGTGAGGATGTCCAAAAACTAGAGTCCGATTCAGGATTAGAGTATCTTAAATTACACAGGGGTGTGATGGATGTTGCTCAAATTGATTTGAGCTCTATTAAATTAGATCTGAATTCAAAAAAAATCCAACAGTATTCCCCAAATGATGGGAACTCAAAATTAATTGATATTATAAGAAATGAATACGGATTTACTGGAAATCATAAGATTTTGATTACACCAGGTGGGATGTCATCACTTGATTTAGTTGTTAGTTCCTTATCCGATTCTAAATTCTGGATACCCAAATATCATTGGGGATCTTGGAATAAAATATTGAACATTTATAACAAGGATTTTTCCCTATTTGATGAGTTTGATATTTCTAATTTCAGGCCTGATTCTGGTGTTGTTATGATGTGTCTTCCATCAAATCCAACTGGATGGATGCCGGATAAGGAAGATTTGATGAATTTCTTGGATTACTGTTCATCTAATAATCTAACAGTTATTCTTGATTTGCCATACTATTTTCTTTTTAATAGTGGTGATAATATCGGTTTGTCCAAAAAATTCTCTGATAATGTCATCGTTGTTTCTTCATTCTCAAAGGATATTGGTCTCTCTGGATTTAGAATTGGTTATATTTCAACTAAATCTGAAGAATTATGGAAATCTCTAAGAATAAGATCCCTTTATAAATATAACTCAATAAATAACTTATCTCAAGAGGCTATAATAGAATTGTTTTCAACGATTGATGGTAGAAGATCCATAAATGCCTTTAGAGAAAAGACAGTCTCTCATATATCTCAGAATATATCATGGCTATATCAGGAGGGACTTCTTTACGAAGAATATCCTAGTGTTCCAATTGGTCCTTTCGCGATTGTTAATTTGGGATATGATTTTTTAATTAACCATAGAATATCCAGTGTTCCTCTCAGTAAATTTACAACAATTGATTTACCAGAGAAATTCTCAAGGATTTCGGTTTCAGTTGATCATCAAATTTTCCTAAAATATATGTCAAAAGTTAAACTATCCCACGCTCCAAGGCATATTCATATAGTCTAGGTAGACTTAGTTTTTTTTGGAATCCCTTTCTTATGTCATCAAATGTTGCTGACTCCTTTACTATATCAATTACTTTTTCTCCAAACTTTTCTGTGAAAATTTCGGAGCATATTGACCATCCGCTTTTATAATTTTCATTTTTTCTCCATTCATCATGTCCGCCAGTCAACCAGTACAAAGATTTTTCTGGTCTTATTTCATAAGAATTCATATTGGATATTGGAGTTTCCCATATTTTATCATTCTTTTTGTTTCTATGTCTCATTAGTATTGAGACAGCTTCTCCTATATCATCTGTTACCTCACCTCCTATCTCAAAATAGAAACTTCCTATTTCATCTACATCCCACTTGATAAATCCGTTGTTATACTCATCGTCTTTGAACTTTTTCATCTTTTTACTTATTTTTTTTGATCTACCTTGATTCCACTTATCCAGTGTCCATTAAAGTTACCACCTTCAAATATTCCATTCTCCCATGTTCCAAAAAAGTCACCATTCTTGAATATTCCAAATTTCCAGTTTCCTGAGTAGAATTTCCCAGATTCCCAGATTATTACATCATTTTCTATTTTTATTTTTGCTGACTCTATCTCTGAGTCAATCATCCAAAAGAATCCAAGTTTTTCTAGGATTTTGGTTATTTCTAATTCTTTTTTGAGAACTCTATTGTTATATTCCAGTTCTATAAATCTCATCTTAGTACCATTTATATATAGTTTTGATATCCTCTTTAAATTACAATGTGGATTTTTTAGGATACTTTTTTAGTTAAAAAAATTACTATATAGAGTATGGCTAAAATCTTAGATCATAGATCATTTATTAAAAATAGATCAATAAAGATAAACGAAGTTTTTACAAATGATATTCCGTGGGGGGACTCATTAATCGGGAGATTGATAAATTCAATATCTAGAAAGGCAAGCATTTCTTATAATAATAGAAGAATAAGCAGTCTCATTAAAAGACTCGAGATGCATTTTGATCAAATTTTAGATATTGGTAATATTCAGGTTGAAGATGATGTTTTAGATTATACTAAAATATCAACTCTTCTTGGTAAATTAAAAAAACAAGTATATGATGGTGAAGATTTGGAGATAATTTTATCAACTTCTTATCTTTTGTCTGATGAGGTTGATAATTATAATTGGAATAGAAAAGATGAGATGGAAGTGGCTATCTCCAATTTTATAGAATATTTAAAATCCCTTGGTGGGGAAGTCCCTGAGGATAGTGTTGAAGATGACAATAGTGATGAGAAGGATGATAAGTCTTCGGATTTAGATACTAGTGAATTATTTTACTCAAATTCAATAATCTTTCTTAAGTCAATAATTGAGATATCTGAACAAATTGAGAAGAGTATTACCCTTGATAAGGAGGTTGATAAAAAGAAATCAGGTGGGGTTGAAGTTGGAAAAGAATATTACTATACCAATAGAGATGGTAAGAAAACAAGGGTAAAGGTTATATCATTATCAAATGTCAAAGATATAGGTCCTGATAAAAAGTGGATAACAAAGGATGATAGAAATGTCGGAACCATAAAAAAGGGACTAGCCTCAGTTGCTTTCCAAGATGAGGAGGGTAAATATGGATCAAGAACAAATGCAATAGATCCAAGTAAATTAGTCCCCATAGAAGAATCTATCAATGAGTCCAGAGATGAGTCCAGAGTTAAGTCATCAAATGCTTGGAGAAAGATAAAGTCATCATACTTAACAAATGTTAAAAAACATATTGATTATCTTAGAAATTTAGTGTCTACTAAGGATGGTGATCCAAATTTTGAGACACATAAGGGATATGTTATTAAAATTTGTAAGCAGGTTCTAGATAATAATTCAACTGTTGGATATCCCATTCCATATCAAGATCTTATAAAAGAGGGGCTTATTGATAGTGATATTCCAAAATCAATTTCTCTATTGATTAAATATATTCTACCTATTAAGTCGGAACCTGGGATACTTTCCTTCGGACATCTAAGAAATAGTAAGTCATCTATTGAGAAGCTTTTCACATCTTTTGAAAATCTTAAAAAGTACTCTAGGGGATCAAATGTCAAAAACGAGGGTCTTGGATTTCAAGATTTTATTCAAATTTTGGAAAAAAATAAGTTCGTAGATCAAGTTAAGAAAAAGTTTGATGAGATATTTACAGAGGATCTTGTTAAAGAATTTAATATAACCGAGGAAAAAAAGGTAGAGTTAGAAACATCAGTCAAGAAATCTGAAGTTTATAGAATTACCGATTTTGATCTTGTTGAAATAGCTAGAATATTCAACAGAGCTTTTAGGTTACATACCCCAGGGGCCATTCCTTCTGGTAGATCAGGTGGTAAGGTTTCAGTTTCAGTTTTTAATGAATATGAATACGTTGGACAGGGTAGCTCTGGTAGTCCAGATAGCCCAGGATCTGGTCCATATCAGAATAAGAAGATATATGATACTTGGAGAAATGGGGTTATTAAGAAAATAATAACAAATACTAAGTATAGACCACTTTTTTCAGAGGAAATAGTAGTATTTTCAAATGGAAAGGAAGGGTCGAAAAAGAAGCTACTTACGTTTATGACTAAGATTCTTGAGGATCCTGATGTATATGCCAAAAGGGGGGGAATTTCAGATCTTTTATTAGATTATTTTGGAGTTAAAGTTGATCCGAAAAAGACAAATTTTGGAGGTTATGACGATGTTGTTGGTAATCAGAAGGTCTCTTCTCAGATCAAAAGAACCCCAGTTGATTTTTCTCAGAAGATAACAAATGAGGAGAGGAATGTTAAGGGGGCTCTTTATAAGTTATTTTTAGCTGATGGTCAAAGATTCGCAAGTGGTAAGGAAGTCGCCTACTTCAGATCTTTGAAGATTGATGATAAGTCAATCTGGGGATATCTAACTTCGGATTTTCCATATGAGATGACTAATATAAGGATTGATACTCCTCCATCAGTTCTTCAGACTGGTAATTTTATTATATGTAAAATTGATAAGTCATCATTTTTCTCAAATAATAAAATTACGGGCAGTTATATTGTATATGGACAGGATAAAAAGGAGGATTTTAAGCCAATCTCTCTTAGTAAAGTTTCTATTCTTAGGGATACTGAAAACGATACACCATTCACAGATCTTAGATTCAGTGATAGTCAAGGTAGGTCAGAAAATCAGATGGGATTTGATAAATATACTAAGAGGATATGAAATATATTTCAACATTTGAATCATATTTTGATTCTATTGGGAATGGAGATCAGATTAAAAAAACCGATACTGATTCTAGTGTATCTGATATGGTCAGAGAATATAATGGGAAGAGATCAATTCTACAATCAATATTTAAGGGAAGTGGGGATGACCAGAAGATTAAGTCAGACATACTATCAAAGATCTATTCGGGGGATAAGAAGTCTCAAAATAAGCTTTTGAACAGACTTGAAAATATTCTTTGGATGGAGAGATCCATTAATAATATTTTGGATTCCAATAAAGACTCCTTAGATAGGAGACATGACATGGAGAAAAAGCTAAGAGACCTTGAGAAAGTCAATACAGTTGCTGATGGCAAGCTGAAAAAGGAAGTCTCAAATAGTATTATCACTATTCAATCCGAGATTAAATCAATTGACGACTCTATAAAGTCTGGAAAATTAAAAGTTAAAGAAATTGAAGATAAGTTAAAAAAAGAGAAGTTTGAATTTTCTCGTTTTGAAACGGAAATATATACTAAGTTGAGAGACACCAAATGAATATAAGAAAAGGGAAAAAAATGGTTTTTTCTTTTAATATATAAATAAAAATAAAAATAATTATAAAATATGGCTATTCAGATCGGAAAATACAAAAGACCTGGAATATTTATTGAGGAAATAGATAGATCGGTAGTAACAAGCCCAACCCAAGATTTGGGCACACCAAATTTGGTAATAGGAGTTTCTAGAAAGGGCCCTGTCAATACACCAATTGAGGTTAAAAACATAAGTGAGATAACTTCAATTTTCGGTGATATAGATAGACAATTGGAGAAAAAGGGATCTTTCTTCCACAGAACACTCCAAAAGATGATTGAGTCATCACCTGTCTATGCAGTTAACCTTCTTCTAACCGATGATGAGTTAGATACAGTGGAGTATATACCTCTTTCCGCTTCTTCTCAGTATACCAATGATGCCAAAAAGACTGCTCCATTTAGGAAGTTTTTTGATACCACCGGATTCTGGAAAAGGAGCACTGGTGAGTTCATATCTATAACAAAAGAAAATTCTGGATATGAGAAGAGGGTTCTCAATTTTACTAATTTGGGTGATAGATATATTTCCGTCTTTTGTTTTAAGTCACAGAGAACTGGATTTGATAGGCCAATGTTGGAGTGGTATGGATCTGTTGAGAAGATGCCACCTTATGTTTACCCAACCGATCTAGCATCTGATTATCTTGTTGATGTCCTTGTTGTTGGTGGTGATTGGTCTGATGCGGAAGCTCTTGGTAACGATCCAAGATGGAATAGATATTTCAATTCTGAGGGTCTATTAAAGAATAGAGTTAGGGAGTTTACTAACGATAGGAATGTTAGTGTCTTGGCATTCTATGAGGGTCTTTCAATGATACCATATTTCAGGGATCTTGATGGAAGAAATATCTTCATTGAGTCTGTTATAAATAGGGACACCGATAAGACTGGGCTATTCTGTGCGTTTAATGACGATATCTTTGAGTCAAATTACCCAACTGGATTGGTTGATCTAATCGGAAATAGCTTAGTTGGTGATGATTTAATGAATAATCCTCCAACAATTGATGAAACATATTTTCAAACATTGGACTCAAATGACGGAGTTGCTGACGGTGAGTTATCTATTAACTTCCTATCATATAAGGAGAAATTAACAGAGACTCTCGCATATCCAAATGTTGCTCTTGATAGACCAGGTAATGTGACCGGTTTGTTTACACAGGATCCGGTATTTGATCACGCTCTTAATGATGGTTCATTTGTTGGTGGTGTATTTGATCTTGATTCAAGAGTCTATAACGAGGAAAGAACATATTGGTTCTCTGAAGGATATGTGAATCAATTTACATATCTTGGATTAACTTCCAGTTCAAGTGAGGTGACATTCAATTTCTTGGCCGCTACAAATTCATATGCGGTCATAAACGGAAATTTGATAACTCTTAGTGGGACATATTCTACCAAGGTTCAGAATACCTCATACTCAGCAGCTACAGCTTCTGCTACATATAGTGTGGCTATTGTATTGGATACTCAGGGATCGGTTAAGGCTGTTACAACAAAGACTCCTAATACCAATCCTACTGTTTCAGCTAGTGATATAGTTCTAGGTATAGGTCAATTTGCTGTGGCTGGTGGAGTTATGTCGGGATTCTCATATACTAATGTCACCATCAACGGATCTGGTTATGTTCATCTGACTCAGGGTACACAGAGTACTAATGGGTACACGATCGCAACATCATCTACTACCGAGGGTGCTATAATAGTTTCTTTCCCAAATACAAATTCTACTCCAAATACTTCAGACTATGCAACTTATAGAAAATTCAAGCTATTTAACTCAGTATTATCTTACATAAATACGTCATCTTCATTCAGAGGGTTGATGTTACTTGATCCTGAGACAAACACAGTTAAAAAGACATTAGATGGAGTTGTTATAAGTGATGTTAAGACAACAACTACAACAAATAAAGGATTCACAATTCAGACAGGTCTTCAGTATTCTGATTTAGCTGATATAGTTGATGGTAATTATACTCTAATATTTTATAAGAGGGATGATGAGTTTATTGTTAGCTATGCTGGATTTGAGACTAAGGATACCGTTGCTGACTTGACATCCCCAGCCACCGAAACATCTCTTGGTGTTGTTGGTAGATATTCAAATTTTTACGGTGATTATGTTGGTGGTAAGATAAATACAACTGATGTTGTTTACCAAAATACAATTCTTGATTCAGCTACTGTATCATTTGTTGAAGGATCAACAGTACAGGATTATCTTGAGGGATATAACTACTTGGTCTTTGGTGTTGATTCATCATCTTCAGCTATCTCTGATTTTGAAGGATATTTCAATCAAATTGAGTCTGATATGGGATCCGATATGTTCTATCAATTCTTGATAGGTGCTGTCTCAAATTCTGGGGCATTTACTGTCAGAATAGATCAGGGTCTTGATACGACAAACTTGGCATATGTTGATGCTGTTGGTATCAATAATATAACAGTACCAAGTGGTCCTGAAAACAGAGCTGAGGTTCTTGGATACACCGCAAGTGGTGGTATGAGATACTTCGCATTTGAGGTAAATGAGACCGTTATTGATGAGGTGTTCAGAATATCAAAATTATTTGGTTACAATTCTGAGTTTGCTGATCAACCAATCTATCTACAAATGTATGTTGATTCTGATGATAGACTATTTGTGAGATATAAAGATTACAAGTTGGCTTCTGGTGGAACACCTTCCGATGTATTCTTGAGTTCTATTTATAGTGGTATAGATGGACTTGATGCTAACACAACCCTCTTTGTTAAATCTAAAAAAGGAGACTTTAAGCAAAGCATTGAGGCTGAATATCCATCAGGATGGGAGCCAATCCCAAATAAAATCCTTGTTAAAAAGGATAGATATGGAAGAATTAAGGTCGGAGATTACCTAGAGGCTCAATATGATGTTACTCTACTTCAACCAGATCAAATGCCAAAGAAACTTACAAGAATAACACAAAAGAAGCTTTGGAGTGTTGATACTAATTATGTGGAGATATCTTGTGATGCTCCTATTAAGTTGTATAGTTTCCCAAGTGATACAGCACCTGGTGGATTTGATAGACAGACCATCAGAAGAACATCTCTTGATGACTACGCAACAACATACAAGGCAATTCCTCTAAAGGGATTCAGAGTTAGAATTGAATCTCTTCCTGATGGAACTGATTCTAGGCAGAATGAGATTCTAGATGTTGTCGCTCCAGGCACAGCTCTTTTCGGGGCCTTGACCAATAAGGACGCATTTGATTTCAGATATCTTGTAGACTCATTTGGTCTTGGATTGACGGAGGATTCAAAGCAGAACCTCGTTGATATATGTGGTGCCAGACTTGACTGCTTCGGTATATTGAATATGCCATCATTGCGACAGTTTAAGAATTCAGTTTCTCCTAACTTTAAGGATGAAAATGGGGTTCTAAGTATGGAGTTCGTTGCTAAGGGTGGGGATCCTGAAAGTAATCCTGATTTCCTATATTCCTTTGGTAAGGGACCTGGAGTAACAACTGTTGGATACTTCCTACCATATGTTGTCATTGACGACTTCGGTAGACAATTGGAGGTTCCGCCAGCAGCCTATGTTGCGACTACTTTCATGAGGAAGTTCAATCAGTCATTGTCAACCATTACACCTTGGACAGTTGCAGCTGGTGTGAATAATGGTAGAGTCTTAGGAATAAACGACATTGAGCAAATATTTGCACCAACTGATCTAGATTTCCTAAATCAGGCTCAGATGAATCCTGTAACCTTCAAGAGAAATAGAGGATTTATAATTGAGACTGACAATACAGCCCAAGTCCTAGTTAAGTCCTCGCTATCTGAGATACACGTTAGAGAGGTTCTAATTGAACTTGAGAGAGAACTATCAACTATGTTACTTGACTTCCAGTGGAAGGCAAATACACCTGAAACAAGATCAGCTATTAAGTTAGCTGCTGATGTTATCTGTGAAAAGTATGTTGCTGGTAGTGGATTGTTCAACTACTTCAACAAGATTGATGAAGAAAATAACCCAATTGAGATAGTAGATGCTGGTATTGGAGTTCTTGACACATATGTTGAACCAATTAAGGCAATGGGTATTATTGTAAATAATATTACAATCCTTAGAACTGGAGCTATCCAGGCTGGTGGATTCATAATATCCTGATCTATTCAGAATCAATAAAAAAAATAGCCTCCAGAAATGGGGGCTATTTTTTTTTTTGTACAAAATTGATTTTCATCTCGGTTTGTGAAAAAAAGATGTTGAGTTTGTAGATTTGCAAAACAAATCTTACTAGAAGTATATAATCTTGATGACTAATAAATTGACGATAAAGGGGGTTGATCATTTTCCCAAAATGTTAAAATGGAGAAGTATAATAACAGAAGAGGGAGAGAGGGAAGGTATAATAGGACTTGAGTGTGATATTCTCCAAAATGGAGACGTTGAAGAAACACCAAAAAATTGGCACCAGAACTGGATTGTTAGCTTCTCAATTAGAAACTTTGGGACTCAGGAAGGATTCGAAAAAGATGATAAAATCCACCTTTGGGTTAGAAAATCATTTTACGATGAGGCTAAATACGATTTTGATACAGTTCAGGAGGCAAAAGAAATGGCTCAGGTCATTTGGAATGACTATGTATATGAATACATCAAAAGGTTTTTTTATTAATTACAGACTAGAATTCCTTCCTTGATGATATCATCAATTCTTGATCTACCAAGTCCATTTATTGAGCTAAGCTCATAGAGATCTTTAAATTTAGCCTCATTTCTGCTCTCAATTATTAGATCGGCTCTCTTTGGGCCTATGTGAACTGCGGACATGAGTTCTTTTTTTGTGGCTGTATTTATGTTAAATGTCTCGTTCATTGGTTGAATTTAATTTTTTAGTCTATTTATATATCTTAGAAATGAGTATCCAAATTGATTTTTTTCATCCGCTTTGTGGTATGTAGCTTCCACTAGCATCCATCTACCATCAATTTCTGGGAATGTTGTGTCTCCGTCAATTTTTGTGTGGATTAATGTTGCTAATATCTCATCACAATCTTCTAAGAACTCTCTGTATATCTGTCCACCACCGATTATAAATACATCAGATTCTATTTTTTTAGATTCTTCTAGTGTCATGACCTCAGCCCTATCATGTTTAAAATTTTTGGATATAATAATATTTCTTCTGTTTGGAAGAGGTTTTCCTATAGACTCAAATGTCTTTCTACCCATTATAACTGTACCATTGGACGTTATTTCTTTAAATCTTTTCAGGTCTGCAGATTGTTTCCACAATAGTTTATTGTCGTTTCCTATCACTTTATTTAGTGAGTATGCGACTATAATTTTTCTTTTACTCATTTATTTGAATTTATTTGCCATTGATTCTATGTTCTTCATGTAAGAGTTTGGGTTGAAATTACCCATTGAATTGCTCCCTTTATTAGAAGATTCTTGGCTCTTTTCTTCCTCTTCAATTATTTCATTTACTATTTTTATGTTTTCTTCAAACATCCAGTATGGCCATTCATCTATACAGAATTCAACAACATGAAAGTGTTTCTGTAGAAGAAGCTTATTCTTCAATAAAGGTTTCAAAGGCATCATGAATAACGAAAATACCTGACGCTCCGTTGGGAAATTGCATTTGGGTGTGGATCTCCATGCCACACGATGAACATTTTTTTCTTAGTTCTTTTATCCCGAATGTCATTTTAGATATTGCCGAGTTCAAAAATTGAAAATCCATATCCCCCATTTTTTCAAATTCAGCTAGTTTCTTTTTAATATCATCATATGATATTGTATTTAAACCGTTTAGAAGAAATGGTATTATCTTTAGGAAAGCTAGATTTGGAGTTTTCTTTTCACTATTCTCCTTTATTATATAATCGGTGAATGACTTTTGAAGACCTATATTTGGTGGAGATACTTCCCAAGTATTTTTTGATTTTGTTTTGAATGTGAAGGATCCGGTTGATTTATTGTAGTATTTCATCAAATTTTCATCAAATTCGTGAAATCTGAAATTTTTCCTGATTAGTTCCATTTCATTCTCGATTCCACAGTCACTGCAAGAAACTTTGACACTTAATGAATTTCCTTGCTGGAATGTTAATTCTCGTATCATGAATATCAAGTAGATCCTATCCTGATCTTTTATATCTAGATATGTTCCTATTTCACCATTGCTATATTTAATTCTAACACAGGATCTCAACATGTCATTCATTTTTTCTATGACATCATAGAAATTATTATCATCAACCATTGAGTATGCTTGTATCTCTTTTACTTGTGCTGGTCTGATCATAAGAACTGTACCAGCTGGATAAAATTTACCACAAGGTAGCTCTTTTACGTCAAAGCTAAAGAATTGTAAATCTCCTATTTTTGAATTGTCTATGGGTGTAGGTTTTTTGGAGATATCTGTTCTTTTAGAACCTTCCATTTCTTCTATATGCTTTTTAAGGAAATCCTCTTCAGGAGTGTTAATTTTATCCATTCTGAATTTTATTTTTATATATAGAGATTGTAAATCTCCCTTGGATTATAAAAAAATATAGAAAAAAGTTGATTTTTTTATCTAATATATAATAGGAATCAAATACTTTGTAATATATATAGTATTACAATAAGTAAAAAAAAAGAATAAAAAAAATAATGCCATTACCACATTATACTCAATTACAGATGACAGGAGCACCAGGTGGACCTGGGACTCAACCTGCTGAGCCAGTATATCTTAATTTATTTGAGATTACATTCGTATTGCCCGTTATATTACAGGCGCAAGGGAGGGATCCTCTATTGTTTCTACAACAGGCAACAAATATAAATTTGGATCTAATGCCAGATGTTGGTGAGGCTGTTCAGAGATACAAGTACTCAACAAGGGTTTTCAATACCTTCGTTCCTCAGACTCACGTTAATTTTGATATCAAATTCAATATTAACATGAACACAAACGGAGCTATTGAAACTTGGAATATATTGAAGGCTTGGTACGATCTAGTTTGGAATTCTCAAAATGGATACGTTCATTATAAGGCAGATTGCATTGGTACATGCATTGTTAATCAGCATGATAAGAAAGGTCTAGTTATAAGAAGGGTTACATTCCAGAATGTTCAGATAAAGGGTGTTACTGGATATACTCTGGATTGGGAACAGACATCATCAATAATGGAGGGTCAGGCCAAATTTGTTGCTGATTACTGGATTGATGAGTACATTGATAATGATTTGACTATATCCCCACCTTTCGTTGCTGGATATTAATATCAAAGAGAAGAAAAAAAAAATTGAAGACCAAAAGTCTTCAATTTTTTTTTTTGCTTCTCTTCTCTTAATAGTTTTTCAAGAAATCCTCTTCTTCTTTGGTTACACTATCCTTACCAAATTGAGAGATCTTATCCAAGATATAATCAATATTTAGGTTCTCCTTCATGAAGTTTTGAAAAACCCTTTCGAACTCTGGATTTTTCTCCAATCGATTGAATTTGCCAGAGTTAGCATCCAAAGTTAGATCTTTCTGATCAATTAGAACATCACAACTCTCAAATACATCTTTTAGTTTGGTGTGTCCAGTCCTGTCAAGTAGGCAATAGATAGATTCATATCCATCATGGTCTTCGCATGCCACGAATTGGTCAATATGATCAATATCTTGACCAAAGAGTGACAACACCTCACTCATCACACTGTCCTTTAGGGTATCAGGGATTTCCGTGATATTGTACCTAACGAGAGATTTTTGAGATTTCATAGTTCAAATATATATAAAAAAAATGATTTTACAAATTAATATATACTAAAAAATACATCCCAAACATGAAAGAATTTAAGCATCTAAAATCATTTGAATCCTTCTCTCAGACCAATGAGGAGATATCCTTCAAGGACATTAAAAAGGCAATAACTGGAAAAGTAGGAGAATCTATTAGTAAGTTTAAGCAAGAGAATTCTGATTTAATGTCAGAGTTGAAATCTGCTGAGAAAAAGGGAGGACAGGACTTGATCAACATCCAGAAGAAATTGAATGATAAATTATCTGCTTATAAGAAGGATCTTATATCTAAGATGAAAGAGAAGGGGTCTATTGATAATATTAATGATATAAACGTTGTTATTAAAAATTTAAGTGATGTTGTCAATAACATTGATCCAAAAGATAAGAGGTCATTTATACAAAAGGTTGGATCTGGTTCAGGTTCAGGAATGCCTGGAAAAGAATCTAAATAAAGATGATAAAGAATTTTAATTCCTTTACCGAAAGTAAATCAAGTGAATGGGACAGATGGGTGTCAGAAAAAATATCTTTGTATAATGAGGACCCAGAGGGTACACTTTTTGACATAATGGCGTCCACTACCGAGATAATAGACCAGTTTTTAAAATCTCCAGATAGTTCTGCTTCCAAGGGGGCTCTTGAATCTTGTCTAAAGGGAAATAGAATGTTTCTATATTGGTATTCCCATGGGACGATTCCAAACGATTGATAATCTTTCTAAGAAAATATTATATAATGTCTAAGTTTTTAACTCTAAAAATTTAGATATTGTTGATGGGTAAAATTTTCCTAATTGGGGATAGCCACATTGGATTGGGTTTTCCAAATAAAACAGATAGATGGTTCAATGTTCATAAAGAATACTTTTCAGAATTTTTAATACCCCTTCTACAGAGAGAAGTCACAGGGGATGATATAATTGTTCATCTCGGAGATCTATTTGATAATAGGAATGTTATACCTATTAATCTTTTGAATTATGGTATGGATGTGGTTGAGGAAATTGCGAAAATAGCGCCCCTCCATATAATTATTGGTAACCATGATCTTTGGTCAAAGAGCTCATCGGAGATAAATTCAATTAGACCCTTTAGATGGATACCAAATGTTAGTATATATGATTCACCAAGAGTTCTAGAGTTTAATGGTGTGAATATACTAATGATGCCTTATATAGAAAGCAGAATTGATCAAATAAAAACAATAAATGAGTTTAGTGATTGTGATTACTTATTTTGCCATTCCGATCTAAATGGGTGTAAAATGCACTTGACTTCGGTGGCTCATAAGAATTCTGATAAAATTGATATAGTTGATTTTAAACCATTTAGAAGAGTTATGTCTGGTCATATCCATATAGTCCAGAAAATGAATAATTTTCAATTTGTCGGATCTATATTTCAGATGGATAGAAATGATATGGGGGATCAAAAAGGAATTTTTGTGTTAGATACAAATAATGATTCGGTTGATTTTTTTCCTAATAATGTCTCGCCTGTTTTTAGAAGGTTTTCTATAAGAGATGAATCAGACATTGAGAAATTAGATGATATCAAGGATACAAAGGATTATATTGATTTGAGTGTCTCAAATAGTTTATTGATTAACAACCGAAAGCTTCGTAGAAAATTGGAGCTAATACTTGAGTCTGGTAATTTTTACTCAATTGAGTATATTGATGATATAGTTGAGATGGGTGAGGATGGTATAAATGAGTCATCAAATGAGACTGTTGAGGATATGGAGATTTCAATTAAACTTGATTATGAGGAAGTAATTAGAAGCTATATAAGCTCCCAAAACTGGGATAGTGAGTCTGTTAAATTGGGAATACTTTCTGAATTTGAGGAGGTTATACGACTCTATAAGGATCAATATATCGGTGATTAGGTTACTTTAGTATAAATTTAGTACTAAATTTTATTTCTATTTTTCTACCACCATCTGAGTAATGTATTAGTCTTATATTCATGTAGTCATAGTGAGATAGAATTTGATCCTTAATTTCATTAAAAAATTTATCTATTCTTTGTGATTTTATTTCTATTCCAAATTCTATTGACGCGTCCCTAGATTTTGTAAGATCTTTGATATTTATTAGATCTCTAATTTCCTTTATTTGGGAGCTATCATCTAAAAGTAAATCCAATTCCATTTTTTCATCTATTCCTAAAGTCGTTAAAGTCCCCCTGCCCCTAAATATGAAGTAATTTATATCAATTCCATCATCGGAAAAACCAAAGTCATCATCCTTAGTCATAATTATGTCTTGGATGTTTCCAATAATTTCAATTATTGGGTTGAAATAATTATTCAATTCTGCTGTTAAATTCTTTAACAGATCGTCCAAATCAGATTCTATTTTTGATAAGGACTCCTTTATCACACCGTCCTTATTATATTTTCTGATGTATTTCATATTAACTTTTTTAATTTAATTTTCAGATCACCAGTTCCCTTTATCAATCTGTGATAAACTCCTCTTGGTATAAAAATTTGTCCTTCAATTTTTCTAGGAAGTTCATTATCCAATTGGAAGCCCCAATCAGTCTCCTCAATGGATTCAATTATTCTATCTTCTTGATCTCTATGCCACATAAGAGATTCTTCTTCTATATCACTTTTAAAGATTCTTATAAATTCACTTGAGTTTATCATTTCCTCATTAAATGGTAATTTAGGTAATCTGCCTCTAATGAACCCAGATTCTACCGAACCCAAATCAAATAACTTTTCAACATTCAATTCAATATTATGATACCAACATCTATTTTTTAACTTGCCCTTTTTCCAACCATCAGGTATATCATCATTTTTATTAAAATACTTCTCTTTATTCAAAGAAATATTAAAGTAACAAATTTTACCAGATAAATTATTACCCCCTAGTTTTATTTTCTTAGATCGACCGGGTATCCAACCATTCGGGATAAAATCATCAGTACTAAAATATTTTTCCTCGCTCGTTTCTGGATTGTGGTACCATTTTCTACCAATTGAATTTGATTTACCTAAACTGCCAATTTTAACTCTGCCTAATTTATATCCTTCGGGTATATTTCCAATTATCATTTTTGATGTATTTGTTAAGATATTCGTTACCCATTTTTTATTATAATTGTGATTGAGTTCAGCATCTTGTTTTCTATTGATTTTTTCACCTTTTAATTGTCTTAAAATCTTGTTGCGTTTTTTTGTGTCGTTTATTTTATCGATTGTAATTTTAGATTTTGGTTTTCTCCACATTTCTAAACATAGTGATTTAGCATACTCATAATCTCTAGATGAGACAATATAATCTCTATTGACTTTTTGGTTACACATTGCCCAAAAAGCATATCCTAACTTATCATTTTCTGGGTAAATCTCACATAGTATTTTATGACAAATGAAATGTTCTTTGGCTGTCAAAATTGTTATGTTAGTCTTATCATCAAATCCACCCATACATCTTGGGATAATATGATGTCTTTCAGTATATACAGATTTATCAAATATTCTTATTTGACCTCTTTCGCATATTTTATCATAAATTAATTCTAAATTCATGGGGTATATATTATATTATCCTCTCTATCTCGGTGTAAAATTTTTTAAGGATATAAATAAGATTTACTTCTTCACTATGATTACGTTATCTGGTACTTGATCGTGATGACCTTAAATTAAATGTTTTTACTCCTCTTATATTTACCAAAAACCGGGATAGGTCTTATTCCCAGAAAATAAGTGCCCAAATCGATTGAGACGACACGCCCAGTAGCCTGGGGTGGTCTTATCCTTTTTCTCACTACACCTATGTCGTTTTGCAAAAGCGGCTCTAGCCTTGGGATCGCTAACTTTTGCACTTAAACCACCTTTAACATCCCCAAAATTAACGACTTTTATGTTTCCAGTTTTTGGGTCTTTGACATAAACCTTATATTTCTTCGGTCCTGAGCTTCTCATAGGCTTGTTTAGATCAACCTTTTTCCCCTTATATTCAGCCTCATTTACCCCCACAATGTTTTCAATTGGAAGGTCAAGTGGTACCATTTCCCCTTTGTATTTTCCGAATTTACCAAGGTCGGTTTTTTCAAATAGTTCTTTATCAATGCCAGAAAATTCTATTTCTCCTCTATCAAACAATTCCCTAGACTCCCTTAGGAGATCATAAAAACCATCAGACCCAAATCGGAAGACATTCTCAGTTATTGGAATATTCATATCTAGGTGATATTGTAAATTTTCAGATATATTTGATTTTCTACATTTGCAATCTTTACATTTACATGGTTTTTTGGGGAGCATTTGCAATTACATCCACACTCGCATTTTTTGTAATTATCGTATTTTTCTAGGTATTTCATTGTTTCAGTAATTTTTGTTTCAGTGTTCAATTGAAATCCAATTTCTAATTCCTTGAATGAATTCTTCAATATCCTTAATTTTTGCGAATAAGATATAATCTTCAATAGATTTTCCAAAATTATTCCCAAGAGTATATTCTGATGATATTTGCATTGAGTATTCCCAAATTCCCATGATTGGTTCAGGGTCAATTTTTGATATAGATCCGAAAATTTTGATTTTTCCTTCGCCAAAATTGTAAATCAATTTTTTGAAAGGATATCTTTTTTCATCAAATTGTATTTTTTCGGAAAATATTTCATTGAGTTTTTCAAAGTCATCTTCTGATAATTTATCTTTTATCGGACTGTATGATAGGTACTCTTTTGTGGTCATGAATTTCCAATGGTACCTCCCGTCAAATTCTTTATCAAGGAATTTTACTTCAGAGAAAGATCCAAATTTTTCATATTTTTTAATATATTTCATGGTTTTAGTAATTTTTTGTTTTAACTAAGTACTTTTTAATTAGGAGCTTCCAGACCTTTTCTGATTTTCCACCCACTTCAATCTCATCGTCATTACCACTTCTAAGATTTATTGAATGTATAAGTGTTCTTATATTGAGGTCAAATTTAACAGGGTAATTCTCGGTTATGAAGATTAGATACTCAAGAGCTTCTTCCTTTTCTTTGTCATCAACATTAGGGTTTATTTTTTTCATTATCTCCCTCATTCTTGAAATCACCTCCTCCTTGTTCAAGTGGACATCCACATGAAGAGATCTAGATAGTATAGCGTCATCAAACTTGTCTTCCCCTAGATTTGAGATGAAAATTATTTGGCCCCTGAATTCAAACTTGTTAGGCAGTTTCCCGGTCTCTCTCCATCTTTCTTCAATCTCTTCATCTGACATTCCTCTGGTTTCAAATGTATTTCCTTTTGATAACTTTGTTATTTCCCTTACATCATATGTATCTAAGGCACCCTTTAGCATATTTACTGAGTCTGGATCTTTGAAGACAGCATCACAATCATCAAATACTGTTAGAGATATTCTATTTTTGAATAGTAGTTCATATAGACCCGCTGTTGTCACTGTCCCTGTTGCGAAATAATAATCTGTTTCTGGAGTTAGTCCTAGATTTTTCAGTGTTTCTTTTACTACTTGTGTCTTACCTATTCCACTCATTCCACTTATAATAAGTGAATTTGACTTTTTTCTTGCGACTTGTGTTGTGTAAAGTTCTATTGATTTGAATACATCAAAATCCAGATCAACATTTATTTTATCGCTCTCTAGTTCTCTTTTCTCATCTAGAGCTCTTGATGCCTTACATCTCTCAATATCTTCTCTTATTTTTTGCTTTCTCTCCTCTGTTCTCGCCCTTTTAAGTTTATCCTCTAATTCCTTCAGTCTATCCCCTTCAAACTCCTCTTTTATTTGTAAGACATTCTCAGATTTTATATACTTTTCGGGATTTTTGAAAAATTCTAATATTTGGTTCAATGACTTGATTACCGGAATTTCACCTATTTCTAGTGTATAGTCTGGATCTTTTTCAAATTCAAATTCCTCCCAAAGGTCTATTGAGTGTATAGTATTTCTCATATTTGATTTAGACCAGTTTATTCTGACCCCCTTATTTGATATTACGGAAATAAATAATATACCTTCTAGAAAATCATCTCCTTTTTTTATATGGAATATCTCATCATATGGGTGGAGATCAATATTTGTATTTTTTGTAATATAGTCCACTATTTTCTCAATTGCCGACTCTTTATCCTTATTGAGGAAGGCTTCAAAAAATTTAGTATAGTTTAGTATTTTCATCTTTTGGGCTAATTATTTCTTTTACTTTTGAAACCAGTTCTTGGAATCTGTGGTCTAGATATTTTTTATCTATTGTATACCCCATTAAATTGCAGTAATCTATGAAGCTTTCTTTTGTTTTCTTGAAACTTGCTTCAAAATTATCTGGTCTATCTCCTGTCATTAACCAAGCTGTTACAAGGACAGTCCATATTGGATTTTCAAGCAAATTATTTATACCCACCATTGGATCAAACTCTTCATTAAATTTTTTTATATGATTCATTTCCTATATATAAAATTCTGAAAGGAATTTCTATACTTAATATATACCCTATAATTTAAATTAAGTATGAACCCATTAGCATTTTACGATAAAGAGGGAAACTCACTGAATTTCATCTATAACGAATCTTTACAAAGATGGGAGGGTGATATATTATTTCACGAGAATTCTAGTGACACTTTTAAGACACAGGCAATTTATCTTTTTGAGAAGGTTCCTGCTTTTGAATATGAAAACCCGCCTTCACTTACGACAAAGAAATTTCAATTATTTAATGAAGGGGGTTTCCAATTTTATAAGGGAACATCTCAGTATCAAATTGACAGGATCGAGCCGACAAATACGGAGTCTAATTATTTTTCTAAGTGGATATTTGGTAAAAAATTTGACTCTATATTTAGAAAGGGTAGCTTTGTGAAGTTTGATTCGCAGATATTTGAGTTTGATCCTTCATTTAATTTGGTATATCAGGTTGTATCTACTAAGAAAAATGCTATACTTATAATATCATCAACTGATAATAATACATTTGAATCTTCATATAACTATGAGGATTCAAATGAGTATATAAATAAGACAATTTCTGCTCCTAATTTAATTAGTATTAACGGATACCTAAATCCAAATCCATTTACTGTAAATCTTTCTTATTGGAATGAATTTGATTTCTATGATCGAATTTATGATTTTAGGAAGCTGAATATAGTCAACACACAGAATAATGATGATTATAGAAAAACTAGAAGATATGATGATGTTTCGGTTGTTACCGTTAAGAAATCCGATATAGTGGATAGTGAGTATTTTGAATACTTTGTTTCAGAATCAGAATTCTCATCTGGAGATAGTTTAGTAATTGAGTTAATAAGTAGGATGGATCTTCCACTTATATACCAAGGAGATATTGACTTCAATTCAAATGGTACAATTGATTTTCCTAATGGGAATATACCATCTATATTAAAACCCGGAGTTGAGTTTCAGGTAACTGATTCAACACTTAATAATATTTTTCTAAATGTCTCGGATATACAGATTTTTGATTGGAACACCCAACAGATCTTTTATGCCACGGGGTCACAAGTTATCTATAATAATAAGATAAGACAGTGTATACAGGCTTATACTTGGTCCGGTGGAATAGCAACATTCAGCTCCGTTGGGTTAGAGATTCTTGGGTACCCAACCCCTGGTAACGATTTGTATTGGGGAGATCCAACATATTTAACAGTTGATCAATCAATTGTTAATGAATCTATTTCAGGGGCTCATCTGTACTTAACTACAGATCATTTTTACTATCCACAACCATTTACACAATCATCAGTAGTCACACTTGCGTCGGCTGCTCAAAAGTGGAATCAGGATTTAAGATTTTTTGGGGTTGAGTTGGGATTTGATGATGATACTCTAACAGCAAATCTTATTTATTCAAGTCAATACGTTGAGGTTAATTTTTATACTAATGAAGTAGATCCTCTTAACTTAATTGGGACACAATCTTTATCAAGATCTAGAATAATTGAGTGCTATGAGGAACTATCAAATGAGAACAATTTTGACATTTCTGAGAATTTCAATTACAATATTGTTTTTACTGATCTAGATGAATATGGAGTTGTTTTGAAAATAAATGATATGGTATATCAATCTGAAATAAACTTCCTATATTCTTCGGGTGTTGTTGATATGGAGAGAACCATTGATAGAACTCTTAGAGTTTGGATGGCTAAGAGCTTTCTGAGTTTAGTATCCCTTGGTATAATACCTAGTCTAGTTAGAATTGGATCACCATCACCTTATTACAACTCAATAAACCTTAAGACTGAGTATCCAAACGTTCCAATTGATTTTTCTGTTCAGGTCGGTAGTACTGCTGATTTTTACATTGAGCATACACTTATTATTTTTTATGATATGGGATCCCATTTCCAGATTATAATAAATGGTAGAAACTATGGAGAATCATTTAGTGGTACGATACAAAATACACTAGAGAATTGGGTCAACACTTGGGGAGAGATTATAAATGATTTTGGTGTTTTTGTTACTAATCAAGCTTCTTCTCTTCAATTCAATGTTAAGAGTAAATCAACCAGATGTGAAATATCTATTAATGTTGGGAAGAGTTCTCTTCCGGGAATTGATTTATATAAGGTATATAGAAGACTATATGGAAACCACGGAGTTTTAATTACATCTAATGAAATAGTTGATAATGATGTAAATACTAATTTTGAAAGTATTGGGTTTGCTACTGGTCAAGTAGTGGGGATTAATAAGACATTCTATCCCCTTCAGAATATAGAATTTAATTCTCTTTTCCTAGATCCTAGTGTCATAAATCTTAGCTATGAGGGGCCATTTTGGGGACTTTCTTCCTCAGCTTGCTTTCAGTCAGCTATGAGTAGCGTTTCAATTAACGTTCCCTTTGGTATGACTGCTTGTCTACCTTCTGTTCTTCCTAATATTTTTAGGGGAATGTACGACAATGAGGAATATTTTGATGACTTTAGTATTGAATATGTTGTTACAATTGCCAGTTTCTCAACATCTACTTTGATTGGGATTACTAATTCAATTGATTTAGTTTGGGTGCAATCTTCCAATCAGGTGTTTGTGATTGGTGATTCAATTGGTGTGTATGACTCAGTTACCTCGCAATTTATTGAGGAAATAGATTTACCAAATATTTCAAATCCAATTGATATTATTTATAATACAGGAGATGGATATGTTTATGCTTTAACTGAGGATTACATTTATCAGATTGATCCGTACACAAATAATATATCAAATTATGTAACCTTCTCCCAAACTGCAGTTTCTATTGGATTTAATCCAATAAATGGTCAAATTTATGTTGGATTTGGCTCTAATGGGCTCTATATATATGACTCTGGACTTATGTCTTCAGATACATATTCAATTGATTCAAATCAAATGGTTTGGAATGATTTTGAGGAATCAATGTATATATGTGGATCTGGTCAAGTTATTAGAATAAATGGAAACACATTCACAACCACAACTTTTACAACATCTGGGGTTGGCTCATCAAGTGAAATTGTCCTTGATTATGAGAATGAGTCTATTTGGGTTTCCGGGTCTTCAAATGTTTATAAAATTGATAATGGATCTGTTGAAACTATATCAATTTCATCTACTAGCGATCTGATATTTAATAATTTATCTAGCGGTGTAAATATTTTGAATGGTGATTTGTCAAGTATTTTTGTTGATGATAGTTCTGTTCAATGGTTTAGTTCTGGCTCGGGAAATGGGTATTTGGGGATTAACCAATTTGATGGGAAGATATATGTCACAACGAACTCTGATATTAAGGTTTTTGATTCTCTGACAGGTTTGTTGGATTCTACTATTGGCACTACTTTAACAACTAGGATTATATACAATCCTGATAGAATGTCTATGTGGATATTGAGACCATCCTCAAATGAAATTATAGAGCTGAAGTCAAATCTGGGAGGAACCTTTATATATGAGCCCACACCATCTGAGTCTTCAACTGATGAAAATTTCTATGGATCCTTGGAGGATGGGTACATTGATAAAAATTATATATGGATTCATACTAAGGATTATATAAGATCCCCTAGAGAAAATTTTGATGGTGAGTCAAGAGTTAGTCTTATTTGGAAATGGTATTCAGATAATGTCCCTGAGTTCTTTCTATATGATTTTTCTGGCGATCAACTATCAACTAATGGAATTTTTGCGTATAAAGGACCAAAGCCACTAAATGAAGTTTACTTAAATAGATCACCAAATAGAGAATTGTCCAGAGTTTCTGATCCAAAATATCAACAAACAATTTTTAGTGAAATTGAATGGGATTTAGACTACATTGATGATAATTTTGATACTAGTGTTGTGCCAAGTCCTCTTCAACTTTTTATAGGGTTTAATTCTCCTGAGGAGGGACCACTGAGGAGTGTTCTTCAGTTGATAAAGAGGGAGGACGTTGATTTTACTATACTACCAACTCCAATATCATTAAATAACTTCATTACCATAGAGACCATAGATGATGATGGGGATAGATTTGGAAGAATAAGTTTAGATACAAACTCGACAGAGTTTTTTACGGACAGGGGATTAAAAATTGGTCAACATTTAGCTATCTTTATTAAAGATGTCACCAATAGCAGGGATCAATATATTTCAAGTAATAATGGATATTTGGTTAAGATAAGGGGAATATATCCAAAGTCAATTGAGGTTGATTACTTCAAGTCGGTTGACTCACTCAAATTTGAAAAAAATGTAGTTGAGGATTACCCAAAGGTTGGTAAAACAACATATCTTTCAATTAGATTTAAGGTTTGGGATAGGGAATTGGGTAGATTCAATGTATATGGCCAAACCGAAATTGAAGACATTCGATACCACATTGAATTGAATAATGTTGGTAAAGTAATATCATCTGATGATGTTTATATATTTAAGGAATATGATATAAAGGAGGATGGTATAGATTGGATATACTTAAATGCAAAGAGAAAGGAGATGCTTATGATGAAGCATCTTATCTATCCATATATAGGAAGCTACAAGGCAATTATAAACGCTATTAACTATTTCGGATATAATGACTTGGAGTTATATGAATATTACAGAAATATTAACCAAGAATCTCCAGATTTTGGTAAACTATTTAAAGTTGAAATACCTGATATATTTGACAATACAGTTGAGGGTTGGAATGAGAATGATTTTATAAAACATCTTTTTCCAAATTCTAATTACGAGGACACCAATCTTTTCAACCTAACTTTTAGGATAACGGATGGGGAAGGTAATAACGTACTTACCTATACTCTAAGAGAAATTCAAATAAAGCTTCAAGGATTAAAATATTGGCTTCAGAAAAATGTTATTCCAATCACTCATAAGATACTTGATATAACTGGTCGAGCTGATTTCGTTGGAGTTACTAAGATAGATCACCTCTCAAGGGATGTTTCAATATTTAACGTTTATCAGAATTTTACTCCTGTTATTTTTAAATTGAATGAGGCATATCTAATGCCTGTGAACAATGGATCAACTGTCTATAACTGTGTTCTTGATTTTGAAGTTGGGTCATCGGACAATTTGCCTGACTATTATACTATTTCAATTAGGGCCTATGAGATTTATAGAGAGTGGTATCCTTTCAAAAATTACAATGTGGGAGATAGGGTTATTTATTATAATAAGGCATATGAATCTGTTATTGATAATAATAAAACAAACAATCCAAGAAAATTTGAAAATTCTGGATCATGGGTTTCGGGTACAATCTATAATATAGCTGATATAGTTAGTTATGAAAGAGATATTTTTGTCTTTACTAACCAAGGTGGTATTACCGCTTCCAATATGTCCCCAATTGTTGACTCGCAAAATTGGTTTAAAGCGACTGAGTGGAAGGAGATTGATTTACAACCCGTTGATACTATTTTTGAATGGAGAGATATTGATAATTTACAACCATTTAATTTTACTATTGACTCAAATATCTCACCATATCTTGTTATAAATGTTAATTCAAGTAATGGGTGGGGCATGAATTATACTGATAGGAAAAACTATGAGATAAGGGGAATTCTTGATATAAGGGAACTAGAATCTTTTGCTAATTTAACCTCAAAGCAGTATAGGATGTCACTTCCTAGTGTTG
>JACCDT010628520.1_pt1 | contig 32288 bp, 24 predicted proteins | sample 7446291 | NCBI WGS metagenome assembly JACCDT01 (sample SAMN15323446, study PRJNA562643) | freshwater metagenome | isolation source: river surface water | place: USA:Blue River Watershed | collected 2017-08-17
ATGGGCAAGAGGCGCTGCAGATCCTCGCGCAAGACCGGCACTTTGACGGCGTGTTGATGGACTGCCAGATGCCGGTGATGGATGGCTATGCCGCCACGCGCGCGATCCGCAAGGATCCGGCGCTGAAGGATCTGCCCGTGATTGCCATGACCGCGAATGCAATGGCGGATGACCGGCAAAAGGTACTCGACGCCGGCATGTGGGACCACATTGCCAAGCCATTGAGCGTGGACATCATGTTTACGACAATGGCCAAGTGGATACGCCCGGCAGCACCGCAAGACGATGGCCGCCCTGTTGCCGCTGCGCTCGGCGCCCCCCTGGTGGTGGACGATCCGGCGCTGCCGCCGCTGCCCGGCATCGATACCCGCTTCGGAATGGCAACGGCGTCGCACAAGGCCGCGTTGTATCAGCAGTTGCTGCGCAAATTCCGTGACCAGCAAAGCGACTTCGCCCGGCTGTTCGCGCAGGCGCGCGCCGATACCGACAGCACAGCCGCGCAGCGCTGCGCGCATACGCTGCGCGGCACGGCGGCGACGATAGGCGCCAAAGGCGTGCAGGCTGCCGCCGAGGCGCTGGAGCAGGCCTGTCAACAGCAGGCCAGCGACGAACGGATCGACGAACTGCTGCAGCAGGTGCTGGCAGCGCTGGATCCGGTGATCGCGGGACTGCGGGCGCTGGGTGACCCGGACAGCAGACCGGCAGCCGCTGCACCGGTCACGGTCGATCCAGAGCAGCTGGCAGCATTGCGCGCGCAACTGATCGAGCTGATGGAGCGCGGCGATCCGGAGGCGACCGATTTCTGCGAACAGCATCAGGACGTGCTGCGCGCTGCCTACCCTGCCCTGTGGAAGACGATTTGGAGCAAAGTCAGCAGCTTCGACTACGACGCGGCGGCGGCGCTGCTTCAGCAGGCCGGTCCGCAGCACGGTCTGCAACCCGATTCACAGCACAATTAGCCGCAATATCCGCCGTCCGCGTGACGCTGTTTGGTAAACCGTCCGTTTCATGTTTCGAGAGGTGAGCTTTCTGAGGCCGCGTGTAAGATCGCGCCCGCAGGAATCTCGCTGCCCGCGAGGCCTGACATGAAAACTATGACGGAGACACCGATGACCAGTATTTACGGAAAAGCGCACCGGGAATTACAAGATGATTTCAGTACGCGTCCCCTCGCCGATCGCCTTGAAGCCGTGATCGTCAAAAACGAATTCGATGACGAATCCAAAGGCTTCATCGAATCGAGGAACATGTTCTTCCTCTCGACCATCGACCATACCGGACGGCCGACGGTGTCGTACAAAGGCGGTGACGTCGGTTTCGTCAAGATCGTTGACGCGACCACGCTGGCGTTCCCCAGCTACGATGGCAATGGCATGTTCATGTCGATGGGGAACATCGTCGAAGAGAGCAAGGTCGGCCTGCTGTTCATCGCTTTCGACAAGCCGCACCGTATCCGTGTGCATGGCAATGCGTCGATCGATCGCAATGATCCGCTGCTGGCCGAGTACAAGGAAGCGGAGCTGATCGTGCGTGTCAAGCTGACCGATCTCTGGCAAAACTGCCCGCGCTATATCCACCGTCAGGCGATGGAAACCACGTCGCGCTACGTGCCGCAGGCCGATCGCGAAACGCCGCTGGCCGGCTGGAAGCAGACCGACCTGGTGCAGGACGTGATCTCGGCCCAGGATGCAGAAAAGGCCCGCGAGATGGGCGTGATCGGCATCGGCGACTGGCTGGAAAAAGTGAAGGTCGGCGACCCGACGGCCTGAGGCCGCATCGACGACAGGCACAGCGAGCATCACTGTGCCGCTCACAGCATTGCGATGGCGCCTCCGGGCGCCATTCTTTTTTCGCTATCGGATCGTGCTGCGCCGGCACGCCTGCTGCGGCGCCCATCGCCGGCGTTCTCATGGGCCACTCAGGGGTTTCCCGAGCAGCGGGCTAGCTGCGCGTGCCTTTCATGGCGCGCACCTCAAAATGGATCTCGTCCATCACATCGCCCTGGTCGTTTTCCAGGCGCAGCCGATGCCGGCCCGGCTGCGGCAGCCACAATAGCCGCTGCCCGGCCTTGCCCTGCACGGTCTGGTCGACGCGCCAGCGCCATCCGTCACCGGCCGGCGCAGACAGGCGGAACGGCACGCGCTGGCGATGCGGCGGAATGTCCGGGTCCAGCGCCAGCAGGCTGCCATCGGACGGGTACGCGATCTTCGCCAGCCGGGCGCCGCTGGCGCCGCGCACCAGCGCCATCTCGGTCCCGGCCATGAACCATTCATCGCGCGGCGGCTCAACCGCCGGGTCAAAGCGGATCCGCCGATGCAGCAGGCCGGCGGGCGCGGGCGGCGCGGTGCTGCTGACGTGAGGGCGCCCTTCGCTAAGCTGGCCGCGATGCAGCCAGTCCATGGTCTCGCGCCAGACGGGCGCCGCGCCGGACACGCCGGAGACATCGTGCATCGGACTGCCATTCGCATTGCCGACCCAGACGGCGACCGTATATCGCCGCGAAAATCCGATGCACCAGTTGTCGCGCATGTCTTTGCTGGTGCCGGTCTTCGCGGCGCTCCAGTACGGCGTGGCCAGCCAGGATTCCAATCCGAAAGTGCCGGCGCGCGCCGATCGGTCAGCGAGGATGTCGGTCACCATGAATGCGCTGGTCGCTGTGAACGACGCATGCGCTTTGCCGCTGAATACGCCTGCACAGCCGTCGCGCTGGCAAGGCACGGGCGACGGTTCACGACCGGGCACAACCCGCAGCGGCGTCCACTGCCCGCCATTCGCCAGGCTGCGGTAGGCATTGGCCAGCATGAGCAGCGAGACGTCGGCCGAACCGAGCGCGAGGCTGTAGCCATACCAGTCACCGCTTTCGCGCAAGCTGGCAAAACCGCTCTGCTGCAGCCGCCGCTGAAACGTGTCCGGCCCCAGCCGGACCAGCGTCTTGACGGCCGGCACATTGAGTGAGCCGCCCAGTGCCATGCGCACTGACACCCAGCCGCGATAGTGCGGCTCATAGTTTTGCGGCGCATACATGCCGTTGCCCGTGTCCAGGGTCAGCGGCGCGTCTTCGATCAGGGACGCCGGCGTCAGCGCCTTGCGCTCGAACGCCAGCGCATACAGAAAAGGCTTCAGGGTCGAGCCGGCCTGGCGCAGCGACGTCACGCCATCGACCTCGAATGCGCCCGACAGGTCGCCGCTGGAGCCGACCCACGCGAGGATTTCGCCGCTGAGGTTGTCGATCACCAGCACCGCGCCGTCTTCCGCATGGCGCCGCTTCAGCGCCGACACATGCTGGCGCAAGGCCCGGGCGGCAAACACTTGAAGGTCGGCATCGAGACTGGTGGTGAGGGTCTGGCCGGGCTGTGTCAGCAGCTTGCGCGCCAGATGCAGCGCCAAGTTCTCCTGCCGCTGGCGCTCGCTGTTCCAGGCGGACCGGATCATGGCGCCGGTCGCAAAGGCGTCAAGCTCGTTGCATTCCGACGCTCTGCCCTGTTCCGTGAGCAAGCTGCAGGCGCGCTCGGCCACTTTGGTCAGTGGCGCATTCGGCGCGCGCAGCAGCGCGGCGGCCAGTGCGGACTCGCGCTCATCGAGGCCATGCGGCCATTTGCCAAACAGCTTGCGGCTCATGGCGGACACGCCCTGCAGCTCGCCACGGAAACTGGCGAGGTTCAGATAGGCCTCGAGGATCTGCCGCTTGGTCCACGCGTTTTCCAGACGCAGGGCGGCCGCCGTTTGCGATATTTTTTCGAACAGGCTGCGGCGTCCGCGCCGCCGATAGTCTTCGTCGATCAGGCCGGTGAGCTGCATGGTCAGCGTGCTCGCGCCACGGGTGCGCCGGCCGCTGGCATTGTTGACGAGCGCGCTCGCCGACGCGCGCCAGTCGACGCCGCCATGCTCGAAGAAGCGCTTGTCTTCCGACGCCACCACCGCGCGCACCAGCGCCGGCGATATGTCGGCCAGCGGCGTCCACGCCAATCGAAACACCGTCGGGTTCAGCCTGACGGTCTGCAGCAGCCGCCCGTCTCTGGCCAGCAAGCTGGCCTCGGAAGGCCGGTAGGCCGCCCGCACGTCGGCGAATGACGGCATCGCGACGGCAGGCAGCGGCAGCAGGCCAAGGAGCGGCAGCAGGCAGGCCCACTTGCCGACCCGCTTGCAGGCCGGCGCCGGCCATCGGCGACCAGCAGCCGCTTGATCCGGCCGCTTAATTGCCGATGACGATGCGCTCATTGGGCACTTCGCCGAATACGTCTGGCGCATACATGGCTTCGACGCGCGTCGGCGGCAGTGAAAAATTGCCGGCATTGTTCAGCCGCAGCGTGTATTCGGTGCTGAACCGGCCGCGCGGCAGCATCGCATAGTAAGCACGGTAGGCTGCAAAGCTGCGCTCGATATACGCCGGCTGCGGGCCGGCCAGTTGCGAATCGTCGCGCCGGTCGGCAATGCTCGAATCGCGGCCGTCGCCATCGCCCAGGATGCGCGCGCCCGCCGGTATCGGATCGGTGAGCGCAACCCAGGTCATGTCGTTGTCGGCCTCGACGGTGATCTTCACGCGCCACAGGTCGCCGCGACTGACTTTGCCGGCGATTTTTTCCTGTACCGGCGTGACGGTGCGGCTGATGCGGTAACCGGCATTGCGCGCGCTGCCGCCAGGTATCGCCGCCAGAACCTGCACGGTCGCCCACGGCTTGCCGCTGCCGTCATGACGAATGCTGAGCTTGTCGTCCCTGCCGGGCGCGGCTGGCCAGGGCAAGAGCAACGGCGCGCTGCCATCGCCGCCGGCTTTGCGCCAATCGCGCTCGGCGCTGGCCCTGGCAAAGCTTGCGGTCGTTTTACCGCTGACGGCCTCGCGCTCGAATTGTTGGGCAAAGCGATCGATGGTCACGCGAGCCCATGCGTTGGCGGTCGTGGTCATCCAGCGTCCGCGCACCTGGCGCTCCATCGCGCCTTGCATCAGTCTCGGCAAATCGGCTTGCCATTCGGGATCGTCGAGCGTCGCTTCGATCAGGCGGAAGGCATTGGTGTCGCCGTTGACCATCATCCACCACCAGTAGTCGCTGCGCTCGGTAGAAAATGCCAGCCGCGATCCCGCATAGGCGAGCCGGTTGCGCAGCGCCTGCCGCACCGCGCCCAATGTCTGTTCACGCTTTGGCAGCTCGGACAACTGCTTCGCCACCAGATACCAGTCGATCAATGCATGGGTCGGCAGCGCAGGGAGATCGATGTTCAGTGACGACGCGGCGCGCAGCGGCTTCTTGCCCTGCCTGAGCAGCGATTGCATGGCATGCAGGCGCGCTGCCAGCAGGCTGTCGCCGGGTGTCCATTCGGCGCTCTTGAGGCTGCCCTCGGCAAAAGCGGTCAGGCCTTTGATCATGCGCTCACGGCTGTCTTCCGGCAGGCCGAAGCCTGACAGCGACGCCATGTCCAGCAGGTAGGCGGTCAGTGTGTGGCTGCCCGCATGATTACCGGGGAAATATCGTGCCAGCCCCTGGCTGTCCAGATAGGCCGGCAGGGTATCGACGACCTGCTGCCAGCGCTTCGCGTCATGCAGGCCCACAGCGATCGATGCTTGCTGTTCGAGGCAGCTGAACGGATAGTCTTCGAAATAGCGCTTCAGGCCGAGCGGCGGCGTGGCCAGCCGCGGCGACAGGCTCACTTCGAGCCCGCCCTTGCCCGGCAGCGCGCCGGCGGGCTGCACGGCGGGTAACTCAAGGCTGCCATCGATACGCGCGAAGCTTGCCTGCTGTACGGTCACAGGCGTGGCCGGCACAATCTGCTGGACGATGCGCAAGGTATCGCGGCTGCTGCCACTGCCCTCTTCACTGGCGCTGAATTCATAGGTCTGGCTGCGCAGCCCGTCGGCGGCCTTCAGGTTCCAGCTGGCCTCGGCCACGCCTTCCGGCTCGAGCGTGAGCTTTCTGGATTCGAGCGAGGTCGCCCCGCCCCTGGCCGCGACGGTGACGGTCATTTTGCGCGCGGTGCCGTTGCGCAGGGTCACGCTGGCCTGGAAGGCATCGCCCTCGCGCACTTGCGGCGGCAGCCCGGAAATGATCTGCAGGTCCTGCCGGGTCCGTACCTGCGCGCTGCCGGTGCCGAAGCGGCCGGCGCCGCCGGTGGCCACGGCCACCAGGGTGAATTCTGTCAGTGAATCGTTCATGGTCACGCCGAGCGTGGCCATGCCGTTCGCATCCAGCTTCACGCGCGGCTGCCAGGCGAGCAAGGTATCGAACAGCTCGCGCGCCGGCGCGCGCCCGCCGCCGCCGCCGGGCGGCAACGCCTTTTTGCCGAAGTGGCGCTTGCCTATCACCTGCGACTGCGCAGTCGCTGTCTCGACGTGATATTCGCGCCGCTGCATGAACGCGTCGAGCACGTTCCAGCTGTCGTTAGGGCGCAGCTCGAGCAAGGCCAGATCGACGGCCGCGAACGCGAGCTCGGTATTGGCCGGCGCCGGCTTGCCGTCGGGCGTGGTCACTTTGATGGTGACTTTCGCTGCTTCGCGCGGACGGTAACTCGCTTTGTCCGCGGCGACATCGACCTTCAGTTGGAACGCCTCGGTGCCGACATCGATTTTGGTCAGGCCAAAGCGATGCGCGGGCTTGGCAAGATCGACCATGGCGGTCGGCTGGTCGGGATTCCACCACGACTTGAACCAGCTGACCGGCTCGCGCCAGCCCCAGTCGAAGAAGGAATACCAGGCCAGCGGCTGCAGCCGCCCGCGCACGACCAGCACCGACACGTACACATTCGGCCCCCACTCCGGCTTCACCGGCAGCTCGACCGTTGGCTTGAAGCGGGACAGCGGCTGCACCACGCTGTCGAGAATGCCGCCGGCTTCAACGGCGATCAGCGCGGTGGCCTCGCGGAAGGGGGTGCGCACCTGAAAGCGTGCAATCTCGCCGGCTTTGTAGTCCTTCTTTTCGGGGATCACGTCGATTCGATCTTGATTGCCCGCAGCGAACCACGCGTCGGCGTTGCCGGATATCCAGTAATTGGCGCTCGCCAGTGCGGTATTGCCCTGGCTGTCGCGCGCTTCGGCAAGCAGGTAGATCGAACCGGGCTCGCTGATCTGCAGCTCGCAGGTGAGCAGGCCACGGCCGTCGGTGCTGCCTTTGCAGACTTCGCCAATGTCTTTGTAGACCGTGGTGTTCTCGTACGCGTAGAAGCCGCCGACGATACGACGGCGGTGGCTGTAATCGATCCTGCGCTTGGCCAGCAGGCGCACGCTCTGGCCGCTCTGGGGCCGGCCGTCATGATCGACCACCAGGATCTGCGCACGGTTGTCACCCCGGGTGAAACCGGCGTCGCTCAGCTTCAGGCCGACGGCGACGGCCGCCGGCAGCATCGGGACCAGGCCGCGAATGGTCTGTACCTCGCCATTCGGGTCGGAGAAGCTCATTTCGGCAAACAGCTCCTTCGGCTCGCGCGGCTTGTCGGCCAACGGGACCGTCAGCTGCCCCGCGCCGTTGTTGTCGAGCTTCAGCGCCTGCTTGTCGAGCACCAGTTTTTCCTCGTAAGACGAGCCAGCGATGCCGAAGGCCCGCCGCGCGTCGTCGTCGAGATCGACGTTAAATCGGTAATCGTCATGCGGCTTGAACGACAGCGAACGCGAGCGCAATGTGGCCGACACCTGCACGTCGGCCTGCCGTGCCGGGCCGCCGTTGATGAATGACAGCGCCACGGCCAGCGGCACCCTGGCGGGCGCCACTTGCCGCGCCGGCACGCCCTTCACCACGCCGGAAAAGACGGGGACGCGGAACTCACTGACGCGGAAATCGCCGGTCGACCATTCCTGGTTGAGGGTCGGATTCAGGTGCGGGTTGGGGTTCGGGCTCCCGCCCCTGGTCAGCACCACCTCATAGGTGCCGAGCTTGCCCGAATCGGGAATTTTCCATTGGCTGACAGCGATGCCCTGCGCGTCCCACGACACCGGCTGCACGAACTCGGTGCCGCTTTCCTGGTGGCGGATCACGAGCTTCGCCGGCAGGTTCGCCGTCTCCGGAAAGGCAAAGCCTTTGCTGCTCCGGTTGCGCGCAATATGCTTCATCGAGACCGTTTCGCCGGCACGGAAGAGGCTGCGGTCAAGCACGGTATGGATCTTGAAATTATCAGCGTCGCCCCAGGATTCGACGCCGAAGCGCCAGGGCTCGATGCCTTCGTTCCAATCGGAGCGGGCGAAGCTGTAGTCGCCGTTGTAACGGGCGCTGGCAAAGAGGAATGCCGGGCCCTTGAGCGATTTGTCCACCATCGCGCGGCCCTTGCTGTCGGTCTTGCCCTGCCATAGCGACCGTCCGACATCGTCGGAGATCTGTATGTCGGCGCCGGCTACAGGCTTACCACTATCGAGCGCTGTGACCCAGACCAGCGCATTGTCCGCCCCCAGTTTCAGGTGCACGGCCATGTTGGTGACCAGCGCGGCGGTGCGCACATACATAGGCTTGGGCGTCGCCAACAGTGCCTTGCCCAGCAGCTGGCTTTCAATCTCGACGATGTGATAACCGGGCTTGGCCAGCGGAATGCCCATCACCTCGAATTCGGTGCTGCCGCCGGGCTTGGGCAATGCTTGCCGGACCACGCCGGGCCGGTTCGCCAGAAATGACAGCTCGCGGGCATAGAAGGTATCGACGACGAGGCGCTTTTCGCCATCGACGATCATCTCGACTTCGCGGGTCTGCTGCTCGAATTTCTCCAGCGCCCGCATGGCGGCGATGACGTCACCGTCTTCGGTCAGCCGCTGTTCGCTGAAGCGATGGCTGCCCGGCAGCACCAGGCGCGCGGTGTTCAACGAGGGCTCGACATTGCGCACGGTGACGGGCAGCACGCCCCCCTCTTTGAGCTCGATGATGCCGAAGCTGCCGGGGAACTTCACCAGCGGCGGCAGTTTGCCGGTGCGGATCTTCAGCGGGAAGCTGCCGGCATTGCTCAGCGCCCGGCCTGCGTCATCTTTCAGCCCCTCGGGAATCTCAAGCGTGAGCTCAGCGCCGGGCGGGAACGGACCGTCGAAGCTGACCGATTGAATGATGCTGGCCTGCGGCGCATCGCCGCGGCCTTTGCGCACGCCTTCCGGCAGCTTAAGCCGGAAACCGGCCAGCGATTTTGCGTCGAACGGCGCATTGAAATTCACGATCAGCTGCGACAGCGGTGAGCACGGCGCGGTCGCGTTGTCGCGCTCGCAATTCAGGGTGGCCTTGAAGGGCTCGCGCACTTTGTAGATGAAGCTGTATTCCTTGTCGGTGCGGGTGCCGTTCTGCGAGCGGATGTCGGTGCTCCACACCAGTTTCATCTTGCTGCCGGCCGGCAGCCGCTCGGCACAGGTCACGACGATGGCCGATTCGCCCATGCCACCGGCGGTCCGCAGCACGGCGTCGCGCACGTCCTTTTTTACCGGGCGCGCGGGCATGCGATGGCCGACGCCATCGGCTTCGCACCAGAATCCCTTGTCGACCGAGGCCGGGTTCAACGGACCGCCCGGATTGATGATGAATGCCTGGTCTTCTTCGATCTGTGCGCCGGCCGATGGCAGCACGTTCAGCGGACGCGGCGGGATGCCAAAGAATTCGAAGCGACGCTTGCCCGTCATGGGCTCGCCGGCAAGGTCGGTCAGGCCGTCGCGCAGGTTGAAGATGCAGCGCTCACCGGGCTTCAGGGACTGCGCGGCCTGCCATGTCCAGGTGCGGGCGTCGCTCCAGCGGCCTTCACCGATATGGCTGGCGCAGTCGATCGTGAAGGGCGCGGTCGCCGTCGGGTCGCCCATCTTGACCATGTCGCTGGCGAAGATGGCGGTTGCCCGGCTCTGGTCTGACACGGCGCCCTGCGGTGCGAATTGCGCGACGCTGGCAACCTGGGCAAGGGCGGCGCTGTAGGCCAGCACGATCAGCAGAACGAGACGAATCGGATTCATAAGCGCTTTGACAGGACCGAGGGTTGGCTTGCCTGGCAGGGCACGATTGAACCGGTGCCGGGGCTGGCCAGGCAATGCATGATGCTATGGAGGCCAGCCACTGGCACACGGTCAAAGCGATGCGCCGCAGGACGCGCGACTGATGCCGGATAGATACTGAAACCATATCGAATCAGCGTCAATGCTTTCTGGCTTGCAAATCAGGAATCACCACCGTGAATTGACGATGGCGCTATTTCGCCGCCGGTGCGACGGATGGTGCGGTGCGCGGGCGATGGCGACGGCATCGCTGCCTGTCATGCGACTGGACGAGCGATGGTCACTGGATTCCCCTCAGGGCAGCTTGGGGAGGTGCGGGAGAAATTGCGAGGAAGAGGAGCCCGGCTCTGCGTGGCAGCAGACGAGCTCGCTTCTGTTCAATGACTGCAGACGTATGACTGCGATGGGATGACTGCAGGCTGAACACGGCCAGCCTGCACGCCGGCATCAGCCCAATTGCTCGAGCCGGATGCGGTTCACTTTGCCGGAGACGGTCGACAGCGCTTCGATGGCCGCGATCGCAGTATCGACGTGCTTTTCTTTGGTCTCGTGCGTGAGGATGATCAGGTCCGTTTGGGTCTCGCCCTCGCCCGCTTCTTTTTGCAGCATCGCGTCGATGGAGATCGACGCGTCTGCAAGAATGCGCGTCACGTCAGCAAGCACGCCCGGCTTGTCGACGACGCGAATGCGCAGGTAGTAGCTGGTCGTGATTTCGGACATCGGCAGGATCGGCGTATCGGCCATTTGATTCGGCTGGAACGCCAGATACGGCACGCGATGCTCAGGATCGGCGGTGGCCAGACGGGTCACATCGACGAGATCGGCGATCACGGCCGACGCGGTCGGCTCGGCGCCGGCACCTTTGCCGTAGTAAAGCGTCGCGCCCACCGCATCACCCTGCACCAGCACGGCATTCATTGCCCCCTCGACATTGGCGATCAGCCGGTTCGCCGGAATCAGTGTCGGGTGCACGCGCAGCTCGATACCTTCGGGCACGCGACGGGCAATGCCCAGCAGCTTGATACGGTAGCCCAGCTGCTCTGCATACCGGATGTCGGTTGACGAGAGTTTCGTGATGCCTTCGACATACGCTTTGTCGAACTGCACCGGCACGCCGAAGGCGATCGCCGACATGATTGTCGCCTTGTGCGCGGCATCGACGCCTTCGATGTCAAACGTCGGGTCAGCCTCGGCATAACCGAGCGCTTGCGCCTGTTTCAGCACGACGCCGAAGTCCAGGCCTTTGTCGCGCATCTCGGAGAGGATGAAGTTGGTGGTGCCGTTGATGATGCCGGCGATCCATTGAATACGGTTCGCGGTCAGGCCTTCGCGCAGTGCTTTGATGATCGGGATACCGCCGGCAACGGCGGCCTCGAACGCGACGACCACGCCCTTCTCTTGCGCAGCGCGGAAAATCTCGGTGCCGTGCGTGGCCAGCAGCGCCTTGTTCGCGGTGACGACGTGCTTGCCGTTGGCAATCGCCTTCATCACCAGATCGCGGGCAATGCCATAGCCACCGATCAATTCGACGACGATATCGATATCCGGATGATTGACGACGAGGTTGGCATCATTCACCACTTCGACGGTGCCGCCGGTGACCTGACGCGCACGCTCGGTATCGAGATCGGCGACCATCACGATTTCAATGCCGCGACCGGCGCGACGGCGGATTTCTTCCTGATTGCGCTGCAGAACAGTGAACGTGCCGGCGCCAACGGTCCCGATGCCCAGCAGACCCACTTTGATTGGTTTCATCATTTCTATCTGACTATTTGATTCATTAATTCGGTATTCCGCGCTCAGCGGGCGTGGCGACGGCGGTAGCTATCGAGGAAACGGGCGATGCGGCCGAAGGCGACGGACAGATCATCCACATTGGGCAGGAACACGACACGGAAGTGATCGGGCGTCGGCCAGTTGAAACCGGTACCCTGCACGATCAGCACCCGCTCTTCGGCCAGCAGCTCATAGGCGAATTGCTGGTCGTCTTCGATCGGATACATGTGCGGATCGAGGCGCGGGAACATGTACAGCGCGGATTTCGGCTTGACGCAGGTAACGCCGGGAATGTCGGTCAGCAGCTTGTGAGCAAGATCACGCTGCCGCGTCAGACGTCCGCCCGGGCCGACGAGATCGTTAATGCTCTGGTAGCCGCCGAGCGCCGTCTGAATGGCAAACTGTCCGGGTACATTCGCGCAGAGCCGCATCGACGCCAGCATGTTCAGGCCTTCGATGTAATCCTTGGCGTGGCGCTTTTCGCCGGACACCATCATCCAGCCGGCGCGATAACCGCAAGACCGATAATTTTTCGACAGCCCGTTCAGAGTAATGAACAGCACGTCGTCGGCCAGCGACGCAATCGACGTATGCGTGTTGCCGTCGTAGAGCACCTTGTCGTAGATTTCGTCGGCGAAGACGATCAGCTGATGTTGCCGGGCCAGTTCGACAATCTGTTCGAGCAGTTCGAGCGGGTACAGCGCGCCGGTCGGATTGTTCGGATTGATGACGACGATGGCGCGCGTATTCGACGTGATCTTCTTGCGGATATCGTCAATATCCGGGTACCAGTCCGCCTGCTCGTCGCACATGTAGTGCACCGGCTTGCCGCCGGAGAGGCTGACCGCGGCAGTCCACAACGGATAGTCCGGTGCCGGCACGAGCACTTCGTCGCCGCTGTTCAGCAGCGCATTCATGCTCATGACAATCAGTTCAGACGCGCCGTTGCCGAGATAAATGTCGTCGATCGTGACGCCGGCGATCTTTTTTTCCTGGCTGTAGTGCATGATCGCCTTGCGCGGCGCAAACAGGCCTTTGGAATCGGTATAACCTGCCGCATTACCAATGTTGCGGATCATGTCCTGCACGATTTCGTCGGGCGCATCGAAACCGAACGGCGCGAGGTTGCCGATATTCAGCTTGATGATTTTGTGCCCATCCTCTTCCATCTGCCGGGCTTTCTCGAGGACCGGTCCGCGGATGTCATAGCAGACGTCTGCCAGCTTGTTGGATTTCAGGATATTTTTCACAGCAGGATCCCGCAAAAAGAAGTGGTCGCCGGCGCCCCTGGTGTTGCGCCGCGAAAAAAACAATCATTCTGCCGCAAATCGGACGGCTTTTCCAATCGGCTGGCACAGATCGGGATAGAATTGACAGCCTATGAAGCTCCATTCGACACCGACGCAGCAATACCAGACGGTGACGGGCTACGAAGCCGACTGGATCGAGATCAATGCATCAAGATTCGATGCCAGCCTGGTCGTCATGCCTGAAATGCCACCCGCAGCCTGGCCGGCACGTTCGTTTGACGGGCTGCGCTCGGAAGATTTCGAACACATCGCATCGCTGGAACCCGATCTGCTGATTCTGGGTACGGGCCTGCGGCAACGCTTCGCGGCGCCGGCGCTGCTTGCGCCGCTGCTATCGCGCCGGATCGGTGTGGAGTGCATGGATAATCAGGCGGCCTGCAGGACTTATAACATCCTGATGGCCGAGGGCCGCAAGGTCGCTCTGGCCGTCATACTTCCAGAAAAACAAACAACGTAACCGGGAGATTGAATTGGGTGACCGTCCCTCTATTGTGAATATCGCCGTGCCCGACTTCAGTGCCGAGATGACCGGCGGCCGTCCTTTCCGTCTTGAGGATTACCGCGGCAAAAAGCTGGTGATTTATTTTTACCCGAAAGACAATACACCGGGCTGCACGACTGAAGCGATGCAGTTTCGGGACCTGCATCAGCGCTTTACCGGCGCCGGCGCTGAGATCTTCGGCGTCAGCCGAGACAGCTTGCGCTCGCATGACAGCTTCAAGTCCAAGCTGGGCTTGCCTTTTGAGCTGATCTCCGATCCGGACGAAACGGTTTGTAATCTGTTCGATGTCATGGCGATGAAATCCATGTATGGCAAGAAAGTGCGCGGCGTTGAGCGGTCGACATTCGTAATTGACGCTGAAGGCAAAATAGTGAAAGAATGGCGTGGAGTGAAAGTCCCGGGCCATGTCGATGAAGTGCTCGAACTGATCGAAGGCCTTGGCTGAAACAAGCTAAGCCATTGAATTCGAAAAAGTATCCTCACCAAAGGCTGTTCAAGGAAAAGACCGCCGGTCTTTATCCTGAACAGCCTTTCGCTTTTTCCGGGGTCACCCGCGGCTCACTCCGAATTACCCCCTCCCATTTTTCTCGATAGAGGTTCTGATGCCCCTGCCCAAAATGCCTAGCAAACCCGCGACCGTGCTTTCTCCGGTGGATTATCCGAAGGCAGAAAAGGGCAAGAAGCTTAAGCCGGCGATAACGCTGGTAACGCCTGAGCCGCCTGCGGCACGCGCCAGGGCCGAATCCCCGGCAACTGAGCGGCCTGCAGTACGCCGAACCCGCAGCGATGCCCCTGAAAAATCCCAGACCAGTCGTAACGCCGACAAACGCGGGATTACCAAGTTGTTCGTGCTCGACACCAATGTGCTGATGCATGATCCGACGTCGTTGTTCCGCTTCGCGGAACATGATGTCTATCTGCCGATGATCACGCTGGAGGAGCTCGACAATCACAAGAAGGGCATGTCTGAAGTTGCCCGTAACGCCAGGCAGGTGTCACGCTCGCTCGATGCGCTGGTCGCCGATATTTCCGAAGACACGATCGATGCCGGCATCGCGCTGAACAAACTTGGCAACAAGGATGCTTCAGGGCGGCTGTACTTCCAAACGCGCCTGTCGAACTGGACGTTGCCGCCGGGCCTGCCGGAAGGAAAAGCCGACAATCAGATTCTTGGCGTCGTGCGCGCGCTGCAAGAGCAGATGCCTGAGCGGCCGGTCGTGCTGGTGTCCAAAGACATCAATATGCGCATCAAGGCGCGCGCACTGGGATTGCCTGCCGAAGAGTATTTCAACGACCATGTGCTGGAAGACACCGACCTGCTGTACTCCGGCATTCTGCAACTGCCGGACGATTTCTGGGTAAAGCATGCCAAAGGCATGGAGTCATGGCAGGAAACGCGTTTGGGTGCGGGCACCACCTTTTACCGGCTCACCGGGCCGATGGTGCCGGCCATGCTGGTCAACCAGTTTGTCTTTACCGAGCCGAAAAATGGCGAGGCACCGTTTTACGGTCAGGTCACGCAAATCAACGGCAAGACGGCAGTGATCCGCACGCTGCGCGATTTCGGCCACAACCGTAATAATGTCTGGGGCATTACCGCGCGCAACCGTGAGCAGAATTTTGCAATGAACCTGCTGATGGATCCGGACTGCGATTTCGTCACCCTGCTGGGACAGGCAGGCACCGGTAAGACGCTGCTGGCGCTGGCCGCCGGCCTCGCTCAGGTGCTGGAAACCAAGCTCTACAATGAAATCATTGTGACCCGAGTGACGGTACCGGTCGGCGAAGATATCGGCTTCCTGCCGGGAACGGAGGAAGAAAAAATGTCGCCGTGGATGGGCGCTTTCGATGACAACCTGGAAGTGCTGAATAAATCCGATGCCGACGCCGGAGAATGGGGACGGGCCGCCACGCAGGAACTGATTCGCTCGCGGATCAAGATCAAATCGCTGAACTTCATGCGCGGACGCACCTTCGTCAATAAATATCTGATCATCGACGAGGCGCAAAACCTTACGCCGAAGCAGGTAAAGACGCTGGTCACGCGTGCTGGTCCCGGGACGAAAATCGTCTGCCTCGGGAATATTGCGCAGATCGATACGCCCTACCTCACCGAAGGTTCGAGTGGCCTGACCTATGTGGTCGATCGATTCAAGGGCTGGTCGCACAGCGGGCATGTGACGCTGGCACGCGGCGAGCGTTCACGCCTTGCCGATCATGCGAGCGAGGTTCTGTAAGCAGACAACGAAATCGCGTTGCGGTCAACGTACCGCGCATAACAAAAAACCCGCATCGCTGCGGGTTTTTTGTTGTCGGATCCGGTCGCTGTGTCACAGGAATTTCGTGCCGACCCACCATGCGACAGCGGCCATGAAGGCGGACGCAGGAATCGTGAAAATCCATGCCCACACAATGTTGCCGGCCACACCCCAACGCACGGCCGACATTTTGCGCGACGAGCCGACGCCGACAATGGCTCCGGTGATCGTATGCGTGGTCGACACGGGGATACCGAGTGCCGTCGCCAGGAACAGGGTCATTGCGCCGCCGGTTTCGGCGCAAAAACCGCCGACCGGCTTGAGCTTGGTGATCTTTTGACCCATGGTCTTAACGATCCGCCAGCCGCCGAACAGCGTGCCCAAGCCGATGGCGATATAGCAGCAGATGATCACCCAGATCGGCGGGCTCTTCTCGCCGGCAGCGACTGCCCCGGCAGAGATCAGCAGCATCCAGATAATGCCCATCGTTTTTTGCGCATCGTTGCCGCCGTGGCCGAGGCTATACATCGATGCCGACAGCAACTGCAGGCGGCGGAACCATTTGTCGACACGCTGCGGATGGCTGCGCACAAACAGCCAGGACACCAGCAGCATCATCAGCGAGCCGAGCAGGAAACCCAGCGCCGGCGACACGACGATGAAGGCAATGGTCTTCACCAGGCCGGAGGCGATGAGCGAATCCGTGCCCGCCTTGGCCACCGACGCTCCCACCAGGCCACCGATCAGCGCATGCGAAGACGACGAGGGAATTCCGTAATACCAGGTCAGGATATTCCACGCGATCGCACCGACCAGTGCGCCAAACACCACGTAGTGATCAACGACGGTCGGATCGATGGTGCCCTTGCCGATGGTCGACGCGACCTTCAGCTGAAACACCGCGATGGCGATGAAGTTAAAGAAAGCCGCCAGCGCAACGGCCTGGTGAGGTTTAAGGACACCGGTCGACACCACGGTGGCAATGGCATTCGCTGCGTCATGAAATCCATTCATGAAATCGAACAGCAGCGCCAGAATCACCAGGAACGCGAGCGTGTAGAGACTGATATGTAGAGTCTGCATGAGTCAGGCTTTGGTTTATTGGCTTAACTCACGCGTTCTCGACGATGATGCCTTCGACGATGTTCGCGACATCTTCGCAGCGATCGGTCACGGTCTCAAGGAGCTCATAGATCGCTTTCAGCTTGATCAGCGTGCGCACGTCCGGCTCATCGCGGAACAGCTTCGACATGGCAGCGCGCATCACGTGATCCGCGTCCGATTCCAGCTTGTCGATCTCGGAGCAGATATTCAGGATCTCGCGCGCGTTGTTCATGTTGTGCAGCAGCGAGACGGCGGCCAGCACTTTCTCGCAGCAGGCCTGGCAGAGCTCAGCGAGTCGCTTGGCCTCAGGCGTGATCGCCTTGATGTCGTACAGCGAGATCGTCTGCGCGGCGTCTTCCATCAGGTCGAGGATATCGTCCATGCGCGTGATCAGCTTGTGAATGTCGTCGCGATCCAGCGGCGTGATGAAGGTCTTGTGCAGCAGATCCAGCGCTGCATAAGTAATCTTGTCAGCCTGCTTCTCCACCGATTCAATCGCATGCACGCGATGTTCAAGGTCGTCAAAGTTGGTCATCAGTGCGACCATCTCCTTGCCCCCCTTGACGCACAATTCGCCGTGCTGGATGAAATACTCGAAAAACTTGCCTTCGGTCGGCATGAAACGTCCGAACATGATTCTCTCCTTCCCCTCTTGGGGTCTATTTCAATGTGGTGTATTTATTCGCCGCCGCTGAACGCAATAGCGGGGCCGGTATAGTTCTCGAATTTGGTATAAGAGCCGAGGAAAGTCATCCGCACTGCGCCGATCGGGCCGTTACGCTGCTTGCCGATGATGATTTCCGCCGTGCCCTTGTCCGGCGAATCCGGGTTGTAAACCTCGTCGCGATAGATGAACAGGATCAAGTCGGCATCCTGCTCAATGGCGCCCGATTCGCGCAGGTCGGACATCACAGGCCGCTTGTTCGGGCGCTGTTCCAGCGAACGGTTCAGCTGCGACAACGCGATGACCGGGCAATTCAGTTCCTTGGCGAGGCCTTTCAGGTTTCGCGAGATCTCCGAAATTTCAGTGGCCCGGTTTTCACCAGGCGAGTTCGCGGACATCAGCTGAAGATAGTCAACGATGATCAGGCCGAGCCGGCCGCATTGCCGCGCCAGACGGCGCGAACGCGCGCGCAGTTCGATCGACGACAGCGCCGGCGTCTCATCGATATAAATCTGCGCCTCGTTCATCTTCTGGATTGCATGCGTCAGACGGGGCCAGTCTTCGTCGTTCAGGCGCCCGGTCCTGAGCCGGTGCTGATCGAGCCGCCCGACCGAGCCCAGCATACGCATGGCCAATTGCGCACCGCCCATTTCCATCGAAAAAATGGCGACCGGCAGCCCGGTATCGATTGCGACGTTTTCGCCGATGTTGACCGAAAAGGCCGTCTTACCCATCGAGGGGCGGCCCGCGACGATGACCAGATCGCCGGGCTGCAGGCCCGAGGTCATGCGATCGAGGTCGATCATGCCGGTGGGTACGCCGGTGATGTCGCTGGACGAATCGCGGTTGTACAGCTCGTCGATGCGCTCGACAACCTGCGTCAGCAGCGGCTGAATTTCCATGAAGCCCTGCGATCCGCGCGCGCCCTCTTCGGCGATTGCGAAGATCTTCGATTCAGCCTCGTCGAGCATCTGCTTGACTTCTTTGCCTTGCGGATTGAAGGCATTGCTTGCGATCTCGTCGGACACGCTGATCAGTTTGCGCAGCACGCCACGATCGCGAACGATCTCGGCATAGCGGCGAATGTTTGCCGCCGAAGGCGTGTTCTGCGCGAGTGCGTTCAGATACGAGAGCCCGCCGACCTCCTCGCCCTTGCCGGCCGAGACCAGCGACTCGTAGACGGTGATGACATCGGCAGGCCTGGTTGCATTGACCAGCTTGACGATGTGCTGAAAAATGATCCGGTGATCAAAACGATAGAAATCTTCGGCACCGACAAAATCAGCGATACGGTCGTACGCAGAATTGTCCAGTAGCAGGCCACCGAGTACCGACTGCTCCGCTTCAATGGAATGCGGAGGTACGCGGAGGGATTCAATTTGCGGGTCGGACCGATCGTTCATGGGGGCGGATTATACCCGTTACCACGTGGCACAAATTACTACCTTGCTGCTGAGCAGCAATACTTAATAAAACTCACAGACACGGACAAAAGCGCGATGCAGCGGACATGAAAAAAGCCGGGCTAGCCCGGCTTTTTTCTGGCAGCGGCAGCGGATTACACCTGCTCGCCGACCACAACCACATTCACTTCGATCACGACATCGGTATGCAGCGCCACCGACACCGGGTGCTCGCCGACGGTCTTCAGCGGACCATTCGGCATACGCACTTGCGACTTGTCCGCCTTCACGCCTTGCTTTGCCAGCGCGTCAGCGATGTCGTGGTTCGTGACCGAGCCGAACAGACGGCCGTCAACGCCCGACTTCTGTGCAACCTGAATGCTCAGGCCAGCGAGCTTTTCGCCGAGTGCCTGTGCAGCGGCCAGCTTCTCAGCGGCGGCCTTTTCGAGTTCAGCGCGCTTGGCTTCGAACTCAGCGATCGCGCCGGCGGTAGCGCGGCGTGCGATACGGTTCGGAATCAGGAAATTGCGGCCGTAACCGTCTTTCACGCGAACGACGTCACCCAGGTTGCCCAGGTTCGCCACTTTTTCCAACAGAATGACTTGCATGTTTGTTCTCCAGGTATCTCGTGAGACTGATCGATCAGGCGTTGTGCAGATCGGTGTACGGCAGCAGCGCGAGGTAACGGGCGCGCTTGATGGCGGTATCCACCTGGCGCTGGTAGTGAGCGCGCGTACCGGTCAGACGAGCCGGCATGATTTTGCCGTTTTCCTGGACGAAGTCCTTCAGGGTGTCCACATCTTTGTAGTCCACCTGTTCCACCTTGGCGACGGTGAAACGGCAGAATTTCTTGCGCTTGAACAGCGGATTTTGCTGCTTGCGCTTCTCTTTGAGCTTGCTCTTGTCGAATTTTTTGCCGAATGCCATTTTGCTGGCTCCTGAATCTAAGAAATTGTTTCGAAATCCGTGAGGTGAAACACCAGGGCTTTGCTGTTGCGGTTCTTGCGCGCGATAAAACCACAGAACCTGAACACCTGACCCAACTCAGCGCGCTCCAGCATCTCGGCGATCTGTCCGGCGGCCAGAGCCGCCATCTCGAACTCAACTCGCCGTTCGATACTGGCTTCGACCTGCTCCGACACATGCAGCAGTTTTGCCGACACCATTGGAATGCCAGCCGGCGTGTAACGCTTGGCGTCACGCTCGGCCAGGGTCGCTACGCACTGAAAGCTGTTCTCACCTCGCTCGTTCAATGCCACGTTGCCGTCAGGCAGCCGGCGCCTCGCTACGTGCGGCCTTGGCAGCGTCTTCCTTCTGAACGCTCTTCATGATCGGCGAAGGACCGGTTTCGGCCTTCTTCATGCGAACGGTCAGATGGCGCAGAACGGCGTCGTTAAACTTGAAGCCGGTTTCGAGTTCAGTCAGCGTCTCGCCGTCGCACTCGATGTTCATGCAGACGTAGTGAGCCTTTGCGAGCTTCTGGATCATGTAAGCCATCTGGCGACGACCCCAGTCCTCAACACGATGGATCTTGCCGCCACGACCCGTAACCAGGGTCTTGTAGCGTTCGATCATCGCGGGAACCTGCTCGCTCTGATCCGGATGGACGATAAATACGATTTCATAGTGACGCATTATTTCTCCTTGTGGTCGGATTGCTGAATCGCCCACCCCGGCGTCAGGACGGGTGTGGGAAGAGGAAAGCCCGAGACTATACCCTGTTTGCACCGAAAACTCAATTTGCTCAGACAGTTGGCCGAGGTCAGCTCTCGGGACAACCGCGACAGCGCGTAACGACTTCCGGCAAAAACACTTGCGCTTCAGGCGAAGACTGTATAAAAATACAGGCTGTAGAAAAAACCAGCCCACTGCACGGGAAAGCCGATGATCAAACTGACAGCGCGACAGGAGCAGATCCTGGGATTGATCCGGGAGGCCATCGATACCACCGGCTTTCCGCCAACCCGGGCCGAGATTGCCCAAACGCTGGGCTTTCGATCGGCCAATGCGGCAGAAGAGCATCTTCAGGCACTGGCGCGCAAGGGCGCGATTGAGATTACGCCCGGCGCCTCGCGCGGCATCCGGCTGCTCGACCGTCCGGCCGACGGGTTCAGTCTTTCCCGCAGCTCGGGACAAATGACGCTGCCGCATCCGTCGCTGATGCAATTCTCGCTGCCGCTGATCGGCCGTGTTGCCGCCGGCTCCCCCATCCTGGCTGAAGAACACATTTCGGCGACTTATCAAGTCGACGCCGCACTGTTTACCGCGCGGCCCGATTACCTGTTGAAGGTACGCGGCATGTCGATGCGCGACGCGGGCATCTTTGACGGCGATCTGCTGGCCGTGAAAAAGGTCGATACCGCGCGCGACGGCCAGATTGTCGTTGCGCGTCTGGACGACGAAGTCACCGTAAAGCGCTTGCGGCGCAATGGCAGCAGCATCGAGCTGCTGCCGGAAAATCCGGATTTCGACCCCATTCGCGTCGAGCCGGGCAAGCACGAGTTTGCACTCGAGGGCCTGGCCGTGGGTCTGTTGCGGGCGTGGGGCTGACGTCGGAAAAATTCGGCGCTCGAGCGTTCGCAGTAAGCCTGCGCGGCGAGGCCAAACGTCACGTCGTTACGAGAGATTCCGCCGCCCTTACGACACAGCGTGACATCCGTCTGACTGGATAATCAGGACGAGCGGTCGCGCCGCTTGCGCCTTTCAATCAACTGCGTCGCAATACCCCGCAGGATATTTACCTCTTCCACCTCGAGCGCGGTGCGAGCGAATAGTCGCCGCAGCCGGGGCATGAGTTTCTTGGGATTCTGCGGGTCGAGAAAGTCGATCGCCACCAGTGCCTGCTCAAGGTGCTGAAACATCCCCTCGATCTGATCGGCAGCGGCCGGCTCACCGCGAAAACCAATGGCTGACTGGCTGCGGCTTTCATTGACGCCGTCATGGCCGCCCTCTGTGCCACTGATTTCCGCCATCCGGCATTCGTAAGCGAGCACCTGGACGGCCTGTGAAAGGTTGAGCGACGAATAGTCGGGATTCGCCGGTACCGTCACCAGCGCACTGCATTTTTCCACCTGTTCATTCGACAGGCCGAAGCGCTCATTGCCAAACACCAGCGCAACGCGCAGGCCGGATTCCGCAGCGAGTTTCTGCGCCAGTTCGCGCGGCTCGAACTGCGGCGGCGAAAACTCGCGCAGCCGGGCCGATAACGCAACGCTGTAATGGCAGCCTGCCAGCGCTTCGTCCAGCGAATCCACGATACGGGCACCAGCGAGCACGTCGGTAGCACCGCTGGCCAGCGCGATCGCTTCGGGATCCTGCAAGGCCAGCGGGTCGCGCGGACTCACCAGCACCAGCTCCGAAAAACCCATGGTCTTCATCGCGCGGGCGGCGGAGCCGATGTTGCCGGCACGGCTGGTCTCGACCAGCACAAAGCGCAGCCGTTCGAACAGAGATTGGGAAGAAGCAGGCGGGTTCATTTAAAATAGCGGTTATAGCGGAAGGATTCACAAAGATCACTGACCAGAAACGTCACCGGCGTGCGCAGCGAATGCGCGTCCGGAAGACGGCGACGTCGGGAGGTCGGTACTGCCCCCGCATCGCTCATTCTCATAGCTGCCGCATTCTAACGGAACCACCATGCATCCCATGATCAATACCGCGGTGAAAGCCGCGCGTCGTGCCGCCACGATCATCAATCGGGCCTCATTCGACCTCGACCAGATCCGTGTTTCACACAAAGGCCCCAACGATTTCGTCAGCGAAGTCGACCACGCCGCCGAGCAGGCCATCATCGATGTGCTGAAGCAGGCGTACCCCGATCATGCGATCCTGGCCGAAGAATCCGGCCCGTCGGCCAACCTGCACGACGAGAACGAGAACGTCTGGATCATCGATCCGCTCGACGGCACCACCAATTTCATCCACGGTTTCCCGCAATATGCGGTATCGATCGCGCTGCAACAGCGCGGCCAGATCACCCAGGCCGTTATCTTCGATCCGACCCGCAATGAGCTCTTTACGGCCACCAAGGGCGTCGGCGCCTTCCTGAACGAGAAGCGCATCCGTGTCGCCAAGCGCGACAAGCTCGCCGACGCGCTGGTCGGCACCGGCTTCCCGTACAGCGATCTGTCGGGCCTGGATGAATACCTCAAGATGTTCAAGCTGATGACCGAAAAGACGGCCGGCCTGCGCCGCCCCGGCTCGGCCGCGCTCGACCTCGCTTATGTGGCTGCCGGCCGCCTCGATGGCTTCTTCGAGAAAAAGCTCAAGCCCTGGGACATGGCGGCGGGCGCATTGCTGGTCAGCGAAGCCGGCGGCATCGTGTCCGACTTCACCGGCGAAGGCCGCCACATGACGACCGGCGATGTGATTGCAGGCTCGCCGAAAGTTTTTGCGCAGATGATGAACGTACTGTCTCCGTTCGCCTGATCGACATCGCGCTTGCCGGGTTGCTGCTGTGGCGGCAACCTTTGGCGGCCTGCGCCGGCAGTGTCATCTGACCCGATCGGCATGCTGCGGGCTGACCAGCGTCAGGCACCCACACGGCTCTTTCGCCCGATGCCACAACGGGCCGGCAGCTTAGCTGCTATACTGCGTTCCTGCGGCAATTGTTCCAGTCTCCTTGCCGCCCCTCCTGATTCACCTCCCCGAACCCGTGACTGGCGCCCTAAGCGGCGGCGGTTCGACCACTCTCTCATCTATGTCATTTGCAGAACTCGGCCTGGCCGAACCCATCGTGCGTGCCGTCACGGAAAGCGGCTATACCCAACCTACGCCTATCCAGCAGCAAGCGATTCCCGCAGTGCTCAAGGGCGGCGACCTGCTGGCCGGCGCACAGACCGGCACCGGCAAGACCGCCGGCTTCACGCTGCCCATGCTGCAGCGCCTGAATGGCGGCAAGCGCCCTGCGCCGCGCCACATCCGCGCACTGGTACTGACACCGACCCGCGAACTCGCGGCGCAGGTCGAAGACAGCGTGCGTAACTATGGCAAATACCTGAAGCTGACCTCCGAGGTGATCTTCGGGGGCGTCAACATCAACCCGCAGATTCAAAAGCTCGCGCGTGGCGTCGACATCCTGGTCGCTACGCCCGGCCGCCTACTCGACCTGATGCAGCAGAATGCCGTCGACCTGAAGTCGGTCGAGATCCTCGTGCTCGACGAAGCCGACCGCATGCTCGACATGGGCTTCATCCGCGACATCCGCAAAGTGCTGGCAGCACTGCCGCCGCAACGGCAAAACCTGTTGTTCTCCGCGACCTTCTCGGACGAGATCAAGACGCTGGCCGATGGCCTGCTGGACAACCCGGAAATGATCGAAGTTGCGCGCCGCAACTCCACCGTGGAGGTGATCGCGCAGAAGATCCACCCGGTCGATCGTGACAAAAAACACGTGCTGCTGGCTCACCTGATCAAGGAGCGCAACTGGTTCCAGGTGCTGGTATTCACCCGCACCAAGCATGGCGCGAACAAACTGGTCGAGCAGCTCGGCAAGGCCGGCATCAGCGCACTGGCCATCCATGGCAACAAGAGCCAGGCAGCGCGCACGCGGGCGCTGGCGGAATTCAAGAGCGCCAAGCTGCAGGCGCTGGTGGCCACCGATATCGCTGCGCGCGGCATCGACATCGACCAGCTGCCGCACGTGGTCAACTATGACCTGCCGAACGTACCGGAAGACTACGTCCATCGGATCGGCCGTACCGGCCGCGCCGGCGCCACCGGCGAGGCGGTCTCGCTGGTCTGTGTCGATGAGCATAGCCTGCTGCGCGACATCGAGCGCTTTATCAAACGAGAAGTGCCGAGCGAAGTCATCGAAGGCTTCGAGCCGGATCCGACGGCCAAGGCGCAGCCGATCCAGCTGCGCAGCCAGGACCATCGCGGTCGTTCGCCGCGCGGCGGCCAGGCACCGCGTCAGGGTGGCCAGGGCGCGCCACGCAACGGCACAGCGCGCTCCGCTGGCGGCCGCGCTGGCCAGGGCGGCCGTAGCAACGCACCTGCGCAGCCGGCACGTGCGCCGCAAGCGCCCCGGACAGCACAGCCTAATCAGTCGGCGCCCCGCCCTGCGGGCGCTCGCCCGGCACCGCGCGGTGCGGCACTGCTGTCGCAGCCTGCGGCAAACGCCCAGGCACGCAAGGTGCGCAGCGGCGAAAACTAAGCCGCGCTGCCACAGCCGGCATTTCTCACAGCGCCGGCTGTGCTACATTTCGCATCACTCTCAGAGGCCGGGCGCAAGCCCGGCTTCTTTCACTTTATCGTCCTGATTCCATGAACGCACCTGACCGGACCAGCGCCGAAAAGCACACGCCGATGATGCAGCAGTACCTGCGCATCAAGGCCGACCATCCGGACCTGCTCCTGTTCTACCGCATGGGCGACTTCTATGAGCTCTTCTACGAAGACGCCGAGAAAGCGGCGCGCTTGCTGGGCATCACGCTCACGCAGCGCGGCGCATCGAACGGCACACCGATCAAGATGGCCGGCGTGCCCTTTCATTCGGTCGACCAGCATCTCGCCAAGCTCGTCAAGCTCGGTGAATCGGTCGCCATCTGCGAGCAGATCGGCGACCCGGCCACCAGCAAGGGGCCGGTCGAGCGCAAGGTGCAGCGCATCGTCACACCCGGCACGCTGACCGAGTCCGAACTGCTGCCTGAAAAATCAGAGCGCCCGCTGCTGGCGCTGCATGTGCTGGCACAGCGCAAAGGTATGACGCTCGGTCTCGCGTGGCTGTCGCTCGCCAGCGGACAATTGCGCATGACTGAGCTCCACGTCGATGAGGCCAGGCTGTCACTGCGGATACGACAGGAGCTGGAAAGAATCGCGCCGGCCGAGATCCTGGTCGACAGCCAGCGCGCGGCACTGCTGCAGGAAGCCGGGCTGCGCCCGACCACGGTCGCCGACTGGCATTTTGATCTGCCGGCGGCGCAAAAATCACTGCTCGAACAACTGGGCGCGGCCACCCTGGCCGGCTATGGCGCCGACGGGCTCAGTGCGGCCCTCGGCGCCGCCGGTGCCCTGCTGGTGTACGCCCGCCATACGCAGGGCAAGAACCTGCAGCACATTCGAACGCTGCAGGTCGAAAACGAAGATGAATACATCGGCATGGATGCGGCCACGCGCCGCAACCTCGAACTGACCGAACCGCTGCGCGGTGCCGAAGGCCAGTCACCGACCTTGTTTTCCTTGCTGGACCACTGCCGCACCGCGATGGGTTCGCGGCTGTTGCGCCATTGGCTGCACCATGCGCCGCGCGCGCAGGCGATCGCCCGCGCGCGCCATGCGGCCATTGGCGCGCTGCTGGACAACCCGTCTTGCGCCGCACTGTCGTCGCTGCTCGCCGGCGTGCCCGATATCGAACGCATCGCCAGCCGTATCGCGTTGCTGTCGGCACGGCCGCGCGATCTGTCGGGACTGCGCTCCGGCCTGCAGCAGCTGCCCGCATTACAGGCGGCGCTGGCCAACGGCAACCCGCTCGGCCAACCGGCCTTGCTCGAGCAGACACAGGCCGAGCTGAGCACACCGCAGACGTGTCTGTCGCTGCTCGAACGTGCGATCGCCGCCGAGCCTGCGGCCATGGTGCGCGATGGCGGCGTGATTGCACCCGGCTATGACGCCGAGCTCGACGAACTGCGCGGCCTGTCCGAGAACGCCGGTCAGTACCTGCTCGATCTCGAGACGCGCGAACGTGAGCGCACCGGCATCGCCAACCTGCGCGTCGAGTACAACAAGGTGCACGGCTTCTACATCGAGGTCACCCACGGGCAGACATCGAAAGTCCCGGAAGATTACCGGCGGCGGCAGACGCTGAAAAATGCCGAGCGTTACATCACGCCCGAACTCAAAGCCTTTGAAGACAAGGCGCTGTCAGCGCAAGACCGTGCGCTGGCGCGCGAGAAAATGCTGTACGAGCAGGTGTTGCAACAGCTCGGCGCAGAGATCGCGCCGCTGCAGCAAGTGGCGCAGGCCGCCGCGCGGCTCGATGTGCTCGTCGCACTGGCCGCGCATGCCGAAAGACATCAGTGGTGCGCGCCGCAGTTGGGCGATGAGCCCGGGCTGGACATTGTTCAGGGCCGGCATCCCGTCGTCGAGACGGCGATCGAGCGCTTCATCGCTAACGACTGCCGCTTGACAGCCGAGCGCCGCCTGCTGCTGATCACCGGCCCGAACATGGGCGGTAAATCGACGTACATGCGGCAACTGGCACTCATCACGCTGCTCGCGTACGTCGGCAGCTATGTGCCTGCGACCTCGGCGGTCATCGGCCCGATTGACCGCATCTTTACGCGCATCGGTGCGGCCGACGACCTCGCCGCCGGCTATTCGACCTTCATGGTCGAGATGATGGAATCGGCGGCCATCTTGCATGGCGCGACCGATCGATCGCTGGTCTTGATGGATGAAGTCGGCCGAGGCACGTCGACCTTCGACGGGCTGGCGCTGGCATGGGCGATTGCGACAGCGCTGCTGCAGCAGAATCGCAGCTACACGCTATTCGCGACCCATTATTTCGAGCTGACCCAGATGCCGATGAAACATCCGGGCTGCGCGAACGTGCACCTGTCGGCCGTTGAGCACAAAGACAGCATCGTTTTCCTGCACGCGGTACAGGAAGGACCGGCATCGCAAAGTTACGGCCTGCAAGTGGCCCAGCTGGCGGGCGTACCGCAAGCGGTGATCCGTGCCGCCCGCCGGCATCTGGCCGCGCTTGAGGCGCAATCGGCCGACGCAGGCGGGCAGTTCGATCTGTTTGCGGCGCCGCCGGTCATCGACGAGCCTGTTGCGGCACCGGCGCCGTCGCCTGCATTGCAGGCGTTATCGGAGATCGACCCGGACAGCCTCAGTCCACGCGATGCTTTGGAAGCCTTGTACCGGCTAAAGCGGCTGGCAGATGATCTACAAGGGCAAACATGACGGCAGCCATGATGTGCGGGCGCGCGCGGCATGCCTCCGTGCGGGCTGCGCGGTACGCCTTCGCGCTCATGTTGTCTGCCGTATTCACCGCGCCGGCGGAGGCTGAGGCCGTTCGGCTGTCGGTGCTGATGCATGCGGTCGCCGTTGGCGATGGCGACGCTGCGCTACGTGCTGCGCTCGAACGTGTACAGTCCGGCAGCCCGAGCTTCATTGTCGTCAATGGCGTGAGAGACGCAGCCGAGTCGTGCAGCGACGCGCTGTTCCGGCGCCGCAAGGCTTTGCTCGATAGCGCCGAGGTGCCAGTCTTTCTGTCGATGGCCGGCAGTGACTGGATGAACTGCCGCGATCGCCGTGGCCGGCCGGCCGAGTCCGTCTGGCTCAGCCTGCTGCGGGAACAGCTGTATGGCGATAGCCCGCTGAGGGCGGCACGCTCGTCGAAGCTGCGACGGCAGTCGGCGCTGCCGGCGTTCCGCAACTATGCAGAGAACACCCGCTGGTCACTGCAAGACGTGATGTTCGCTACGCTCCACCTGCCTGCGCCGAATAATCATTACGTGAGCGCCGCCGGCCGGAACAGCGAATTCGAAGACCGGCTGATCGCGAACCGGGACTGGCTAAAACGCCTGGCACAGCATACGGCCGCTGAGCGGCACCGGGCGATCGTTGTATTTTGCGACGGCAGCCTCTGGCCACTGATCCGACAGCCGTCGGGATCGCGTGATGGTTTTCGGGAGATGCGAAGCGCTGTGCAGGCATTTGCCGCCAAAGTGCGCGTGCCCGTGCTGGTCGTACAAGGGGGCGGAAACGACCGGCCAGAGCCACCGGTCATTGAGCGGCAAGGAAATCTCGCCTATCTAAACCTGCCACACGGCATCGCCGACCTGGAGATCGACGCCGACGCTGCGGTGCCTTTCACTTTCAACCTGGTCGGCGCCGAGCACGGCGCGCACCAGGGGCAATGAGCTGCGGCCGTCGGCCGCCGCTCATGCTAACGATTACTGCAGCTGGATAGAACGGAACTGATCGCTGTCCTCATCGTCATCATCATCGTGATGATGGTGACCGTGCGGGCCGTGGACATGGCCATGCGCGACTTCTTCTTCGCTGGCCTTGCGCACTTCGACGACGTTCAGCGCAAAGCGCAGAGCCATGCCTGCCAGCGGATGGTTGCCGTCCAGGACGACCTTGCCATCGGCAATCTCGGTGACGGTAAACACGCGGGCGTCTGCCTGCGGATCGCCTTCGGGTGAGGCCTCGAACTGCATGCCTACTTCGAGCTCGTCCGGGAACAGGTTGCGCGGTTCGATCTTCACCAGCTCGGCATCGTATTCGCCGAAAGCATCTTCGGGTTCGACCTGGATCGTCACCTCAAAACCAGGCGCCTTGCCGTCGAGCGCTTCCTCGATCTTGGGCAAGGTGTTTTGATAACCGCCATGCAGGTAAACCATCGGCTCACTGCTCTGCTCGATCAGGTTGCCTTGTGCATCGGACAGCTGGTAGTGCAGCGTCACGACCGTGTCCTTCGTAATATTCATAATGATCCTTTCAATGAGCTAACGCTCATTATAACCGTCGCCCCCGCGCTGGCCGCCGCAGTGGCGTATGCCGATATAATCGCGCCATGAAAACATCTGGCGTACTGGGTCAACTGTCGGCCCGCGAATTTCTTGAGACGTACTGGCAGAAAAAGCCCTTGCTGATCCGGCAGGCGATCCCGGGGCTGCAGCCCGTACTGTCGCGCGACGACTTGTTTGCGATGGCGCGCGACGAGGCCGTCGAATCGCGTCTGATCACCAACTTCCGGCAGCAATGGAAGATGCAGCATGGCCCGGTCTCCGACTTGCCTGCAGTGTCGCGCAAGAACTGGACGCTATTGGTCCAGGGCGTGAATCTTCATGACGATAAGGCAGACCAGCTGCTGAATCAGTTCCGCTTCATTCCCGATGCGCGCCTCGACGACCTGATGATCAGTTACGCCACTGACACGGGTGGTGTCGGTCCGCACTTCGATTCCTATGATGTGTTCCTGCTGCAGGCCCACGGCAAACGGCGCTGGCGCATCGGCGCGCAGACGGACCTGTCGCTGGTGGACGGCATGCCGCTGAAAATACTTCGTAATTTCATACCGACCCAGGAATACGTGCTCGAACCGGGCGACATGCTCTACTTGCCGCCGCATTATGCGCATGAAGGCGTTGCCGTCGGCGAATGCATGACGTACTCGATCGGGTTCCGCGCGCCGTCGTGGCAGGAACTTGGCGAAGCGTTCATGAACTTCATGGCCGACAACGTCGACCTGCCCGGCCGCTATACCGACCCGCAGCTCGCGCCAACCCGGCATCCGGCCAAAATCGGCAATGACATGATTGACAAGGTCAGCGCCCAATTCGCGAAGCTCGCAGCGCGCCCGGAAGACATTGCGATCTTCCTCGGCGAGCATTTGTCCGAGCCCAAGCCGACGGTCTGGTTCGACACCCCGGCGCGCCCGCAATCGTTGGCGCGTTTCATCGCGTCTGCCGACAAGCACGGTTTGCGGCTGCACAGGAAATCGCGGATGCTGTACCGCAACAAATTCGTGTTCATCAACGGTGAATCTTTTCAGCCGGTAGGAACGGATCGTGGTTTGTTGCAAACACTTGCTGATTTACGCGAACTGCCCGCTGCACAAATCCACCAGGCGTCCACCGATTTGCAGGAAAGTCTGCACCAGTGGTACCTCGACGGGTGGATCGTAAGCCGTTGAAATACGCAAGCATTGATATAAATATCGACAGATTTATTCGTTGATCGACCAAAACTGCCGTTAATGTGAAGAGCGGTATTCGCCCTTCGATCACTTTCCATTTTTCCCAAAAGAAACTGCATCCGAACTCAGCGAAATCGGTAGAAAACGGCTTGCAAGTGCTTTAAGAAGCCCAGTATAATTGCCGTTTAGGAAGTTTTGCGATGTGGCAGCGCGGCATGCAAAAGCGCCCCAGCGAGCAAGGCATCCTAGAAATGTGCGATAACTACCGGTAGTTATTAATCTTGCCTCACGTATCATTTTTCATACTCACCTGAAGGATAATCATGAAAAAATCGTTGCTGATCGCTTCCCTGCTGGCTCTGGCTCTGGCTGCTTGCGGCAAGAAGGAAGAAGCTGCTGCACCGGCCGCTGAAGCTCCTGCTGCTGCTCCGGCAGCTGCACCGGCTGCTGAAGCACCGAAGGCTGACGCTGCTGCACCGGCTGCTGAAGCACCGAAGGCTGACGCTGCTGCACCGGCTGCTGCTGAAGCACCGAAGGCCGAAGAGAAGAAGTAATTCTTTTCAGCGCCATGAAAAAGCCGCCTTCGGGCGGCTTTTTCGTTGTTAAGCCAAAGAAAAAATCGTCGACGACAGGTAAGGTATTTGCCGATACCTGCATCGCGGGGCGTGAGACTCCAAGGTATTCGTCGATGCGCACCCGCGCAAGGCAGCGGCCACGACGTGAGACGGATGTATCACCAAGACAGCGAACTGCGCTGCCACTGCGCCCCTGCTCTCAGCAATCCAGCCAATCAAATCCCTCGTCCTGCTGCGCGATAAACACGTCGATTCCTTGATGACCGATGACGGAATCGATCGCTGCGAGCGCGAGTGCCGGCGTATTATTTTTTTGCGATAAATGCGCACCGACCAGTGTGCGCAACCGTGACTTATCCACCCTGGCCAGAATGTCCGCCGAGCGCTCGTTGGATAAATGTCCCAGTGGTCCGGCGATCCGGCCTTTCAGCCAGGCCGGATAGGCCGAGCGGGCCAGCATGTCGCTGTCGTGATTAAACTCCAGCAGCAGTGCGTCGCAGCCACCGAGCGCGGTCAGCAGATGCGGCGTTGACTGGCCGACGTCGGTCAGCACGCCCAGCTTGCGCTGCCCGTCAGAAATCACATATTGCAGAGGTTCTCGCGCGTCGTGAGGAACGGTATACGGCTCGACGCACAGGTCGCCGATCACGACAGACTCACCGTCGCGGCAAATCCGTATATCGACACCGAGCGCGTCGTCCTGAGCGGCCCCTTCCCAGGTGCCGTGGCTGAGCCATACAGGAATGTTGTGGCGGCGCGCGAGTTTGAATACGCCGCCGATGTGGTCAGAGTGCTCATGCGTGACCAGGATGCCGGCCAGCTGTCCGGCCTCCAGGCCGAGGCGAGCGAGCCGACGCTGCGCCTCCTTCAGGCCGAAACCGCAATCGACCATGATGCGTGTCTGCGTGCTGCCTGAGGCCGCAGCAACGAGCAATCCATTGCCCTCGCTGCCACTGCCCACACTGGCGAACTTCACACGCAGCCCTCCTGACCCAGAGCCCGGCTGTCAGGCCTTATTTCAACTGATCGTTCAGCAGGTTCAGAATGCGCGTCGATGTGGCGTCCGAAGCGACGGCGCCTTTTTCGTCGAGCACGCTGATCCGGCTGCGCTCACC
>JACCDT010897213.1_pt1 | contig 32276 bp, 37 predicted proteins | sample 7446291 | NCBI WGS metagenome assembly JACCDT01 (sample SAMN15323446, study PRJNA562643) | freshwater metagenome | isolation source: river surface water | place: USA:Blue River Watershed | collected 2017-08-17
CATCGGCGGTGACAAAGCTCGGCCCACCCATCACCGCATTGGGCACCTTGGTCCTGAGAGCCCGGGCCGACTGGGCGTAAAGGACCCCGAAGTCACGCGGATCGACCCGCTGGCCGTCGGGTTCCTCTCCGAGTTCCCAGCGACCAACCCGATAGCCGCTCCGTTTCACATACTCAGCGAGGGAAGCAGCATTCTCGGGGATATCGTAGAAGACCGGCACCGGAAGCATCGCAGGAAGTCCCCGCGTAATCCCGCTTTGGAAGATCCTGTCGATGCCAGGCTGCTCCACCTTGGAATCACGATCGATCTCCCTGTGCCACGGATCGGTAGAGGAAGCGTAGATGACGGTCTGCTTTCTGTCCGGCGAATGGATCACGTGATCGTCAAAATCAAAGAGGCCGGCCTCACCTGCCATGATTTCCCGGATCGCATAGCCCATTGCATCGCGGGGATCGGTGGATCCGGCGGGAGGCGCACAGGAACTCTCCGTCATCCAGATCCGAAGATAGCGGGTGCGAACTGTTTTCCCAAACTTCAGGAACTGATCGCCCCCTTTCCCCTCCCTCACCACGCCGTGATCAAAGGTGTGCCAGACATTCCAGGGATGCCCGCCGAAATAAACCCTGCCTTTGGTCGCATACTCCACCCGGAAGCTCTTTGCATAAGGCTCACCCCAGAGAATGTTGACGGCATTAACAGGGACCATCCTCCCAAAATCGATCACCACCCACTGGGGATGACGCCGATCGGACTCCCCCGTGTAGGCTGAGCTCAGGTAAGTGTTGCTCTTCCAGAAGGTGGAGCGGTCCCCGTCATCAAGACGGGAGAATCCATCGTCATTGGCTTCGTCCAGGGTGGTGCCGCGCCGGGGGAGCTTGTAGCCATAGGAAGTCAGGATGGGATTTGCAGGATCGGGCTTGGCGTCGCTGGTCCAGTAACCGCAACGGTGCAGCGGATCACTCCAATTGCCGCGCGGATTCCAATGCCACGCCTCCACCGCAAGATCGGTACGCAGTCGCACCGAGACCGGGCCTAGTCCGGCCTCTTTCATCCGGCGTACACTCTCCGGCGAGTACATGCCCGCCGTCTCCCCTTCCCAATAACCGTCAAGTCCCCCTCCCAGCGCCTCTCGGGGATCAAAGCTTCGGATTGGCCGGCTCCCGATTTCCACGCTGGTCACAGGAGATCCTGTCTTCGCTGCGAGGGAAAACCCGCCAAACAGAATCAAGGTCACCAAGAGTCTTTCCAATCTCATCGGAGGCAATATTTTCGATCCGTAACTCTGACCTAGCCGTCTAAAAGCCTACAGCCTAAACCCCTATAAAAATGGAACAGCCCGCGACCGTTAATGGTCGCGGGCTGCTTTGGAAACCCCTTGCGGGGCCTCGGGAGGGAAATCCGTCTTACCACTCCAAAGCCGCGGCCTTTTGGTATTCGGTAACCTTGCGCTCGAAGAAGTTCTGCTCCTTGGAGAGGTCGGTGACCTCGCTCATCCAAGGGAAGGGATTCTGGCTGCCGAACTGCTGCGGCATGCGGAGTCGGTCGAAGCGGCGGTCGGCGATGTACTGGACGTACTCGCGGAAGAGACCGGCGTTGAGACCGAGGATGCCGCGGGGCATGCAGTCCTGAGCGTAGGCGACCTCAAGCTCAACGGCCTTGAGGATCAAGGCGCGGATCTCGGCCTCAAACTCCTCGGTCCAGACTCCGGGATTCTCGTCACGGATGCCGTTGATGAGATCGATGCCGAAGTTGAGGTGGATCGACTCGTCGCGCATGATGTACTCAAACTGCTGGCCGATGCCGACCATCTTGTTTTGGCGCTTGAAGGAGAGGAGCATCACGAAGCCGCTGTAGAAGAAGATGCCCTCCATGATGACGTAGAACCCGACGAGGTTCTTGAGGAAGGTGCGCAGCCCCTCGGGGGTGTCGGTGTTGAACCCATCCTCCATGATGGCGGAGGTGAGCTGCATCTCGAAGGCATCCTTGTCGTGGATCGAGTTCACCTCGTGGTACATGTTGAAGACCTCGCGCTGGTCGAGCGAGAGACTCTCCACGATGTACTGGAAGGTGTGGGTGTGGATCGCCTCCTCGAAGGCCTGGCGCAGCATGTACTGACGGGCCTCGGGGTTGGTGACGTGCTTGAAGATGGCGAGCACGATGTTGTTGCCCACAAGGCTCTCGGCGGTGCTGAAGAAGCCGAGGTTGCGCATGATGACCTGACGCTCCTCCGCGGTGAGGCGGTTGCTCTTCCAGAGCTCGATGTCACCCTGCATCGGGATCTCGTTGGGCATCCAGTGGTTGGCGCAGCCCTTGGTGTAGTAGTCCCAGGCCCAGTGGTACTTCAGGGGCATGAGCTGGTTCACGTCGACCTGCTTGCAGTTGACGAGACGCTTCTGGTCGGGATCGATCCGCTTGGTCAGGTCGTGGAACGTGGCGGGTTGGCTTGAGGAGGAGCAGCAGGACATAGGGGTGGTTGGTTGAAGGTTACTCTCGGTCTATCGCGTTTTCCAGCGGTGGTGTCTTTCGTGTGTTGGGTTGGCGACGGGTTGGGGTGGGGAATCGGTTCTTACTGGCAGGCCTCGCACTCGCCCCCGTTGCGCATCGCCTCGATGCTGCAGGCCTGGACCTGCTCGGGGGTGTACTCCTTCTTGGGCTGGTTGACCCAGTTGGAGCGCTGCTGCTGCGTGCTCTTCTCGATGGTGTTGGCGGCCACGGAGCGGAGGTAATAGGTGGTCTTGAGCCCGGTCTCCCAGGCGTGGAGGTACATGTCGTTGAGCTTCCGTCCGCTCGGGGCGGCGATGTAGAGGTTCAGCGACTGCCCCATGTCGATCCACTTCTGGCGGCGGCTGGCGCACTCGATGTACCAGATCGGCTCGACCTCGAAGGCGGTGCGGTAGATCTCGCGGATGTTCTCCGGGATGCGGTCGATGCCCAAGATGGAGCCGTCCATGTACTTGAGCTCCTCCATCATCTTGCGGTCCCAGAGGCCGAGGGCCTTGAGGTCCTCGACGAGGTAGCTGTTGATGACGGTGAAGTCGCCGCTCAGGTTCCCCTTGGCGAAGAGGTTCTTGAAGGTCGGCTCGATCGACTGGGAGACACCGGTGATGTTGGAGATCGTGGCGGTCGGGGCGATCGCCATGGTGTTGCTGTTGCGCATGCCGTGCTTGCGGACGGCGGCGCGGACAACGTTCCAGTCGAGGGTGGAGGAGCGGTCCATGGTGACCGGTTGGCCGCGCTCCTGCTCGAGGAGATCGATGGTGTCGATCGGAAGAAGTCCGCGGTCCCACTTGGATCCCTTGTAGCTCTCGTAGGCTCCGCGCTCGGCGGCGAGCTCGGTGGAGGCGAGGATCGCGAAGTAGGAGATGGCCTCCATGCTGCGGTCGGCGAACTCGACGGCCTCCTGGCTGGCGTAGCTGACCTTGAGCTTGTAGAGGGCATCCTGGAAGCCCATCAGGCCCATGCCGACCGGACGGTGCCGGAGATTGGCATTCCGTGCCTCGGGGGTCGGGTAGTAGTTGATGTCGATGACGTTATCGAGCATCCGCATGGCCGTGCGGACGGTCTTCTCGAGCAGGGCGAGGTCGAGACCGTTCTCGTTGACGTGGAGCGGGAGTCCGATGGAACCGAGGTTGCAGACGGCCGTCTCGTCGGCCGAGGTGTTGAGCAGGATCTCGGTGCAGAGGTTGGAGCTGTGGACGACACCGGTGTGGTCCTGCGGGGAGCGCAGGTTGGAGGGATCCTTGAAGGTGATCCAGGGATGCCCGGTCTCGAACACCATGGAGAGGATCTTGCGCCAGATGGCGGTCGCCTCGACGCGCTTGAAGAGCTTGAGCTCGCCGCGGTCGGCCATGGCCTCGTACTCGGTGTAGCGCTCCTCGAAGGCGCGGCCGTAGAGGTCGTGCAGGTCGGGAACGTCGCTCGGGCTGAAGAGTGTCCACTGGGCGTTCTCCTTGACCCTCTTCATGAAGAGGTCGGGGATCCAGTTGGCGGTGTTCATGTCGTGGGTGCGGCGGCGTTCGTCGCCCACGTTCTTGCGAAGCTCGAGGAAGTCCTCGATGTCGAGGTGCCAGGTCTCGAGGTAGGCGCACATGGCACCCTTGCGCTTGCCGCCCTGATTGACGGCGACGGCGGTGTCGTTGGCCACCTTGAGGAAGGGGATGACGCCCTGGCTCTCGCCGTTGGTTCCCTTGATGAGGGAGCCGGTGGCGCGGACGTTGGTCCAGTCGTTGCCGAGTCCGCCCGCCCACTTCGAGAGCTTCGCGTCGTCGCTGATGCACTTGAAGATGTGGTCGAGGTCGTCCATGACCGTCGTCAGGTAGCAGGAGCTCAGCTGCGGGTGCAGGGTGCCGCTGTTGAAGAGGGTCGGCGTCGAGGAGGTGAAGAGGAAGCTCGAGAGCAGCTCGTAGAACTCGATGGCGCGCTCGTTCTTCTGCTCACCCTCGTTGAGGGCGAGGCCGAGGCAGACGCGCATCCAGAAGAACTGGGGCGACTCGATGCGACGGCCGCCGATGTGGATCAGGTAGCGGTCGTAGATGGTCTGCAGACCCATGTAGTTGAACTGGAGGTCGCGCTCGGGCTTGAGGGCCGAGGCGATCTTCTCCAGGTCGTAGCCGAGCAGGTCGGGGGTGAGGCGGCCGGCGGCGATACCCTCCTCGAGGTAGGCCTTGAAGCGGGAGGCATGGGCGACGGTGATGTCGTGGTAGTGCTCGAAGCCGGGGAGCGTCTCGCGGTAGATCGTCTCGAGAAGAAGACGCGCCGTGACGTAGCCGTAGGCGGGATCGAGCTCGATGCGGGACTTGGCGGCGAAGATCATCGCCTTCTCGATCTCGTCGATACGGACGCCGTCGTAGAGGTTCCGCATGGTCTCGTCGGCCATCTCGCGGGCATCGCAGCGGTCCTCGAAGCCGCGGCAGGCGCGGATCAGGGTGCGGCGGATGCGCTGGGGCTCCAGTACCTCGCGGCTGCCGTCACGCAGGGTGACGTGGAGCTCGGCCTGGACGTGGCCGGTGACGTCGCGGTCGCCGCGGAGGGCTCGCGCCTTGCGGCGGTCCTCACGGTAGATGATGTAGCGGCGGGCCACTTGGGTGTGCCCCTGCACCATGAGGGCCTCCTCGACGGCATCCTGGATGCGCTCAATCTGGAGCTCCTCGCCACGGATGGCACGGCTGAAGAGACGCTGGACGACGGCGGCGGTGACCGAAAGGGCGGCAGCCTGATCCTCGGGTGAGAGGGGATAATCGCTAGGGATGTCGCGGTCGGCCTTGAAGGCGCTCTCCACGGCCAGACGGATGCGCTCCTCGTTGAAGGATTCGCTGCGACCGTCGCGCTTGCAGACGGTGAATTCGCGGCCGTGCAGGGGATCCACACCGCTCAGAGAGAGCTGTCCGGAGAGAGGTTCCATGGTTTTTGGGAGGGGCTTGGGAGTTTTGGGGAAAAGTTCCATAAAACACTATATCTTGTGTCTCGGGGAGCTGATGGCCCCAAGGTGTAGGTCATACACTTGGGTCAGGTCAACGAGATTCGGGAGGTTTTTTCTTTTTTTCTTTTTTCTCTTTCGGAAGGGGTGAAAAGGCGGGTTTGGGGGACAATTTTCGGGGGCAGAAACAGGCTCCGCAAGCCGAAGAACCGATTGTGAATAAATAAACCCGGGAAAAACGTTGCGCCTCCGACGGCGCTCCCGGAGTGGCTCTTTTATTGATTTCGCGGGGTCGCTTCCCCACCGGAGAGCAAGGCAAGGGCCTCCCCGACCAGAAAGAGCGATCCGGCAAGCAAAACAGGGGCAGAAGAGGACCCTTGGAGGGATTCCGGGGCCTTCAAGTTGTCCACAAGCACCCCGCGCAGGGAGTCTCCGATGTGAACAACCGGTTTTTCCCCCGAGGAACCGGCCGTTGTTTGCTTGAGCGTGGTGGCCAATTCCGCCGGATCGGATGAGCGCGGAGAGGCCACGCGGACCAGCGTGATCTCGGAGGCGATGGGAAGCAATTCAACGAGCAGCGCCCCGGGGTCCTTGTCGGTAAGCGCCCCGAAGATCAGCCGGCAACGCCTCTGCCCATAGACCTCGCGCCATGTCGCCACGAGTTGCCGGGCCGCATGGAGATTGTGCGCCCCGTCGAGGATCAACTCCTGACCTTGGAAGGAAAGCAGCTGGAAACGGCCGGGCCATGTGACCTTCGAAAGGCCTTTCGCAATCTCTCCGCCAGTCGGCGCAAACCCGGCCCCACGGATAAGCGCAAGTGCCAGGGCGGCGTTCCATCGCTGGTGGGATCCGGCAAGGCCGAGAGGGAGCGTGGCATCCACGGGTTTTTCAATGATCTTCACCGGAGCTCCGAGTTCCGTGGCCGCATTGGCCAAGGACTCAAGGGCCTCCGGTTCCTGCGGAGCGATCACCGCAGGGATTCCGAAACGCAGGATCCCTGCCTTTTCACGGGCAATCTCCGCAAGCGTTCCGCCCAGCCACTCCATGTGATCCAAGCCGATCGGGGTGATGGCGCAGGCAATCTTGGGGGCGGTGTTGGTGGCATCCAGACGACCTCCAAGACCCGTCTCCAGAACGACAACATCGAGCCCGGCACGGGAGAAGAGATCAAAGGCAAGCGCGGTCACCAACTCGAAAAAGGTCGGCAACTCCGACTCCTCCCATGCCGCGGTTGCGGCCTGCAGACGCCGTATCCCCTCCCCGATCTGCGAGGCGGAGGCATTCACGCCGTTGATCCTGATCCTCTCGGAAAACTCCACGAGATGAGGCGACGTGTAGAGCCCGGTCCGTAAGCCCATGGCGCGAAGCACCGACTCGGCAAAGGCGCAGACAGATCCCTTGCCGTTGGTACCGGCCACATGCAGGCATCGGAGACCCGTTTCGGGATTCCCGAGGGCCTCCAGCAGACGGCGCATCCGCTCAAGACCGGGAAGGATGCCTCTCCCCTGGGCAGCCTCAAGCCATTGAAGGAGCGACTCCTCAAACATGGAATCCATTTTCGAATTGCTTCAGGTTCGTGAGTTCCTGAGTTCCAAATTCATTTCTGATGGTCCCGAACGGAATGCAGACTGCATTTTCAATATGGAACTGAGGAAATCGGGAAAAGAAACCATGGTCTCCTCACCCAATGGATCAGTACTGAATTCCGTATGTGACTACTTCCCCATCAGGTTGCCGAGGATCGTGATGATCGTCTCGCGCATCTTTGCGCGGGGAACGATCTCGTCGATCAGACCATGCTCCAGAAGGAACTCCGCGGTCTGGAATCCCGCGGGCAGCTCCTGGTGGGTCGTCTCCCGGATCACGCGCGGACCGGCGAATCCGATCATGGCCTTGGGTTCGGCAAGCGCGATGTCACCGAGTGTCGCGAAGCTCGCCATCACGCCGGCGGTCGTGGGGTTGGTGAGGACGGCGATGTAGGGAAGACCGGCCTCGGAGTGGCGGGCCAGCGCGCCGCTGGTCTTGGCCATTTGCATGAGGGAAAGCATTCCCTCGTACATACGGGCGCCGCCGGAGGCGCAGACAATGATGACCGGCCTCTTCGCCTTGGTGGAGGCCTCGATGATGCGGGTGATCTTCTCGCCGACCACGGAGCCCATGGTCGCCGCCAGGAAGGAGAAATCCATGACGGCAAGCCCGACAGGTCGGCCTCCCATCTTGCCGGCACCGGTGATGACCGCGTCTACCAGACCCGTCTTCTTGCGATAAGTCTTGAGGCGATCCTCATAGGTGGCCACGCCCTTGAAGCCCAGGGGATCGACCGCGGTCATGGCGGCATCGGTCTCCTCGAACGTTCCCTCGTCAACGAGGGTGGCGATCCGCTCGAGGGCCCCCATGCTGAAGTGGTGGCCGCATCCCGGACAGACCTTCATGTTCTCCTCGACGGCGAGATGATGCACCATCTCGGAGCAGCCGGGGCACTTCGTCCAGAGACCTTCGGGCATCTCCCTCTTCCTCTTGTCTGAAAATTTGAGGGTCGGTTTTCTGAAAATGGTCATGGGGCTGGAATTCTGTACCAAACCATCGGCAAATGGGAAGCCTGATGGGAGTTTGCTTCTCTGTGATGGAGGGTTGACCACTGGAAGCCAAAAGGCCGCTCATGGTCTTTCCTGCAAAGCACACAGCCATTCATGGACCCCACCAAAAACTTATCTCCTGCCTGATACCTTGGTGCTTTAGCCTTCAGTCTTCCACCTTCGGGCCTTCATTCGTTAGTCTCCCCCGATGCATTCTTTCCGCTATGTCGATGGCTCGCTGAAGTGCGAGGGGGTTGATCTCGGGACCGTTGCCGACCAGGTGGGCACCCCCGCCTATGTCTATTCGGCGGAGACGATCAGGAACAATTTCCGCCGTCTGGACGCCGCGCTCGCCCCTCTTGGCGACCGGATGATCTGCTACGCCATGAAGGCGAACAGCAACCTCTCCGTGCTCAACCTGCTCGCCAAGGAGGGTGCTGGATTCGACATCGTCTCCGGCGGGGAGCTCTTCCGTGTTCTCAAGGCAGGAGGTCGCGCCGACCGCTGCACCTTTGCCGGCGTGGGCAAAACGGCGGGAGACATCGACTTCGCCCTGCGTCAGGGAATCTACAGCTTTAACGTCGAGTCGGAGGAGGAGCTCGAGCGGATCAACGAGGTTGCCGGTAAGGCCGGCCTCGTCGCCCCGATCGCCGTGCGGGTCAATCCCGACGTCGATGCCCCGACCCACAAGTACATCTCGACCGGCAAGAGCAAGAACAAGTTCGGTATCGGCCTCGACCGCGCCGCCGCGGTCTACGAGCGGGCCGCCTCGCTACCCAACCTCAAAATCCGCGGGCTCCAGACCCATATCGGCTCCCAGATCCTGAAGGCCCCTCCCTTCGCCGAGGCCGTCCGCAAGCTGACCCCGCTGGTTCTCGAACTCAAGGCGAAGCACGGACTGGAGTTTTTCAGCGTCGGGGGCGGAGTCGGCATCGTCTACCGCGGGGCCCTCGCGAGCGGTGATGCCGCCTGGTGGAAGGGAAGCGGCGAGGAAGGTGCGGAGCGACTGGCTCCCGAGACCTATGCCTCGGAGGTCATCGAGCCGCTCAAGGCCCTCGGCCTGCGCATCCTTTTCGAACCGGGTCGTTTCATCGTCGGCAATGCCGGCGTGCTTCTGACCTCCGTGCTCTACCGCAAGTCCACCCCAACGAAGAACTTCGTGATCGTCGATGCCGGGATGAATGACCTGATCCGTCCCGCCCTCTACGAGGGGCATCACGAGATCGAGCCGCTTCGCCAACCGAAGGATGCGACGCTTGAGAAGGTCGATGTCGTCGGCCCCGTCTGCGAAAGCGGTGACTTCTTTGCGCAGGACCGGGAGATTCCGGTCTTGGCCCCCGGCGACCGGATCGCGCTCATGAGTTCCGGAGCCTACGGCTTCGTGATGGCCTCGACCTACAACGCACGCCCCCTCCTCCCCGAGGTGCTTGTCGACGGCGACCATGCCACCGTCGTTCGCGAACGCCAAACTTGGGATGATCTCATCCGGGGCGAGAAGATTCCGGAATAGGAGACTCGCGGCAGGAATCCCGCCAACTGCAGAGCAAGGCCGCGAATCTCACGGGGAGGACCCGGTGGGGTTCTGTCATGGAGCGGCGAAAATCGCAGGGCATCACTGCTGACTGACCGGATGTCCTTGCTGGTTTTCCTGAGGAGCAATGACCTCGGGGGCGCCGGTGATGCCGAGTTTGATCACCGAGGCAATCGGATCCGGCGCGCTTCCCGGGAGAGTGATTTCAATCCCCTGCTCCGTCTTGGTAACGATGAGCTTCCTTGAGGGATCGGCAAGGAGAACCGCCCCTTGGGCTGCATTCCTCACAGGGACAACGATCTTCCCGTCCTTGGGCCAATCAAAGACCGAGAGATACAGGATCTCTCCCTTTCGGGTGCAGCGTCCCCATTCCTGCTTAGGGAAAGGGCTCGCGGTTGTGCCGTAAATGGCCTCGGAGTTGACCTTCATCCACTCCCCGATTCCCTTCATCAGCATTACCGTCTCGGGGGGAATGGTGCCGTCCCCCTTGGGGCCGATGTTGAGAAGGTAATTACCCCCCTTGCTGGCGATGTCGACCAGGTTGCGCACGAGGGTCTTCACCGGCTTCCAGGCATGATCATGATCGCTGTAGCCCCAGGTGGTGTTGAGCGTCATGCACGACTCCCAGTCGACGCCGGGCATGCCGGTCTCCGGGATCCGCTGCTCGGGGGTCATGAAGTCGCCGTGGGCCGTGTTGAATTCCGTGTGCTCATTCTTGCCGGAATTGAGCGTCGAGGCGGAATAGAGCCGGTTATTCATGATGATTCCGGGTTGTTTGGAACGGACCATCCTCATCAGGTCGGTCGCCCTCCAGGCCTCGTCTCCCTGGAAGTTCTTGGAGCTGAAGTCCCACCAGACTACGTCGACAGGCCCGTAGTTGGTCATGAGTTCGCCGACCTGGGCATGAAGGTGGTCGATATACTTGGAGTGATCGCGCGGGGTGGCGGGCGGCTTCCCTAACAAGGGATGAGGCAATCCCTTGGCCTTGGCGTAGTCGTAGTTGGCGTCGTGCCAGTCGATAAGGGAATGATAGAAGCCGACCTTGAGCCCCTCGGCACGCGCGGCCTCGACGATCTCCTTCACAAGATCACGGTTGAGTGTTTTCCCGGCGTTGAAATCACCATCCTTGGAGTCGTGCAGGGCGAATCCCTCATGATGCTTCGTGGTAAAGACGACGTACTTGCAACCGGCCTCCTTCGCGAGCCTCATCCACTCGCGGGCGAATCCCTGCACGGGCTTGAGCTTCGGAAGGGCCTCCTTGGCGTAGGTGTCGGTGTCGGCCTTCACCATCCTCTGGATCCATTCCATTCCCCCCTTGGTGCCCACCGGCTTCCCGTTCCATGTTCCCGCCAGACCCGAATAAAGCCCCCAGTGGATGAACATCCCGAACCGGGCATCCCTCCACCATGCCATGCGCGCGTCGCGCTGCGCAGGAGTTTCCGAAAGGAGGGAAAGGGTCTGCTTTTCGGCAGCCTGGCTTGCGAGTGGCAGGACGGGCAATACCAGCACGAGCATTATTGGGAGACCTTTCATCAGGAACTGAATTTAGAAGTTCCCTCCGAAACTTGAAAGAGACTTGTTGGAGCGGCCGGATCAATGCCCGCTGGCCGCAAACACCGCCGTCACATTATCTGGTTTTTTGGATTGTCATACCTTGATTCCGCTGCAATACAGGGGTCGAGTTGACTGACTCCAACCACCAGATTGATCCGGTGTGGTTCGGTGATTCCCGGTCGGGAATCCCGCGTGAGTCCCGCCCCCTCTTTTCTTCACGGGCATTGCCCGTCGTGTTTCCGAATCCCGGAACCTGATCCCCTTTATGCACCGAACCACCGCGCTCGAAACCTCCGATGAACAGAGTCTCTTCTTTCCCCCTGGGGAAGGTGCGAAAAAACGGGGAACCCCGGGACAGGTGAAAAACTTCGTCCTCGACACCAACGTCCTGCTGCACGATCCGCACTGTCTCAACCGCTTCGAAAACAACCATCTCTTCATCCCCGTCGAGGTCCTGAGCGAGCTCGACCGCTTCAAGAACGAGCAGAGCGAGCGCGGTGCCAATGCGCGCACGGTGCACCGCTTCCTGACCCAAATCTTCGACCATGAGACGAAGAAGGTGACCCGCGGCGTGAAGACGGCGGGAGGCGGCACGGTACGGATCTTCATCAACGAGGCGCTCCGCCGGGAGCGCCCCTCTCCGGCGATGAAGCGCTTCGGCAGGATCTTCCCAGACCGCGAGGCCATGGATCACAAGATCATGGCGGCCTGCCTCGCCCTCCAGGAGAAGGAGGAGACGCCCGCCATCCTCATCACCAAGGACCTGAACATGCAGCTCAAGGCGATGGTGTTGGGGATCACCTGCCAGGATTACCTGAACGACAAGGTCTCGGCCGAGGATGCCGAGGAGGGAGAGATCCGCAAAATCGAGGTGGAGGCCCACGAGTTGCAGCGGTTCGGAAGCTCCCAAAGCATCGAGCTTGATGTCTCGAGGACGGGGCCGCTTGAGATCAACGAGTACGTGCTGCTCTCCGCCTCCGAGCAGAAGCTCATGCCGGCGCGACACATGGGAGGAGGACACTTCCAGCGACTGAGGGTTCCGCAGACCCTGCAGATGCCCCGGGGCATCGAGTTGCGCCCCGCCAATCTGGGCCAACTCTGCTTCCTGGACGCGCTGCTCGATCCCTCCATCTCGTTGATCACCTGTTATGGCCAGGCCGGCACGGGCAAGACCCTCATGGCCGTCGCCGCCGGTCTCTTCCTGACCGCGCAGAAGGAATACAACGGCATGACCGTGAGCCGTCCCGTGGTCGCCATGGGGGACACGCTGGGATTTCTGCCCGGCACGCTCAACGAGAAGCTTCACCCGTGGCTTCAGTCTATCTACGACGCCTTCGAGGTGCTGCTTCCGCTGCATCCCAACCGGGGTGAGGGTCATGGCAACCAGCATGCCTCCGAGCGCAAGAAGCAGAAGAAGCAGTCTCCCCAGCAGCAGGAGCCGGGTGCGCCCGGGGCCATCCCCCTCAAACCTTACGAGCAACTGATCCAGAGGGGACTCCTTGAGATCGAGGCTCTCTGTTACATCCGCGGACGCTCCATCCCCAACAGGTTCTTTGTCCTCGACGAGGCCCAACAACTCACTCCGCTCGAGGCCAAGACCGTCGTGACCCGTATGTCAAAAGGCTCAAAGCTCGTGATGGTCGGCGACCCCGCCCAGATCGACAACCCTTATGTCGATCGGCGCTCCAACGGCCTCGTCCATACCCGCAACAGGCTCCGTGGCCAGAAACTCACGGCGCATATCTCCCTGACCAAGGGGGAGCGCAGCGCACTGGCTGAAATGGGCGCAACGCTGATGTGAAGTAGCCCCAAATATCAATTTTTTCCCGAGCTTATTTTTTACTGCCTTGGTTGCCTTGCTGCAGCTCACCAATTGCTGAGTGAATGATGCTGTATGTGATGGGGAAAGACCAAGCACCACGGCCTCTTTCAAAATCATAAGGTTCATGCCTTGTACCTTGAGGATTTCAACCTCTTGATCTTTCCGTTGATGGAATCATAGGTGAGATAACATTAGAAAACCCATCGTAGGCACCCAAAGGTCTGCCCTCTCATTCAGGAAACGCCTTCTTTGGATCGTATAGGGGCAAGACCGCCAAAGTGCTGAATGTCTTGAATACAAAAAAAAGCCGTCCGGAGTGAACCGGACGGCCTTTGTTTGAAAAGGGGGCGTCTTAGCGGGAGTACAACTCGACGACGAGCTGCTCGTTCACCACGGGGTTGATCTCTTCGCGGGTCGGGATGCGGACGACCTTGCCGGAGAGGGCCTCCTTGTCGACGAGGAGCCAATCCGGCGCCTCGACGATCTGGGTCTGGTCGAGTCCGCGCTGGGCGAGCCTCTTGGAGCCATCCTTGGCACGGACGGAGACGACATCACCGACACGGAGGGTGGCGGAGGAGACGTCGCACTTGCGGCCGTTCACGGCGATGTGGCCGTGGGAGACCATCTGACGGGCGCCGGAGCGGGTCTTGGCGAAGCCCATCCGGTAGACGATGTTATCGAGGCGGGTCTCAAGAAGCTGGAGCAGGATGAGACCGGTGATGCCGCGGGTCTTGAGCGCGGTCTCGAAGTAGCGGCGGAACTGGCGCTCGAGCACTCCGTACTGGAAGCGGAGCTTCTGCTTCTCGGCGAGGGCGGTGCCGTACTCGGAGATCTTGCGGCGGGATCCCTTGGGGCCGTGCATGCCGGGGGGATAGGCCTTGTTCTCGAAGGCGCGGGGAGATCCTCCGAGGAGGACGCCGTAGCGACGGCTGACTTTGGTTTTGGGTCCTGTGTAACGGGCCATGATAAATCGGGTCTAGGGAATGGGTAATCGGGTCTCGGGTAAAATCAGACGCGGCGCTGCTTGGGAGGGCGGCAGCCGTTGTGGGGGACGGGGGTGACGTCCTGGATGATGGAGATCTCCAGTCCGATGGCCTGCATGGCGCGGACGGCGGACTCGCGTCCCGATCCGGGACCCTTGATGCGGACCTCGACTTCCTTGAGGCCGTGTCCCATGGCCTGGCGGCAGGCGTCCTGCGCGACCATCTGGGCGGCGTAGGCCGTGCTCTTGCGGGAGCCCTTGAAGCCCATCTTGCCGGCGGTGGACCATCCGAGGACGGCGCCGCGGAGGTCGGTGATGCTCACGATGGTGTTGTTGAAGGTGGCCTTCACGTGGGCGATGCCCTGGGTGATGTTCTTGCTGCCCTTGGCCTTGACGATCTTGGGCGGCTCGATCGGGTCGTCGAGGTTGAAGCTGACGGGAGCGGCGGGGGCGGCGGCTGCCTCCTCGGCCTTCTTCTCCTTGGCGGTCTTCTTGGCGGCCTTGGGCTTCTTCTCCGCAGGCGCGGCGGCGGGAGCAGCGGCGGTCTCGGCGGCCGGGGTGGCGGGAACCTCGGAAGGTTCGGGTGTGACGGGCGTTTCTTCGGACATGAATTTCAGGGCGTGGGATTAATCCTTGGCACGGACGACACCGACGGTCTTGCGCGGTCCCTTGCGGGTGCGGGCGTTTGTCTGGGTGCGCTGGCCGCGGACGGGAAGGCCGCGGCGATGGCGGAGGCCGCGGTAGCAGTTGATTGCCTGGAGGCGCTTGAGGTTGCCCTGCAGCTCGCGGCGGAGGTCACCCTCTATGACGACCTTCTGCGCGGTGATGGCGGAGATGATGGAACCGATTTGCTCGGGGGAGAGCTCCTTGGCGCGGGTGTCGGGATTGATGTTGGCCTGCTCGAGGACGCGCTTCGAGGTCTTGGGGCCGATGCCGTAAATGTAAACGAGCGAGGCTTCGATGCGCTTGTCGCCGGGGATTTCTACGCCGAGGAGTCGTGGCATGGTGGTGTGTCGGTAGGAGGTGGTTGCCGGGGAACGGGTGATCAGCCCTGGCGCTGTTTGTGACGGGGGTTCTTGCAGACGACGCGCACCACGTTGTTGCGGCGGACGATCTTGCAGGTTTCGCAAAGGCGTTTGACGGAGGCTCGGACTTTCATGCGGGAAATCAGCGACGGGATGGGCGTCGTGGGATGTCGGTTATGGGCTGGGCTTGATGGTGACTACGGGAGTCGCTGGATGATTGTTCCTTTTTCCAGATCGTAGGGGGAAATGCTGATGACCACCTGGTGACCGGGGGCAATGCGCCTGAAGCTCAAACGCAACCGTCCGGATACCGTAGCCAGCATTCTTCTGCCGCCGGCAAGCTCCACACGGAAGCGGGCCATGGACAGTCTCTCTACAACTAGGGCCTGGTGTTTTAAGCTATCGGAGGAAGGCATGTCAACACTTCAGGTTCATTTTCTGTCACCAGGATCGTGTGCTCGAAATGGGAGGAGGGTTTGCCGTCGGAGGTGACCACGGTCCAACCGTCCCCGAGCACCCTGACCCCCTCCCCTCCGAGGTTGATCATCGGCTCGATGGCCAGGGTCATGCCCGCCTTGAGCTTGGGGCCGGAACCGCGCCTGCCGTAGTTGGGGATCTGGGGCTCCTCGTGGAGCTTGCGTCCGACTCCGTGTCCCACAAACTCCCGCACGACGCCAAACCCCTGCCGCGAGGCCTCGCTCTCGATGTGGTGACCGAGGTCGCCGAGCCTGCGTCCCGCCACGGCGAAGGGAATCGCGGTCTCGAGCATCCGCTTGGTCGCGGTGAGCAGCCGCTCCGTCTCGGGATCGACGGCACCGCACGGAACGGTGGTCGCCGTGTCGCCGATGAAGCCGTCCAGGATGATGCCGGTGTCGATCTTGACGATATCCCCGTAAGCAAGACGACGGTCGCCGCCGATGCCGTGGACGACCTCCTCGTTCACCGAGATGCAGATTTGTCCGGGAAAGTTTTTGGAAGCCTGCCTGTGGTACGGATAGCCGAGGAAGGCGCTTTTGCAGCCCAGCTCCGCCATGTGCTCGCCCGCGGCCCGGTCGATCTCGCCGGTAGTGACGCCCGGGGCAACCATGCGGGCCAGACGGTCGAGCACGATGGCGGCGACACGCCCAGCCGCGCGCATCTTCTCGATCTCGTCAGGTGTCTTTATGGGTATGGGCATGGGGAAGGGAGAGAGGAAAGGCGAAAGGCTAAAGGCTGAAGGCGAAAGGCTAAAAAGGGAGAGGTGGAAAAGGCTGAATGAAGAATGAAAAATGAAAAATGAAAAAAGGAGACGGCAGAAGTCGGTGCCTAATGAACGAATCCGTATGGCCGAGTCAAGAAAGGCTACAGGACTGTTTTTTAGTCTGTCTGCATTCGGACTTCCTCACTCGCGACTTCCTGCTCCAACCTCTTCAAACTAGGGGAGCCCCTTTTTCATTTTTCATTTTGCCTTTTTCATTCCCCTCTCACCATCGCCGATAGTTTTTTGAAAATCTCGTCGCTCCCCTGCCCCGCGTCGATGCGGTGGAGGAGCTGCGGGGCGGTGCCTTCGTAGTATCCCACGACGGGAAGGGTGAGCTCGCGGTAGACGCGAAGGCGTTGCCCGAGCGCCTCCTCGGTGTCATCGGCGCGGCGCACGAGTTTGCTCCCGCACCGGGGGCAGGGATCACCCTCACGGAGGTCGTGCAGGGAGATGCTGCAGGTGGCGCCGCATCCGAGGCAGGAGAGTCGTCCGAGCATGCGCCGGCGGATCTCGGCCTCGTTCAACTCAAGCAGGACGATGAGCTCAAGCGGAGCTCCAAGCGCCGCGAGGGAGGCATCGAGATGCTCGGCCTGTCCCGTCGTGCGGGGAAATCCGTCGAAGAGGAAGGATGTCCCGTGCTCCTCCATCCAAGCGGTGACGATGCGGACGGCGAGCTCGTCGGGGACGAGCAGTCCTTGCCGCGTCCATTCGTCGGCCTCCTTGCCGAGAGCCGTTCCCCGCGCGCATTCGGAGCGGAGCAAAGCTCCGGTGGAGACGTGGGGGATGCCGTAGGCCGCGGAGAGGCGGTCTGCTTGGGTCCCCTTCCCCGAGGCAGGAGGACCGAGAAGGACGATCCTCTGCTTCACGGCCGGGGCACCGCCAAAACCTTAGCGGTGGCTGGTGAGGTAGATGGTGACGCCGGCAATGACGAGCAGGCCGAGTCCGGCGTAGAGGAGGACGAGGGAGCTGTCGCTGACGGAGGAGCCGCCGAGGGAAGGTCTGGCACCGCTGCGGCCACGGATCTTCCCCTTGCGGAGGAAGCCGTCGTAATGGCGCTGCAGGAGGAAGGTCTCGACCTGACGCATGGTATCCAAGGTGACGCCGACGATAATCAGGAGTCCCGTGCCGCCGAAGAACTGGGAGGCCATGTAGGGCACCTGAAGCGCATTGCTGAGAAGCTGCGGGAGAACCGCGATGATGACCAGGAAGATGGCGCCGGCAAAGGTGAGGCGTCCCATGGTGTAGTCGAGGAAGTCGGCGGTCGGCTTGCCCGGACGGACTCCGGGAATGAAGCCGCCGTACTTCTTGAGGTCATCGGCGATCTGGGCGGGCTGGAACTGGGTGGCTACCCAGAAGTAGCTGAAGCTGAAGATCAGGATGGCGTAGAAGGCGTAGTGGACCCATCCGGAGGAGAGCTGGTTGGCCCAGTAGACGGCCCATGTCTTGTGGCCGAAGGCCATGTTGAGGATGGTCGCGGGGAAGAGGAGGATGGCCTGGGCGAAGATGATCGGCATGACGCCGGCATAGTTGACCTTGAGCGGCATGTACTGGGTCTGACCGCCGTAGACCTTGCGGCCGACGACGCGCTTGGCGTACTGGACGCTGATCCTGCGGGTGGCCTGGGTGACGGCGATGACCGCGGCGATCACCAGGAAGAGGAAGGCGCAGAGGATGACCAGCACCACGGGGCTGACCGAGGAGGCCTCGCCGCCGGTGGGGACGAAGGTGCGCCAAGCTTGGACGAGTCCGGCCGGGAGCTGAGCCAGGATGCCGATCGTGATGATGACGGAGACGCCGTTGCCGATCCCGCGCTCCGTGATCTGGTCACCCATCCACATGAGGAAGAGGGTGCCGGCGGTCATGACAAGGACGGTGAGGAGGCGGAAGGAGAGTCCGGGATCGGAAACCAGCGGGATGCCCAGCTTGGTGATGGTGTCAACGATGCCGGGGAGGAAGGGGTTGGACTGGGGGCTCTCGAAGGAGAGGGCCAGGAGCCATCCCTGGAAAATGCAGAGGGCGATCGTTGTGTAGCGGGTGTACTGGGCGATCTTCTGGCGACCACCATCCTCGCGGGCAAGGCGCCCGAGGCGGGGAATCACGGCCCCGAGGAGCTGGAGCATGATCGAGGCGCTGATGTAGGGCATGATGCCCAGGGAGAAGATGGCGCAATTCCCCAGCGCGCCGCCGGAGAAGAGGTTGAAGAGGGCGGCCACGCCGCCGCCGACCTTGGCGTCGGCGACATTGAGGAACCACTCACGCAGCACCTGGGCGTTGACGCCCGGGGTGGTGATGGCGGAGCCGATCCGCATGATGACGATCATGCCGAGGGTGAAGAGGACGCGCTGCCTCAGCTCGGGGATCTTGAAGATGTTGGCGAATGCCGAAATCATGCGTTTTTCCGTTGTCGGTGGCCGGTTCCGTTACTGCGTTGGAGTCGGGGGGCGTCCCACGGATGAGGCGCGCCCCCGCCCTTGATCAGGCTGCCTTGACGGCGGAACGGGGAGCCGCCTTGAGGATGGCGCGCGAGGCGACCTTGGTCGGACGCTCGCGAAGGAGCAGGGATCCCCCGGCCTTCTCGAGCTTCTCCTTGGCGGCGGCGCTGGACTTGTCCACCTCGACGGTGAAGTTCTTGGTCACGGTGCCGCGGGCAAGGAGCTTGATCCCGTCGTTGCGTCCGTGGACGAGACGGAGGGAGCGGAGGGCCGCCTCGTCGATCTTGGCGCCTGCGGGGAAGCGCTCCTCGAGGGTGTCGAGGTTGACGACCGCGTAGACGGGCTTGAAATCGGTGTTGTTGAAGCCGCGCTTGGGAAGACGGCGGATCAGGGGCATCTGGCCGCCCTCGAATCCGAGGCGGACGCTGCCGCCGGAACGGGCGCGCTGTCCCTTGTGTCCGCGGCCGGAGGTCTTTCCGTGGCCGCTGCTTTCACCGCAACCGAGACGCTTGCGGCGGTGCTTTGCCCCGGGGCGGGGCTTGAGGTCGTGAAGGCGCATGGGTGATGGGTGCTGTTAGGCGGCGACGGGGGCCGCGGGTTCGGCGACGCGGACCTTCTTGCCGCGGAGCTTCATGATTTCGTTGCGGGGACGGAGGCTCGTGAGGGCCGCCAGGGTTGCCTTGACCACGTTGGCGTGGTTGTTGGAGCCGAGCGACTTGGCGAGCACGTCGCGGACACCGGCCGCCTCGATGACGGCACGGACTCCGCCGCCGGCGATGACGCCGGTACCCGGGGAGGCGGGACGCAGGAGGACGCGGCCTCCGCCGAACTCGCCGAAGGTCTCGTGAGGGATGGTGTTCTCGGAAAGGGAGACGGGGACCATGGCCTTGCGGGCAGCCTCGGAACCCTTGCGGATCGCCTCGCTGACCTCGTTGGCCTTGCCGAATCCGATGCCGACGCGTCCCTTCATGTCACCGGTGACGATGAGGGCGCTGAAGCTGAAGCGGCGGCCGCCCTTAACGACCTTGGCGCATCGGTTGATGAAGACGACCTTCTCGATCGTGTCCTTGGGAGTGTCGTCGACCGGCTTGTCCCGGCGGGGTCCGCGTTTGGGGCGTTTTTCGTCCATAAAAATCAGAACTGGAGTCCTCCCTCGCGGGCGGCATCGGCCAGGGCCTTGACCTTGCCGTGGTACATGAAACCGCCGCGGTCAAAAACGACCTTGTCGATCTTCTTGGCGAGACCGCGCTCGGCGATGAGCTTGCCGACCTTGATGGCGGTGGCGACGTTGGCGCGGGCCGACGCATCCTTCTTGAAGGAAGCCTCGGTCGTGTTGACGCTGGCCAGGGTGGCGCCGGCCAGATCGTCGATGACCTGGGCGGTGATGTGCTGGCCGGAGAAGTGAACGGCGAGGCGCGGACGCTCGGAGGTGCCGGCGACCTTCTTGCGAAGGCGCACGTGCCGGAGTTTGCGGGAATTGGTGGCGGACATGGTGTGGTGTGCCGTTGATTACTGGACGGTTTTGCCCTCTTTGCGGCGGACCTGCTCGTCGGAATAGCGGATCCCCTTGCCCTTGTAGGGCTCGGGCGGGTAGTAGGCGCGGATATCGGCGGCCACCTGGCCGACGAGATGCTTGTCGATCCCCTCGATGGAGATCTTGGTGTTGTCGGTGACGGCCACCTTGATCTCGCCGGGGATCGGGAAGAGAACGGGGTGGGAGTAGCCGATGGAAAGGTCGAGCTTGTCGCCCTTGACGGCGGCACGGAAGCCGACGCCCTGGATCTCAAGATCCTTGCGGAATCCCTTGCTGACACCGGTGACCATGTTGTTGATCAGGGCGCGGGAGAGGCCGTGGAGGGCGCGCGTGGAGCGGTCCTCGCCGTTGCGGGTCACGGTGACCGTGGTTCCCTCGACGGAGGCGGAGATTTCCTTGGGAAGCTCCCAGGAGAGCTTGCCCTTGGGGCCCTCGACGGTGACCTTGCCACCGTCTGCCACGGTGAGCTTGACTTTGTCGGGAAGGGAGATGGGTGATTTGCCGATTCGGGACATGACGGGAAGGATGGTTACCAGATGTAGGCGAGGAGCTCGCCGCCGACTTTCTGCTTGCGTGCCTCGTGTCCGGAGAGAACTCCGCGCGAGGTGGAGATGATGGAGATGCCGAGGCCGCCGAGGACGCGGGGGATCTTCTCTCTGCCGACGTAACGGCGGAGGCCGGGACGGCTGATGCGGCGGAGGCCGGCGATCGCGGCGGTCTTGCCGACGTAGCGGGGACGGACCTTGATGCGGGGATGGGCCTCGCTGCGGTCAAGCTCGTAGTCCTCGATGTAACCCTCGCGCTTGAGGATGGCGACGATGTCGCTCTTGATCTTGGAATAAGGGACGAAAAACTCCTCCTTCTGCACGCTGACGGCGTTGCGGACTCGGGTGAGCAGATCGGCGATGGGATCGGTCAGTGCACTCATGAAAATCAGGCTGCTGCGGCCTCCTCGGCCTTCTCGGTTCCGGCGGCTTTCTTGGCGTTGCGCCCGACGAAGGGCATTCCCAGCTCGGTGAGCAGGGCGCGGGCCTCGTCGTTGCTCGTCGCGGAGGTGACGATGGTGATGTCGAAACCGATGTTGCGCTTGATCTTGTCGAGCTCGATTTCGGGGAAGATGGACTGGTCGGTGACGCCGAGGGTGTAGTTGCCGTTGCCGTCGAAGGCGCGGGCGGAGACACCGCGGAAGTCACGGATCCTGGGAAGGGCGGTCTTGATGAGGCGCTCCAGGAACTCGTACATGAGGCGGCCGCGGAGGGTGACCTTGGCACCGATGGCCTGGCCGGCGCGGAGCTTGAAGTTGGAGATGGCCTTCTTGGCGATGGTCTCGACGGGCTTCTGGCCGGTGATGGTCTCGAGCTCGTCCTTGGCGATTTCCAGGGCGGCCTTGACGTCCGGGGCGGAGGCCACGGAGGTGTTGATGACAACCTTCACGAGGCGGGGAACCTGGTGGACGTTGGCGTATCCGCGCTTCTCCTTGAGGGCGGGGATGACGCGGGTCTGGTACTCGTTCTGAAGTTCGGCGATGGGCAGTGACATGTCTCTGTATCCTTGGTTGCTGGAGCTTCGGGTCGTTTATTCAGCCTTGAGCTTGGCGGCCTTGGCCTTCTTCGGCTTGGCTTCCTTGCCACCCTTGGCGGCGGCAGCCTCGCGGGCTCCCTTCTCCAGAAGCTTGACGTTGGAAATGTGGATCGGTCCCTCGCGCTCGATGATCGCGCCGTTGGGCTGCTCCTGGGAGCGGCGGACGTGCTTCTTGATCATCCGGACGCCCTCGATGACGACCTGGTTCTTGGCGCGGATCACCTGGAGGATCTTCCCCTCGGAACCGCGGTGGTTGCCGGAGATGACCTTGACGAGGTCACCGGCGTGGACGTGGGTTTTGATTTGCTGAAGAGCGGGCATGGTCGGGTGCGGATCAGAGGACTTCGGGGGCCAGGGAGACGATCTTCATGAAGTTTTTCTCACGAAGCTCGCGGGCGACGGGGCCGAAGATACGGGTACCGCGGGGGTTGAGGTCCTTGTCGATGATGACGATGGCGTTGTTGTCGAAGCGGAGGTAGGAACCATCCTCGCGGCGGACGGGCTGCTTGGTGCGGACGACGACGGCGCGGACAACCTCGCCCTTCTTGACGGTGCCGCCGGTGGCGGCCTCCTTGACGTTGGCGGTGATGACATCGCCGACGCGGGCCGAAAGGGTGCGCTTGCCGATGACGCCGATCATGGTGGCCATGCGGGCGCCGGTGTTGTCGGCGACATCGAGGCGGGAGCGAATCTGGATCATGGTGGTGTTTCCTGAAAAGAGGTGTTGCTGCTTAGTGGCGGATCACCTCGACGAGGCGCCAGCGCTTGAGGCGGCTGAGGGGGCGGGTCTCCATGATGGAGACGCGGTCGCCGACCTTGGCCTCGTTCTTCTCGTCGTGGACGTGGAATTTCTTCACCTGCTTGACGATCTTGCCAAAGAGGGGGTGCGGGACGCGGGTGATCGTCTTGACGACGATGGTCTTGTCCATCTTGTCGGAGATGACCTCGCCGACGCGGGTCTTGCGGAGGGCGCGGGTCTCGTCTGCTGCGGAAGTGGTGGCGGTGTCGTTCATCGGGTAGCGGGTGCCTTGGAGGCCTTGGTCTTCACGGTAAGCACGGTTTCAAGGCGTGCGATCTCGCGGCGCAGGCTGCGCAGAAGGTGGGGCTTCTCAAGCTGGCCGGCCTGCTGCTGCAGCCGGAGATGGAAGATCTCCTGGCGCAGCTCCTTTTTACGGGAAGAGAGTTCAGTAGGCGTCAATTCGCGGATTTCGTCAAGTGTCATGTGAAGTTCCGTTGGGGCCTAGGAGGCGTGGTGGCGGGTGACGAACTTGGTGCGGATCGGGAGCTTGTTGGCGGCGAGGCGCAGGGACTCGCGGGCAACGGTCTCGGAGATGCCGTCCAGTTCAAAGAGAATGTTGCCGGGACGCACGGTGGCGACCCAGTACTCGGGCTGGCCCTTTCCTTTTCCCATTCGGGTCTCGGGCGGGCGGGCGGTGACAGACTTGTCGGGGAAGATGCGGATCCAGAGCTTGCCCTTGCGCTTCATGTTGCGGGTGAGGGCGACGCGGGCGGCCTCGATCTGGGTGTTGGTGATCCAGGCGCGGTCGAGCGTCTGGAGACCGAATTCACCGAAATCGATGTTGATGTTCCGCGAGGCGGTCCCGGTGCGGCTTCCGCGCTGGGTCTTGCGGTACTTGACTCGTTTGGGCATCAAGGGCATGGCGATTCTCCTTTAAGGTTTCTCAGAATGGGTTCAGGCGACGGCCTCGGCGGGCGCGGGGGCTGCCGGGGTGACGCTGCGGGGCTCCCCGAGCTTCTCGGGCTTCTTGCAGATCCAGCACTTGACGCCGATCTTGCCGGCGACGGTGTCGGCCTCGGCAAAGCCGTAGTCGATGGTGGTGCGGAGGGTGTGAAGGGGAATGGTTCCGGCACGGACGACCTCGGTTCGGGCGATCTCGGCGCCGCCGAGACGGCCGCTGGCGCGGATCTTGATTCCGTCGGCACCCATGTCCATGGCGATCTGCATCGCCTTCTTCATGGCGCGGCGGAAACCGATGCGGCGCTCGAGTTGTCCCGCGACGCTCTCGGCGACGAGGGTGGCGTCAAGCTCGGGCTGCTTGATCTCGATGATGTCGATCTTGGCCTGCTTGCCGCCGGCCAGTTCGGAGACCTTCTTGGTCATGGTCTCGATCTCGCTTCCCTTGCGTCCGATGACGATGCCGGGACGGGCGGTGAAGATGGTGACGCGGACGCTGTTCCAGGCGCGCTCGATGACGATGCGGGAAACGGCAGCGGTCTTGAGCTTCTTCTTGAGCCAGCTGCGGATCTGCTGGTCGGCGTAGAGGAAATCGGCGAACTCCTTCTCGGAGGCGTACCAGCGCGAGGTCCAGTCCCGGGTGACGGGGAGGCGGAAGCCGATGGGGTTGACTTTTTGTCCCATAGTGAGTGGTCGGTAGGTGTGGCTGGGTGCTTAGGAGTTGGCTTCGGGAGCTGCCTCGGCGACGGGCTTGGCGGCCGCCTTGGGCTTGGATTTCTTCACGGGCTTGTCGGAGCGGCGGACGATCGGAACCTCGTCGGTGAGGACGATGCGGATGTGGCTGTTGCGCTTGCGGACCGGACCGGCGCTGCCGCGGGCCTTGGGGCGGACGCGCTTGATGGTCGGGGCCTCGCCGATGACGGCCTCCTTGATGACGAGGAGCTCGGGACGGAGATTGTTGTTGTGCTCGGCGTTGGCGATGGCGCTCTTGAGGGTCTTGGCGACCAGGGGGGCGGCCTTCTTGGGAATGAAGGCGAGCTGCTGGAGGGCGTCGACGGCGGGAAGTCCTGGGATCTCGCGGGTGACCTCGCGGGCCTTGAAGGCGGAGATGTGCGCGTAGCGGTGGGTGGCGATGACTTGCATGGGTAGGGTTATCGGATGGTGTCGATTCGGATCATGTCCCCCGCCCTGACGGACTCGGAGGGGGTGGAAGTGGATTGGACGACGGCGCCGCTGACGGAATCGCGGACGTCGACGACACGTACGGAGGCAACCTGCCTGTCGCCGCGCCAGACCTGGAAAGGCATGCCGGTCTTGACTCCCTGGCGGGAACCGAGGTTGGCGACGACCAGGGCGAGGTCGGGCCTCACGTCGACTACGGTGCCGTTGCCGAGTCCTGCCCCGCGGTCGGAAGCCGGGGCCTTGCCGCCGCGCAGAAGCGCGGTGGTGGAGCGGAGGCTCTCCTCGACGCGGAGGCGGGCCTTGGGATCGATCCCCTCGCTGGTCTTGAGCAGGGTGAGGATCGCCTCGCTGAGGCCGGCGAGCTGCTCGCGTACGGCGTCGTTCTCCTTCTGGAGGAGGCGCATGTCGCGGACGGCCGCAAGGAGGCGGCCGCGGAGGGTCTCCTCTTCCTTGCCGGCGGGGGCGACGCCGAGGGACTCCACCCTGAGGGCGAGTTCGTCGGACTTGCGGCGGAAGAGTTCGGTCTCGCCGTTGGCCACGGCCAGGCTCTCGGTGAGGCCCTTGATGGCGGCCTCGGAGAGGACCAGCTTCTCGCGGAGGGATGCACCCGTCCCCTCGCCCGCCTGCTGCGCCACGGCGGCGGCCACCGGCAGCCCGAGGAGGGCGGCCGCTGTCGCAGCGGAGAGTTGGCGTGAGCGGGTGGTCATGACGGGATGATCCTCGGCGTTACTTGGTGACCTTGGCGGTGTGCGACCCGTGCTTCTTGAAGATGCGGGTCGGGGCGAACTCGCCGAGCTTGTGGCCGACCATGTTCTCGGTGACGAACACGGGAATGAAGGAACGGCCGTTGTGCACGTTGAAGGTGTGGCCCACGATGTCGGGGGTGACGGTGGAGCGGCGCGACCAGGTCTTGATCGGCTTCTTGGTGTTGCTCTCGTTGAGCTTGTCGATCTTCTCGAGGAGTTTCCACTCCACGAACGGGCCTTTTTTGAGGGAGCGTGCCATGGTGAATTATTTCTTTTTGCGGCGCTGCACGATGAAGCGGTCGCTCTGTTTGTGTTTGCGGCGGGTCTTGAATCCCTTGGAGAGCTGTCCCCAGGGGCTCATCGGATGATGGCGTCCGCCACCACCCTTGCTCTTTCCCTGTCCACCGCCCATGGGGTGATCGACCGGGTTCATCGCCATGCCGCGGGTCTGCGGGCGGATGCCGAGCCAGCGGGAGCGACCTGCCTTGCCGCTGGAAACGTTCATGTGCTCGATGTTGCCGACCTGGCCGATGGTGGCGTAGCACTCCTCGTTGATACGGCGGAGTTCGCCCGAAGCCATCTTGAGCAGGGCGTAGCCGCCCTCGCGGTTGCTGAGGATCGCCTGGGATCCGGCGCTGCGGACGATCTGTCCTCCCTTGCCGGGGGTCAGCTCGATGTTGTGCAGGGCGAGGCCGAGCGGAATGGACTTGAGCGGGAGGGCGTTGCCGACATTGGGCTCGGCGGCCTCACCGGCACGGACCTTGGCGCCGACGACGAGGCCGGCGGGGTGAAGGATGTAGGCCTTCTCGCCGTCCGCGTACTGGATGAGGGCGAGGCGGGCGCTGCGGTTCGGATCGTACTCGATGGCGATCACGTCGGCGGCCGCGTCGCGTCGGCTGCGCTTGAAGTCGATGATGCGGTAGTTGCGCTTGTGACCGCCGCCGCGATGACGGGAGGTCTTGCGGCCCATGTTGTTGCGGCCGCCGGTGCGCTTCTTGCTCTCGATGAGGGATTTCTCCGGCTTGCTCTTGGTGATCTCCTCGAAGGAAGGGAGCGCCTTGAAGCGCTGCGAGGGGGTCAGGGGACGGAAGGTCTTGAGTGCCATGGTCGTGGTGTCGGTTGATTAGGCGATGTCGATCTTCTCGCCCGCGGCGAGGGTCACGATGGCTTTCTTCCAGTGGGCGCGGCGGCCGAAGTCGGCGCGACGCTCGCGCTTCTTCTTGCCTTCGACCTGGGCGGTGTTGACCGAGGCGACCTTCTTCTTGAAGAGGGTCTCGACGGCCCGCTTGATCTCGATCTTGTTGGCCGCCGGGGCGACGCGGAAGACGTACTTGTTGAGCTTCTCGGAGAGAAGGCTGGCCTTCTCCGTCACGAGGACGCTCTTGATGATGTCGTGGGCTTCTTTCATCGGGATTAGACGCTTAGCCTTGGAGGCGGTTTCCAAGGGCCGCGAGGGCGTCCTTGGTGATGATGATCTTGTCGAAGGCGAGGAGGTTCTCGGTGTTCACCTCGGAAGCGGTCATGAGCAGGTCGTTGGCGACGTTGCGGGCGGCGAGGAAGGTGACGTCGCTGAAGGAGACGGAAACCACGAGGGTGCGGCGGACGTCGCCGGCGATCCCCTTGATCAGGTTCACGAAGGCCTTGGTCTTGCCCTCCTTGACCTCGAAGGAATCGACTACCAGGACATCACCGCCCAGGATGCGGGCGCTGAGGGCCTTGCGGAAGGCGAGGCGCTTGACGGCCTTGGGAGTCTTCTTGGCGTAGCTGCGGGGATGGGGTCCGTGGACGACGCCGCCACCCGACCAGACGGGGGAGCTTGCGTAGCCGGCGCGGGCGCGGCCGGTTCCCTTCTGCTTCCAGGGCTTCTTTCCGGAGAGATTGACGGTGGCCTTGGTCTTGACCGAGGCGGTTCCGCTGCGGCGGTTGGCGCGCATGGCGACGACCACGTCATGGACGGCCTGGGTGCCCTTCCCGTCGGTGATGATGTCGATGCTGGCCTTCTTGGCCGCGTCGGCTGTGAGAATGGTGGCGCTCATGGATTACTTGGAGGCTTTGGCGGATTTCTTGATGGAGGGGCGGACCACGACGAAGGAGCCCTTCGCGCCGGGGACCGCACCGCTGACGAGGATGACGCCGTCGGCCTCGCGGACCTGGACGATCTCGAGATTCTGCAGGGTGATGCGCTCGTCACCCATGTGACCGGGCATGCCCATGTTCTTCCAGACGCGGCCCGGGGTCAGGCGGTTTCCGATGGCGCCGTTGCGGCGGTGCATCATGGAACCGTGGGTCTCGGGCTGTCCGGCGAACTTGAAGCGGCGGACGACACCCTGGAAGCCCTTGCCCTTGGAGGTGGCGATGACGTCGACGAACTGGCCGTCCTGGAAGGTGGTGACCGGAAGATCGGCACCCTCGGGAGCGGTCTCCCCGTCCTTGAGTCGGAACTCGCGGATGAAGCGCTTGGGGGTGGAGGCGGTCTTCGCGAAATGTCCCTTCTGGGCCTTGGTCACGCGCTGCTCCTTCTGGTCGCCGAAGCCGACCTGGATGGAGGAATAGCCGTCCTTCTCCTTGGTCTTGACCTGAAGGATGCGGTTGCCGCCGGCCTCGATGACGGTGACGGGGCGGATGCGACCCTTGGCGTCATAGACGCGGGTCATGCCGATTTTTTTGCCGAGTACTCCGATGCTCATGGTACGGGTGTGTTGCGTTTGGAGACGGGGGTCAGATCTTGATGGTGATGTCCACGCCGGCCGGGAGGTTGAGCTTGCGGAGCTCGTCCACGGTCTTGGCGGTGGGCTCGAGGATGTCGAGGAGGCGCTTGTGGGTTCGGATCTCGAACTGGTCCATCGACTTCTTGTCAACGTGCGGGGAGCGGTTGACGGTGAACTTCTCGATGCGGGTCGGAAGGGGGATGGGTCCCGTGACCTTCGAACCGGTGCGCTTGGCGGTCTCGACGATCTCGAGAGCCGAGATGTCGAGGAGGCGGAAGTCGAAGCCCTTGAGGCGGATACGGATGCGTTGTCCTGCGGCCATTGTCGTGATGGGTTAGTTTTTCTGGTCGAGGACCGCGGCCAACACTTGGGCCGGGACCTGTTCGAAGTGGGAAGGCTCCATGGAGTAGGAAGCACGTCCCTTGGAGAGTGAGCGGATGGAGGTGGCGTAACCGAACATCTCGGAGAGGGGGACCTCCGCGTTGACGTTGGTGACGATCGCCTTGGTCTCGATCGACATGATCTTGCCGCGGCGGCGGTTGAGATCGCCCATGATGTCGCCCTGGTACTCCTCGGGAGTGACCGCCTCGACCTTCATGATCGGCTCGAGGAGGATGGGCTTGGCGTTCTTCAGGCCGTCCTTGAGGGCGAAGATTGCGGCCATCTTGAAGGCCATTTCGTTGGAATCCACATCGTGGTAAGAGCCGTCGACGATGTCGATATGGACATCGATGACAGGGTAGCCGCCGACGACGCCGTTGAGCGCGGCCTCGTTGAGACCCTTGATGACCGCGGGGATGAAATCCTTGGGAATGGAACCGCCGACGGTCTTGTTCTCGATCGTCACACCCTTGCCCTTTTCGTTCGGGGCGATCTTGATGACGACGTGTCCGTACTGACCGCGGCCGCCGGACTGCTTGACGAGTTTGCCCTCGCCGTCGGCCGCCGCAAGGATGGTCTCCTTATAAGCGATCTGGGGCTTGCCGGAGTTGGCCTCGACCTTGAACTCGCGCATCATGCGGTCGCGGATGATCTCGAGGTGAAGCTCACCCATGCCGGCGATGATGGTCTGGCCGGTCTCCTCGTTGGTGAAGACGCGGAAGGTCGGATCCTCTTCGGAGAGGCGCTGGAGCGCGTTGCCCATCTTCTCCTGGTCGGCCTTGGTCTTCGGCTCGATGGCCATCGAGATGACGGGATCGGGGAAGGAGGGGGGCTCGAGGGCGATCGGCTCGTCCTCGGTGCAGAGGGTGTCGCCGGTGGTGATGTTCTTGATGCCGACGATGGCGGCGATGTCACCGGAGTAGCAGGTGTCGATGTCCTCGCGCTTGTCGGCCTGGATCTGGATGAGACGGCTGATGCGCTCGCGCTTGCCGGTGCGGGGATTGAGGACGGTGTCGCCCTTGCTCAGCTTGCCGGAGTAGACGCGGAAGAATACGAGCTTGCCGACGAAGGGATCGCTCCAGAGCTTGAAGGCGAGGGAGCAGAAGGGGGCGTTGTCGTCGGTGACGGCGAACTTGTCCTCCCCGTTGTCGGGGTTCTGTCCCTTGGCGGGAGGAATGTCGATCGGGCTCGGGAGGTAATCCACGACGGCGTCGAGGAGGTACTGGACACCCTTGTTCTTGAAAGCGGAGCCGCCTGCAACGGGAACGAACTTGTTCGCGATGGTCTGGCGGCGGATGGCCTGCTTGAGGATCTCGCGGGTGACGGGCTTCTCCTCGAGGAAGAGGGTGCCGACTTCCTCGTCGAGGTCCATCATCTGGTTGACGAGGTCCTCGTAGGCCGCGGCGGCCTTGTCCTTCAACTCGGCAGGGATCTCGGTGATGGTGTAGTTGGAGCCCATGCTGGCGTCATCGGCATAGATGACGGCCTTCTGGTTGACGACGTCGATCTGGCCCTGGAGGTTGTCCTCGGCGCCGATCGGGATGAGGATCGGCCAGGCATTGGCACCGAGCTTGGTGCGCATGTCGTTGACGGCGTTCTCGAAATTGGCACCCGTGCGGTCCATCTTGTTGACGAACGCGATGCGGGGAACGTTGTACTTGTTGGCCTGGCGCCAGACGGTCTCGGATTGGGGCTGGACGCCGGCGACGCCGCAGAACACGGCGATGGCGCCGTCAAGGACGCGCAGGGAACGCTCCACCTCGGCGGTGAAGTCGACGTGACCCGGTGTGTCGATGATGTTGACGCGCATCTTGATGCCGTCGAACAGCTTGACGATGTCGTCCTGCTTGATCTGGTTCCAGCTGCAGGTCGTGGCTGCGGAAGTGATCGTGATGCCGCGCTCGCGCTCCTGCTCCATCCAGTCGGTGGCGGTGGTGCCCTCGTGCACCTCGCCGATCTTGTGGATCATGCCGGTGTAGAAGAGGACGCGCTCGGTGAGCGTGGTCTTGCCCGCGTCGATGTGGGCGCAGATCCCGATGTTTCGGGTGCGCTCCAGCGGGAAGGCGCGGTCCGGGGAGTTGGGATTGGAACTCATGGTGAAAGAACGATGTTTTTAAAGAACGGGTTTCGGTGGGACTACCAGCGGAAGTGGGCGAAGGCGCGGTTGGCCTGTGCCATCTTGTGCAGGTCGTCGCGCTTCTTGATGGCGGCACCCTGGTTGGCGGCGGCTTCCTTCAGCTCCGCGGCGAGGGCCTTGGCCATGGGGACGCTCTTGCGCTTGTTGGCGAATCCGACGATCCAGCGCATGGCGAGGGCCAGCTGGCGATCGGCGGGGACTTCCATGGGGACCTGGTAGGTGGCGCCGCCGACACGACGGCTCTTCACCTCGAGGCGGGGACGGGCATTGTCCATGGCCTTCTGGAGGACATCGAGGGGATCAACCGCCTCGGATCCGTCACGGGTGCTCTCGATGGCGCTGTAGACGATGCGCTCGGCGAGGGAACGCTTGCCGCCGCGCATGACGGTGGTGATCAGGCGGGCAACCAGCGGGCTGGCGTAACGGAGGTCGCGCTTGACCTCTTTGGTGATGACGCGTTTGCGGCGGGACATGGAAAAGAACGGTTGGTGGGTTGCTGGAAATGGCTTCTCGGTTACTTCTTCTTGCCGGCCTTGGCTTCCTCGCCGGCCTTGGGACGCTTGGCGCCGTACTTGGAACGGCCGCGACGGCGACCGTCGACCCCGAGGCAATCAAGGCTGCCGCGGACGATGTGGTAGCGGACGCCGGGAAGATCCTTCACACGGCCGCCGCGGACCAGGACGATCGAGTGCTCCTGGAGGTTGTGCCCCTCGCCGCCGATGTAGGCGATGACTTCCTGGCCGTTGGTGAGACGCACCTTGGCGACCTTGCGGAGCGCGGAGTTGGGCTTCTTGGGGGTGCGGGTCATCACCTGCACGCAGACGCCGCGGCGCTGCGGACAATTCACGAGGGCGGGCGACTTGGATTTCACCCGGACCTTCTGGCGGCCCTGTCGTACGAGTTGGTTGATGGTTGGCATTGTGAAAAGTGGTTTTGTTCCTTTCTTCTTCGCGCGCCAAGCCGCCGTGGTCTGCCCCGTGTTTTGTGAAGGAACAGATCCGCATCGCTGCGGAGCTTCTGGTGCCCCGAAGAAGTCGGGAGGTGGGAAAGTAGGGAAAACAGCCGGATCTGCAAGAAGATTTTACCGATTCGTCACAGATATTTTCGGAGACCGCGTTCCAAGCGGAGCGGAATCGGAACTTTTTTTGAAAAAATTTTCCGCTTCAAAGTCGGGAGGCCGAATCACAACCGCTTCCCGGGAGGCAATCCGCGATCCGGTGGTTCTTTTCCCTTTTTCCGTGATTCTTCCAGCACCAAGGGCCATTCCGGCCCTGTTTGCAGGACATCGCCCGTCACGGTTGCCGCGACGGCACCGTGCATGCCCCGGACCGGAGGCTCGAGCGGTTGGCGGCGACGATGCGGTAGCCCAGATCCGCGGCAACCCTGAAGGGAGGCATCTTTCCGTAAAGCCACCGGAGCATCTTCCCTGCCGGTGAACCGCAGAGCTCCATCATCCGGAAAATCGCCGGGGCACCGCTTCTCACCTCGCCCGTGCATTCGACCAACTTCACCGCGCCGAGGGGCTTGCCCGAAGGCAACCCGTAAGACTCCCCCTCCCCCGACTGCGATGGCGCAAACTTCAGGGCACCGTTACCCCTCTTCCTCCAACGCTCCATCGAGCTGCTGCAAAATCCGCACTCCCCGTCATAGAGAACAAGAGGCTTGGCCGGGCGCGGGGATGACATGGCGATGATTGTTACCCCTGCAGAACCTTCCTGCGATCCTTTTGAGCA
>JACCDT011394816.1_pt1 | contig 32271 bp, 33 predicted proteins | sample 7446291 | NCBI WGS metagenome assembly JACCDT01 (sample SAMN15323446, study PRJNA562643) | freshwater metagenome | isolation source: river surface water | place: USA:Blue River Watershed | collected 2017-08-17
GCATGAGATCGAAGGGACCTTCGAACAAGGGTAATTTGATTTCGAAACTCACGGGATATTTAATTAATTGGATTAATTTTGTTTACTCCTAGCCAAAGATATTCAATTCAGCGAATTCTTGGGACTAGAATTTGGAAAGAGTCACTTTGAAACTACTGTATTTTCAAACAAACAGGACAGTTAAAAAGTTAAACCTTCTTGACAATAACCCCTTGCCGATGCACATCCAACCCGGTCCGTTACTAGCTCAGATCAATAGCCCTGCTGATTTGAAGAATTTTTCCAAAGATTCTTTAGTTCAGATTAGTCAGGAGCTTCGCCAATTTATCATCGATAATGTATCGGTGTATGGCGGGCATTTTGGGGCGAGCTTGGGTGTGGTGGAGCTATCTGTAGCCCTCCATTATGTACTCAATACTCCCGAAGACCAATTGGTTTGGGACGTGGGACACCAAGCCTATGGGCATAAAATCTTGACGGGTAGAAGGGATGTATTCCACACCAATCGCGTGTATGGGGGCATTTCAGGCTTTCCAAAGCGAAAAGAAAGCAAATACGATACCTTTGGCGTAGGTCACTCCAGTACCTCTATCTCTGCAGCACTGGGCATGGCCATGGCTTCCAAATACAAGGGAACAGACTTGCAACATGTAGCGGTTATCGGGGATGGAGCGCTGACGGGTGGAATGGCTTTTGAAGCCTTGAATCATGCCGGAGTGAGTGGTACCAACTTGCTCATTATCCTCAACGACAACTGCATGTCTATCGACCCCAATGTGGGCGCCTTAAAAGATTACTTGACCGACATTACCACTTCCCATACCTACAACAAGGTCAAAGATGAGGTCTGGAATGTGTTGGGTAAGCTAAGCAAGTTTGGTAGCAGTGCACAAGAAATCATTTCAAAGGTAGAAGGAGCAATCAAGTCGGCGGTACTGAACCAGTCCAACCTCTTTGAATCCCTCAACCTGCGTTATTTTGGACCGGTAGATGGTCACGACGTGGATCACCTCGTCGAGATTCTACGAGATCTTAAGGATATTCCTGGACCAAAAATTCTCCACTGTATTACTGTCAAAGGGAAGGGGTATGGCCCAGCCGAAAGCGGTAACAAAACTACCTGGCATGCTCCAGGGACTTTTGATAAGCTGACGGGAGAGATCTACAAAAAAACACCAAGTACCCCACAGCCGCCCAAATACCAAGATGTATTCGGACATACTTTAATTGAACTTGCAGAAAAAGATGCGCGCATCATGGGGGTAACCCCAGCCATGCCTTCGGGGTCTTCGATGAACCTGATGATGGCGGCCATGCCGGACCGTGCTTTTGACGTAGGCATAGCCGAGCAGCATGCGGTTACCTTCTCTGCGGGGATGGCGACTCAAGGTCTCGTTCCTTTCTGCAACATTTACTCTTCCTTTATGCAGCGCGCCTACGACCAGGTGGTCCATGACGTGTGCCTTCAAAATTTGCCTGTGGTATTTTGTTTGGATCGTGCTGGCTTTGCCGGGGCTGATGGTCCTACCCACCACGGGGCTTACGATATTGCTTATTTCCGTTGCGTCCCCAACCTGGTGGTTTCTTCGCCGATGAATGAGGAAGAATTGCGTAACCTGATGTTCACTGGCTCCAACCATGGTGGACCTTTTTCCATTCGTTACCCAAGAGGAAATGGGGTCATGCCTGATTGGAGAACACCTTTGCAGCAAATTCCTGTGGGCCAAGGTAGACGCATCAAATCCGGTGAAGAGGTGGCCATCTTGACGCTTGGACACATTGGCAACTATGCCGTGGAGGCCTGCGAATCCCTTGCCAAAGAAGGCTTGAACCCGGCGCATTACGACATGCGTTTTGTCAAGCCCTTGGATGAAAAATTATTGCACGAAATCTTCTCTACCTTCAAGAAAGTAATTACCGTGGAAGACGGATGCCTAATGGGAGGATTTGGATCTGCGGTCCTGGAATGGATGGTAGACCAAGGCTATCAGGCTCAAGTGAAGCGTTTGGGTATTCCGGATGACATCATCGAGCACGGGGAGCAATTGGAACTCCACCGAGACTGTGGCTTTGACCCTCAGGGTATCGCCAATGCAGTGAAGGCACTCGCGGAGCAAGAACAATTTGCCTAAAACCAGCAACTCCATGCTGCATTTTTTTGAAAAAGGGCAAGGCCATCCACTCCTCTTTCTCCATGGTTTTTGTGAATCCGGAGAGATGTGGCGCTATTTTGCCGAATCCTTATCAACACAATACCGGGTAATTTGCCCTGACTTACCAGGATTTGGCGATTCAGTCCTTACGCGCCCCATCCAAAGTCTTGAGGAAGTGGCTGAGCAGCTAGAAAGCTGGTTACAGGAGTTACAAATTCAAAATCCTATTGTATTGGGCCATTCCTTGGGCGGTTATGTGGCCTTGGCACTACTCGAGCGCATGGGAGATCGCATCCGAGCCATCGGCTTGCTTCACTCCACTGCATTTGAAGACGATTTGGAAAAAAAGGAGATGCGTAATCGCGTCCTTACCTTTTTGAAAAAGCATGGGGCAGTCAAATTTGTCACCTCCTTTGTTCCTCAGTTATTTCCTGAACACCGACGAATCGAGCTAGCAGAAGCCATGGAACAAGCCATTGAAGATGGGAAGCGTTCCAGTCTAGAGGGTTTGCTCGCTTACACCGTCGCGATGCGTGACCGCAAGGACCGCATGAAAGTACTCCAGCAGTTTGCAGGCCCAAAGTTGCTGCTAGCAGGCACCTTGGATGGATCAGTTAAAATTGAATCCAGTCGTGCACAGCAAGGAGCCTATACCCATTACACCGAACTCGAAGGGGTGGGACACCTGGGAATGGTGGAGGAAAAAGAAAAGACCTTAGCCGTGGTTGAGTGCTTTGTCAAAGAAGTGCTTAGGTAGTTCTAGTTTTTTCGAGCATCCCCATCAAGTCTTCCAAGTAGCGCTGGTCTACTGCATCAAAATCATCCAATCGATCGCTATCTACATCCAAAACGAGAAATACTTCTCCTTGCTGATATGCAGGCACGACGATTTCAGATTTAGAAGCGGAACTGCAGGCAATATGTCCTGGAAAAGCCTCCACATCCGGGACCAACTGCGTTTTCTTTTCCTTCCAGGCCGTTCCACAGACGCCACGACCGTAGGCAATTCGGGTACAGGCAATGGGGCCTTGAAAAGGTCCAAGTACCAATTCCTGGCCTTGCACCACATAAAATCCCACCCAAAAAAAGCCAAAGGCCTCCCGAAGCGCAGCTGCGATATTGGCCAGGTTGGCCACCAAATCCGCTTCACCTGAGATCAGTGCCTCCACTTGAGGGAGGAGCGCTTGGTAAATTTCTTCTTTGCTTCCTGCTTGAGGAAGGAATAGCGTTTCAGCCATGGTAATAAATGTCTAGTTGATCCTCCCCAATCAGATGCGATTCGGAAGGAGCTTGTGTAAGGTTCGGTGCGGCAATACCGCGTTCAAATTGAATAGGAGCTGTAAATACACGGGCTTCGTCCCAAAGGCCCACTACCAAAAACTGAGTGATGGTTTGACTTCCTCCTTCAATCAGGACACTTTGAATTTGACGGGCATGTAAATCCGCCAACAAGGCCTCTGGGGAAAGTTGGGGGAGCTGCACCCACTCCAGGTTTGTCAATTTTTCACTTTTCAAGAGATTGTAGCAAAGGGTGGGGATCTGCTGATCAAAGAGATGCAGGTCTGCGGGGAGCTCCAATTTGGAATCCAGCACCACTCGTATGGGGTCGGAACCGGTCCAATCCCGCACATTCAATCGAGGGTTGTCGTGGAGGGCAGTATTTTTTCCTACAAGGATGGCCTGCTCTTCCGCACGCCATTGGTGGACGAGCTGCCTGCTTTGTGAGCAACTGATCCATTTGGAGTCAAAGTTTTCTCGAGCAATAAACCCATCCAGAGTTTGAGCCCATTTGAGAATGACATAGGGCCGTTTTTTTTCTTGCTGGCAAAAAAACCGACGGTTTTGCCATTTCGCCTCTCGCTCCAGGAGACCTACCTGTACAGAAATGCCCGCCTCTTCAAGCAACTTTACTCCTTTTCCCGCCACAAGCGGGTTCGGATCTAAGGTGGCCACGACCACCGATTTGATCCCTTTTTCTATCAGTAAATTGGCGCAAGGAGGGGTTTTCCCCCAGTGGGAACAAGGCTCCAAACTGACATAGGCCGTAGCGTCTGCGAGTAACTTGTGATCCGTAACCGAAGCGATGGCATTGACTTCCGCATGGGGTCCTCCATACTGCTCATGGTAGCCTTCCCCGATGATTTTTCCCTCATGCACGAGCACGCATCCCACCAAGGGGTTGGGGCGTACGGCTCCTTTTCCTCGTTCGGCGAGGTCAAGTGCACGTTGCATGAAAAGGGAAGGGTTCATGTGACCAAATTTAGTTCAATTCTTGTCATTCTCAGCAAGGAAGGCTTGCCTTGCTTCATTCTGAAGGGATCAAGGATAAAAATCTGCTGCATCTCCGAGGATTCTTTGCTTCAGACACCCGAAATTTCTAACGCTCGATGTACTTTTGTGCATGATGAATTGGGAAAAATTACTCGCCTTTGGGCGTTTTGGAGAGCAAGCAAAAGGAACAAGCACGGACACAGCACGTTCTGAATTTGAAGTCGACTACGACCGCATTATTTTTTCTGCCCCCTTTCGAAATCTTCAAGATAAAACCCAAGTTTTCCCACTTCCCGAGCAAGCCTTTGTCCATACGCGTTTGACGCACAGTTTGGAAGTATCCTCTGTGGGCCGCTCCCTAGGCAAGGCGGCAGGGGAGATCTTGCTCGAAAAATACCCCAAACTCAGCTCTAAGGGAATCACGGCAGCAGGAATTGGGTCGATCGTGGCAGCGGCAGCGCTGACCCATGACATTGGCAATCCTCCGTTCGGCCATGCTGGGGAAGAGGCCATCTCTGATTTTTTCAGGCTCCAGCCCTTCGGGACGATTTGGAAGCAGCATGTTCGCGAGGACCAATGGGCTGACCTGATCAATTTTGAAGGGAATGCACAGGGGTTCCGGATGTTGGTATCCAAGCAAAACGGACTGAAACTGACCTATGCAACTCTCGCAGCCTTTACCAAATACCCGCGTCCCAGTTTGATTGTACAGCGGGATGTGGCTCGGAAGAGTCAAAAAAAGTATGGCTTCTTCATCAATCAGCTCCAAGATTTTGAGAAAATGGCTCATGAACTGGGCCTAGAAAAAGTAGGTGACGATTGCTGGGCGCGCCATCCTCTCGCTTTTTTGGTGGAGGCAGCCGATGACATTTGCTACAACATCATAGATTTGGAGGACGGCTGTACGCTGGGCCTAGTCACTTTTGAGGACACAATATCCCTATTGAAACCCATATTGGGAGAGAAGTTTGATCCAGAAAAACTCAAGAACCGAACCCAAGCTCAAAATTTGGGAGCCCTTCGGGCCCTTGCCATAGGTCAGTTGATTAGAGAAACGGTGGAGGCTTTTGCTACCTACGAGGAGAGCATGCGCAAGGGAAATTTTGACAAGGCGCTCACGGACATCATTCCTTCGGCGAAGGCCTTGGCAGAGATCTCCCAACGTTCCGTTCGGCAGATTTACCGTTCTCAGGTCGTGTTAGAAAAAGAAGCGGTGGGTTTTCAAGTTTTGAATGGCTTGCTTGAAGTATTTAGCCAAGCCTTGTACCATCACTGCTATGCGCCTGAGCGTGCTTCTGGACAGGACAAAAGTCTACTGCGACTGCTTCCGGAGGATTTTCCACTCAAAGGTTTTGGAACCGAATCAAATGCCTATCCCCTGCTCCGTGCTTTAATAGATTTTATCTCAGGAATGACCGATAAGTATGCACTGAATCTGTATCGACGGGTGAAGGGAATCTCCCTTCCAGGTGCCTGATTTTGATTTCTTCGGAGGAGTTTACTGCTCCTCTTCCCAGTTTTCTCCCCAATCGACCACCTGATCTTCCAAGTAGTGCGGGTACAGCTTGCGGTGTTGTTTTTTCACTTCCTGTACGAGCGCCTCGCGGAAGCCCTCCACATTTTGGCCCAAAGACGCAGCCATAAATACGGGTTTTATTCCGTTTTTCTTTTCAAAAGCCTCAGACAGCGCCTTGAAATCGAGGTAGCGGGTTTCCTGAAGTTCGTGTTCAGAGATTTGCAATTGTTCCTCTTGGGAAGGCATTTGCTGAACGAGATCCACCTTGTTGAAAACGAGTAGCACAGGCTTATCTCCCGCTTTGATTTCTTGAAGGGTCTGGGTTACCACCTGAATATGATCTTCAAAAGCATGGTGTGACAGGTCGACCACATGCACCAACAGGTCTGCTTCCCGGATTTCATCGAGGGTAGACTTGAAGGATTCGATCAAGTGGGTGGGCAATTTGCGGATAAATCCTACTGTGTCCGAGAGCAAAAAAGGAATGTTTTCGAGTACCACTTTTCGTACCGTAGCATCGACGGTAGCAAAGAGTTTATTCTCGGCAAGGATGTCCGTTTTGGTGATTAGGTTCATCAAGGTGGACTTGCCCACATTGGTGTAGCCGACTAGGGCCACGCGCACAATACCCTTTCGTCCTTTGCGTTGGGTCACTCCCTGCTTTTCAATTTCTAGCAACTTATCTTTGAGCAAGGAGATTTTATTTCGAATGTCTCGCTTATCCGTTTCAATTTCCTTTTCCCCAGACCCCCCACGGGTGCCCGTTCCTCCACGCTGACGCTCCAAGTGGGTCCACATGTTGGTCAATCGGGGCAACAAGTATTGAAAACGAGCCAGCTCCACCTGAGTTTTGGCTTGTGCTGACTGGGCTCGCTGCAAAAAGATATCCAAAATCAACAGGGAGCGGTCGTAGATTTTTACTTTGAGTTCATTTTCCAAATTCCGCATTTGGGAAGGACTCAAGTCATCGTCAAAGATGACCATGTCCACCGCAAAGTGCTCCACGTAGGTTTGGATCTCCTCTAGCTTACCTTTTCCCACAAAAGTGCGGATGTCCGGCTTGTCCATTTTTTGTTTAAAACGGTACACCGTCTTGGCTCCCAGCGTCTCGGTCAGGAAGGCCAATTCATCCAAATGCTCCTCCACTTCCTGTTCGGGCTGATGCTGACGTACCAAGGTGACCAACACGGCAGTTTCCTGGCGGGGAGCGGTATCGTGTAGTTTTTGGAGTTTGCGTGAAAATTTACTCATGGACGGAATGTAGGGTAAAGCTCGTGAACAATGTCTTTGGAAGTGGCTGCTGTCGCATGACTCGGCATTGCTCCCCCAAATTTGAGCATAATTCCTTAGATTAGATTAGGATACTCTCTATGGGTGTGGTTATTTTGCTCTCGAAAGCAAAAATAAAACGCCCCAATGGCAGAAATTAAGCAAACTTCCCTCCCTGGTGTCTTCGAAATTTTTCCTCGCGTCTTTCCAGATAGTAGGGGTTACTTTTTTGAATCCTTTCGTGGGGATTGGTTGGAGCAGGTTGGGGTACAGGAATCTTGGGTGCAGGATAACCAGTCTTTTTCACAAAAAGGAACCGTACGGGGAATTCATTTTCAGCGTGGAGAACATGCACAAGCCAAGTTGGTCCGGGTGATTTCTGGAAAAGTGTTGGATGTAGCCGTGGATTTGAGAAGGAGCTCTGCCACCTTTGGACAGGTATATACCACGATTTTGGATACGGAGAAAAACAACCTTCTTTACATTCCTGCAGGCTTTGGCCATGGATTTTCGGTTTTGGAAGATGCTGTCTTTGTTTACAAGTGTTCCAAGTACTACCACAAGGCTTCCGAAGGAGGAGTACTTTGGTCCGATCCAGCTTTAGGAATTGACTGGGGAGTAGCGGAGCCAATAGTCTCTGAAAAAGACATGTTGTTGCCAACCCTTGCGGAGTTTGTCGCAGCCAACCAAGGAGGATTATAAATTCATTAGGCATTAATGCCTAAAACCACCCATCATGAACATTCTCATCACAGGTATTACTGGACTTGTTGGCAGTGAACTGGCGAGGGCTTTCAGCTCCTTGGGAACGATTCATGGGCTCAAGCGGGAAGGTGCTGACCTAGCTGCTTTGGGTCTTGAGGGCCTATCCATTCACTGGCATGAAGGGGATATCTTGGACTTCAATTCCTTACTGGAAGCCATGGAGGGGATAGATATGGTCATCCATTCGGCGGGCAAAGTATCCTTCTTGCCGAAGGATGAAAAATCACTTTTTCAAGTCAATCACCAAGGGACTGCTCAAGTAGTCAATGCGCTTTTGGCAGCAGGGGTGTCCAAACTGGTGTATGTCAGTTCGGTAGCTGCCTTGGGCCAAGTTCCTGAACAAGATGCGTACGATGAAACCTCCACTTGGGTGGATGGGCCAGACCAAACCGCCTATGCGCTTTCCAAGTATCGAGCCGAATTGGAAGTTTGGCGAGGGGAGCAGGAAGGATTGCAGGTGTTAGTGGTCAATCCAGCCGTGGTTTTGGGCAAACTCGCCTATGCTCGCAGTAGCGGAGCCCTGTATCAGGCGGTCTTGAATGGCCTGACCTTTTTTCCAACCGGCAATCTCAATTACATTGATGTGCGCGATGTAGCTGCAATTACGCGAGCACTGGTTGATAAGGAGGCCTGGGGCGAGCGATTTGTACTTTCCAAGGAAAGCATTCCTTATCAGGCATTTTTTCAGCAAGCCGCACAGACATTTGGAGGGTCCGTGCCGAAAAGAGCGCTCCCTAACTGGGGAATTACTTGGGGCATTCCTATCCTAAAAACCCTGGCTCGTCTGTTGGGAAAGAACTTGCAGCTGACTGCTGCTGTGGCACGAAACGCACAGCGAAAAACGCAATACAGCAACCAAAAGGTGGAGCGCTACTTACAGTTCCGTTACCGAGAACTGCAGGACACCTTGAACTGGGCAAAAGCGAACAATTAAACTTATTTTCTACTGCTAGCGTTGGAGTAGTTCGGCTTTCAAAAAAATTGAATTTTTGAAGGACCTAAAAATCAGGAAAAAATCACCTTGGAATTTTAGGAAAACCAAAATTATGGTATCTTAAAACAATCTTAGCACGACTGAATGACCGGAGATCACGACCACGACTGGGAAGAGGACAAAAAACTCGTTGAGCGATTTGAGGACTCCCTAAAGTCCAACATGGACCTGTATTTCGAAGAGGAGGAATTGGAAGACATCATCCGATTTTACTTTGACCAGCAAAAGTTTTTAAAGGCACTTCGTGCTTCAGAATATGCCTTGGAAAAGTTCCCTTTTTCTGTAGAAATCCGTCTCCAGAAAGCGCAGTGTCTTATTTTCAACGATGAGTTGGATGAGGGATTGGAGATTTTGGAGCAGCTCAACAACCTTTCTCCGAACAACGAAGACATCGTTTTGGCTTTAGCTAATGCTCAGATTTTGGCGGGCAATTTTCAAGAGGGCATCGACTTGCTCGAAAATTACCTACCCATGGCAGAAGATAAGGCAGAGGTGTTTTATTCGTTGGGCAACTTGTTTCGCGCCAAAGGAGACAATACCAAGGCAAGTTTTTACTTCAAAGAGGCCGTAAAGAATCGGATCAACCACGAGGACGCCTTGTTTCAGTTGGCCATGATCACTGAAGAAGAAGGGTCCTTTGACGAGATTCTGGACTTTTACCAAGAGTTTATCGACCAAGATCCCTATTCTGCAGGTGCTTGGTACAACTTGGGCGTGGTATACAATCGCTTGGGGAGATTTGAGGAGGCGATCAAAGCCTACGAATATGCCTTAATTATTGACGATGCCTTTGCCTCGGCCTACTTCAACATGGGTAATTCGCTGATGAATACCCAGGATTTTGAGGGAGCCTTAGAAGCCTACCAAAACACGATCAACTGCGAGGGAGCCAATGCAGAAAACTGCTGTTACATGGGTGCCGCTTACGAGAAGTTGGGCAAGGTAGACGAGGCATTTAACTACTTTAAAAAGTCTGCCAAACTGGATGAGGAGTACGACGATGCCTGGTTTGGATTGGGGATGTGCATGTTGAAAAAAGAGAAATTCTTTGAAGCCATTCATTACTTCAAAAAAGCCATCCACCTCAACAAGGACAATGCCAACTACTGGGTAGGCTTGGCCGATGCGGAGTTCAATCTGGGCAACATGCAGGCCAGTTCTGATGCCTACGAAGAGGCCATCAACCTGGAGCCAGGGATTATGGAGGCCTATGTCAACTTATCCATCATATATTTTGAGCAAAATAGGTTTGAAGAAGCCATCGATGTCATTCGTGAAGGGATCGAAGAATTGCCCGAGGAAGCCGAGCTGTACTACCGCCTAGTGGTCTACTTAATCAAGATGGGCAAATACAAGGAAGCCTTCACATATTTGGAAAATGCATTAACTTTGGACTTCGAACGGCATACGATCTTGTATGAGTTGATGCCAGAATTGCAAAAGCAAAAGGCAATCTACAAGATCATTGCCCAGTTTAGGGATGAAAATCCCCGCTCAACACCTTAAAACCTAGCAAATGAATTACGTGCTAAAAAATCTCCCTGTTCGGACTGAAAAGCCTCGTAACACGGGATTTACCATGGCGATGGACAAGGGTCTTAGCTTACGGGAAACAGAAGACTTTGTAGATAGCTGCGCCGATTTTGTAGATATTGTGAAGTTTGGCTGGGCCACTTCCTTCGTAACCAAGCGCTTAAAAGAAAAAATTGCGGTCTATCAAGAAGCAGGAATTCCAGTATACTTTGGAGGAACCTTGTTTGAGGCATTTATCGTACGAGGTCAATTTGACGATTACCGCAGAGTTTTGGACACCTTTGGGCTTCGCTATGCCGAGGTATCGGATGGGTCTATTTCCCTCAATCACGATAAAAAATGCGAATACATCCACGAGCTTGCCAAGCAGGTGACCGTACTTTCTGAAGTAGGTTCCAAGGATGCAGCGAAAATCATTCCTCCTTACAAGTGGATTGAGCAAATGCAAACCGAGCTGAGCGCAGGGGCATGGAAGGTAATTGGCGAAGCACGTGAAGGTGGAAATGTAGGCCTTTTCCGAGATTCTGGAGAAGTACGTCAAGGGCTTGTGGAAGAGATTTTGACCCAAGTACCGGAAGAGAAAATCATTTGGGAAGCACCTCAAAAATCTCAACAAGTGTGGTTTATCAAATTGCTTGGCGCCAATGTGAACCTGGGTAACATCAGTCCTTCTGAAGTAATACCTTTGGAGACCATTCGATTGGGTCTTCGTGGAGACACCTTTGACCACTTCTTAGGAGAAATCAAAATTTAATTCCATACTAACTCATAAAGGCTGACCGATTCTTCTCTCAGCCTTTCTTTTTACTAATGAATTCCCTCAAAAAATACGGACTGAATTACCTCAAGGGTATGGCCATGGGTGCAGCGGATATTGTTCCAGGTGTATCTGGAGGATCTATAGCCCTGATTGCTGGTATCTACCAAGAGCTTCTTGATAGCATCAATTCCTTTAATTTGGACAACTTACGGTTATTGAAATCCTTCCAAATCAAGGAATTCTACACCCGTCTGAATGGCAACTTCTTGCTCAGTTTAGTGCTCGGCATTTTAACGAGTATTTTTGCGCTTTCTCGGGTGATTACTTACTTGATGGAGGTCCATCCCATTCCTTTGTGGTCCTTTTTTAGCGGTCTGATTTTAGTCAGCGCCTTTTTGATTTTGAAAGAAACCAAAAAATGGAATTTCGTGATCGTTGTTTCTATTGCCATCGGTACGGCCTTTGCTTGGTGGGTGACCAACTTGCCCCCAACCACAACCCCAGATGCCCCCTGGTTTACTTTCGTGGCGGGATCCATCGCGATCTGTGCCATGATTTTGCCTGGAATCAGCGGGAGCTTCGTGTTGTTGATTTTAGGACAATACGAGCGGATCCTTCAGGCAGTAATGGATAAAGATTTTTTTACGTTGGCCCTTTTTGCATCCGGATGCCTTGTGGGAATACTATCCTTTAGTAGGGTCGTTGCCTTCTTGCTGCGCCGCTTCCATGCTGCTACTATTGGCTTACTCTCTGGATTTATGTTGGGGTCTGTGAATGAATTGTGGCCTTGGAAACTGGTTACTTCTTGGAGAACTTCTTCAAGCGGAAAGCAGGTCCCTTTTCTAACCGAAAATATCCTCCCTGGGGAGTATTTGACCCAAGTGGGTCTTGCGCCTCAACTGGGATGGGCCATTGGTGCTTTCTTTTTTGGCATTGGACTGGTTCTATTCATTGAATGGTTGGCGAGTAAGTTGCAGCAAGCATGAGAAAATTTGGCTTGATCGGCTATCCCCTAGGGCACTCTTTTTCTAAAAAATACTTTACAGAAAAGTTTGCTCGTGAGGGACGAAGCGATTGCCAGTTTGAACTCTATGAATTTCCACAGGTAACCGACTTCGCTAACCTTATTTTGCAAGAAAAGGAATTGGAAGGCCTTTCGGTCACCATTCCATACAAGGAACAAATCATCCCTTTTTTGGATGCCTTGGATCCAGCCTGTGAGCAGATTGGAGCTGTGAATTGCATCCGCATTCGTGAAGGGGAAAAGGTTGGATTCAACACGGATTACCTTGGCTTCAAGCAATCGCTGCAAGCTTGGCTAGGGGATGCCATCCCATCCGCCTTAGTTCTAGGGACAGGAGGCGCTTCAAAGGCTGTGCAGCAAGCGCTCCGGGATTTGGAGGTTTCTTACCAGCTTGTTTCCAGAACCCAGCAAGAAGGGCAGCTTACTTATCAAGATCTTTCCGAGAATAAGGCCTGGTTGGAAAGCCATCCTTTAGTCATCAATACCACCCCATTAGGCACTTTTCCTAAAGTAGAAGGGACACCAGAATTGCCCCTGGAGCAGCTGAATGAAAGTCATCTTGTCTATGACCTTGTCTACAATCCTCCCATTACTCGGCTGATGCGGGAGTGCATGGACCGAGGGGGAAAAGCAAAAAATGGCCAAGACATGCTTGAATTGCAAGCAGAGGCGGCTTGGAGTATTTGGAATAGCACAGAATAAACGGCGAATTCAATTTTTTTGATTCAGGGTGAAAAAAACCTTCTCGCTTCTCCTACTTGCTTGTTGCTGCTAAAATGTGGAGGTTTGGTCCATGGATACTTTGCAAAAATCACGCTGCCCCTGGTGTTTGGGTTTTCCCGAATACATCACCTACCACGATGAAGAATGGGGTGTACCAGTCTATGATGACCGCATCCACTTTGAATTTCTTGTATTGGAAAGTGCGCAAGCTGGTCTCAGTTGGGCTACTATTCTTCGAAAGCGAGCCGGTTACCGAAAGGCTTTTGCAGACTTTGATTACAAGCAAGTGGCCCTTTTCCCTGAATCCTACGTGCAGGAGTTGCTTCAAGATAAGGGGATTGTTCGTAATGGAATGAAGATCCGTGCAGCCATCAACAATGCGCAGCGCTTTCAGGAGATTCAAGCCGAGTTTGGAACCTTTACGAATTACATCTGGGGTTTTGTAGGCGGCAAGCCCATCCGTAATTCAATTGCTCCTGGAGATCCTTATCCCGCTACTTCGCGAGAGTCTGATTTGCTAGCCAAGGACATGAAAAAGCGAGGATTCAAGTTTTTGGGAAGCACGGTGCTTTATGCCCACCTACAAGCGACAGGTTTGGTGAACGACCATTTGGATACCTGCTTCCGAAAGCAGGAATACTAAAGCATAAAAAAAGGGAGGCTAGCCTCCCTTTTTGGTGAATTCATTTCATGCTTAAAGCTGAGCCATCAATAAATATACCCCGGCACCAGCAAAATAGCCGAGTGCAGCAAGGAAAGAGATGCGCTTCAAATACCATCCAAATTCGATTTTTTCCATTCCCATGGCCGCTACACCTGCAGCAGAACCAATGATTAGGATACTTCCTCCGGTACCCGCACAATAGGCGAGGTAGGTCCAAATAAAGTCATCCATAGGATAAGTTTCCAAGCTGTACATTCCCATGCTGGCAGCTACCAAAGGCACGTTGTCTACGATCGCCGATAGGACACCAATTAAGGTGATGATGATTCTATTGTCACCAATAGTAGTATTCAGGTAATTGGCAAAATTGGCCAAGGTACCCATAGACTGAAGGGATCCTACTGCAAGCAAAATACCCAAGAAGAACAAGACGCTTGGCATGTCGATTTTGGCCAAGGCATGACTAGCTGTGTAATTCTTTCGTTCTGCCTCATCCATATCTGGATTAATCAATTCGGATACGACCCAAAGAATTCCTAGACCAAGAAGCATGCCCATGTAAGGAGGGAGGTGCGTGACCGTTTTGAAGATAGGAACTGAGATCAATGCACCTACTCCTAAAACAAGCATCAGGTTACCCGTTTTGACAGAAGAACCAGAAGATTCACCTTCCTCTTTGAAATCCCCTAGAGTACCCTTCATGGTGAAGGTGAGGAAAAGCAAAGGAACAAGTGTACATACAATGCTTGGGATAATTAAGCTTTTCATGATGGATACTGCAGAAATCTGTCCACCGATCCATAGCATGGTGGTCGTCACATCACCGATTGGGGACCAAGCTCCGCCTGCATTGGCAGCGATGACAATCATACCCGCAAAGAATAGACGCATTTCCTTATCAGGAATCAGTTTGCGGATCAAGGAGACCATCACGATGGTGGTAGTCAAGTTGTCCAATACTGAGGATAGGAAGAAGGCAACAATACATACCACCCATAGTAGCAGTACAGGGTTCTTGGTTTTGATGCGATCTGTAATGAATTTGAAGCCATGGTGTGCATCAACCAATTCCACAATGGTCATCGCCCCCATCAAGAAGAAGAGGATTTGTGCGATTTCATTGAGGTGGTGACCCAGTTGCTCCACCACATATTCGAGGTGTAGTTCTCCTGCGCTTAAAGTGGCAGCCTTGTCCCCAAGTTCATGGATAAAATGAAGGTAACGCTCACTATTTAAAAGGGTTTCAGGAGATCCTGAAACGGTAAAAATGGTCCAACAAACGACTGCAGTCACTAAAGCGGAGGCAGTTTTGTTGATCTTGATGGGATGCTCTAGCGCGATGGCTAGGTAGCCGACCACAAAGATGATGATAATTAATAACTCCATTTTTCTGGGTTTTTTGGTGATGAACTAGGTTTAATCTGAAGGTTGATTCATTCTAATAAGCGATTCTAGTCCCTTTATCCTAAAATTCCTAACCTGAGAAGAAGAATTTGACTCAAAAATCTTGATCAACAGCAATTTTTGAGAGGATAATTCGCTTCAAATTGTCACTAGAAATGAACTGGAGCTCAAAATATTCGTTCCAGCGGCTACTCTTTCTGTTTTTTACATGAGCTGCGCTAAAGCTATTTCATAGGAGGTTTGGGAGATTTTTGTGCTCCCTGGATTTTTGGCATGGGCCGCTTGTAATGCTTTCAGGATGGTGCTGCTCACATCGGCAAAAATCGCTTGGTCGGTTACCTCTGCACCTTCACTCATTAGGTAGGCAAATACCCGAGCCATACCGCAATTGGCGATAAAGTCCGGAATTACAGCTACTTGTTCATCCGCCCACAGCCCAGTAGGCCCCACGAAAATTTCCGGGTCTGCAAAGGGAACATTTGCGCCGCAGGAAATTACCTCCAAACCCGCCGCTACCATGCGTTCCACTTGCTGTTGTGTAATCAATCGAGAAGCAGCTGCGGGGATAAAAATCTCACTTTTTAAATCCCAAATCCGAGCATTTACTTCTTCAAAAGGAAGCAGTTCACTCGCGATGAGTTGGTTGCCTTCTCGCTTTAAAAATAGTTCACGAATTTCATCCAAACTGAATCCTTCCTCTCGGATTAGTCCTCCCATCCGGTCAATAATCCCCACGATTTTCACTCCTTCCACTGCCAAGAAGCAGGCTGCTGCTGCGCCCACATTGCCCCATCCTTGGATGACGGCACGTTTTCCTGCAAGCTGACCTCCCCAAAGGGAATAGTAGTGCTTCACCGCTTCTGCCACTCCATAGCCGGTAATCATATCTGCTACCGTATATTTTTTGGAGCCATTGGGGGTGAAGTTTGGATCCTCGAGCACCTTGGATACCCCTTGACGGAGTTGACCAATTTTTCTGATTTTTTGAGGCTCATTTGCCTGAAAGTGTCCGTTGACAATTCCCTCTTGCGGGTGCCAAAGGCCATAGGATTCAGTGATAGGGATTACTTCATGGATTTCATCAATGTTGAGGTCCCCTCCGGTGCCGTAGTAATTTTTAAGGAGGGGCATGACGGCTTTGTACCAGCGCTGCAGTACTCCCGCTTTTCTGGAATCTGCAGGGTCAAAGTTGATCCCAGATTTTGCACCTCCAATAGTGGGGCCTGATACGGTAAACTTTACTTCCATAGTCTTGGCTAGGGATTCGACCTCCCGCTTGTCCAAGCCTTTTCGCATACGGGTACCTCCTCCAGCAGCACCTCCGCGTAGGGAGTTGATCACGACCCAGCCTTCCGCCTCGGTCTCGCTATCTTTCCATTCAAAAACGATTTCTGGGGATTTATTCTCAAATTTTTTGAGCAAGTCAAGCATTTTTCTTTGGGTTTACAATTCCCCCCAAAAATAGAAAAATATTTTCCAGACTTTTGTTCGTCAGTTTCAATTGACTATCCAAAGATGGCCCCGCCAGAAGAATCCCGACTTGCTCCTGTCACGGAAGCCAAGGCATTGGCTTCTCCGCGCAACTTTAAAACCCCCAAAAAAGCAAATATTAAGGCTTCCTTAAATTCAATGAGTTCCTTACTCGCTTCCACCTGTACCCAGTTTTGATTCATGTGCTGATCAAGTCGCTCCACAAAGTAGCGATTGTAGGCTCCGCCTCCGGTAAGCAAGACACTCGGGGTAGCTTTTGTGGCATGAGCTCGGATGACTGCAGCGATTTGAATTGCAAAATGCTCCACTAAAGTGTGCAAGCAATCCTTGGACGAAAGCCCGCTTTGATCTAAAAGAGGGAGGAAGAACTGAGCTATGGATTCTCGACCAAGCGATTTTGCGCCCGAAAGGGTGTAGAAGGGAAGCGCATTCAATTGTGCGAGGAGAGACGGATTCAAATTCCCTTCCCGTGCCCAGGCGCCATCTTGATCGTAAGGACGGCCTAATTTTTGTGCTTCTCGGTTGAGCAGGAGGTTGAAAGGGCTGCAATCAAATGCGATACGCTGCTCGTTTTTTTCGAGGGAAAGGTTGGAAATGCCTCCCAGGTTGATGCAAAAATCTACTTGAGGGAAAAGAAGCCGGTCTCCAATGGGGACTAGGGGAGCGCCCTGCCCTCCTAGCTGCACATCGAGCATTCGAAAATCTGCGAGGATAGTTTCTCCAGAGGCTTGATGGAGGGCCCATCCATTACCAATCTGAAGACTCAACCCTTTTTCGGGTTGGTGAAATACGGTATGTCCATGTGAGGCCACAGCCATGGGTTTGACTTGGTGTTGGATACAAAAGTTTTTCACTTGTTCTCCCATCCACTTGCCAAAGTTAACATCCAACAAGGCCAAGTCTAATCCAGAGAGTAAGTGACTAGCAGCTAGGGCAGCACCTAGTTCAACGGGGAAGGGACGAGTTTCTGCTTGGAGGATTTCATAACTCCACTTCCCCTCTTGGTACTCAAAATGACAATGGGCCAAATCCAATCCGTCTCCGGAGGTACCTGACATGAGTCCAATCAAGGTGTATCGTTCTGGGTGCATGGGTTAAAGATTGTTAAGTCAGGGCAAGAATCCATTCGAATTTATTGACTCCTAAATGTCGTCTTTTTATTAATGCCTAATTTACCCCAGAAATGAAAAACCTAGTCATCGATATCGGAAATTCTCGGATCAAGTCGGCGCTTTTTGAGGAAGACCAATTGCTGGAAGAGGCAGTTTTTGCAGATTTAGATCAAGGAATCGCCTTTTGGGCGACTCTAACTTTTCAGAATTGCATGGTCAGTACGGTACGATTTCGACCAACTGAATTGGAATCCAGATTTCCCTTTCCAGTTGAATTCTTTAGTTCCAGTACGCCAATTCCCTTGGTCAATGGCTACGATACCCCTGCGAGCTTGGGTTTGGATCGCTTGGCAGCAGCTGTAGGTGCTTGGCATTTGGCGTCTCGAAAACCGGCCCTTGCGATTGATCTGGGAACCTGTGTGACCTACGACCTGGTGGATGAAAAAGGGATATACCGAGGAGGGGCGATTAGCCCCGGATTGAAGATGCGGGCAAAAGCCATGCATGCATTTACAGCAAGTCTACCTGAGATAGACCTGTCCCCAATCCCCAATACGTTAGTAGGAACTTCCACGGATTCCTGCTTGAAGATTGGGGTTTGGTCTGGCTTAAATTTTGAATTGACAGGGTTTATTGCCGCTTACCGCGTTAAATTTCCCGAAATATCTATTTTTCTATGTGGTGGGGATGCAGAATCTTTTGATTCATTGGCAAAAGACCACATATTTGTAGTCCCAAATTTAGTTCTCATTGGACTAAATTGTATTCTAAACCACCATGTTGCGTAAACTAGCGTTGGGTGTGCTCAGCACACTATTACTAATTTCAGAAGGCTTCGGTCAAAATAGTTCTTCCACCTACAGTGCATTAGGCATAGGTGAATTTAACTATGGGGGTCAGATTCAAAACCAAGGGATGGGTGGTCTTGGTATCAGCTTTGGTACTGGATGGAGTGCAAATGCGGTAAATCCAGCATTGACCACGCGCAATACTATTTTTAATTTTCAAGCTTCGCTCAATTACAAGCGAATTTCGGTTGCCAACGAGACAGAAAGTTCTTTGGTGGATGGAGGAGGTCTTTCCTACCTAGCAATCTCACTTCCCGTCAAGACGGGTAAATTCACGGCTGGAATGGGTCTGGGCCAGATTTCTAGTATCAATTACCGACTGAAAGTGGATAGCCCCATTGCCAATTCCGATTTGATTGCCAACAATTACTTAGAAGGAGATGGGGGGATTTCGGAGGCCTATGTGAATTTTGGGTATTTATTAGCCAAAAACTTGAGCGTCGGCGTGCATGGTTCCTACCTGTTTGGTTCCTCAATTCGATCCAACCAACTGTTAGTATTTGATCCAAAGGGTGTGGAGGTAGGAAGAGCAACTGAATATTACGAACGGGTGACTGTATCCGATGTAGCGGTAAAGGTTGGTGCGCATTACTTCTTTAAGATTTCAGAAAAAAGTAATCTCCACCTAGGCGCCATTTATCAGACATTTGGGGACGTTAATGGAACAGCATTTGCAAAATTGGCCCCTATTGGTCAAGCTAGCAGTCCGAAAACAGATGGGACGCTCATTGCTAACAATGAAAAAGGAACCATTTACTTACCCAGTCGCTATGGATTTGGGGTGAGTTTTGAGAAAAATAATAAATTCGTGATTGGCTTAGAGGGTCAGTTCCAAGATTTCGCTCAATACAGAAACTTCTTTGGAGAACCGCTCAGCCTGCAAGCAGCCCAAAAAGTGGGGCTTGGATTCCAAATAGTGCCGGATTTCACTGACTTTGATAAGTTATTGAATCGCTCGACCTACCGCATGGGATTGGAATGGATGCGAACACCTTATTTTATCAATCAGACCACTATCAATGATATTGGCATCAACTTTGGTACTTCAATTCCTGTAAACCAACTATCCTTGGCGAATATGGCGATTAAGGTGGGGCAAAGAGGGACCTTGGACAACGGGTTGATCCGTGAAAGCTATGTGAATTTCTCCTTAGGCTTCTCGCTCAATGACAATAGCTGGTTCTACAAACGAGTTTTCGAATAAAAAAAGTTAAACAATTTCGCCCTGAAAAGGGATTTACCTAGAGTCAATAACTGATTAAACCTGGACGATTATGAAAATTAAATCAACCCTTCTTGTCCTCGGAGCTATGCTCCTTGCTGGTTTCGCCCACGCTCAAGAGGGCTGGAATTGGCCTGCTGATCCTGCTCAGGAAGCAAAAGCCCGAGAGTACAATGCCGCCTACTTTGATTACATGAAGGCTGAGCAATTTGTAGAAGCCACCAAGCCTTTGAATTGGCTTTTGGTGAATGTGCCCAATTTGAACGAGTCTATCTACATTCAAGGGGTGACTGTGTACAAAGGCGCTGCCGATAAAACTGCAGATGCTGCACAGAAGCGAGTTTACCAAGATAGCGTAATGGCCATCTACAACAAAAGAGGTGAATTGTACAACAATCCAGTGAAGTGGATGGAGACCAAAGCCTATTATGGGTACTTGTTTTTCAGAAATGATAATTCCAAAATACCAGGTGTAGTTGCTGATTTTGAAAAGGCTTGGGAGCTTAAAGGATCACTTAATTTCCAGTTTGTTCCGATGTATTTCGATTTGGTTGAAAAAAACTACTCCTTGAACAAAGCATACAGCCCAGAGCAAGTGTTGACTATCTTCGATAAGTCCAACAAGCTTTTGGATGCTGCTGCGGCTTCTGGAAAGGATGTTACGGATTCAAAGGCTACTTTGGAGAATCTTTTGGTAAAAATGAAGTTGATCGACTGCGATTTTATTGAAAATACCTTAGGAACAAAGTTGGCAGCAGATCCAACCAATGAAGAATTGGCAGAGCAAATCTTTACCTATTCCTTACAGTACAAGTGTATCTCGACCAAAGCTTTCTTGGCTGCACTAGAGTTTAAAGATTCCAAGGCACCCACTTTCAAGACTTCGCAGGTAAGAGGAATGCTCTACATGTCTGCTGGCGACTTTGAAAAGGCAGAACCTGTATTCGAGAAGGCAATGACTTTGGCTAGCACCAACAAAGAAAAAGGTGAAACCATGATGGAATTGGCCAAAATCTATGCGAGAGCAGGAAAGAAATCTGCAGCAAGAACAGCGGCACGTGAAGCGGCAGGTCTTGACTCAGAATTGTCTTCTTCAGCATATGGTTTGATAGGTGATTTGTACATGTCAGCATACAATGATTGCAGAGGTGGTGAAAGCCGTGCTAAAGATTATGCAGTATTTATCGCAGCATACAATGCTTACCAGAAAGCAGGAGACTCAAGAGGTATGGGTAGTGCGAGAGCACGATTCCCATCTAAGGAAGAACTCTTCACTGAAGGCTATTCACTTGGATCTTCAATAAGCACTGGTTGCTGGGTTGGGGAGACTGTCTCCCTATCTACTAGAGACTAATTTTACAGTCCCCATTCAAAGTAAAGGCAGCCCTAAGGCTGCCTTTATTCGTTTCTTCTCGTCAACTTTTCGGTTATCTTTGCAGGTAATGAACCGAGGGCTTCTTTTTTCTTTTTTTGTGATGATCTCTCTCCTTTCTTGCCGAGAGGGAGTGGACCCTAATTCCTTGCAGGTTTATGAAGGACCTGTAAATTCTGCCCAAAACATCCATATTTTACACAGCGACTCTGCAGTCTTGCGGTCGGAGATTACCGCTCCTAAGCAATTGGAGTTTGCCAATGGAAATTTGGAATTTCCAGAGGGAGTTGACATTCAATTTTTCAATTTGAATGGACAGCTAGAGACTACCATGCGTGCAGATAAGGGGTATTTTCTTCGAGATCAAAACCTCTACAAAGGGGAAGGTAATGTGCAAGTGAAAAATTTACCCAAAGATCAACGTCTGCAAACCGAGGAATTGTTTTGGAACCAAGCCGAACGAAAAATATACACCGAAAAATTTGTGACCATTCAAGAGCGACAGACCTTGTTCAATGGAACGGGGATGGAAGCTGATGATGGCTTTTCTACTTATAAATTAAAAAAAGTGAGGGATAGTCGAACACTTTTACCTGGGGAGGGACTATGAAGTTACTGGACGCTATTCTCTTTTCTGTTGCCCTTGCGCTGATTGTGGTCGGGATCCACCAAACGATGGTGCTTGGAATTGGTTTTTCCTATTCTTTATTCATGTTTGCAGTCGGTCTTTTGTTCTGGTTTCAGCTACGCAGAAACAAGGCCCGTGAAAACAGGGATTCAACTCAACAAAATCAGGTGAAAACCACGAAAACCCGGAAAAAACGATAATCATGGACAACAACTATGTCGTATATGTCGTGATTTCGTTGATTTTTTCCGCATTTTTTTCGGGAATAGAAATCGCTTACATCTCTGCCAATAAGCTTCAAATTGAGCTTCAAAAAAAGCAGGGAATGTGGAGTGGAAGGGTGTTGAGTAAATTTTTGGCTAAGCCTGGGCAGTTTATTGGGACTACACTCATTGGCAATACGATCATGCTGGTACTGTATGGTACGTTTATGGCCTTTTTGTTGGATGCTCCACTACGGAATTTGATTCCTGAGTCGCTCAACAATGAAGCAGTAGTTTTGATTTCTCAAACTGTTCTGTCTACCCTTTTGGTATTGATTACAGGTGAATTTTTACCGAAAAGCCTGTTTTTACTCGATCCCAATCGCATGCTAAACTTTTTTGCGCTACCCTTCTTGATCATTTATTCGGTCATGTATCCCATCGTGTGGTTGATTGTAGCCTTGTCCAAGGGATTTATCACACAGGTTTTGCGCTTGGAATACAATGAGGAAAAGCCCGTATTTACCATAACAGACCTCAATTCCTTTATCAAGGATCAAATTGGCCAAAACCGGAATCCAGGAAATGTAGAAGTGGACTCCAAAATTTTCGACAATGCCATAGAGTTTAAGACCGTACGTATTCGAGAGTGCATGATCCCACGAACGGATATTGTAGCAGTGGAGGTGACAGACACCATTGAGGACTTGAAAAAAGTATTTGAAGAAAGTGGTCACTCCAAGGTGGTGGTCTACCGAGACACCATTGATGAAGTGATTGGCTATTGTCACCAGTTGGAGTTATTCAAAAAACCGAAATCCATTGAAGACATCCTTACGCCCATCATCATTGCACCAGAATCAGCCTTGGCCAATGAATTGCTGATTCAGTTTATCCAGGAACGAAAAAGCCTTTCCTTGGTCGTCGATGAGTTTGGTGGTACGAGTGGACTTGTCTCCATGGAAGACATCATCGAAGAGATTTTTGGGGAGATTGACGACGAGTACGACAACGAGGCGCTAACGGAACAATTGATCGGCGAATTGGAATTTTTGCTCAGCGCTCGATTAGAAATTGATTACCTCAACGAGAAATATGGATGGAATTTGCCGGAAGGGGATTTCGAAACCTTGTCTGGATTTATCCTTTCACAAACCGAAAATCTGCCTAATATAGGCGAAACCATCACCTACAGAAGGTTTACATTTACCATCGTGTCCAAGCAAGCCCATCGAATTGAAACTGTCCGTCTGAAAATCAGCGACTCAGATAATTTCTAGGACTGGACATTGTTGGGGCTGAAATTTTGAATTTCCCCCTGAAACATCTTATTTTGCACCACTTTAAAAATAGCGAAGTAGCAACCATGGCGTTAATTAAGCAAATTAGACAACGAACAGGTCTCGCAATCGGCGTAATTGCTGGCGGGTTAATTTTATTTCTTTTGGGAGGCGATTTATTAAGTCCTAATTCTTCCCTCCTCAATACCAACCAAAACATAGTTGGTGAGATTGCAGGTGAAGAAATTACCCTGGAAGAGTTTTCCTTGAAAGTTGAAGAATACAAGGCTTCCTTTCAGCAGCGTACTGGCAGAGTTCCTGCTGAGGCTGAAATGGTGTCCGTACGTGAGCAAGCATGGCAAGCCCTGATCGTAGAGCGCGTGTTTGAAAAAGAATACGATAAGTTGGGATTAACCATCACGAGCCAAGAACTAATTGACATGGTTCAAGGGAAAAACATTGTTCCTGAACTTCGCGCACAATTGGTGAATCCTCAGACAGGTGAGTTTGACAAGACGCAGCTGATTACCTTTTTGCAATCCTTAGAAACTGCAGATCCAGCACAGCAAGCGGCTTGGGCGCAGCAAGAAAAATTATTTGCTCAAGCAAGAAACCGTGTGAAATACGACAATTTGCTTGCAACCACTGAATACGCTACTACAGCAGAGGCGAAATTGGAGCACAAGTCAGCGAACACCATTGCCGACGCTTCTGTATTGTTCCTTCCGTACTACGTCATTCCTGATGGCGATATCAAGATTCAAGATGCTGAATTGGCAGATTACCTTGCCAAAAATCAAGAGAAGTTTAAAGTAGGTAATTCCGCTAACCTGGAGTACGTTTCGTTTAGCATTCAGCCAAGTGGGGAAGATTCCGCTGCCGTAATTTCTAGAATTACTGAGCTAACTGCAGCATTGAAGGCTTCGGTAGAGGATTCTGCTTTTGTGAGTAAAAACTCAGAAATCCAGCAGCCTTTTCAGACCTTTGCGCCTGGGGATCAGTTGCCTGTTTCTTTAACGACCAATGTGCCTCAGTTTGTAAAAGGAGAAACTTACGGTCCGTTTATTACGGCTAATTCTTCTTACGTATCCTACAAGGTAGCTGACCAATACGAAGGCACTCCAAAAATGAGAGCTTCTCATATCCTATTCGGAACAGAAGGGATGGATGAGGCTGGTAAAGCAGCTGTAAAGGCACAAGCAGAAACAGTTCTTGCTGAAATCAAAACTACTGGCAATTTCGCAGATGCGGCGAGACAATATGGTCAAGATGGAACTGCGCAAAATGGTGGTGATCTGGGCTGGTTTGCGAAGGCAGACTTTGTGGAACCATTTGCTAATGCTACCTATGCAGCCAAGTCCAAAGGCCTGCTTCCAAGCCTAGTAGAAACAGAATATGGCTACCACATCATTGAGGTGACTGAACTTCCTTCTTCTACTTACACCAAGTTGGCGGTATTGGAGCTTGAACTTGTGGCTTCAGACATAACGCGTGATGAAGCCTTTAGAAATGCAGATGCATTTGTAGCTGAAAGCGGTAACCGTGATGAATTTACTGCGAATGCTACCGAAAAAGGATTCCGAATCATTCAGGCTAACAATGTAGATGCTACTTCCAGAAACTTGAACAACATCACGGATGCAAGACAGGTAATGATCTGGGCTTTTAGCGAAGCATCTGTTGGAGAAGTTTCCAAAGTATTTGAATTGAATGACTCCTACCTAGTTGCTTCTTTGGTAAGCAAAAAAGAAGAGGGAGAAGCGAAATTGGAAGACGTGAAGGATCAAGTAAAACAATTGGTTTTGAACGATAAGAAAGCAGCGCTGATCCAAGAGAAGTTGAAAGGCAAAACTACTTTGGAGCAAATGAAGTCAGTATTCCCTGAGGCTTCTATCAATGAGGTTCCAGGATTGCGTTTGAGTGATTCCGTGATTCCGGGTATCGGCTTTGCACCAAAAGCAATCGGAACGATCTTTGGCATGAAGGCTGCCGGTCAACTGACCAAGCCGGTGCAAGAAGACATTGGGGTCTTAGTGGCCAAGGTGAATACCTTGACACCAGCAGCAGCGATTGGAGATTATACTTCCTATCAAGCACAATTAGCTCAAGGAGCTTCTCAGCGAATGACCTACCAAATCATGATGGCACTTCAAGAACTTGCCAAAGTGAAGGATTATAGATACAAGTTCTTCTAAGTGATAAGCGAACTAAAAAAAACCCATGTCCAACAGACATGGGTTTTTTTGTGCCCTAATCTTCCTAGAAAGGATTAATTTTGAACATGAAATCGAACTTTGATCCCATCGCCTTCAAAGAAAAGTTAGAATCTTTCGGTACTTTTCCCATGCCTTACCTCTTTAAGTTTATTGTTCCTTTTGGGAAAGAGGGGGAAATAGCTGCCATTTTCCCAGGTGAAGAAGTGATCCTGAAGCCAAGTAGTGGAGGAAAATACATCAGCACCACGATTCATAAGCAAGTAGCAAGTGCGGATCAAGTACTTGGCTTGTATGAAAAAGCGGCACAGATAGAAGGAGTAATTTCACTTTAATGGACATCCTATGTGGACAGAAGAAACCAACCAATTGAAAAAAAGCTTCACCTTTTCTGATTTTACTGAAGCTTTTGCCTTCATGACTCGTGTCGCATTTTTGGCAGAAGCCCAACAGCACCATCCCAATTGGTCCAATGTGTACAATCGGGTCGATATAGCACTGACTACCCATGATGCCGGCAATGTAGTGACGGATAAAGACCGAAAATTGGCGCAAGCCATAGATCAGCTTCTTGCATGAGCCAGACAAAGATTTCCTTGTTTTTGGTCCCCACCCCCATCGGTAACCTCCGGGACATCACCCTACGGGCTATCGATACCCTCCAGGCGGTGGATGTGATCTTAGCTGAAGATACACGTACCAGTGGCATTCTATTGAAGCACCTGCAGCTCTCCAAAAACCTGCAAAGCTACCATAGCTTTAACGAACACAAGGCTGTGGAAAAGTTGGTAGAGCGCATGAAAAAAGGAGAAACCTTTGCCTTAATCAGTGATGCGGGAACCCCGGCGATTTCCGATCCAGGATTTTTGCTCGTACGGGCGGTGCTTGCCGCGGGTCTGGAAGTGCAGTGCCTGCCTGGGGCTACTGCATTTGTTCCTGCCTTGGTGGCAAGTGGTCTGCCCAACGATCGTTTTGTGTTTGAAGGGTTTTTGCCCCATAAAAAGGGAAGAAAAACACGGATCGATGCACTTGTTGATGAAACCCGCACCCTAATTTTTTACGAATCCCCACACCGCTTGCTCAAAACTCTAGAGCAACTTGCGGAAGCTTTCGGAGCCGATCGACAGGCGGCTGTAGCGAGAGAACTATCTAAATTGCATGAGGAAATCGCCCGTGGTACCCTGGTTGAACTCATGGAGTACTATCAGGTGAATCCCCTGAAGGGAGAAATCGTGCTCATAGTGGCCGGCTGTGCGGAACAACGGGAGACCCGAGCTGAAAAGCAGGAAAAGAAGCAAGCGGAATGGAAAAAAGAAAAGAAATTCCGCAAGGAAGTAGACTAAACCAATCGCTATGTTGACCTCATCCCAACTCTCCCAGCTCTTGGACCAAACTCGCAAAATTGCCGAGGAGGTGGGAGCATTTATTGAAAAAGAGCGCCTTCATTTTTCCATGGATCGGGTGGAGCACAAGGGATTCAATGATTTGGTCTCTTATGTGGATAAAGAAGCCGAAATGCTGTTGGTAGATCAGTTGCATGTCATTTTTCCAGAGGCAGGATTCATTACTGAAGAAGGAACCAATACCACCCAGGGAGAAGTATACAATTGGGTCATCGACCCCTTGGATGGGACCACCAATTTTATTCATGGGCTCCCCACCTTTGCGGTCAGCATTGGCTTGTTGGAGCAGGATGAGGTCGTGCTTGGTGTAGTGTATGAGGTGAATCGGAAGGAGACTTTTTATGCCTACAAGGGTGGTGGAGCTTTTTGCAATGGAACCCCGCTACGGGTAAGCGCAGCCCCTACCTTGGCCGCATCCTTAATTTCCGCTGGCTTTCCCTATAACCGCCTTGATTTGATCGATCGGTACTTGATGATCAAGAAATCCTTAATGGAGAAGACCCATGGGTTGAGGCAACTCGGCTCGGCCGCAGTGGACCTTTGCTATGTGGCGGCAGGTAGGACAGAGGCCTATTTTGAATACAACCTCAACTCCTACGATGTGGCTGCTGGGGTGTTACTCGTACAAGAGGCCGGGGGCATGGTCACCGATTTTGTAGGAGGAAAGGACTATATTTTTGGGAGGCAGCTAGTTGCTACCAACCAATCCATCCACAAGGAGCTGTTGGAGGTAATTGCAGCGCACTGGAGCTAGTCAACCCAACACCACATACCAGGCCCATAAGCTAAGGGCAGACAAAGGAATCCCAAGACCGGCGAATAAGGCTGCCAGTCGTGGCTCAAGTTCAAATTCCATAGCCATTAAGGATGCAGTAATCATGGGAGCCATGCCATTTTCTAACACGATCACTTTAAATTCCAAGCTAGTGGTGGGCATAATCGTCGCAAAAACTGTCCAAATAAGCGCTGGTGTAAGGATCAGGCGGTAGGCCAACCCGGCCCACAAGTACTTGGATTGGATCCAGTGTGCGTCCAAGGTGATGCTCAATCCGATGACTCCTAACCCTACTGCCGCGATGCTGCTTCCCAGCAACTCTAGCCAAGGAAAGAGGAAATTGGGAAGGGAAAGCTCCAGATAACTCATCAGCAGGCCAAGGAGTAAAAAGATAAATGGCGGGAATTGAATCATTTTGGTCAGGATACCTAGGGCTGATGCTTCCCCTTTGCCGTACCTTGATCCCACTACCACAGCCACTGTACTTACAATCAAGAAAGACCCTCCTTGATCAATCAGTAAGGCGGTAGGCAAGCCTTCCTTTCCATATACTAGTTCCACGATAGGGAATCCCAAAAAAGAGGTATTGGCAAGACCACCTACCAAGATCAAGCATCCCGTCAAGCTATTTTTCCAACCGTATTTTTTTCCAAGAAAACCTAGTATAGTCCAAGAGAGCAAAAAGCTCAGCCAAGCTGAAGAAGGTGCAAGCGCAAGGTCCCATGAGAGTTTTAATGGCGGAATATGCACTAAAGCCAGTGCGGGCAAGACCAAGTAAATGAGGTAGAATTTACCGAGTTGAGCTAGTTTTTTGGCAGGAAATCCAGGGAGGAATTGAAGAAAGAAACCACAAAAAAGACAGAAAATTGCGATCCAAAGTCCCATAAAAAGGGGTTAAAGAAGAAGTAATTCTAGGGTAACTTAAAGATAATGTAAACTACTTGTAACCAAATGATTGTCTCGATAGTTTTAGTTAAAATAAGACCATAACCATGAGCCACCACCTGCCCATTTACATCGAAGGAGAAAAGTGGATTCCACTCACCTATTTCTCTGAACAGGAAAAAAAATCTTTTCAAGAATGGCTTCCTAGCTATCGACTTAAAGAAGTCAAATTGCCTGGGATTGTACTTACGGAATGCTTGGATTTCAAAACGTACTCCTGCTGGTTGCGACTAAAAGAGTTGACCTATTCCAAGTCACCACTTCTTGATTTTTAGTCAAGACCTACTTGTTTTCGTTTGGCATCAAAGTAATTTTTCAACTCAGGATACCAGTCACTTTCAGTTTCTGGAAATCCATCCAGTACCAATTCCATAGTTCCTTCGTAATTATCTTGGTTGAGCTGCATCCCTTCAATTAAGTAAATGAGGTCTTCCAAGGTGAGCGGTTCTTCGCTGCTGCTTGGATAAAGCAGGTAGTCATTGCCGTAGAAGTCTACTGCCTCAAATTGAATTTTTTGATCCAGTTGATGCGCATAAATGCTGATTTGTTCCCCCCAGGTGCTTTCCGGATAGTGTAACCGGGCCAGTAAAACAGAGGTAATGCCTTCATAAAAATAGGTAGCGGGTCTAAATAAAAAATCCATAAGTTCTCGAATTGGGTTTTTAAAGGTCTTGATTTACTGCCAAGAATGGAAACGATTTTTTGTTTTTTGGAAGTAGGAGATAAATTTCAATTTTAGTGGTGTACAAGTCCTGCATCCAATTGGATAATCAGGACTTTAGGCCTATTTTTGAATTCCCAAGATCACCCGCGGTTTAAAATTTTCCAAACAGATTTATTGCGTTTCGCTATCCTCTATTATGAAAAGAGATTCCTTGATTTTCGACCTTATTTCCAAAGAAGAAGACAGACAAAGAAGAGGCATTGAGTTGATTGCTTCTGAAAACTTCACTTCCAAGCAAGTCATGGAAGCGGCGGGTAGTGTACTGACCAATAAGTATGCAGAAGGCCTTCCTAGCAAGCGTTACTACGGGGGCTGTGAGGTAGTCGATGAGATTGAGCAACTCGCCATTGATCGCGCCAAGAAATTATTTGGTGCTTCTTGGGCCAACGTACAGCCTCACTCAGGCGCTCAGGCAAATGCTGCTGTGATGCTTGCTTGCCTGAACCCAGGTGATGCAATTTTGGGATTTGACCTCTCGCATGGAGGACACTTGACCCATGGTTCACCTGTTAATTTCTCTGGGAAGCTCTATCAGGCTAATTTTTATGGGGTGGAGGAAGCTACTGGTAGGATTGATTACGATAAAGTAGCGGAGAAAGCGCTAGCAGTGCAACCAAAAATGATTATCTGTGGGGCATCGGCCTATTCTAGAGATTGGGACTATGCGCGTTTACGTGAAATCGCAGATGAAGTGGATGCCTTGCTTTTGGCAGATATCTCCCACCCATCTGGACTAATTGCAAGAGGCTTACTCAATGATCCTTTGGAGCATTGCCATATTGTAACCACCACTACGCACAAAACTTTGAGAGGACCTAGAGGGGGATTGATCCTTATGCGTGAAGATTTCGATAACCCTTGGGGATTGACTACACCAAAGGGTGAAATCAAAAAAATGTCTTCATTGTTGGATATGGGGGTTTTCCCTGGCACACAAGGTGGGCCATTGGAACACATCATTGCTGCCAAGGCCGTCGCTTTTGAAGAAGCGCTTTCAGATGAATACATGGACTATGTGGTTCAGGTGAAATTGAATGCATCCGTGATGGCAGCTGAGTTTGTTGCTCGCGGTTATCAATTGATTTCCGGAGGAACAGACAACCACCTCATGTTAATCGATCTCAGAAACAAAGATTTGACGGGTAAGCTTGCAGAAGAGACCCTCGGAAAGGTGGACATTACCATCAACAAAAACATGGTCCCTTTTGATACCAAATCACCTTTTGTGACTTCTGGTATGCGCGTAGGAACTGCCGCCGTGACTACACGTGGCTTGAAGGAAGCGGACATGAAAAAAATTGTGGAGTTGATCGATCGGGCACTTCAGCATCACCAGGACGAGGCCGCATTGGCAAAGATCAAGTCCGAAGTCAATACTTGGATGGTTAAATTTCCATTGTACTAATTTTTCCCAATCCACGTGGCACTAGATCAATACCAAGAAGAAGAGGAAGGAATGTCCTTTTTGGACCATTTGGAAGCCTTAAGATGGCATTTACTACGTTCGGTATCTGCTGTGCTTATCTTTTCAGTGGCTGCCTTCATTGCCAAAGATTTTGTTTTTGGAGTGTTGATTCTTGGGCCATCAAAAGTTGACTTTTTCACCTACCGAGTGTTGTGTGACTTAGGAAATTACTTGGGTCTTCCCGCACTTTGTATCGACGAATTGCCCTTTACCATCCAAAGCCGGCAGATGACGGGCCAATTCTCCATGCACATGACTTCGAGTATGGTGGTAGGCTTGATTGCTGCATTTCCCTATTTGTTTTGGGAGGTTTGGCGATTTATCAGTCCCGGATTGTACGATAAGGAGCGAAGTGCAGCTCGCGGAGCGGTGTTCTTTGTTAGCTTTCTCTTTCTTTCAGGAGCAGCATTTGGGTACTATGTGCTTACTCCCATGTCGATCAACTTTCTGGCCAACTATCAATTGGACCCCAGCATTGCCAATGAGTTTGACATTACCTCTTATGTGTCTACCTTATCGATGTTGGTTTTGGCTTCGGCCCTCATGTTCCAACTGCCCGTAGTGGTTTACTTTTTGTCGATGTCAGGTTTGGTTACCTCCAAAATGCTGAAAGCGTATCGAAAGCATTCCGTTGTGGTTATTTTGATTGTATCGGCTGTCATCACCCCTCCAGATGTGGTAAGTCAGTTGTTAATTGCTATGCCAATCCTCGTCTTGTATGAAGTAGGGATTTTCATCGCAAAAGGTCTTGAGCGCAAAAGAGCACTAAAGGAAGCCGAATTTGAACGAAACAACGAATCTCATTCTTAGTATGGCAGGACGAATCGCAATTGGTGGGGATCACGCTGGAGTAGGCTATAAAGAGCAGTTGCAACAGCACTTGCTTACACTTGGCTATACAGTGAAGGATTTCGGTCCCTTTACAACCGAATCTGTGGATTATCCAGATTATGTCCACCCGCTGACCAAGGCAATGGAGGCTGGAGAATTTGATTTTGGAATTGTGATTTGTGGAAGCGGAAATGGGGTAGCCATTACCGCCAACAAGCACCAAGGGATCCGTGCAGCACTCTGCTGGAATGAAGAACTAGCTGCCTTGGCTCGGCAGCACAACGATGCCAATGTGCTTGCTTTGCCCGCGCGCTTTATCTCCTATGAATTGGCAGAACGACTAGCTGAAATCTTTTTGACTACCCCTTTTGAAGGGGGTAGGCACCAAAGTAGGGTAAATAAAATTGCTTGTATCTAGCCAAAAAAAGGGTCTTGATTCATCAAGACCATTTTTTTTTTTAAAGCAGCCATTGAGAGAAAATTAGAGGCAGTACTAATCCTAAAAAGAGTTGAAGTTCAAGAAAGTGAGCAGTGGTCTGTCAGCCGTGGACGATTATCCTGAACTAAAGGCTTATTTTTAGGATCACTTGATTGGGGATAATCCTTTCTATTTTTCAGCAGCTACCTGCTCTGCAAGAAGGAGTGCAGTGTAGAGGTTGGCAATTTTGCCCGACACACAAAGC
>JACCDT011625673.1_pt1 | contig 32177 bp, 49 predicted proteins | sample 7446291 | NCBI WGS metagenome assembly JACCDT01 (sample SAMN15323446, study PRJNA562643) | freshwater metagenome | isolation source: river surface water | place: USA:Blue River Watershed | collected 2017-08-17
CTACCACCACGCTCGGCAGGTTTAGATGCTTTGGCTTTTTCTAGCACGACCTTGTTGAAGGCATCACTACCATAGACATGGTTGAAATATTTGCCATCATCCATCTTACGAGCTGGGTAAGAAATAAACTCACCCTTTTGACCGCTGATGATTTTGCAACCTCGGATGATGATGAAGGGGTCACTCCCCGCCTTGCTAGAGATTGCCAGGTTAAATGACGGGTACTTTCCGTCTTTCCACTCTGTTGAGACTTCCATTTTTACTTTCCTTCTTTAACTTTCTTGATAGCAGACCTTACGGGTGCTGATAATTGGCTCCATAGCCACGTTTGTTGGTCAGCCTCAAGAGCCGCCTCTAGAACCATTTGATAGGCTCCAGCGGCATTTCCTGCGCTAACCAAGTCCTCGCAAGATGCTGCCATCTCACGAAGGAACTCTTTCTCCTCATCAGGTAGGTCATCTCCTGTTGACCCCTTTGGAGTTATAACGGGGGCGTCACCTTTTTTTCCGGTGGTGGCATCCAAAGCATCATGCTCTACGATTTCAAGCGCTGCAACCCACAGATAGCGGCGCAGGTAGGTTTGTACTGCCCCTAGGTTTTGAACAGGATGGCAGCCCTTTAAAGAGGCTTCTGACATAGGGCTACTGATGGTGATAACGTCTTGGGGGTTATCAATGTCAACAATCCGCATATCTGCATATTCTTTGGTGAAAGAAATGAATGCACACAGGCGATGTTCCTCAAAGATTTGTAGGGCTGGGATGATGAAGTCTGCCAACTCAAAGTACTGGTAACCAGCAAACTTGTTAAGACCTGACTTCTTGAGTTTTTTCTGATGAAAAACTTCACGAGCCTGATTGAGTTTTGTATATACGTTTGTCATAGTGCTTTTTCCTTTTCTTCTTTAAAAACTTGTGCTGTGATCTTGTACTCTTCTGAAATTTTGTGTTTTGCATCCTTATGTTGACTAACCAGAACGCTTCCATCTGGCATTGGTATAGCAACAGTCAGATGAAACTCACGATGCTCATAAACAGATTCTTCAAGGTTAAGGGCTTTTTCTGTTGCCCATTGCCACTCATCTAGTAACTTGCAGACCTCGTCTAGTTCAGCCTGGATACGTTTTCCAATGAGTGTGTTTTTCTTTGGTTTTATCAGGTAGTACTCACCATACTGTCTTGGAACTGTAAACCCAGATCGGTCTGTAGGGCTAACGTAGATAAGTCCTTCTGCGTGTGTCTCTTGACGCAACAGAGCAACAGCTCCTTCACGATTAAGTATTTCTTTTCTTGCTTTCATTGCAACTTCTTTAGCTTTCTTGTGCTTCTCAACAGCAAAAGAACCTAATGCTGGTGGAAGTCGATAGTAGTTTCTCATTTTGCTGCTTCTTTCTTCAGGAAATTTTCCCACTCTTCAAGTTCGTTTTCTAGAAATTCATTTTGTTCAGATTCATCCATGTCTATGTATGTGACATAGTGAACTTCACCACAACATCCAAAACCATGTCGTTCTGTTCCACAGTATGCACAGAACTCTCGACTGTCTTTGAGTAGCTCTTCATGGAGCTGTTCACGGAATGATTTAATTTTCATTTACTTCACCATCGACATTAAGGTTTTGATTTCGTTTTCTTTGAATGCAATGCGATCTTCATAGAACGCACACAACTCACGTATCTTTGACTCAAGCATTCCTACCCTGTAGGCAAGACGATCTTCTGCTTGTCCATCACGATAGTGGATGTCAGATATTTGTTTCACAGAGTTGATGATGTAGTCGGGGTTCATTGCTTTTTCTCCACTTGTTTAGACAGTAGCCATTTGTCGCCAAGGCAGCGCACAGAGCGCACCCAAGCACGTTGATTGTGGCGGTTCTGATGTTCAGGTATGTAGTCCACGTTAAAGAGCTTACGGACCTTTTTGAGGGCTTCAGTCTTCATGGCGGTCCTCCTGAAACGGGTCACCAAAAGAGGAGAAAACGCCTGTGCGTGGATTGAAGTAGTCCTTGCCTACTTTCTGGATCAGATCACCATCTTGGTTGATCCAGTCGTTGCCAACACGGTTGTACGTGTCACCATCTGAGGAGAGCATCGTGTCTCCCGTGCGGGTGTATGTCTCCCCGCTAAACAAGTTCAAAAGAAATCTCATCTCATACTCCTACTAAAGACCAGGAATTACTGGAGTGATGTAAATGTAGTTGACTTGCTTTAACTGGTCAACTGTTGTAAACTGTTCACACACAGATTACTCAACCATTTAGCTAACCCAGCTTAACTATGATAGGATAAAAAGATGGATACAAAGACTCTCAGAACAAAAATTACGCTTTACAAGGTAGCGCAAATCCTTGGGTTGAGCCGGGCGGCGGTGTCTAAATGGGTAAAAACCAACAAGATTCCCAGGTTGCGGTTGTACGAGTTGAAGGAGAAAAAACCAGAATTGTTCGATGAGAACTATGACCCTGTTGCAGAAAAGCAACGTGAGAAAGAAGAAAAGAAACGTAATAAAGACCTGATGAACGCACTCAGAAAAGATGCAGGTCTACCAACTAAGAGGTAAAAGATGAGCATAGAAGCAATGAAACAGTGGCTGGCGGCGTTGGAAAATGCCAGTGAATACATCCAAGCAGAACACGATCAACGCAAAGAAATGTATGAGCCATATGGCATGGTTCACAAGTACAGTACTGAAGCCCAAAACCTTCTTGACAACAAACAAGCCATCACATCCCTACGCCAAGCCATAGAGAAGGCTGAGAAGCAGGAGCCGGTGTGCGACACAGACCCTAGAGGTTGTTGGAGCGTGCGTTGCCAACTTGGGAATAAGTGCAAGAACACACCCGCACCACAGCGTGAATGGGTTGGGCTGACGGATGAGGAGATCGCTTTGGTATGCGCTGAGTGTGCGGCATCTGCACACAACTGGAACGACATTAGCTTTGCTAGAGCCATAGAAGCCAAACTCAAGCAAAAGAATGGAAGCAACACATGACTCTCCAAGAAGAACTAGAACAAGGCATCTACCCCACAGACCCGTTCACTAGGTTAACTGATGAACAATGGAAGTTGCTTTTACGCAACATGAAGAAACAAGAGATTGAAGACTACGAGGAGGCACTTTTGTAATGACACCCTTTGAACGCTTTTGGGCAGCATGGCCCCGATCTAACCGCAAGGCATCTAAGACCCTTTGTCAACAGAAGTGGGACAAGATGAAGCTGGACTCCCAGGTTGAGCACATCATTGCCCATGTCTGCTACATGGCAACTACCGATGGCTGGAAGAAGGGAAATGGCGACTTTATCCCCGCTCCTTTGGTCTACATCAACCAGATGCGTTGGGATGGAGCTGAGATTCCTGAACCTGTAAAAGAGGTCAATCCTGTTCTACAGAAGATGGAAGAGCACAAGGCAGCACCCATGCCCTTGGATGTTGCAAAGAAGCTACAAGAACTAAAAAAATCATTTCGCTTGCACTAACCAACAAAAGTTTGCTAACATGAACACCGTTGTCGTAGCAGTCAACAAATTGAAGCCGTTTACTCATGCGCTGACCTTTGGGGATACTCGAAGGACTGCTACCAGCGCAGCAGTAAGCGGCTTTTTTGTTTTGCACGATGACCGTCAGGGCGCGTTAGCTGATGGTCTGCATGGACTGAACCCAAGAAACACCGCACACCGACACACCCCGGTGCAAAAGGCGACCAGCGTTAGTTTGGCGACTGGTAAAGCACACAGTATCTCAGGTGGACAACTAGGCTGTGTGTATAAGCGAACAAACTCGTCAAGCGCACTTGGGGCTATTTTTGTTATAGATGTATGGAGTGAGCCTGGAGAAGGTGGTCTTATCCACCCTAGGTATAACTATGTCTGAAAGAAACATGAACTACTTTGAAGCTATTGACCTGCTAGACAAAGTAAAACACGGACACCCTGCAAGTATCCGAGACATCAACTTTGCTCTGTTCTTAACTGGCGACCTCGATGAAGAACTTAAGTTTCCTATTGGATGCACTATCAATGGACCTGAAAGAAAAACAGAAGAAGGAACTCCACCAGTCACTTGTGCGAGAAATCATCCGAATGCGAATACAAGATCGGGACAAAGCCCACAGATGGCTGAATGGATATTTGAACAGCGCAGACAAGTGGGTGAAGGGCTTTAACGAACTCCACCCAGAAAGCACCCTCAACGCAGACATCATTGACCAATGGAAAAAAGGTTCAAGAGGTCGCCCAGGAGAGTGGTATGATTAAGGGAATGGCTACCTTTAGCGGGGGAAAAGCAGATCGAATCACTGCCTGCCATTGCTTTTCAATGATTCGCTTCATGTGAGATTCAACATGACAATGAAAGACCATACCGGAAAAATCTTTGGCAAACTTACAGTATTGAGTTTGCATCACAAAGTTTTTCGTTCTTCACGACACGGCTATTACAACTATTGGCTGTGCAAATGTGAATGCGGAAATGAATCTGTTGTTCTTTACAACAATTTACGTAATCAAAATACAACCAGTTGCGGTTGTATGTCATCACGCAATTTTTCATATTTGCGTTTAACAACTCATGGAAAAACTAATACACCAACTTACAACAGTTGGAGAGCCATGAAAGATCGTTGTTACAGTAAAAATCATATTGAATACAAACGTTATGGAGCTCTTGGAATTGAAGTTTGCGAAAGATGGAAAACTTCATATGAAAACTTTTTGCAAGACATGGGTGAAAGACCTCCAAAACATTCTTTAGACCGAATCAATCCTTTTAAAAACTATTCTCCTGAAAATTGCAGATGGGCAGACTACAAAACACAAGCAAACAACACTAGGAAAAAATATGAGGAAGAAAACGAAAAGAAAAGTATGGAAATTGGTAAACCCGATTGACTACGCCATCACAGGCGCAGCGATCACACAAGACAAAGAACTTAACCAACTCAGACTCAGAGAACTTTCCTCGATAGACGCCTTTTCCCGTGGTCTAGCCACCATAGACGATTGGCAGACCCTGACAGACGCCCTAAACATCGCTGAGACAGCCGGAAAGATGGGAGTAGGCCCAGAGGTACTGCCCTGGTGCGAAAAGCTCACACAAGCCCTTTTAGAAGCTGCCAAACGTTTTGAGAACATCAAGAAGTTTGGTTTGTCAGGTGAAGGGTTACGAGCGTCAAAAGAAGTTTACGCATTCCATGACCTAATCAGAACAAGCATTGCGAGAAGTGAATATGAAAAAATCATACAGAAGACTAAAAACAAAATCCTCGGCGGAAGCAGAGATGTCATCGTTCTTAGATGATGTCTACCAGCATTGTCGGCAAGATGATGAATGCAGACTTTGGTTGGGAACAACTGATAGCCACGGACTGCCCTTATATAACTACTCAAGTAAAAGCAGAATTCATTTGAGAAGGTTTATATACGACATGTACGTTCAGTCTGCTAATAAGCGCAGGGTGATTATGAAATGCAATAACAGAACTTGCCTTAATCCTGACCACATGAATGGATTAATGCTTTCTCAGTTCCTGTCATTAATATCAAGAGATGGCAGTAAAAGCACAATCTCTGCGCGTATTAATATGCAGAAAGCAAAACAGCAATGTGCCAAACTAAATATGGATATTGCCAGACAGATTAGGCAAGATGAGAGATTGGCAAAAGAGGTTGCACAAGAATATGGGGTTTCAATATCCACTATTCGGCACATTAGAAGAAACATTATGTATGTAGACCATCAAAACCCTTGGAGTCAGTTACTATGAACAGAGATGACATTATCCGCATGGCGCGGGAGGCTGGCTTATTAGACGGACCTGTGTTTGCACAAGGGCTTGAACGCTTCTTCCACATGGCTCAAGCTGCCGAACGTGAGGCGTGTGCGAAGGATTTAGATGAATTATCAGAAGCGGCAAAAGATCTTTACGCAAAAGGTTTTGTCTGGAAAGCCATTAAAGAGTCTGCCGCCGTCATCCGAGCAAGAGGCAATCAATGATCTACATAGGGCTTGACCCAGGTTTCTCAGGGGCATGGGGAATGATTAACCACAGGGGCGAGTACATCTCTTGTGGCGACATGCACCACGCAGAAAAACACATTCATACCCGTTTGATCTGGGCAGAAATGGTTCAAGCCCTTGATAGACAAGACTGTGAAGTAGTGGTTGAGGCGGTACATAGCATGCCTGGACAGGGTGTGAGCAGTTCCTTTAAGTTTGGAGTGGCATTTGGAGGCGCTATAGCCCTCGCAGAGCGTTTTAATTGCCCTTGGCACATGGTGACCCCACAAACGTGGAAAAAGGCTTTAAACCTCTCTTCTGACAAACAACAATCCCTAGACCTAGCACGGGAACTATGGCCTACCGCACCTCTTGCCAGAAAGAAGGACAACGGACGGGCAGAAGCATTGTTACTAGCAGAGTGGTTGAGGAGGCAAAATGCCTAAGAAAAGATACAAAGACACACCTGATTATGAGAAGGAGGAGCGTAGAAGGATTAGAAAGCTATTGGGAAACCCAACAAACTGGGGTGGTAAGCGTCCCGGTGCTGGCAGACCAATAGTAATCAAGGCGGTGCAAGGATTGTTAGTATCTGTGTCACTTAATCGCATTCAGATGATGAGTTTGAAAGAGATGGGTGAAGGAGATATTAATAAGGGCATCCAAAAGATAATCGACCAACACGTATAAGGATTAGAAATGGAAGAGCCACTAAAAGCCATTGAATATATTCAGAAGAACAGTCGTGAATATGCTCAAGCAAAAGCGCAAAGAGTATTTATTGAAAACAGTCTTAAATCTGTGAAGTCTGAGTTAATCGGTGAATCAGATGCTAAGACATTTGGTGACAGAGAGGCTGAGGCTTATGCCCACCCAAAATATAAACTTCAGTTGCAGGGATTAGCTGAAGCCGTGGAGACAGAAGAATATCTCCGTTACATGTTGGAAGCCGCAAAACTAAAGATTGAAATATGGAAAACAAATCAATTCACAGTCCGAACAGAGATGAAGTTAGGTTTATAGTTTTCTGTAAGAGAAACTGTGGCAAAACAACAAAACACATCTCAAAACTGTGTGCAGATCACCGCAAAGACTGGGTAAATGGTTATAACCAAGCCCTAAAAGACATTGTTAAGGAGCATGGCAATGGAAAGAGATGAGATTATCAAGCTGGCGCAGGAATCTGGGATGGAACTTTATGGTCTTGGAAAAAACAGAGAAAGATTTCTTTATCATCTTGAACGTTTTGCCGCTCTTCTTGCTTTTTCTGAACGTGAAAGAATCGCAAAGAAAATAGAAAAACTCCCTTTTGGTGACACATCTCAATCATTTGCAGTATGGGTAAGACAAGATGTATCGTGACCCTGACCTACTAAACCTAGCCAAAGGTGAGAGATGCCTCCTCGAGGCGTCCTACAAGTGCTTGGGAGATGAGGGGAGCACCACAGTAGCCTGTCATAGCAACATGGGCATCCACGGAAAAGGGAAGAGCCTAAAAGCTGATGACTGTTACTCGGTGTGGGGGTGTCACATCTGTCATAGGTGGTTAGATGCAGGGAAGGCGCTACAAGAAGAAAAAGAAGCAGCATTCCTGATTGCCTATGAGAAACAGATAGAACAATGGCATCTAATAGCCGATAATCCATTACTACGCCCCTGGAAAGTAGAAGCTGCCAGGAGAGTTTTAAAACACTTGGAGAGCCTAAATGGATCAAGCGGCTGAATTCCTGTTAACTTTGCTCCACGCAAGTACAAACACACATCTCCTTCATTGGACAACCAAGAGCTACGCAGAGCACCAAGCATTGGGCAAGTTCTACTCAGAACTGCCTGAACTGGTTGACAGCCTGGCAGAGGCAATGATGGGTAAGTTCGACACAACCCCAACATTCCCAGAAAACTACTATCTCCCTGCCAAAACAGGCAAAGAAGAACTAGAAGCCCTCAAAGACTATGTGATGGAAGCACGTGAGAATCTGCCGCAAGATCAGGAAATCCAGAACGAGGTAGACAACATTGCCAACCTGATTAACAGCACGTTGTTCCTCTTGCGATTCACCTAAAAGTTTAAAAATCCTCTAGCAAATTCAGAAGGGGTGTGCTCAAAAAAGATGCACCCCTAAAACTTTTGAGGGGGGGGTGGTCTGCAAAATATTGATTGCCACTTTTTTAGGCAATGTGGCGAAAAAACAACGCCGCATACCCCCTTGGGTATCCCTCAACCCCCCTAGGTTTCCCTGATTTTCAGACATCGCGCATCGTTCAAATATAGCGCTGTAACGCATCAGATCGGCTCAGGATGCGTTATTTTGCCGGGTTGATACCCTGGCATAGTTAACCACAAAAAATGGCTTAAATCGTTAACCGATTTTCACGCGCACCGATGCCCCATGACACACGCGCACACACACGCGCCCCTGGCAAACCATAGGCAAACACACGCACACGCTGCCCAATGGCAAACGCAAACGCTACCGCATACCGCTACCCTCAAAGATGCGGCAAAGCACAGCCAGCCAGGGCAAAGCCTGGCAGCTACTGGCAAACAAAAAAAGGCCCGAAGGCCTTTATTGCATGATGATTTTTTTAAGCTCTGGAATTGTTAGCCCGGTCATGCGGGAAAGCTCCGCTAAAGTCATGTTTAAATGAGTGTCATAGTAATGTCTGATTTCATCGTGAGACATAGTTAACCCTTTACCCTAGATCAAAAAAATGCCTGATGCCGTCAGCATCTAGATAGCATGCGGGTTCGAAGGCATCTTCTACGTATTCGGCAATTTCTTCTTCTAATGAACCATCGCCGTTTTCGCTACCAAGATATGATGCGCCAGCAGGGACATCTAAAAAACGTGTAAATGTTTTCATTGTTAACCCCTTAATGCAAAGCATAGGAAACTACAGTATCTGTCCAGCATGCGCGACAATCTAGGCAAGCTCCGGATTGTTCAGGCGCTTTGCAAGACTCACCGATAGGCTTTGCGGTATGTACATTAGATGCCGTGATACCCTTTATCCCTTGTAACGATGCCGGGATTTTTACGGGCTTATCAGGATACATTGCCGATAGACGGATTGTCAGATTTCCGGGCAATTTGCCATGTTTTGCAATGTAGGCCTTCACAATCCCATATTCTCTAGTAGGGAGCCAATGCTTGCAGCTGGGGGTTTGCTCACACACGCGCACGATCAATTCTAGGTGTTCCAGGCTTTGCAAATCCCCTGATGAATGCCAGCGAAAATAGCTATCTTTCCCAATGAGGGAAACCATGCCAGAGATCCACAGAGTTGCAGCATAATCATTGTCCAATGCTTGCCAGATTGCATCTAATCGGGCAAATTGAGCGGGTTTAATAGTCTTAGCGTACATGGCATAAAAACCCTTGTCAGCGTAGCATTTGCTGCAAATAGATCCCTCAATCTGGGCCATTTTATAACCCGTGATACATGCTTCAGTAGGCAAATCCAAGCTCTTACAAGGCATCTTGGATGTTTGCGTGAGAGAGCCACAAACGGATTGAGCTGCAGCCTTTGCAATAGGGATAATTTTCATATCGCACCTTTTTTAAGTCATGACGGCAAATCCCGCCCCATTGCCCTACACGTAAGGCAATGAGTCAGGCCTTTACACGCCCTGAACTAAAAACCATGCAAGCATTACACCGATTGCAATTGCCGTGATAACGTCTAATAACTTAGTTTTCATTGTCGTAGCTCCGCTCATATTCCCATTGATCAATTAGAGCTTCATCGTCTAATTGTTTTGCATGTTCAAATGCTTCGCTTGTCAATCGGAGCAAATCGGCTTTGCTGATGTCATACGTAACGTCTACCCCATTGATGTAAACGTAAACATCCCAGTCATGATCAATCCCATGATCTGGATCTCCGTCTACATAAAAAGCCTTGACGTCACAATAGTGCGCGGCAAATGGTATGAAAGTCACATGAGAGGAAAATTCTAGAGAATTCATTGTTTTGCATCCCAGATAAGAGTTAAGACTAGCGCAATGGTCATTGCCATGCACACAGAGAAAAACAGAATCGATGAAAAGATCATTGCAGCTCCAGGTGATTAATTGATGTATGAATAGTAACCCATGGTTAACTACTATGCAATAGGCAATGCAATAAATATTTCAATGACGTATGCAAGCCCGATAGAAAAAAACTAAACCCCAATGGTTGTCAGACATAGGAAATAGAGCTGTCAGATAACGCTAGATTTGATTTTCCGCAAAGAATCAAGTAACCCAATAACCTAGACAAGAACCATGCCAGATATACATAAGACATGGCAGCAAATAGATAGAGCTAGAACCCGCGCAAAACAGAGATAGCCCCATGACTGCAAGGACAGCTATAGAGGGAGAGATAGAGACAACAGAGAGAGGGAGAGACAACATAAGCCTAGACTAGTCAACCCGTCAGACTATCCAAACACACCGGGCCCCCATTCAGAGAACAATTAACCAACCGCCCCATGCGATAAAACCAACCGATCGGTCGGCTAATTCCACCCCCCCCAGGTTTTGTTCCACGTGAAACAGAGGGGGTAGGGGCTGATTGGGAGGGAGAAAGAGGGGGCCCACTCCCCCATTCCCAAAATTTCTCAAAAACTTTTTGGTTGACTATTCTTCAAAGCCACATATACTAGAGATACCAAGACGCATGGGGATTGCGACAAACGGAAGTTTTCGGGGGAACCCGAATTGGCAGTCCCCAGCCGTGTTGAGTGTTAAGCCAGCATACGAGGATGTTGACGCAGGTAGTTTTCTGGCTTTCTTACTTGCCTTAGTTGAAGACCGAATCGTGCTCAACTTTTATTAGGAGTAGATATGGAGTGGGTATTAGCGCATCCTTTGCATGATGTTGAGGACATGGTGGAGTTATCTGATTCTGTTTATGGGGAAGAGGCAGATGGGATATTTACTAGGAGCCGGGATGTATTTAGGCATCGGGTGACTGTTGCGACTACTGAACAGTTGTTTAACAAGGGTCGGGAATTTATTGCGGTTTGCCGGGATGAGGGTAAGCTGCTTGGGTTTTGCTGGTATGACCGTGGTGGATATACAACGTACTCTAATGAAGAGATCAGTAATGCCAAGTTCCATCATGTTGACCTAACGCTTCCGGTGAGGTTGCGTGTGAAGTTAATTAATGAGATGATTGACCAACATATATTGTGGGCACACAGGTGGGGGATACCTGTTGTGTGTAGTACGTCTATTAGATCGGAGCATGATGGTTTTATGAAGATTCACAAAAAACGTGGTTTTACTGTGAACGGAAGTTATGCTTGGATACGTACTGAGAAGGGTGTGGAATGTCTGAAGTAAAAGATTTGAAGAAGGCGATGAGGGTGGCGAAGGGTCAGAAGGAGCCTCGTCCTCGTGGTCGACCTAAGTCTGTTGTTAACAGGATTACGGAATATGGGGCGCTTTTTAACTCTCTAAATGATGAGAGGGTTGAGAAGGGTTTGCCTGCTTTGAAGACTGCAATGGAAGTCTTGATTGAGGCTATGCAGTCGGATGAGTTAGATATTAGGGATAAAGCCAGGATAGCTGATAAACTGGCGGCGTATGAGAGTTCTAGAGCGCCTGTTATCTCTATTGAACACGTACAGAATATGAAAGCTGATGAAGAGGTAGACGCTGAAGAAGCGTTAGATGATTTCCTAGAATCCTTGAGAAAAGTGTAATATAGGGTTTTTAACGAAAGGGTTGAAAATGAGCGGATATACATCTGGTAACAAAGCCCCTACGCTGATGGCGCAGGCTCCTAACCGTGTTGGTAATAAGTCTAAGACTGTTACTGGTTCTGGTGGCGTGACTGCTGTCACTCGCCCTCAAGGTTCTACTGCCTACTCTGGTCCTAACCAAGGCGCTGCCAAGACGGGTAAAGATGCTACGTCTGGTCGTGGTCAAAAGGTTATGGTTAGCCGTCCCTCTGCTGATTACTGCCACAATGACGGTTATCGCAACTCCAGCTATATGAAGTGAGGTCATCATGTCCTACGGTAAAGTAATCAATGGTGGTGCTCAGATGCGTAAAGGCCTGTCTAAAGGCGTGAACGACAAACTGAGTACCCGTAGTGCTGAAGATAGCCGCCGCCAGACTGTTGCGACTGCTGTTAACAACGCATATAAAGTTCGCACTCTGTCTGACCAACACACTAACAATGTGTCGGCAGGTGGTAAATTTCAGAAACCTTCCGTTCCGAAAAACGTTTAATAGGATATTAGTATGGCAACGTATGACATCGAATCGCTGAAAGCAGACCTTCCTTCCGCTAAAGAGCTGGCGCAGTTTGTGTATGACCGTACACAGATTGCGTTAGACCTTATTGGAAAACCTAAAGATGACCAATACGTAGTTGCAAAAGCTGCGTTAGAAGGTAAGAAGATTCCGTCTGAATTCCTGACGGATGAGAACCCTTATGTAGACCGCCGTGAATTGATTCCGCAAGACCCAATTCCTGCCCTACCTCCCCGTAGTGAAGACCTACCTCCTGTTGATTCGCAAGTCCATTTCTTTGGGGCTACTAATATGCCTCACCCTCTTGACCCTCAGTCTGATCGTAAAGTCCATATCAGCTTTAAAAAGTATGAGAATGGCGCTATTACGTATCAAGTGATGGGGCCTCTTGAGCAACAGGCTATTGGCTCACGGATTAACAAGTACGGTCAGAACGTGCCTGAGAAATATACGTGGATGGACCCTCGCACTAATGAGCGTCTGATGCGCCGAGCTGATGGTACTTTTACCGAGCAGGGGCGTGGTTTGTATGCGTACTGTGTGGGTGAAAAAGGTGGTGGTATTTGGTCATTGATTGACCGAGAGATTGTCAGTATTGCTGAAAAGAATATTGCTAACCCCTGGGCGTAATGGACTACGCATCTATCTTCCGTGAGAAGTTAGCAGGGCAGGCTGAGGTCTGTGCTCGTAAGACATTGGAGAGACTGCAAAAGAACCTCCATAACGAGACAGAACTCATGCCTGAAGATATTTACTATCTGTCTTCTGCCGCACAGATACTGTTAAATATACGCGACACCTATGGCAAAAAGTGAAGCCAGCGACTATATCCAGCCTATCTACAAAGATCGGGCTATCAAACACCTTGTCAAACTAACAGGTGGGAAAAAGGTTCTGGCTAATTTGAGTGCTGACCAACTCAAAAAGATGAAGGTTGCCAGGGACAAGATTGCATCTGACATGCAGTTTAACCAGCTTAAATGGTTCAGACCTTTTAAGTACCAACAGAAGTTCTTTGAGACTGGTAAACAATACACCCGTAGAGGAATGATTGCCGCCAACCGGGCGGGTAAGACTATTGCTTCTACGTTTGAAACTGCTTATCACCTGACTGGCTTGTATCCAAAAGACTGGAAAGGCAAGGTTTGGGATAAACCCATTATTGCGATGTGTGCTGGTGAATCCTGGGAACAGGTGGCTAAGACATTGCAGTCTAAGTTGTTGGGATGTGATGACATCAAACAGGCTTATAAGTTGGGAACAGGTTCAATTCCTAGGGAGTGTATTGATGCCAAATCAATCAGAACGGATGGAGCCAACGTGCTGGCTGTTGAAATCTGGCACGTTACCGGAGGCAAGTCCAAACTCTATTTCTCTAACTACACGCAGCAAGTCCGGCATTTGCAGGGTTTTGAGCTTGACCTCGTTGTCCTCGATGAACAACCTCCAGACGAAACTTTCTCAGAACTTGTTGTGCGTACAGCATCTCGAAATGGACAGGTTATCTGTTCGTTCACTCCACTTAAAGGCTTGTCAGGATTAGTCCGTAAGTTCTGGGATCAGATTGATGGTTACTCCCATGTGCGGGTGACTTGGGATGATGTGCCTTATGAGAATGAGTGGGGTGAGCCGTTTTTCTCCAAGGAAGAGCGGGAGCAGTTGTCTCGAGACTTTATGCCTTGGGAGCGGGAATGCCGGATTAATGGTATTCCGCTGGTAGGCAAAGGGGTGGTTTTTCCCTTGTTGGAGTGGCCTACTTACAAGTCTGAAGATGTGGATTTACTGGAGAATGATAAGCTGGAGAGGCTTATTTCTTTTGACCTTGGCATTAAAAATGACCCGACTGTTATCTCGTACTTTTTCAGAAATCCTGTCGAAGAAATTATCTACTTACACAGGCAAATCACAATCCCCAATGGGGAAACGCCTGATGAATACGTACACTATTTACTGGATCGGGAATCGAAAGGGGTCCCTATCGCACTACCGCACGATGCAGCAACTGCGGGGCGCTATACGTTAACCGAACAGTCTGTCAGGGAAGTTTTTGAAGATACCTATGGACTAAACTGTATTCCAGGTGCTATTCTTAACCCACCTAACGACCAAGGCAAAGTTACTAACCATAAAGCATACGGAATCAATATAATGCGGTTAGGTATGGAGCGTGGCACGTTTATGATTAACGAGTCATGCAAGGCTTTTTTGGATGAAGCCAGAAACTATGCGATTGATGATGCGGGTCGTTTTACAGAGAAAGATGACCATATTGACTCAGCTCGTATTGGTGTTTTGGCATTAATCCAAGGCCACGGGGAATCGGTTGTCAGTCGGGCTAATAACTTTGAGTTCCGCAGGTTCAAGCCTGTCGAAGGCAAAGTACAAAGGATTTAACATGCTGGATAAACAGAACATTGTCGTAGAAAGTCTGGAAAGTCCTCCCGGCAATAAAGGCATTGAATATCAGATTGCCCACGAGGTATATCTAAAGATGGTGGATTACCTCCGTCTGACCCAAGCCAAAAACACCCTTAACCGCATGTCAGATTACCATTATCTGAACATTCCGGTTTCCAACTCTACCGAACCTATCCGTGGCATTGACTACATTTATCCGGTAGTCTCTCCTGGCGTTGATTACGCAACTGCCGTGATTACCAAATGCCTGATGCCCCAAGGCAAGATTAACTTTGAGTTTGAGCGTTTTACTGAACATGACCGTGGTGCAACTCAAGCCACCGAAATGGTCAAATACATGTTGAACAGCAAGAATGACTCTTACCAGATCATTCGTGACTGGGCACAAGACTCTCTGTTGCACAAAAACGGCATTGTGATGGTGTCGCCTATTCGCAACCCGATTACCCAATACAAAGAAGTAGAGGGTACGCGAGATCAGTTGCGCTCGTTTGAGATTCTGGCAGCAGAAAAGGGTTTGACTGCCAAGCGCCAGCAGATGCGTAAGATTGACGTCAATCTTGAAGGCGTTATGCAAGAGTCTATGGTTCCTGATGAAAATATGCAGGAACCTACCGGAGAAGATGTTGAAGAAGCTATCCGCAACAACACGATTTACCGGGCAAAGTACAAGCTGACTGGTTATTCAACAACTATCCGAGTCAAGCACATTGCCCAACATTACTGGGTTTGTAATCCCACAATTTCGACCATTCAGGATCAAGACTTCTGCGGGTTTTACGACCCGATGACTATCCATGAAGCCAAAACCCAGTACCCGTACATCGACCTCGAAAAGTTTGCAGACCACGCAGCTTATGGACCTGCTGGCGCATACCAAGCGGGAGCACTTGAGAACGACCTGGCGCTCCATGCTAGGGACTCTACACCTGTCCCAGGACAAGGCGTCATTGCCTCCCAAGGAGCCGACCGATACAGCCGAGTAGTGATGATTACTACCGCCTGGATTCGCAAAGACATTGACAACGATGGTGAAGAAGAAACCGTTGAAGTTTGTTTTTCAGGTTCCTACGTTATCTACGAAAAAGAAGTCGAGTTCATTCCTTGCGCCAACATGTGCCCCAAGCCTATTGTTGGTAACTTCTTTGGTTACTCTTTGGCAGAACGTCTGGTTCCGATGCAGGAATACGGTACGTCTATTAGCCGAGCTGAGATGGCATTTGCCATGCAAGCCTCTACACCTCGCATTGGGGTAAACCCTGAGTTTGTAGATGCTGAAGAAATCCAGCGTGGTGTGTCTGCAATGTTTGTGTTGGACCGCAAGTTTGATGCTACCAAGCACGTATTTGAGTTCCAGCCTATGCAGGGTAACTTGGCTTATGTCCAGTCTTCTATGCAGCGGTTTGAGTCTGACCGCATGGCAATGATTGGCATGACCAGCCCATCGGATGTGTTGAATCCTGAAGTGATGAAAGACGGGAATTCTGGCTTTAAGTTGCAGTTGGCAATGGGTCCGAACCAGTTGATTCAGGATGAGATGGTCAAAAACTGCGCCATTGGTCTACGTGATGTTATTTACATTACTTGGAAGACAATGGTTCAATATTCTGATGATTACAACATCCAGCAGTTGGCGGCAATGTGTGGAGATGGTGGTCCGTTTATGGATGCTATCTCTATGGAGAACTTTGAGTTCATTGACCGCAAAATGATTAACTTGGATATGGCTTTGGGTTTCTTGTCGGATGAAAACCGCCTGACTCGCCAACAGTTGATTACTCAGGCTCAACAACAATTTACTCAGGCAATGATGCAAGTCCCGCCTGAAGTGCCTGAGATGTTTGACAAGGTTAAGCGACCTTTTGAAGACACTCTCCGAGCATTGGGCGTTAAAGACATTAATGCTTACTTGCCGACAATGGAAGAAGCCCAGAAGATTGCACAGGCACAAGCGGCAAAAGGTCCTGGCGCTGAAGAGCAAGAGTTGCAATCCAAGACTGAACTGAATAAGGCTAAGTCTATGGAATCTCAGGCAAGTGCTGCATTGAAACAGAAACAAGCTGAAGATATTGACACGGATAATATGTTTGAAATGATGGCTGCTAAGTCAGGGAAACTGAGGGCAGTCCAAGTAGATTAAGGAAAAGCATGAAGACATTAGTAGACGGAATTAGAGAGTATTTCAACAGACGAACCCGTGTCGCAGACACAGCAAAGGAGGCCGATGTATCTCGAAGAACTCTAGTTATTGAGAATGGTGAGGCGGCAGCAAGGTTGCTGAAGAACGCCGATTTTGCATTGTTGTTTAACCTTTACAGGTTTAACTTACTTGAACGACTTGAAGACAGTAAAGAAGATCAAGATCGAATTAGCAACGGACATTATGTTGCTGGAGTCCGAGATTTCATTGACTTTGTAGAAAAGAGTGAATATCTCGCTAAGGTGGCTGTTAAAAAAGCCGAAACTTTAACGAAATAAGGTAATATATGACTGACGTTATCGCTAACCCGACCGTCCCTGAGCAAACTGGAGACCCGGTTGCTGACATCGCTGCAATGATTGCCGCTAACAAGCGTAACAATCCCCAGCCTGATAACAGCGCACCACCTCCAGCCGGACAAGAAGGGAAACCTTCCCCGGAGGCGGCTCCTGTTGAGGAAGCTGAACCTGAAAATGTTAATAGTGAAACTGAAGAAGCTGTAGATCAAGAAGAAACTGGTGACCCCGCTGATAGCGATAGCGATCCTGTTAACTTCTTTGAGTTTGCAGAACAAAACCCGGACTTTAAGTTCCGTATCCCCAATAAAAACGCCGATGGTGGTTTTGTAGAGGTTACGGCAAAGAAGGCGGCGACTCTTCTTGGTCAAACTAGCGACATTGATGAAAATTCGCGCAAGCTCAAAACCGAGCGAGCTGAATTTGAAGAGTATGAAGCCAAACGAAGAGCTGAACTAGACGGATTGCAGATTGGTCTAGAGTTGACGGTGGTTCCTGCGTTGCAAAGCGCAGCGGATGAACTGATAACTCTTCAACAATACAACCAGCAATGGACGCAAATCCGTGACAGGGCTACTGATGAGGTGCAACGAAGCGAAGCTGAAGCGGCTATCCGACAGAACGCAGCGTTAATCCAAGAAAAGTCCGAGTTCATCAAATCGAACAGGCCTAAAGTTGAGCAGTTTTATCAGGTCCGTACCCAGTTTGTTCAACAAGAACTGGAGAAAGCCCGTCAGAGTTTCTCTGACAAAGAACTGAGCAACAAGGCAGTATTTACGGAACTCCGTGAAAAGCTGTCTAAGGACTGGAGAGGCGCTAGTGGGTCATTTGTACCTGGTGTCCAGAACCTTGATCTGGTATCCAGCGATGAATATCTACTGGGGTTGATTCGTGACGGTATGAAGTTCCGTGAGGGACCAAAAGTGCGTAATGCGGGTGGTTCGTTGGCAGCAGCCAGCAAGCCAGTTGCAAAAGGCAAGACCGCTCAAGAATCTAAGGCTGAAGAACTTCAAAAGAAGGCTGCTTCTGGTGATAAAGGCGCAACGCGAGACCTTTTAGCAACCCTATTGACGGCTAACAAACAACGCCGCCGATAATCAGGAGAATTTAACATGGCAACTATCACATCTGCCGCTCTCGGTAATGGTAACGGTTCCTATACAACCGACATCGTGGTCAAAGACCTTGACATGACTGTTTCTAACTATGTGAAAGATCGCACCCCGATCACGAACATGGCTATGAGCAAGAAACGCAAGATCAACTCGACCCTGCACATTTGGCCCAACGACTACTTCCGTGTTCCGGCTTTGAACGCCAAACTGGAAGGCGCAGCCGTGGATTCGAGTGCTGCTGCTTCTAACACCCGTTCCAACCTGGGCAACTACACCCAGATTTTCACGACTGTTATCGGTGCTACTGGTACTGCTCGTGCTGTGGAACAGGCTGGTGGTGATCCCCAGGCTTACCAAGAAGTCAAGCAGTTGACCGAAATCATGTTTGACGTTGAGCTGCAAATGGTTCGTGCTGACGGTGCTTCCATCAAGTACTCTGGTCAAGCCGCTACCCAAGGCGCTTCGCCCAACAACGGTCGCCGTTTTGGTTCGTTGTATTCTTTCGCAGGAACCCGTTCTGGCAACGATACCGATGGTACGTCTGTCCTGAACTTGGCTACCTCCGATAGCAACGACACCACCTCTGCTACCGCTACCAACCAACCTTTCAACGGTTCGCTGGCTAACGCTGGTCTGGGTTACTTCACGTTCTCGTCTGGCGTGACCCTGCAACAGTTTAGCCCCTACCTGTACAAGCAGTTGGTTACCACCGCTGAACAACGCTTCAACGCCAAGATCACCAACATGGTGGTTCCGACCTCGATGCGTACCCACATCAGCGACATGATGCCCACCAGCCGTTCTATCAACCGTTTCAACCCGGCTGATAAAGGCGACACGATCTCTACGTATGAAGGTGACTTCAACTATACGTACCAGATTGATGACTCTTGGGTGATGGACCAGACTGGTGCAGATAACACCAGCGCTCTGTTCCTGAACCCGGATGTGGTGCAATGGGGTTCCTTGCGTGAACTGGGTCCGAACAACGAAGTGTTCAGCAACGCTGATGCTTCTTTGGACCAATATATTCTCGAGGGAACTCTGATTGTTCGCAACCCTGCTGGCGTGGCAGTGTTGGCAGCAATTTCCCCCACGGGAGCCGCTGTTACCGCACCTCGTCCCAGCGCACAGTGCCAACGCTATTTGACCTAATTAGGGTCTTTTCTGAAGGGGGTCCGAAAGGGCCTCCTTTGGTAAGGAGAATCGTATGGAATTGAATTTGAACAACGAAGAAGCTCGTATCAACGAGGACTACTACACCAAAGGGATTCTGGAAGGTGGAGTAGATGGGGTTTTCCGCAAAAACGACAAACTCTACAACGAAGTTAAGTCTGGCACTTGGTCACAGACATTCAACACTCCTAACATCAACTACAAAATCGGTGCGGTTAACGGAGAGCGTTACGTTCAATACGAACAGAAGAACGTAGAAGAAGTGCGAACCCGTTGTAAAGAACTGCGTGACTTTTACAAAGAACACGGAACTGATAATCCCTTCTTTGCTGGAACGGCTCACATGATGGACCTTCCTAAATGCTTTGCCCATGAGATTAGTTCACGTTGGTTTAATAATCGCCCCTGGGAACTGATTAAGCAAGTCAAAGAAGACAAGATTCTTTTTTATGCCATTGTGAACGAATACTACTCAGATTTCGTCTGCCACCCTAGCGGAAAAATTCCAATTCCTTATAATCCAGCAATACCCACGAAGTGAGGATGAAACATGGCTCTATTTATCCAATCTGCTAACGTTCTTGTTAGCCGTGTAGCACAATGGGTAGGAGCCATTCCAGCCACTATCGGAATCAACGCTACTGCTTTTAACAGTTCTACAGGCGTTATCACGGTTTCCGCAGACCCTCGCTCACAAGTCCAGATTGGTGACTTTATTGGTCCTTCCACTATCGGTACGTTCACAGTCGTTATTGGCGTTTCTAGCACGACCATTACTGTTGATGACCCTGATACTGTTTGGACTTCTTATACGCTTCCTGCGGCTGTTTTAAAGATTCCTACACAGTCTTCTGTAGAAATCCAGGCATCTGTTCAGTTTGCTGAACTCAAGATGCGTATGATTGAACTTCCTGCGCTACGTACTAATCCGTATGGAGATGACCCTACGTTTTTGACTACGAATGCACAAGGTATGGCTCCTATCCCTGCGGATATGAACATGCCTATTCTGTTTTTCCAAGAGACTCCTAATTCGCAAGTCCAGCCCGGGACTCCTGCTGCGTCTATGGGTCCTTGGATTATTTATGACCGTGTTGGCGACCGAGAGATTATTCGCCGCCGCATGATTGACCAGCTTTACGTGCGTCCATTTGGAGTCCCACGAGTTATCAGGGCTTCTTTCTCCGAGGTTGGCCCCAACTACGTCTTTACTCCGAATCCGGGTGAGAACGTGACAATCAAAGCGTACTACATCCGCACGTTTCCTTTCCTGTTTAGCCCAACTGGTGACCCCTTGGTTCCGTTGGTTCAAAACAACTCAGCATTGTCTTCTTTCCCTGAAGGATACTTCTACGGAACGCTTGCTTCTTACTATGAAAAGAACAAGAACGACAAAGAAGCTGCTAAGTGGCAAGGAATGTTTGATGAAGCCTACGGTTTGATTGAAGACCAGAACTATCGTGGCAAGTGGCGCGGTGGAGACCAACACCTTACAAGCGAATTCCAGCCGCGAGACTACAGATATTCATTCCGATGAGCCATTACACTTACTGTCACTTTTCTGAGAAATCAAATCAGATCTTTTACTACGGTAAAGGGGAGCGTGAACGCGCTTACAGTAAACAGAATCGCAATCCTAAATGGAATGAGATTGCTAAAGATGGTTACAAGGTTGAGATTTTGGCTCATTGGCCTACGCATGAAGAGGCTTTGGAGCATGAGAAATTTTTGATCTGGTGTGGTCGTGAAATGGGATTGCCTCTTGTTAACATGACTGCTGGTGGACAAGGGATGTTGGGTTTCCGTCCTTGGTTGGGGAAAAAACACACCGAGGAAAGCAAACGCAAAATGAGTTTGGCTCAACGGGGTTCTAAACGCCGTAAAAGCATTAACTTTAGCCTTGCAAATGCTGGAACAAACAATCCAAAATGGAAAGGTTATTGGATTACGCCTGATGGCAAATTCAATACTGCTAAAGAAGCGGCTGAACATTATGGAGTTGACAAAAAAACTATTGTTGCCCGTTGCAAAGGCTACAAAGAGCAACTTGTAAACAGCGTAAAGCACTACCCGCCAAAAGACGGTTGGTCTTTTGAACCGAAAGGCGAATAATGGCAACAGGTGGCCTCTACGGAAGTTCTCCAAGTGGAGTAGAGATTGTTACTTCAGGCTCAGAGACTGTAGGTTTATACGGTAACCCTTCTACTGTTGGAGGCACGTATTTTGAGTGGTTGATTTTTATTGAATCAGCCTCTCAACCTGCGACACCTACTGGTGGCTCATGGAGTTTTGCGACAAACACAGGAACTGCCCCTTCTGGTTGGTCAAGTGTTCCTCCTAACAACCCTGGTCAATACGTATGGATGTCTATTGCGGTTGTTAACTCACGCAATACGTCTGCACTAGCTTGGTCGGTTCCCGGTCCTATCTATCGTGCTGGACCTACGGGTCCGACAGGGGTTCAAGGGCCTACAGGTCCTACCGGAGCGCAGGGCAATTCGATTACAGGTCCGACAGGCGCTCAAGGGGTTGCTGGCCCCACGGGTCCGACAGGCAGTCAAGGTCAGTCGATTACTGGTCCTACTGGTCCTTCTGTTACAGGTCCAACAGGTAGTCAGGGCATTCAAGGGCCTACGGGTCCCACGGGCAGTCAGGGCATTCAAGGGGTCACAGGTCCGACTGGATCTTCTATTACGGGTCCCACAGGTCCTACAGGAGCGGCATCTACTGTGGCAGGTCCTACAGGTCCTACGGGCGCTTTGGGTCCAACAGGTCCAACAGGTCCTAACGCAAATTTGGCAACACCTTTGGTTTTTGGTTCTGTTTATGGAAAGACAGAGTCAAACCAGTATTCTGTTGGATACACGGTAACCAGTTTAGCTTCTGTGTTTTCAAGCGATCCTGGTAACAACCGGATTATTTTAAATACACAAGGTTATCCAAACTTACAACAAATCATTGATGCCTATTTGGCTGGTCAGGTTGTTGTTGGTCAAGTTCTGACTTTAAATGCAAGACCATATAACTCTGGTTCTTACACAACGCAAGTTTGGGGAACGATTACATCGTTTACTTACACCCCAGGAACTTATCCTGAGTTGACAATTTATTTGAGTGGTATGCCCCTTGTTTTCTCGCAGGCATACGACATCAGTACGTTTTCTGCGGGAGTGTCGCCAAATGGTGAAAACACCATTCTTGGTTACAACACAATCGCAGCATTAAGTTTGGGTGGAAAGAATACAGTTGTTGGTTACCAGGCTGGCGCTTCTATTACCGATGGCGTTAACAACATCGTTATTGGTGACAGAGCTGACGTTTCTTCTTCCGCTGTTTCCAATGAAATAACTCTTGGTAACACAGACACTACTGTCACGCGCCTGCGTGGTGCTATCCAAGTAGGAAACACAACCCCATCTGCTGGTACATCTGGGCAAGTACTGATGTCCAATGGTCCTACAGGTGCTCCGTATTGGTCTACTGCCGTAGGTCCAACGGGTCCGACAGGTGCAACAGGTCCGACAGGTGCGGCTTCCACAGTTGCTGGACCCACAGGTCCGACAGGCGCTATTGGCCCGACTGGACCCACGGGCGCAGCATCTACAGTTGCAGGTCCTACAGGCCCAACTGGACCTACTGGTGCGGCATCGACTGTTCAGGGTCCTACGGGTCCGACAGGTTCAGTTGGCCCCACGGGTCCTACGGGAGCAATGCCTACAGGCGCAATTACTGGCGTTACCAGTATTTCTACTCCTGAATACATTGACTTTGACACGACAAATACCGTTACAAGCCAAGAAGGTCGCCTTTACTTTGATTCTGGTGATGGTTCTTTGTCTTTGGGTTTGAAGGGTGGAAACGTTACTCTTCAACTTGGGCAAGAAAACGTTTCTCTTTGCTACAACGGTTCTGGGTCAACGATTACGACTGGTCAGGTTGTTGCTGTTAATGGAGCACAAGGTCAGCGCCCTCAGATTGTTTTGGCAGATGCTGATTCAGAACCTTTGTCTGCAGCAACATTAGGTGTTGCGGTTGAAAGCATTTCTAATGGTGCTGAAGGTTTTATTTCTACGTTTGGCATGGTAAGAGGTGTAAACACTAGCGGTTTTACTGCTGGTGACCCTATTTACCTATCTCAGACTGCTGGTGGATTTACCAATGTAAGACCTGATGCTCCTGCTCATACGGTGTTCTTGGGTTGGGTTATCAAGGTTAATGCTTCTAGTGGCGAAATCTTCCTAAACATCAACAATGGTTGGGAATTGAATGAATTGCACAATGTGTTGATTACTTCCCCAACTACTGGTCAAGTTTTGACGTACAACGCGACAACTGCTGTTTGGGAAAATAAATCCATTGCTGGAGGAACCTTCTGATGACAACCTCTGGTTTTTATGGTGGCGTAGCTGAGACGGCAGGTCTGTATGGGAACAACCCATCTTACGGAGGATCGTATTTTGAGTGGTACGTATTCCAAGTATCTGCATCACAACCAGCTACCCCGACAGGTGGGTCGTGGAGTTTCACAACAAATAGTGGAACCGCCCCTACAGGCTGGACAGCTAACCCGCCGACTAGCCCGACAAACATTGTTTGGGTATCTATCGCACTTGTTAACTCAAAAACCCCGTCTACCCTAACTTGGTCAACACCAGGGCAATTTGCATATTCAAGCGGTGCTGGACTACCTATCCTTATTGGTGCGGTAGCTCCTGGTCCGGGCGATGGATCAGATAACCAGTTGTATTTTCAAACAAACACAACTCCACAGACAATGTGGCTAAAAGAGTCTGGTACATGGGTGCAACAGACTGGTAACATCTACTTAACTGTTGCTGGCGGTGTCAGCGGCGGTACTTTCTAAAGGAAGAAACATGGCAGCGTCAGGCTACACCCCCATCTCTCTGTATTACTCCACCACGGCATCTGCTGCTCCTACTGCTGGCAACCTTGTTAGTGGTGAACTGGCTATCAACATTACTGATGGTAAGTTGTATTACAAAGATAATGCTGGCGCTGTTCAACTGTTGTCTACATCTACGACTGCTACTGGTACGGCTAATGGAGTGTTGTACCTTAACGGCTCTAAAGTTGCTACAAGTGGCTCTGCTCTGGTCTTTGATGGTACTACGTTATCGCTCAGCCCAGCCAATTTGACTATCAATAACAGCTACACGCTTAACTGGAAAAACGCGTCTGGTGTCTCAACCAGTGTCATGAATTTTTATTCGGACAACAACTTATATATTGACAACGCATACGGCTCACAAATTTTTAGGATCGGTTCTTCAGGAAGCGCCTCCGAGCGTATGCGCCTCACCAGCACAGGGCTAGGTATTGGTACTAGCTCGCCTGCTGTTCGCTTAGAAAGCAGAATTACTACAACTGGTTTGCCTGTTACATCAGGAACAACCCAAACTAATGGAGTGTTACGTCTTTCCAGTTCTCAAACAACCGGAATTTTAGATTTTGGTTCAAATAGTGGCGCACCTTGGATTCAAGCTACTGATCGCACAGACCTTTCACAAACATACCAACTTCTCCTCAATCCTAACGGAGGTAATGTAGGTATTGGTACTAGCTCTCTGCTTACCAAATTTACTGTGCAAGACACAGAAAGATTTGAACTTGGTGGCGGGTCTGGATTTACTTATGCCCAATCTGTTAATGCTGCAAGGACTGCAACAGTAGAACACCGTTCATATGGTTCATTTTTGACATGGGGAACAGGTGCAGCAGGATCTCAGGCTGAGCGTATGCGCCTTGACTCCTCCGGCAACCTAGGATTAGGAGTTACTCCTAACACTTGGACAACCTATAAAGCACTACAAGTAAATTCATCGCTTGCTTTGATGGGTGATGGTGCTGCTTCCATTTATGGAAACAATGCTTATTACAACTCTGGATGGAAGTACGCAAACTCAAACTATGCGGCTTTGTATGTCCAAAATAACGGAGGTAATGGAGCACACGCTTGGTACACAGCACCTTCAGGTACGGTAGGTAACGCTATTACGCTAACCCAAGCAATGACACTAGATGCTAGTGGTAACTTGGGTATTGGTGTTACTTCGGTTGCTTCAAAACTTCATGTAAAAGTTACTGGTGGTTCTGACGATACTTTGTTTAGTTATGGTGCAAACCAAGATAACTTTATTACCGCTGGTAGTTCTGGCGTAACTATTTTTAGAAATCTTGGAACAGAACGTGCCCGTATAGACTCCTCTGGTAACTTGTTAGTGGGGACTACGAGTCAGATTACAGGTGAAAAATTTGCTGCGGATACAACTGGAGCATCAGCCAAAGCAATTACTGCAAGAAATAATGCAGGCTCAGGAGCGGCAACAATTTTTGTTTGGAACTCAGCAACAAGCGGCGACAACCTTTTTATGGGTTTTGGAACCGAAGCTAACGGAGCGCAACGTGGTTCCATTTCCTATAATCGAACTGGTGGTCTTACGGCTTACAACACAACGTCTGACTACCGCGCCAAAGACATTACTGGCCCTGTTGAGAATAGCGGTGCATTGATTGATTCTGTGCCTGTTTATATGGGAAAGATGAAAGGCGCAACACAAGAGCGTCCAATGTTTATCGCTCACGAAACCCCTGCATACGCACATACAGGTGTAAAAGATGCCGTGGATGCTGACGGAAATCCTGTGTATCAACAAATGGATGCAAGTGCTCTCATTCCTGTAATGTGGGCAGAAATCCAATCGCTTCGTAAACGCCTTGCAGATGCAGGCATTGCTTAAACCTTGAAAGGAAACATCATGTCAGCAACTATTACCTGGACCGTGACCGCAATGGACTGTTATCCCCAAGCGGATAGCCAAACCGATGTGGTATTCAATGTGCATTGGACTTGCTCTGGCGTCCAAGACACTTACAATGCTTCTGTCTACGCAACCTGTGCAGTACCTGCTCCTAGCGGTAGTTCTTTTACTCCTTTTGACCAACTTACCCAGTCTCAAGTTCTGGGTTGGATTTGGGCAAATGGCGTGGATCAAGCCGCAACGGAAGCCGCTGTGCAAGGTCAAATTGACAACCAAATCAACCCTCCGGTTGTAACTCCCCCGCTGCCTTGGGCGGCTTAATTTTTAAAAGGAATAGTAATGCAAGAAGTAACCTTGAAACTCGTAGCTGCTGAAGTTAACGACATCATCAGCGTTCTTAACCAACTCCCTACTGGCGCAAATGCATGGCCTTTGGTTCAAAAGATCAAGGCTCAGTTGGAAGAACAAACGAAACCCGCTGAAACGGAATGAAAATTGCCGTCTATGCCATAAGCCGTAACGAAAGTCAGTTTGTAAAGCGGTTCTGTGAATCTGCCAAGCAAGCTGACCTTATCCTTATTGCTGATACTGGCTCAACAGACGATACAGTAGAACTAGCAAAAGAATGTGGAGCTACTGTCTACAACATTAGCGTTCGCCCTTGGAGGTTTGACAAAGCCCGTGATACGGCTTTAAACCTCATTCCCGGCGACTTTGATGTATGTATATCGCTGGATTTAGATGAAGTCCTAGAACCAGGGTGGCGAGAGGAAATAGAGCGTGTTTGGAAACCTGAAACTACGCATCTTCGCTATAAGTTTGATTGGGGTTGTGGTATTTCTTTTTATTACGAAAAGATCCACAGTCGTTCAGGATACTTTTGGGGACCAGCGTGTCACGAGTGGGTTAAGCCTGACCCAAGACTTACAGAGGTTTGGGCGCATACAGACATGCTTCTGGTTAGCCACCATCCCGACCCAACCAAGTCCCGTGGGCAATATCTTGAGTTGTTGGAAGTAGCTTCAAAAGAAGATCCACAATGCCCTAGGAACGGCTTTTACTATGCCAGAGAACTGACCTTCCATTACCGCTGGAATGACGCCATAGAGGCTTTAAAACGCTATCTAGGGTTACCGGGTGCTACTTGGGAAACAGAGCGGTGTTATGCCATGCGTCCTTTGGGTAAATCCTATGAAGAACTGGGTAACTGGCAAGAAGGATTGAAGTGGTATCGGTTAGCAGTAGCTGAATGTCCGTGGACAAGGGAACCCTGGGTTGACCTTTCTATGGCTACATACAGGCGTGAGATGTGGGCAGAGAGTTATTCAGCGGCATTATCAGCGTTAAATATCGTTGATAAACAGGCTGTCTACACTATGGACCCGTCAGTATGGACTGAAAAACCATACGATTTAGCGTCTGTTGCTGCTTGGCATTTGGGATTGAAAGAACAGGCTATCGAATTCTGCAAGAAAGCCTTAGAATTTAACCCAACTGATAACCGTCTATTAGCCAACCTTGAGCAGATGACGACATGACCGAACTAACTCAACAACAAGTCCAATCTTTGTTTGATTACAGAGAGGGAAAGTTGTTTTGGAAACATAGTCATGCAAGAGGCAAAATCAAAGAAGGTCAAGAAGCTGGATGTTTGTCTAGCCGAGGCTATCATAGGGTTATGATTGGATATAAAGAGTATCCAACTCATAGAATCATCTTTTTGTTTCATCATGGCTATGTTCCTAAAGTCATTGACCACATAAACAATGACTCTTTGGATAACAGGATTGAAAATTTAAGAGAAGCAAGTTACCAAACTAATATGTACAACAGACGTATTAGTTTAAACAACAGAAGCGGTTGCAAGAATGTTTCTTGGAATGCCAAAAGTGAAAAATGGCAAGTCCACATTCGTTGTGACAAAAAACGTTATTGTTGGTACACAAAAGATTTTGAACTTGCAGAGTTGATTGCTCACGAAGCAAGATCGTTGTATCACGGGGAGTTTGCAAAACATGAGTGAATACACTAGATTACGAACCCCGTTTGTAAACATGAGTTTTTGCCCGGATGTGCCGAGCAATGCTTTAGGTCCAAACGAATACAGCTCTGGACTTAATGTGGAAGCGGATGTGCGTGGTATTAAAAAGGTTGCTGGTGAACAAAACATTCTGTCTACTATCCCCGGCAATGTTATCTTTGTAGAAGCCGGATATCGTTCTGAAACCTCTTTTGTTTACATTGTCGCTACCCGTGAAGGTAAGTGGTATATGTTGACAACAGGAGGCAGAACTGAAATTACACCAGGATATGGAGCCAACCCTAATGTGGCTCTTTCTGGTTATTCAGACGATACAAATATTACTTCCTCTATTGTTGGTGGGGTGTTTTTCTTTAACGACAACCTGCGTAATCCTATGTATTTCCTGCCGACAGGTACGGAAATGGTGATTACTGCCGATGCTCAATGGAATTATGAGACTGGCGTAACGTCTACAACTGCTGGGTTTGTCAGGAATTATTGTTCTCCAAACATTGGAAACATTTTAGTTGCGGGTAACCTGACAAAAGTTATCTCTGGAACTACGACTAACTACCCCACTACCATTCGGTGGTCACAGGCATTTGCACAGACAGGCGTTCCTGGCACTTGGGAACCTACTTTGTCTAACGTGGCTAACGAACAAGAAGTGCCTGTTCGAGGTCCAATCATTGATGGTTTCTTTTTGGGGGGCAACTTCTATGTATGCTCCTATTGGGATACTGTTGTTCTTTCTCCTATTGCTTATCAAAACACCACAACTCCTGTCTTTGGTGTTCGACTGTTTAACCAAGGGCGTGGGTTAATCAATAACAACTGTTGGTCAAACACAGACACTAATGTCTATGGTGTGGATAGCCGAGACATTTGGGTGTTCAATGGTTCTGAGTTTTCTCCTTTGGGCAACCAAAAGGTACGTGACTACTTCTTCTCTAACCTAAGTCCGACATATTCCGACAGAATCTTCATGGTCAACAACACCCAGAAGAACCAGATTGAGATTTACTATCCCGATCTGACTTCTACTGGCTGGTGTAACAAGATGCTATCTTGGCGCTATGACCTGCAAGTCTGGAATGCACCTCGTGACGTACAGAATGCCTGTATGGGTACGGAAGCTCCTAAACTGGTTTCTGGGGCATTTAAACTGGCTTCTAGGACTGTTACCTATGCCAAGGGTGGAGTGGCTAGTTCCCAGTTGGTAGAGACTGGCTACGGCAACTCTTTTAGCGGTGCTGCGATTAACTGTTTGTTTGAAAGAAACAACATTGTTTTCCAGACCCCTGAAGGACCTGTTCCTTACTCCTCACGCGCATACGTACACCGAGTCCTGCCTGAGATTGCAGGTACAGGAAACATAAACATTACGATTGGTGGAGCTAACTCAACGGCTCAAACCCCTGTTTATGGTCAGACAGGAACGGTTGCGATTGTGACTGACAACCCTTGGGTGACAACTCAGCAAAACGTAGGTCGGGTGGTGTCTATCAAGGTGGCGTCTAATGATGCTACAGACACTTGGAACATGACTGCTATGAACTGGCAGGCTTCTATTGTTGAGGATGCGTTCTAATGCCGTTCTTGCTTGATGGTAACCCCACCACTTCAGAAATCTCTGAGGCAGTTAACTACTTACTGGGTAACTTTCCGGTAGGTAATACGATCAATCCTGACTCTGGGCAGATTGTTAAGCCTGGAGGCGAGATTTACGGGTACATCTACAAATACATGGCTGTCAAATATGCTGATAGCTATGACGGCTCTGTAGGGTTTAGCAACACTCCGACCAACAAGGCTTACTATGGATTGCGAAACTCAGACACTTCTGCTGAATCTAACAACCCTGCTGATTATGTTTGGTACGAAGCTACTGGCGGGTTTGGCACGTTAAAGTTCCTTTGGTATATTGCTACTGGTGGTCGCCAGATTCAGTTTGCAGTAGCTACAACTGCTCCTGATGCTGGTTGGGTTCAAGACCCAGGCTCATCTATTGACCTTGACGTTGTCACTTCTGGCAATATTCCTGTTATTTCGGAAACTTTTGTTGGCTTCTTTGCACCGTCTGTGTTGCAAGTGCCCCGCTCTGGTAACCCTCTAGCACCTGTTTTTACCAACGTCATTGCCAAACTCTACGCTACAGATGGTGGAGTGATTATTCCCTTTGTAGATGCTCAGACAGATACTGCTGTTAGCTTTGTCAACAACACATGGCGTATTGGTAACTCCTCTACGACTGGTAATGGGGATATTTCCTACACAAACATTACTGTTGGCGCTCCTACGGATGGTGGTGACTTTGCTGAATGGCCTGTTCCTACGGCAATGTCTGCAAGCCCTGCTTACATCTCTGTGCCTATCCGGTACAAGAACAGTCTTGGGGTGATAACTCAGGCTTCTGTTGCCAGTATTCAGTTGTTGTTTGCTGATCCTGGCGCTGCTGGACAAGACTCTCCCTACATCGACATTTCTGGTTACACAGGCTTTTCTGTCAATGCTGGTGGTGCTTTTAGTCCGACAACGGCTACCTTGACTGCGGTTACCACGGCAGTTACGTCACCTACGTACTCTTGGGCAATCACAAATGCCACGCCAACGGCATCTACCAACTCTGCGGTAGTTATCACGCCTAATGCTTCTGTAGGCTCGGTAACGGTTACTTTGACTGTTAACGGCAGTAACTTGTTATCCCCGTTAACCAAGACCATTACGATGCCTGTGGTCTACCAAGGGGCTACTGGTCAAGGTGGCGCTAATGGAGTTCAGTCTGCTTTCCCTCAGATTTACATTTGGACAGGTTCTTCTGTTCCACCTGCTAGACCCACGACAACGTCTACATACACATGGAGTACAGGTGCATACACAGCTCCTGCGGATTGGTACACAACCGCTCCTAGTAATACATCGACTGGTAACTATCTATGGTCTATCACCATTCCATTGAATGTATCAGCGACCACAACAACGTCTACCCTTGACTGGACAGATGTTGCCTACCCGATTCGTTGTATTGCTTATAACGGTACAAATGGAAATCCTGGCAATGCTGCTAGTGCGATGTTTCTCAATAGCAGCGCACAGACATTTACCTATGATTCAGGTGGCAATGCTAACCCTGCGTCACAAACAATCACGTTTAATGCCAACCCTCAGAACATAGTTGGCACTACCTTATTTACCGCAACAAACTACGATGTAAACAACAACCCGATTGGTTCACCAAGTTTAGGTGGTTCAGGTAATACTAGAACTCTAGCTATTGCCGACTTTGGCGTTGCAGATCATTGTGAAGTTGTTGCCAGTTTGAGTGGTTATTCAGATACTGTAACTGTTGTTAAGTTACAAGATGGTCTAAATACTACGACTGGTTATCTGACAAACGAATCAGTTACTGTCCAGACTGATAGTTCTGGTGGTGGTGGCGTATATACAAGTGCTGGTGGTACTTTCAAAGTATTTAATGGTACTACTGACGTAACAACCTCATCCGCATTTACTGCCACACCGTCTACAGGATTATCTTTAACGATTAACGCTACTACTGGCGTATATACAGTTACCAACCTAACTGTTGCTCAAGGTACTGCAACATTAACTGCGGTGTATGGTGGAGTAACTGTTACCAAGGTTTATACGATTTCCAAGTCGTATGCTGGTTCTGTTGGCTCTGCTGGAGCGGCTACATTTGTTGTAACAATAGCTGGCGCTACAGGGCGAACTCCTACTAATGAAGAAGTTAATGCCGTTATTGGACGCAACCCAGTACCTGGAGATATTGTTACTGTTAGCTATAACTCCGGTAATAATGCCGTTGTTTATCGTTGTACAAACTTCAATACTGGAACTGGTGTTGCAACTTGGGTTTCTCAAGCCACATACATTACTGGTTCACTAATCGTTGAGAA